>FTIZ01751993.1_pt1 | contig 18297 bp, 11 predicted proteins | sample 1658381 | NCBI WGS metagenome assembly FTIZ01 (sample SAMEA3914822, study PRJEB12502) | metagenome | biome: forest; material: soil | place: USA | collected 2012-03-12 | depth 0.1 m
ATCGCCGCGCCGGGCGAGGTCATGCCTATTGATGTGCTCAGTATATTGTATTCCCGGGAACAGATGTGGATTTAGAGAGTTGGAACAAGACCAGAAATGGAATATCATACGCATGAGGCCAAGGCCATTCTGGCTGACTGCTTTGCCGGCAATGGTAGTCATCTTTGCAGGTTGCACACGGTGGGTGTAGGTCGCCTTCACTGTGTCGCAAACTTCCAATCGTTTGGTTGGGCTTTTGCTGGACGCTCCCAAAAGTTCCGTGAACAACCTCGAACCCCACCTCAAGACACTCTGGTCCCTGGGATTCGGAATGACACCGGGACGGCCCTTTGTGCCTGACGGGAAGCCGGGACGAAGGGATTCAGGCGGCGCAAGCCCGGCGGATGTGACTGCACAAGGGACCATCCGTACCTACCGAGGTAGGATAGTGCATCCGTACCGTTACACGCATGCTGCGCAGTCCAAGAACGAGGCGCTGATACTCTGTGGCAAGTCCGGATGCGATAAGCCCGAGAACTGTGGGTCGCTGCCTAGGAGGGGTCGGGGGTTACCAACACAGAGGCCAATCAAAGACCAGAACGGCGACCGAAAAGGGAAAAACCCGCCGGAGCGTGTGGGGCCGGCCGGCCGGGACATTGATTCCCAATTCCCGGTCCGATGCTGCGAGAAAATGGAACCGAAATCCCATCTTAGTCATTGCTCCGTCGCAATCCCGGAATTTACATTGGCGAGGTTGATGTCGTCATCCCGATACTGCTACAGCGGGGAGGTCTTCGAAGCCAATTCTCTTCCTACTGACCCTCGCAGCAATGACTTCCTCCGGCGATTAGGGCCTTTGAGTAACAGACGACTGTTGCGGAATATCGCCGGGAGGCAGGTAGTTCACTTGAACGCTAATGTTTTCTGTCAGACGCCGGTCGCTGCACCTCTGCCTCTCTGGCACGCCCGTTTTTCTTCACAATGCCTCGGGGATCCCAGCGTAACTGGCGTTGTGGCCTATACTGTAAAGCTAGGTGGCCAGGGCTAAGTTGCGTAACGTGGTCTCCCGTGCTGTAGCTGCAAGATTGCTTGATTATTCTTACCGCCGGTGCTAATGGCTCGTAACTTTGCGTTTTTGTCTTTGGTCTGATTACACCCTGCAACAGAAGGCGATCAAGTAGGCTTCAATTGTTGTGCGAATTGCTAAACACCAAAAGTCTCTAGAGCGAACAAGGTAGGTTCTCAAGGACGAGCTTCCTCCCCAGGCAATTTCGATTGCCTTGTGACCTTGCTAGGCCGCTCACCGCATTCCATCCGGTGCCTGGCGAAGACCGTGAGCCACCTACAAGCTTCGCCGTCTTCATGATTGGCTGTCGTGGCTGGATCAATTACGTCTGTGTCAGCTTTCCAGGCAGGCTCAGCTTCACCAAGAGCGGCTTGGGCTCGAAGACCAGATACGCCTTCTGGTCCAGCCAATCCTCCTGGTTCTCCAACATGACCAGATCAAAATTCCAGACAACCTTGGCTAGGAACACGCGTGCCTGAGCCAGGAACACCCTAAAGAGAAGTGCAAAGAAATGTCAGACTATTGCTCTTACCGTCGGATGGGGGTGGCGGTGAGTTCTGCTTACTTTGATCCTATACAGTTACGTGGGCCGACCGAAAACGGCATAAAAGCCTCTTTGACGTCGTCGTCGAAGCGGTGGTCGTACCGTGGATCGGAGTCGGGCAGAAAGCGTTCTGGATGGAACCCTTGCGGCTCAACCCAGAGCGTAGACGTGGTTTGGATATTCTGCAAGTTGACTCCAATTATGGTCTGAAACGCCGCATAACGCTTTAGTGCCCTTTTCTTTCAGACGACAGATATCAACTTACATTGCCCGGAATCAACTGGCCGTTGATGGTCCGTCCCTCGGGAGGGATGCACCTCGGGAGACTGATGGGCGTCGGATGGCGGAAGCGCATTGTTTCGTTGATGACGGCTTCCAGATAGGCAATGCCCTGGGTCGACTGCACCGTAACTTCAGCGTCGCTCGAAAAGCGGCCGCGAATTTCGTCAACCAGCCGCTGCCACTTGGGCGGGTCCCGCAACAGAAGGTAGGTGGCTGTTGCGAGGGCGACCGTGGTCAGCTGGCAGTCGGCAATTACGAAGGCTAGCTGGTTGGTGGTAAGCTCGGCCTTGGTGATGGTGCCCTTCACGCCGCCGGTCTCGTCAAGCTTGCCGATGAGTGGCGTCAGAAGATCGGACCGGACTCCTGTCAGGTCGCCCCTGGCCAGCCGCCGGCTGATCTTTTCCGTCGTGAGGCGCCAGTTGCGCTCGCGGGTCTTGCGCGTGATCCCCAGGAGAAAGAGGCCGAGAAAGACGTCAAGCGGCGAGAAGCGGCTCAGGCAGTTTCGGATCGTGCTAAACTTGGCGTGCAGGAAGAAAGCCGTGATCTCATCGTTGTCCGAGTCGCCTTCGAGGGTGCCCAATAGAGACTCGCCGAAGCTCAAGTCGGTGACCGTGTCAAAGGTCGCGTAGCCGTACAACCTCTGTATGTTGACCTGACTATCTGCGGTCTTGGCTGCCTCGCGCCGCAGCCGTGCTATCAGCTGGCTGGCGTAGGTTTCCACGATGGGCGCCTGGTCGCGTAGCGACCTGTCGGCGAAGCCATTGACAAGGGCGCCACGCAGGCGCCGGTGTACATCGCCCTCAGCCGTGAAGAGTGAGTGCGCCCCGTTGAGCGGTGGCGTCAGACTGTAGGGGTCTTTGGCAAGCACTGGCTTTGTCACATAGATGTCCTTCCAAGCGGCCGGGTCGATGGTGGTGGTTTCATCGGGCGCGATCCGCACCACGCTGCCGTACTCCTCGTGTAGCCTGTCTAATACGGACCACAGATCACCTTTGATCACATGGTATGCCCAGGGGATCCGTGAAACTGCCCACCATCTTGGGCCTGGGAACTTGGCGAGGGGGTGAATGAAGAGGAGGTAGACGGCCGAGATCAAGAAATACTTTTGCGATGAATCAGTCACGACGCCGAACTCAGCACAACACGAGCGGAAAAAAACGTAGCGGAGACTCACCGCAGCGTAGGCTCCGATGCAGAGACCGACGAGGTGCCAGGTCCCTGGGAAGATGTAAAAAAAGGGCCCAGCCGTCATTGCTGGCATAGGTATCTGGAATCACTACGAAATTTGCATTGCAAAGGGGGAAACAGGTGCAGGCTGGGAGGGAACTTCTGATGAGGCTTCATGGATTCGATGAAATCCGATCCAGCTGAAGTTCCATGAGTCTCCGTTTGCGCGGATAATATCGGAGGAATAGCAGCGTGTCACCGGCTCTTTCGCCAAGGGGGCCGAAGCGTTACGGCAGGCACGGCGTCTCTCTGATAGCCGGATGCCACGTGTGTGTCTTGGTCGCGTCGCCCGCCGGTGTTCTTTACGCACACACCGGCGCGTAACAAATCTAACTTGCCTTAGTTTCATAAGCCGGCGGGTTTGGAGGTTCCAATTGTCCCGGCCACAAACAAAACGAGGCCGGGCGCCACAACGCCCGGTTAGGAAAGATAGGTACCTAGGTATACTCCGTACGGCACGGCTGCAGGCGCAACGGACGCGCCGGTAGCATCATCATCATTCCAATCCGCCGGGCACTGACCGTGAAGCTGTCAATCTAGGTACCTACCTAGGTACCATTCTGATGTGGGTCTATCGCGTAAGGTGGTGGGGGTGGGGGGTGGACAGTCTCCTTGAGCCTTGCGAAAGAACCAGAAGGATGCTGTCCCAGCGAAGAGTATAACCCTGAGCGCAGAAACTCTATCCCGCCTCTCACTCCGTGATGGGCTATTTGGGCAATTCTAGTATTATGGACTTATGACGCTCTCATAACTTCAACACCACCAATCTTTGGTACGTTCCACCATCAAGCGAAACCCCAGCATGAGAACCGGCTGACAACCTTCCTCAAGTCCCTTAACGGATACTTACCATTGGCTCCACGCCTTTTTCAACGCGAAAACCCCCCCAAAAAACCACGATGCTTGCAGAGCGCAATAGCCCGGACCTGGCGTCCGCAGCCTTTTTCTGCCCTCAAGCCAGAGCGCCGGATGAGAACTACCTCGCTGGGTTGCACTCCTTCCTCAGCCAGGACAGGCATGGACAGATGCTCCTGAAAGAGATTGTCGCTCTGAAGACAGAGCGAGTCTGGTCCATCTTCGCCGCTGCGAGGGCTGACGTGGCGGCACTGAGCCAAGGGCCAGAATATGTTGACATGCTCCACGACTGGGCCGCAGAGGGCGTTTCGACCCCTTTGGCAGCTGCCCGGTCAGGCATCGTTGCTCTTCCTCTACTTCTTGTTTTGCAGATTACACAGTATCTGCGATATCTTTCCCACCATAAGCTCTCTCATCAAGGCTTTCTTGCCGGTGTTGGCAAAGCTGGTGGAATACAAGGATACTGTGGTGGATTACCAGTACGTGATTCCCCCATACTTATTATTCGTATTCTTCGAAGAAGGCGGCCTGACTCCGAGCAGGCTGCTATGGCCATTGCGTGCGCCAAAGACGAAGCCGAAGTGGTCAAACACACGGCCACTGCTATGCGTATTGTGCTCGGTGTCGGCGCATACGGCGAGGCCGCCGATGACACAGGTGGCACCGGATCTACGACGCTGGCTATGCGCCTCAAGTACGAGGGGCAAGGAGACGATCTGACTCGACGATTCCCGGGGACACATGTGTCTGCCATTACCGAGCCTCGGTCGGTCAGCATAGTTGGACCCGCAAGCAAGTTACATGAACTCTACTGCTTCGCTCGAGACCAGGAAGGTCTTCAAGTGCAGAAGATGGAGGTCCACGGAAAGGTCCACAACCCAGACAACAAAGAGCTCGCCGCCGAGCTATGTCGTCTATGCAGCGAGATGCCGAATCTGCAACTCCCCGATGCCTCGCAACTGCAGGTCCACGTTCGATCCAACAGGTCCGGCCAGCGGCTCCTCCAGGGCTCGCTGGCCGAAGAGCTCGTCACCACCATCTTGGCTTCCCGGTGTGAATGGTACAACCTGCTCGGCGAGGTTTGCAAGGACCTGGAGCAGTCTGGGTGCAGCACACCTGCATTTGTCTACTTTGGCCTGACAGACTGCGTGCCCCTGGTTCCGTTCCACAAGGGTGGCGTCCGCCCTACAAAGATAGCCGCGCACGGCTTGATCCAGACGCAGACCATCGGCAAGCTCCCGACTTTTCCAGACAACGCACTTGCCGTGGTAGGGGCCTCGTGCCGCCTGCCTGGCGCGAGAAACCTTGAGGAGCTCTGGACTATGCTCGCCTCGGGAGCCGACCGCCATCAAGAGCTTCCGACCGACAGGTTTGATATCCACGGCAGCTTCCGAGCAACGCAAAGCGGCAATTTTGCTAAAGGGCGCACCTTTTACGGAAATTTGATTGAAGATGTCCAACGGTTCGACAATGGCTTCTTCGGGGTCAGCGCTCGCGAGGCGGCGAACATGGACCCTCAGCAGCGCATACTGCTCGAGCTCGCGCACGAAGCTCTCGAGGACTCTGGCTACCTGGCGACCCACCACCGCGGAGATGGAGACAACGTTGGCTGCTTCATCGGCGCGAGCTTCGTGGAGTATCTGGACAACACTAACGGACATGCTCCTACGGCCTATACCAGTACAGGCACAATCCGGGCCTTCCTCTGCGGCCGGTTGAGCTATTATTTCGGGTGGTCTGGCCCGGCGGAGGTCATCGACACGGCATGCTCGTCTTCTCTGGTGGCCATCAATCGTGCCTGCAAGGCTGTGCAGACCGGAGAGTGTCGCATGGCGCTGACGGGCGGCATCAACATCATCACGGGCATGAACAACTACTTCGACCTGGCAAAGGCCGGGTTCTTGAGCCCCACCGGTCAGTGTAAGCCCTTCGACGCGTCTGCTGATGGCTATTGCCGTTCCGATGGGGCTGGCCTCGTGGTTATCAAGAAGCTCAAACATGCCATGGCCGATGGAGACCAAATCTTGGGCGTGATCCCCGGCGTGGCCACCAACCAAGGTGGACTGTCAGCTTCGATAACGGTCCCGCACTCGGCTGCCCAGCAAGCGCTCTACCGGAGCGTGCTAGAGCAAGCCCGGCTAGCACCGGAGAGCGTCACGTACGTCGAGGCCCACGGCACCGGGACGCAAGCGGGCGACCCCCTGGAGATCGAAAGCGTTCGATCCATCTTCGCAAGAAAGCCCTCATCCAGCAGCTTGTACGTTGGCTCTATCAAAGGAAACATCGGACACTGCGAGACGGCCGCCGGTGTTGCAGGTCTGCTCAAGGTCTTAGCCATGATCAAGCACGGCAAGCTGCCCCCCCAGCCGAACCACCACAGACTCAACCCGAAGATCGCACCGCTGGAGCCAGATGGACTTGCAATCAGCCGGACTCTGCGTGCCTGGGACGTACCTTTCCGTGCAGCTCTGGTGAACAGCTACGGTGCAGCAGGATCAAACTGCGCCTTGCTCTGTTGTGAGATGCCCCCCCGCCGTGAGGTGACCGCAGGCGTCAAGTCGGACGACATCGCCCTTCCGCTCATGCTCAGCGCCGCTTCCGAAACAAGCCTTGTAGAATATGCACGAGTTCTGGGCGCCTATTTGCGCCAGGAACAGGCCGAACTGGACCTGGCGGACGTTGCTTTCACCCTGAACGAAAGAAGACGGAACTTCAAGTTTTCGGCCAGCATTGAGGCACGGAGCATTGAGCATGCGGCCCAACTCCTAGAAAGCCTTGGTCCCGAGGCCGCTTTTGAACCGCCTCAGAAGGATGCCAAGCCCGTTGTTTTCCTGTTCAGCGGACAGTACGACAACAAAGTCGGTTTGGACCGGTCCTTCTACGACAACGTCCCTGCCTTCCGATTCCACATTGACGCCGTCGATTCCGAGCTTCAAGCCCTTGGCTATCCGTCGGTTCTCCCAGCAATTTTTGCGACGCAGCCCCTCGAAAATGTCGTCGCGTTGCAATGTAGCATCTTCGCTATGCAGTATGCCTGCGCGCAATGCTGGGTGGACGCCGGAATAAGGCCGAGCGCCATCGTAGGCCACAGTCTTGGTGAGCTGACGGCGCTGGCTGTCTGTGGCGCGCTATCCCTCGCGGACGCCCTCAAGCTTGTCGCTGCGCGTGCGAGCCTGATCGAGGCCAAGGTCGGACCCGAGACCGGGGCGATGCTGGCTCTGAGTTCCTGCTCTATTCAAGAGTTTGAGCACCTTTCTTCACTCCTACGGCAGCAGCAGCCTCCGTGCGAACTCGAGATTGCTTGCTACAACGCGCCAACTGCCCTTGTCGTTGCCGGCACAGCAGCCGCTATCCACGCTGCCGAGAACCTGTTGCGTGCCGAGCCACGGCTACAACAAATCCGGGTCCGGCGCCTTGCCACAACCCATGCCTTCCACTCAGCATTGATGGACCCTATCCTCACCGACCTAACAGCCGTGGCACAATCTCTAGAGTGGCATGATCCCAAGGTGCCTCTGGAAGTAAGCGCCGCTAAACCACTGCAGAATATCAGAGAATACAATCCCTCAAGTCATGCCCGCAATGCCGTCTTCTTTTCCGAGGCTATTCGCCGGGTGGAGGACCGCTCAGGGGGTTCCGCCGTCTGGCTGGAGGCTGGGGTGGACACCCCTGTCGTGCCCATGGCCAGCAAGGCCGTTCGCCATCCCGAGAGGCATACCTTTCTCGCCATGAAGACACAGGGGAGCCCGAGGCCGACGGATTCCATCACTGGGGTCACAGCTCGTCTCAGGAGGAGCGGGGTGTTCGCGAGCCACTGGCGCGTTATGCCACACGCAAAGGCCGGTCCACAATGTAGGCCCGTCTGGCTGCCGCCTTACCAATTTGAACCGACACGGCACTGGTTGCCCAATGTCGACCGGGTCGTTGAATTGCAGCAAGCCATGTCGAGCAACCCACCGGCCGCAGCCCTGGATGAAGGCACCATCCAGGGGGTCGTGCCGCCACCGAAGTTGGTGACCAGAAGAAACAACATCGCAGCAAGTGCCAGCGCGACCGAGTTCGCCATCAATACCAAAAGTGAACGGTACCGCAAAATTGTCGGCGGCCACGCGGTGCGCTCCCGGGCACTGTGCCCCGCATCAATGTACATGGAGTGCGTTACCATGGCTCTGCAGCTGCTTCTGGAGGGTTCCCACCACGACCTGGTTCTTGAAGGTGCCGGTCTTGTCTTTGAGGACCTCACCATCAGTGCGCCGCTGGGTATCGAGACCGACGGTGAGGTGGTGCTGCTGCTAGAGCCAGCTGCAAGCGGCCACGCGTGGAAGTTCGCCGTCCGCACGCAGCTCGGAGGCGGCTTGTCAGCAAAGCCCAGGGCCACGGCCCACGCGAATGGCGTTATCGCTGTGGCAACGAGCCCGTCGTTCGATGCCTTCCAACGCCTCGTGTCGGGGCCCATGGCGCGGATCGAAGGGGCCGACAACAACGCCGAGAGGCTGATGTTGAAGCGCGCGTACAGTCTGTTCAGCCGGGTAGTCGACTACGCTCCCCACTTCAAGGCCATTCGCTCGATCACGCTGAGCGAACAAGAAGCGGTCGCAGCCATCCATCTACCCGACGAACAGCCCGGCAGGGAGGAAACCACGGCGTGGAAGATCTGCGACACAGTCGCAGTGGATGCGTTCATCCAAGTAGTCGGTCTGCTCATGAACAGCGACGACTCCGTCGCGGCAGACGAGGTCGTCGTCATGGTCGGTCAAGACCGCGCCGTCCTTTTGCCGGCCGCCACGATGCACGATCCGCCTGAGCACTGGCGGGTTTACGCTAGATTTGGCTATGGGGACAACCGGCAACCCATCGGCGACGTATTCGTCTGCACGACGCAAGGCGACCTGGTCGCCATCTTCACCGGCTGTCGCTTCACCAAGCTGCCTATCTCGAAGCTCGAAAAGATGCTGGATCTGGCAAACCGTCAATCAGCACCGGCACCGCACAGTGCAGTCGCGCCGGCACAGGCGCTGGTCCCGTCCTCTCGTTCCTCAGGCACGGCTGACTCCTCTCGCGCAAGTACAACCACCGAAGGCAGGGGCACGATCACGCCGGACACCTGCACCAACTCCCCACCAGCCCAGGCCAACGGCGAGTTGTTTCTGGCGCTCCGCGACACGATAGCCGAGTACACCGGTATTGGAGGGTCAGATACACCAGACGACAAGATGCTGGCCGAGCTGGGCGTGGACTCCCTGGCATCAGTAGAGCTTGTCGGGGAGCTGTCGTCTAAGTTTGGCATCGACATCAGCGCCGAGGAGCTTGGAGAGAGCACTCTCCGGGACCTGTTCCGACACATCGGCGGCCACCAGAGCCCGCCTATTCCCGTCTCCCTTACGCCCGTACCAGGCATGCCTCTGGCCCCGGTCACACATGCTGTGGTAAAGTCGGCTGCGGGTCTAGGCAGCCCCGAGTCCGGACAACGATTTAAGAAATTCCTACAGATTCTCACCGAGGTGACGGGCGTGAATCCTGGAGACATCAAATTGACAGATCAGCTGGCCGAATTGGGAGTTGATTCCTTGTCTTCTATCGACCTGAAACAGGAGCTCGAGGACCAACTTGAAGCGCGCCTTGATGACTTCGCTCTGGACGAAACAGTGGGATCACTGCTAGCGCAGCTCGGTATCGCGGGGCCTGGTTCGGCGCAGCAGGACGCACAATCGGGCAAAATTCTAGCCTCAACTCAGCAGGTCGGGGACTCGACCACGATAGGGAATCGGGAAGAAGGAACCGTCATTCTGGAGAACCCCTTCCAGGCGTTGAGGGCATCAGATGCGCACTTTGACAGGTCGGCCCACAAAAACCACTTCGCCCGCTACTGGTCCGACGTCGCGCCATCTCAGAGTGCGCTCATGCTTGCATATATCATAGAGGCCTTTGCCACGCTTGGGGTTGATCTCATCCGTGCCTCTCCTGGCGACACGCTTTCTCAGCTCCCTTATCTGAGGCCTAAATACGACAAGCTCGTTGCCAGATTGTGGGAAATTCTACAGGCTGCCGGATATGTCTCAATCGACCGGGCAAGGGGGATTACGCGGGGCAACCGTGCGGTTGATGGGCAGCCTTCTGCCCAACTACAAGTTGCCTTTGAAGCGCGATTCCCCGGCTACAAGGACGAGGCCGGCCTGCTGAGACTCACGGGACCGAAGCTGGCCGCGTGCCTAAGCGGGCAACTCGACGCGGTGTCGCTCATGTTCGGGAACCCGGCGTCCATGAAGATCATGGAGAACTATTACAGCACGTCGCCCATGATCTCAACTCTGACTGACCAGCTCGTGGTGTTCCTCATGTCCCTGCTTGGGGGTAAAGTCGACAAGGCACGGCCGGTGCACGTCCTCGAGGTTGGCGCGGGCACCGGAGGAACTACGAAGAGGTTGGTCGCGGCGCTCGCGTCGGCCGGCGTTTCTGCGCGCTACACTTTCACAGACATTTCGCCGAGCCTGGTAGCCAAAGCCAAGAAAGCGCTCAAGCAGTACCCGTGGGTCGAATACGCGACCTTCAACCTGGAAAAGGAGGTGCCCGAGGCACTCCGCGGCAAGTTTGACGTCGTCATCGGCACCAACTGCGTGCACGCCACCTCGGACCGCACGGCGTCGTGCCGTCGGCTTCGGGAGACATTGATGCCAGGCGGCATCGTCATCCTGTCCGAAGTCACGCAGGTCATTGACTGGTACGACATCTCGTTTGGCCTGCTCGACGGCTGGTGGCTGGCCGAGGGCGGCACCGCGTACCCGATTCAGCCGCCCGAGACGTGGATGGCTACCTTCGCCGCGGCGGGCTTCGTCTCGGCAAATTGTTCGCTCGGTCCGACCCGCGAGTCCATAAGCCAGCAGCTCCTCGTAGCCTGCAACAGACATTGGGATGTGCCCGCGGCCCCCGCCGGCCACGAGGGCAACTTGAGGAAGAATAGCGCCCTGTCCCGCCTGGAAACCATGGTCTACAAGGAGACGGACGGCACGCCGATCCACGCGGACGTCTTCTTTCCGACGACACCCTCGGCGTCGCCCATGCCCATCGGTACGCTCTAGCAAGAACCTTGGCTTCAATATTCCCTCTGTTTCTTTTCCAGAATCATTTCTTACCTTTCGATCTACAGCCCTCATGATTCACGGTGGAGGCCACATGACTCTCTCCAGGCGGGCCATCCGCCCGGCCCAGACGCAACATCTCCTCGCAAACGGATTTCTTCCCGTTAGTATTGATTACCGGCTGTGCCCCGAGGTGAACCTCATCGACGGGCCCATCGCTGATGTGCTTGACGCCTACCGATGGGCCCGAGCCGACTTGCCCCGAGTGGCGGCCCAGTTTGGCTGCACAGTGGACGCGACCAAAGTGGTGGTCGTGGGTTGGTCCACCGGCGGCCATCTTGCCATGTCGATTGGCTGGACGGCCGAAGAGACCGGGGTCCCGCCGCCCACGGCGGTTCTGAGCTTCTATGCGCCGTACGACTTCGTTTCGGGAGGTGAGTAGCTTGCCTGAAGCTCAAGCCACGGTGAGCGGAACACCTTCGCTAACATTTGCCACCTCCCCCTTGCAGAACTTGATTCGGCCCGCCTCGCATGCCTCCCAGGCAGGAGAATGGACCTCAAGCGCATCATTGCCGCTTTACCCACGAAGCCTGTATGTCGACGCATTCCCTCCCCTGACCGGCCTTGACCATATCACTTCCTCGGCCAACGAAGCATGATTATCAGCCAAAATGAAGCTTTCACCTCTATCTCATTAAAAAGACCCCATTACTTACCACCAACAACCCCTCCCAGATCACAAACTACGACAACTCCGCCAAAGGTGACACCACCGATCTCGGCTGGGTCCGGCCCGGCGATCCGCGGTCCGAGCTTGTCCTGGCCCTCTTCAAAGAAGGCATTGGCCTGCCCCTGATGCTCAACGGCCTGCGACCGTCCCACTCGTTCTCCGCCTCCGCCACCGGCTCGGACGCGGACCCAGACACGGACTCTCTCCTCCCCGAAAATCTCCTCGCCCCGCCGTCACCATCGCTCGTCGCCTCCATCAGCCCCCTGTCGCGCCTCCGCGCCGGCCAGTACCACACCCCGACCTTTGTGCTACACGGCACGGCGGACGAGGTTGCTCCGTATGCGGGGGCGGAGCGGTTTGCGGAGGAGCTGGCCGCCCGGGGGGTCAGACATGGGTTGTTGGCCGTGCGGGGCGCGCCGCATATTTATGACCTGGCTTTGCGGCCGGGGACGAGGGAGTGGGAGGAGCGGGTGGAGCCGGGGTATCGGTTTTTGGTTGATCTTGTATCTCGGTAGGGCTAGTGTAGATAGGGAAGGCGAAGGAATCTGGACTGTACGTACTGTCGTAATGGGATGCGGGGCAGTATGCACGAGAGTGTTTTTGGTCCAGGGGTGGACACGGGAGATTGTGGTCTCATGCATGTCAGATTGCTTTTCTTGTTTAGAGATTCAAGCTTTCTACCAGGACGTCTTGGCGCGGGATAATTCAGGTAGCGATCGGGGGACAGGTTACTCCGTATGTAGCACGATCCGAGGCCGTAACTTCGAAGATCACATCCAGGATTGTGTGCCCCCAACTGCACCCTTCAAAGCTGAACAACTATACTGAATTCATCACGCAGCTTGCTCAAAAGCTCTCGGATTGCGGTCATGCGGCCCTGCTGATCTTGCATCATCAGCAGCCGCACGAGCAGGGCCTCGCTCACCGATCGCTGCGAAATGGTCCGCAGGGGGGCGGTCGATACATCAGGCTGAAGCGCCTTGAGTCCGCTCAAGGCGTCTTGAACTGCGAATTCGATACACCGATGTTAGCTCATCGCTGTCTGTGTGTGTGTGTGTGTGTGTGTGTGTGTGTGTGTGTGTGTGTGTGTGTGCTTGTGCTGTGGTTGGATGAGGGGGTAGAAGATCATCACGGAATTCAACTTACTCCTCCCCAGGTAGTGTGCTCCCGCCTGCAGCACGAGCTCCAGCTGGAAGCGCGGGTGTGGGGTCAGAACGACTCCGGCAATGGTGAGGGAGGCTAGCAGTGGGAAGAGTGGGCCGGCAGCGTTAGAGAGGGAGAAGGAGGCGTTGGTTTCCTCCGCTGTATGTTGGAGATGTTCATCCTGCAGGTACCTATAGATGGCTGAGTATAGGTCATGGTGTAGCTCGGTGAGGCGCATCGAGAACACAACGAGTTGGAGTACCGTAGCCACGTCCGGGGTGAACGGCGCCGCAAGAACAGCAGCAGCGACCTCTTCGCCGTCTTCAACACAAGAGTCGTGATTGTTGCTGCTGTTGTTGTCCATGCCGTTGTCGCGGTTGCCGCTCTCGTGGCTGCCGTGGCTGTCGAGCCCCGCGACGGCCAACAGGCTCTGGGTATTGCCCCTCTGGAGCTGCCGGTGCCGGCTGGCTCCCTGGGTCTTGTTGTCGCGCCGGCCCGACCTCTGGAAGGAATTGACAAGGTCAAGGAAGATGGCCGAGCTCTCGAGCACGTGGGCCGCGGTTTGTTCGACCTGGAGCGAGCCGACATCAGGGCCAAGGTCGACAGCGCGAGCAAGGCGCACGTTGAAATCGGAGAGGCATTGCATGTACTGCCGGCCGCTGTCGAGTTCTGCCGGTGTATTTCTCTCGGAATGTATGGACGGCACAGGTTCCTCTGCCCGCGCACTGCTCTGAACGCGCCGAGGCGGTGTTGGAGGAGTCGGGGGATGGTGTGAAGGCGGTAAAACGGTTCGAAACTGGCCAGATGCGTGATGATGATGATCGGTGGTCCAGAAGTCTTGTGGGTAGCCGGCTTCACTCGATGATACCGTCGTGTCAGATTGACTGAGGGCTTCGTCAGGGAAGCTAAGAAAAGGCCACGACGTGGTGTCAAAGGCGAGTTCGGAGAAACTTTGTGTCCTGGAGAGTGGCTCGTATGAATCCAGCCCGTCCTCCACTCTCGCCGTGTCTTCAACCGTGTTGGCACCTGTAGGTGGCAACGCTGTCCTTGGGCTTACTGCCAGCCCCTGCACAAGGGCGCCCGGCGGTTTCGTTGGGGGACGTCCAGGTTTGCGTGAGACGCTGTAGTGGCAAGGCACCTCGGCAACCTCACAGCGGCTGCACCGCCCCTGCCCTGTGCCGGTTGCGACCATACAACGCATCTTCAGCCTGTGGCATCGGTCACACGCCGCCCGCTTCGCTGCCGTGTGCGCATTCATTTCTGGTTGTGGCACCTGCAGCCGGAAATTCGCGAGAACACAGGATGCAAGGTCAAGGTAGTAGGCAGCGCCGTGGAACAAGCTGAGGTAAGCAATTCGCAAGAAACGAAACAAGTCTCCATGACGAGAGGCTCATTTTGAGTTATATATCTCCTACTCACTGCTTCATCTGCGTGCGCCCTCGGCCGCGGAAGTGTCAGCCGGACTTACGATGCTCCATGGCTTACCGCGAGTCTGCGTCGACGGATGCGTGAAGAGCCGCTGAGGTCCAACGGAGAACTTCTTTCCTCCTGTGGTGCAGGCCTTGTGCAGTTGCATACGACCTCGCGCGGCGATAATTAACACGCAGCGTTTCATAGGCTGCCGATCAACGCTGTGAGCGGGCCGAGATACAACATGAGGTAGGATCTGGCCCACTTTCCGGTGGTTAACTCCTGCACAAGCGTTCGTTTGGTCGTCCGGTGAGTTTTGCTTATTTTGCCGGTGGTTGCGGCTCGATCGGAACCATTGACGGGAAGTCCCGGCGCTCAAGAGAAGCTTTCATTCGTGCCTTAGCTCCCGCATCCGCTAGTACTTTCTGGGGCTGGAGTTGGGCAAAGACATGATAATTAATATCTTTTCTGTAGGGTTGATCCACGGCAAGTAGTAAAAAGAAACATGCCTGCCTACAACGGGCGGCAACCGTCTCCTGCTGTGCCTGGATTAAGAACACTGCGAGACACTGAGGAGTCCAACAGCCACGACTTTGAAGGTAGGTGATTTCAGGCTTCTGTAACAAGATGGTTCCCAGCTGGCAGGAGCTATCATTCGACACCGAGGCATTGACTGGAGGCTGTATTAGCTGTCTAAAACTCGAAAGCTAGTCTCCAAGCGGCTAGGCATCTGTCAGAACCCGAAATAGGTACGTGACGTGCATGCTCCTATCCCCCTCTTTTCGGCATCTCTCACTGCTGCCGCCCTCGCCAACCACAGTTGCGTGGCTACATATTTCGGAGATCGAGCCGTAGAAGGAAATTAGCTGGGCGCGTTAGCCCCTTTAGCGCCATGCGCCTAGCACGTGCTTGCGGTCGCAGTTGCGACCTATGGGGACTTTTCTAGGAACGGCCAGTGGATTCAGGGGAAGTTTCCTCACCCTGCAATGCTGTGGATACGTGGCTGTTGAGTTCTCCAACAGTACCTAACCCTCGGCCAACTGCGACACTCGTCTGGTCAGACGGGGAAAACGTCCCGAGCCCCTAAGGCTCTCCTCTTGGCCAGCGACTCCATCATACCTAGGTAAGTAGGTACCTACCTATCTATTTCGTCCACCACCACCACACCAGGCCCCACTCTCGTCTCGCCAGACACAAAACACGGCGCTCACACAAGACTGGTTTGCTGTTTTGTTCCTCTTTTCCTGTAAACTTGGGTGTAGTCGGACAGTTGTCGGCGGACAGTTGCAATATACTCCTGAGGCCGTTACATTAACTTTGATGAGGGCGCTTCTTTCTTTTGTTGTCAATTGCAGGGAGGAGTCTAAGCCACGAACGAAGGTGCGAGACATCAACGGTTCTGCAAAGCACGGACGCTGAGCGAAGCGCAAGACCACCTCGGCACTGATCGGGTGAGCTCACGGCGAGTCCCGAAGCGTAGCCCGAGGTGCAAGATGCCAACATCAACCGGTTGAGCTAACAGAACGACTCCTGTCTGCAGCCGAACACTCAAAAACGAGGAGACTTGCGATGTGGTCTTGATTGCGCGTTGATCACTAATGAGCGATTATTTGTCGGTTCAACTTAAGGATGAAGACTAGCCGACCGTTGAAGACAAGGCCGATCAGATGGTGTGGCAGGCGGCAATAGAAAAAAGTGCCCAAGGGCTCGAGTTGACCATGCCACAATTTGCCAGCGGCAGACCACACAGAGGACGACCATGACATGACGTGAATGGCAACCAACCATCAAACCTGTCAGTAAAATGAAGGCACAACACGGCAGTCATACGCGCCAAGACTAAATACCAACCCAGAACTGCCCAACCCAAAACCCACCGCCCATCCAAACATCCCTCCCTCTCCCCAAGTCAAATCAAGCCTTGACCCCCGCAACCGGACAAACCCCCTCCTTGCCCTTCACATCCGGATGCCCATGCAGCTTCCCCTTATGATGCCCCACCTTGGCCTTCGTAACAGGACACACCTCCTCGTCCCCCTTCCCCTCGGTAGCCGGGTGATCGGGCGGCAGAACGGTCGTAGCAGTGCCAACAACGGGACAGACCTCGTCGTCCATGGCGCGGCTGGTGGGCTCGTTGACAATGCGGCCCGTCAGCGCGGGGCAGGCGGAGGCGTCGTGCGCCGAGTGGCCCGCGGGGATGGGCACCTGCGGGTGCTTGTGCAGGTTGTGGTGGTGGTCGGTAGTGGCGCCGACGACGGGGCAGGTCTGGCCGGGTTCGTTGAGGTTGATCTCGGGGTGGTCGGGGGGGAGGGTGGAGTTGGTTGTGCCGACGACGGGGCAGTGGGCGGCGAGGGAAGCCATTTTTGGGGTTTGTTGTGTTTTGGAAGGGTTTGGTTTGGGTGGATTTCGGTCGAGGGATCGTTGATGGGGGATGGTTGGCAGATGGAGGACCGACGATGGGTTGTGTGGTTGTTTGGGCGAAGTTCGAGTGGCGAGTTGGGGGTCGGAAAGGTCACCAAGAGGGCCGCTGACTGTTATTAATAATAAGAACGACAAAGGCATAAATCGGCCGATCGCCCTCCTTTGATCATTCGGGCCTGATGGCTGGGCCGCGGGGCCAATGCCCGCAAGAGCCCGCGAGGCAGTGTTGAGCACAGCACTGAGCACAGGCAGCGGCTGCTCTGACTGCCTGAGAGGCCATGATGACGTTGTGGAGCCAAAATTGCCAGAGCTTTTGAGCAACAGCCAATGGCAAGCTGCAGGGCAGGCAGTCGGTGGGGGTGCGGTGGAGCTTTATGGGGCGGGTCCAGACCGCTTGGTCGGTGAAGAGCCAATGAGGTTCCGGCTGTTGGTCAGATGCAGTTTCGAAGCTCAAACTGCCCCGCGAAAACCACGAGCTGCCCCGCCAGAACCAACAAACTACCCTCCAAAAACACAAATTGCCCCGCCAAACTCGACACCGCCTTCGGGTCCAGAGCGCTGGAGACGAGTGAGACCAGTGAGACCATTGTGTCGTGTCAGAAGCGTGGGATAAGCGTTGTCATGCTTTACCGGGCGTTACCGTGTCAGGTAACGCCGAAAGTGAAAGCGTCTCGGCTGCAGTCGGCTGATGTTTTTGGCCACGCCACGTTCTGCGTCCGACTCCCGACTTCTGACTCCCGACTCCCGTCCTCTGCGCACAAGCCCGTCCCATCTCGCAGGTGCTGCCATTGGGCAAGGCGACGCGTCAAAGGGCCCTATGTTTTTAACGACGGTCGAATGAGAGTGCAGCAGGCCTACTGTATGATGTCTTGATCCTGGCGCGCTTGGTCCAGTACTCAACTCCACCCGGATCATGGCCGGGATCAGAGGTCGTACCAAGCCCGTGATGACGTCGTTGTAGCCAGAAAGCTTGCGCAACGCGCCCAGATGACCGAGCGATGGGGCAAAGCGAGTCCAGTCCAAGCTTTGGGCTCCGGGGGGATATATGATGCTCTCCTTCGCTGTCGTTTTCGCAGTTGTTCTTCCTCTGCTTCGTTGGTTTTCTAGGGAACGTTTCGAAACACCAAATTCAAGATGATTGACGCCGAAGAAGTCGCCGCGATGCTCTACTCCGCCACCTCCACCGCCAAGCCGGGGCCCATCCCCACGGTCATCCGTACGTTCCAACCCCCACCCCTCCGTCGCCCTCTCCCCCGTCTGACACCCCCATTAACCCCCTCCCAGCAACCCCACCCCACTACCAATTCAACCATGCGACCGGCGAGCGCACCCTCTGGGTGGTCTTCGGCCTAATGACCCTCTCGGCGGGCGTCTTCGCCGTCATGTCGTGGAACGTGCCCACCTCGAAGCGCGTCTACCACGTCACGACCACGCTCATCACCATCTTCTCGGCGCTGGCCTACTTCGCCATGGCCTCGGGCCAGTCGTCGTCGCTCGTGTGCCACGCCGTGCGCGACCACAACAAGCACGTGCCCGACACCTTCCACGACGAGTGCCGCCAGGT
>FTIZ01002135.1_pt2 | contig 18293 bp, 14 predicted proteins | sample 1658381 | NCBI WGS metagenome assembly FTIZ01 (sample SAMEA3914822, study PRJEB12502) | metagenome | biome: forest; material: soil | place: USA | collected 2012-03-12 | depth 0.1 m
GGGTGAGGGCGGCCAGGCCGGGCGCGTCAGCGTCTTCGCCCGCTTTGCCGGCTGCAACCTGTGGAGCGGCCGCGAAAGCGACCGCGCTGCCGCTGCCTGCGATTTCTGCGACACGGACTTCGTCGGCACCGACGGCGAAAACGGCGGCAAGTTCGTGACGCCGGGCGACGTCGTGGCGGCCCTTGACGCCATCTGGGGCGAGGGCCGGGCCGCGGACAAGGCTGTGGTCTTTACAGGTGGCGAACCGCTTCTCCAGCTGGATGGCGCACTGATCGCCGCGGTCAGGGCGGCGGGTTACTTCATCGCCGTCGAGACCAACGGCACGATCAAGGCGCCGGCGGGCATCGACTGGATCTGCGTTTCGCCCAAGGGGCAGAATCGCTTGCAACAGGCAAGCGGCCAGGAGCTGAAGCTGGTCTGGCCTCAGGCCGATGTCGATCCTGCCGATTTTGTGGAACTGTCGTTCGAGCGCTTTTACCTGCAACCGAAGGACAGCCCGCACCAGGCGGCCCATACGCGCGCTGTCATCGAGTATTGCCTGATGCATCCACAATGGCGGATGAGCGTCCAGACGCACAAGCTGGTCGGGTTGAAATAGCGGTTGGCAGGTGTTGTGGTCCGCACTATGTTCGTTGCTGGAATAGGGGGAGGGGATCAATGATGCGCCTGTTTGCCATTGCGGCCGCCATGGCGGTTTTGGCTGGGCAGGTATCCGCCCAGGATGCCGCGGGTCCGGCCATTGATCTGCCGCTCGACAAGGGTCTGGCCGTCGACAGCCTTACCTATTGGCCCAGCTATATCGAAGCCGCCGGGCCTGCGGCTACCCTGATCACCGGCAAGGTCGCGGCCGGTGCGGCGATCATTACCATTCCCTATCGTTACAAACATCCCTTGCGCCTGAAGACCCCGGTTCGCACGTTTCTCAAGTCCATCGATGCCGGCGCGCCAGGCTTCGACGCCGGCGATTTTTCCGGAGCCATCGGTGTCGAACCGGTCATGTGCTTCTTCCGTCCCAACAGCCCGAATGGCTACGCTTTACCGGAATGCCTGCGCTATGTCGGCATGATGGGGGTTGGCTGGGCGACAGCCCAGGTTGACTCCAACTTACCGGCCATGTTCCAGGCAGGAGATCCGGCGGGAACACCCGATGTCGATCGCGACGTCGCCATCGAGCACGACTTTAAACTCATCCTTTCCGTGAAAGCCTGGAAGAAGAAGGTGGTTCGGCTGACTTGGACATCGGACGGCCGCACGGTCGGCGGTTACAGCCTCCCGGTCAACGCCGACGGCACGGCGACACTCAAGCTCATGACCGGTGTGCTGACCCTGGCGCCCGACCCGGCCAGCAAGGACGGCACGATCGTCGATTTTGCATCGGACGCGCCTGCTCTGCCGTAGCCAAATTGGTCTTATTGTTTGCGTACCAATTTCATGGTAGCGTCAGGCATCTCTTTGCATGATGCCACCAGGACCAAGATGACAGAACAGACCAATCCAGCGCCACGCCGTGTCCTGATCTGTGGCGGCGGCACGGCCGGCTGGATGACGGCGGCCTATCTGGCCAAGGTCCTCGGCGCCAATCCCGCCACCTGCCCGCAGATCACGCTGGTCGAAAGCCCGGACATCGGCACCATCGGCGTGGGCGAAGGCAGCTTCGCCACCATTCGCACCACGCTCCAGACGCTCGGCATTGACGAGGCCGATTTCCTGCGCGGCAGCAACGCCACCTTCAAGCAGGGCATCCGCTTCGCCGACTGGGAGCTGACGCCGGAAAACGGTCGGCACGACCACTATTTCCACCCGTTCGAGCCGCCCTTCTGGGTCGATGGCGCCGGCCTGCTGCCCTATTGGCTGTTGCAGGACGAGAAGGCGCGCGTGCCGTTCGCCCAGGCCGTGACCTTCCAGAAGCGCGTCGCCGAAGCCCGCCTGGCGCCCAAGCGCATCCACCAGGGCGGTTATGGCGGGCCGCTAAACTACGCCTACCATTTCGAAGCCGCGAAGCTGGCCAAGGTGCTGTCCGACCATGCGATAACCTTGGGAGTCAGGCACCTGCAAGGGCGTATTACGGGCGTAAAACTGACGGAAGACGGCAGCATCGCGTCGGTCATGACCGACAGCCAGGGCGAACTGTCCGCCGACCTGTTCATCGATTGCACCGGCTTTGCCGCCGTCCTGATCGGCAAGGCGCTGGGTTCGCCCTACACCTCGGTCAGGCACCAGTTGCTGACCGACCGCGCCATCGCCTGCCAAGTGCCCTACGAAGATCCCGAGGCGCCGATCGAAAGCTATACCGTCTCGACGGGCCACGAAGCCGGCTGGACCTGGGACATCGGCCTGCCCAACCGGCGCGGCGTCGGCTATGTCTACGCCTCGGACCACACCAGCGACGAACGCGCCGAAGAGGTGCTGCGTGCCTATGTCGGCCCGCACGGCATGGACTATTCCACTCGCGTCATCAAGTTCGATACCGGCTATCGTGAGGCGCAGTGGGTCAGGAACTGCGTCGCCATCGGCCTGTCCGGCGGTTTCTTCGAACCGCTGGAAGCCACCGGTATCATGATGATCGAGGTCGCCATCGGCATGCTGACCGAGTTTTTCCCGCATTCGGGGCCGCTCGACGCCAATGCCAAGAGCTTCAACCGCCTGATGACGCTGCGCAACGAAAAGACCGTCAATTTCCTCAAGCTGCACTATTGCGTGACGAAGCGCACGGAATCGTTCTGGCGTGAAAATGCCGACCCGGCGACCATCCCCGAGGAACTCAACGAACTGCTGGCCATGTGGAAGCACCGGCCGCCGTCGCGCTTCGATTTCCTCGACGACATCGATACCTTTGCCTATTTCAACTACCAGTATATTCTCTACGGCATGAATTTCAAAACCGACTATGAGGCGGCGCGCGGCAGCTTCCCCAATGCCGAAGCCGCGCGGGCGATCTTCGACCGGGTTGCCTTCTTCGGTGAAAACGCGGCCCGCGACCTGCCCGGCCACCGCGCCCTGATCGAGCAGATCTACCGGCACGGCTATGCCGAAAAGCCGAAGGAAAGCTTCATGGCTGCCCCCCGCCGCGCGACGCGCTGAGCCTTTTCAGGACCTGGCCGACCACCACGGTTGCAACCGTCCATAGCTGACGCTGCGCAGCAGCCATTCCACCGGTCCGAAGGCGTGGAACCTCAGCCAGATCGTGCTGACAATCATCTGTGCCGCGATGATCAGGATGCCCACGCCGGCCAGTTGCGCGAAGCCCAGGTGATGGAACCAGCCCAGGCTGTAGAAAATGACCGCGCCCAGCGCCGACTGCGTCAGGTAATTGGTCAGTGCCATCCGTCCCAAAGCCTCGAAGCCACGGCCGAGCCAGCCCCACAGATTGGCTTTCCACACCAGCAGGATCAGGCCGATATGGCCGAGCGTGACCGTGATGCGGTGCAGTTCGTAGGTCAGGGGATACCAGTCATTGGCCGGCATGAAATTATGGTCGAGCTGCGATTTCAGGACGATGTAGCGGCTGGCCCAGCCGACAGCGTAGCCGACGATCATCAGCAGGGCATAGAAGCCGCGCGAGCGTTCGCCGCTCAATATCCCCCATTTGAACAGGGCCATGCCGAGCAACATGGCGCCCGCCGCCTCGCCGAAGGTGACGAAGGGCCTGAAGCCACCCATCTGGAAACTGAGCCAGGTATCCAGGTTCCAGCCCATCAGGCCGGGATAGTCGTGGCGGCTGCGCGCCTGGACCTCGGGCGCCTGCATCGCGGGTGTCGGATTGTTCCATTTCAACGCCTCGGCGTGATGGTCCAGCGCCGCCTGCTGGGCGTCGCTCAGCGGCAGGTGCTGCGCCTGCCGCGCTTCCGCCATCGGCAGATCATGCAGGGAGCGGACCTCGGCGCGGCCGGTCAGGAGGTCGGGCACGGATTGCAGGGCAATGACCGCCAAGGCCAGGGCAAGCAGCCAGCGCGGGCCGAGCTTGCGGAAGGCGAAGACGAACATGCCGGCAATGCCGTAGAAGAACAGGATATCGCCGAACCACAGCAGCAGAACGATATTGACGACGCCCAGCGCCACCAGGCCGAGGCAGCGGCGAAAGAAGACGTCGGCGGTCTGGATCGGCCGGTCGAACACGCCGTTGCGCGAGGTGATCAGCAGCACGCCGGCGCCGAACAAAAGGTTGAACAGGCCGCGCGCCGAGCCTTCGACCGTCATCTGCTCGAACAGGAAGGTCAGCCAGTCGGGACTGTGCCACGACATGGGGAACGGCGGATGATAGGTGGTCGTCGGCCCGCCCATCTCCGGAATGTTCATCAGCATCACGCCCAGCAGCGCCACGCCGCGCAGCAGGTCGAGCGTTTCAAGGCGCTCCCTGATGCGCGGCGCGTCCGCCGGCACATTGTCGGTACTCACCATCGCAACCCCCGTCCGGCCGCCCAAAAGATGGGCAAACCTGCCAGATTTGGTGGGATCGCGCCAGAGGCTTATGCCGCGTCGAGCAGGACGACCTCGGCGTCTTCCAAAGCGGTGATCTCGAGTTTCGGCTCGTCCTTGATCGCCGCGCCGTCGCGGGCATCGAGTTCCACGCCGTTGACCAGGACCTTGCCCTTGGCGACCACCAGGTAAAGATGGCGCTCGCCGCCGGTTTCGACCGGCACATAGGTTTCGGCCTGGTCCTTCAGCAGGGTCGCGCCCAGCAGGCGGGCCGGGGTATGGATTTTCAGCGCCTCGCCGTCGTCGTCGAAGCCCGAGGCCAGCGCCACGAACTTGCCGGCGCGGTCGGATTTCGGGAACGGCTTGGCGCCCCATGACGGCTTGTGGCCGCGCTCACTGGGCATGACCCAGATCTGGAACAGGGTCGTCTTGACCGGCTCGACATTGAATTCGGCGTGGCGGATGCCGGTGCCGGCCGACATCACCTGGACGTCGCCGGCTTCGGTGCGGCCGGAATTGCCGAGGCTGTCCTGATGGGTGATGGCGCCTTCGCGGACATAGGTGATGATTTCCATATTGTCGTGCGGGTGCGGCGGAAAGCCCGACTGCGAGGCGATCTCGTCGTCGTTCCACACGCGGATGGACCCCCAGCCCATCTTCTGCGGGTCGTAATAGTTGGCGAACGAGAAGTGATGGCGGGCATTGAGCCAGCCGTGGTCGGCGTGGCCGAGGCCGGAGAAGGGGCGTTTGTCGATCATGTCGGGTCTCCCAAATCAAACAGATGGGACGCATATAAGTGTAACTGTGTAAATTACAATAGGCCGCGCAAAGGCCTAACCGCCAACGCCATGCGACCCGCCGCCCGTCTGGCCGCGATGGCGCAGATACGCATCTAGCAACACGCACGCCACCATGGCTTCGGCCACCGGCACGGCGCGGATGCCGACGCACGGATCATGGCGGCCCTTGGTCATCAGCTCGACCTCGTGGCCTTCGATATCGATGGAATCGCGTTTCGTCAGGATCGACGAGGTCGGCTTCAGCGCCAGGCGCGCCACCACGGTCTGGCCGGTCGAGATGCCACCCAAGATGCCGCCGGCATGATTGCTGCGGAAGAGGGGACCATCGTTGCCCATGCGCATCTCGTCGGCATTGTCCTCGCCCGACAGTTGGGCCGCGCCGAAGCCGGCGCCGATTTCCACGCCCTTGACGGCGTTGATGCTCATCAAAGCGCCGGCCAGTTCGGCATCGAGCTTGCCGTAGATCGGCGCGCCCCAGCCGGCGGGCACGCCTTCGGCCTGGACCTCGACCACGGCGCCGATGGAGGAGCCGGCCTTGCGGATGCCATCGAGATAGTCCTCCCACAGGGGGACGGACGCCGCATCGGGCGAGAAGAACGGGTTTTGCCCGACCTGATCCCAATCCCAGGCATCGCGGTCGACCCGGTGCACGCCCAGTTGCACCAAGGCGCCGCGCACCTTGATGTCGGCGATACCCTGCAACACCTTCAGCGCCACGGCGCCGGCCGCCACGCGCGCCGCCGTTTCGCGCGCGCTGGAACGTCCGCCGCCGCGATAATCGCGCACGCCGTACTTGGCGAAATAGGTATAGTCGGCATGGCCGGGCCGGAACTGCCTGGCGATATCGCCGTAATCCTTGGAACGCTGGTCGGTGTTTTCGATCAGGATCGAGATCGGCGTTCCCGTCGTGACGCCTTCGAACACGCCCGACAGGATTTTCGCCTCGTCGGCTTCCTTGCGCTGGGTGACGAAGCGCGAACCGCCGGGCTTGCGCCGGTCCATGGCCCACTGGATGTCGGCTTCGGACAATGCCACGCCCGGCGGGCAGCCGTCGATCACGCAGCCGAGCGCCGGCCCGTGGCTTTCGCCCCAGGTGGTGACGCGGAAAAGATGGCCGAAAGTATTGTGTGACATGGGCTTTTTTCAAATCTGGCGTTTGAAAGGCTTTAGCCGCGTTTAACCGAGCCCGCAATTTTTTTAGTGTGCAAAATGCACGGCGCGTGGCCATATATCGGGCAACTGGTTGCGTCCGAAAGTATTCGTCATGGCATGGCTCGGCAAGATTCCGTTCTGGCTCAAGACCCTGGTCGCCTTCGCGGCCGGCATCGCCGTGGCGCTGTACTGGGGCAAGGCGGCCCTGCCGGTGCTCGATCCTATCGGCGACACCTATATCCACGCCATCAAGATGCTGGTGGCGCCGCTGGTCTTCTTCACCATCGCAGCCTCCGTGGCGCGCCTCGGCCAGTATGAAGGCGACCGCGAATCGGGCGCCGGCGGCCGGGCGCTGCGGCTTGGCGTCTATACCATCGGCTGGTTCATGATCACCTCGGCCATCGCCGTGTCGATCGGCCTGGCCATCGGCACCTATTTCCAGCCCGGCCGCGGCCTCAGCGGCCTGCCGCTCGATGTCGAGCCGGCCAAGGTCATCCCTCCGCCCATCGACGTCATCACCGGCATCATCCCGTCCAACATCTTCAAGAGCTTCGTCAATGGCGACGTGCTCAGCATTGTCTTCTTCGCCATCCTGGTGGGCGCGGCGCTCGGCGCGCTGGGCCAGAAGACGAAGGAACTCGGCGTCCTGGTCGAGCAGGCGTCGCAGGTCATGTTCAGGCTGACGCGCTGGATCATCCAGCTGACGCCCATCGGGGTCTTCGGCCTGATCGGCAGCGTGGTGGCGTCCTACGGCCTCGGCGCCCTGAAGCCGCTCATTCCCTATATCGGCCTGATCTATCTCGGCTGTTTCATCGAACTGCTGGTCGTCTATCCGGTGCTGCTGAAGCTGCACGGCCTGCGCGTCTTCGGCTTCTACAAGGGCATCTTCACCGCCCAGCAGACGGCCTTCTTCACCTGCTCGTCGATCGGCACCCTGCCGGTCACCCTGCAGGTGGCGTCCGATAACCTGAAACTGCAGAAATCCTTCGCCGGCTTCGCCCTGCCGCTGGGCGCCAACATGAAGATGGACGGCTGCGGCGCCATCTATCCGGCGATTTCGGCCATCTTCATCGCCAACTATTTCCACATCGTGCTGACGCCGCAGCACTATGTCATCATCGCCCTGGCCTCGATCCTGGGCTCGCTGGCCACCGCCGGCGTGCCGGGCGTGGCCACCGTCATGCTGACCGTGACCCTGTCGGCCGCAGGTTTGCCGCTCGAAGGCCTGGCCCTGCTCGCCGCCATCGACCGCATCCTCGACATGATGCGTACCGCCACCAACGTCACCAGCCAGCTGGTCTGCGCCACCCTCGTGTCGCGCGAGAACGGACTCATCGAAACGGGCTCGCCCCTGCTGGGCAAGCCCGCCGCGAAAGTCGTTTCAGCCGAAGGTTAGTGCACCATCGCTCCGGCGCACGGATCGGTGACGCCGTTGTTGAGCTTGGCGCCGTTGAACGCTTCGATCGGCTTGGGCGCGCCAAGGCCGGCGTCACCGCCGACACGGCCACTGCCGCCGCCGTTGAAGGCCATGCCCGCGGCATTGGTGCCGTCATTGCCGCTGGTGCCCTGGCCGGTGCCGTTGCCGCCGTCATTGCCGCCATGGTTGCCGGTATTGACCGCCTGGCCGGTGGCGTTGGAGCCGCCGGGACCGTCGCTGACGCCGGTGTCGGCGCCGGGTTCGCTTGTCGACGGCGGCGTGCCGGGGAAGCCGGCAATATGCTTGCCGTCCTTGTAGGAGCCGCCGCTGCCGTCGGGACCGTTCCACGGCTTGCCATTGCGGTATTCGGTGCCGTTGGTGTCGTAGCCGTTGACCAACTGGTCGTTGGCCCAGGTGTTGCCGTGGCTGTCCTTGCCGTTCTCAGGATGACCCCAGTTCGAATTGAGGGCGTTCATCCACGATCCCGTGCTGTTGGCCTTGCCGTCGGGTTGCTTGGAGCCGCCCTTGGTGTCGTCCATGGCCCCGGCCATGCCGCCGTTGTTCATGTTCAGGTCGCCATTGCCGCCATTGGCCCCCAGGCCGCCGACGGAAGCATTGTTGAAGCTGACCTGCTGCTGGCCCGTGCCGGCGATATAGCTGCCGTCGATGCCCTTGACGCCCTTGGCATTGGTGCCGGTGCCCGCAATCGTCTGGCCGTCGATGCCCCTGACGCCGGCGCTGCCGTTGGCGGTTCCGGCGATATAGCTACCGTCCATGCCCTTGACGCCGCTTGTGGCGGCCGGCGCCTGGCCGTTCATGCTCTGGCCCATGCCGGCGGCGGTGTTGCCGCCCAGGCCCGTCGGCGAGTTGATCGACGCCGTCTGGACGGTCTGCGCCTGGCAGGCGGTGGTGGCGCCGGGGATCGTGCCGGCGAAGGCGGGCGCGGCCAGCACGGCTACGGCGGAAACGGAGAGTACAAGAATACGACGCGAACCCGGGAACATGAAAACCTCCTGAAAATAGTCTGGAGGCCTAGGTACGTCTGGAGGATGGGGCGATCAATTGCCTATTTAGGCGGGGGCAGGGCGCTCAAAGCCGTTTTCTGCTTGCCGTTGGCGTCGAAATTGGCCGGATCGAGCCAGTGTTCGAGACGGGCGCGATTGGCCGGCCAGTCCTCGAGAATGACCGAATACCAGGCCGTATCGCGGCGGCGGCCCTTCGAGACGACGGCGTTGCGGAAGACCCCTTCGAACTGGAAGCCGAGCCTGAGCGCCGCCTTGTTCGACGGGATGTTGAGCTGGTCGCACTTCCATTCGTAGCGGCGATAACCGTTGGCGAAGGCGTGTTTCATCATCAGGTACATGGCCTCGGTCGCCACGACGGTGCGTTGCAGGGCCGGCGAGAAGGTGACGCCGCCGACCTCGACGCTGCCATTGGGCGGGTCGTAGCGCATGAAGCTGGCATAGCCCAGCGGCCGGTCATCCGCGATAATAACAAACGTCTGGAAGCCCCTGGTTTCCATGAAGGTTTGGACGCTGGCCTTCAGCATGGCCGCATCATCGAACGGACCGAACGGCATGTATGTCCACATGCGGCCGTCGTCCCTGGCAAAGGCGGCGAACAGGCCGGCGGCGTGTTCCGGCCGGAAAGGCGCCACCCGGCAGGTCCGCCCGACGAGCGCTATATCCGGCAGGCGCCTGCAGCCCTGCCAGCCCGGTACATCCTTGCCGACGGACTGGCCGAAGGCATTGGCGTGCTGGCCCAGCGACGGGCTCAAGGTTTCGAAGGGCAGGGACATCAACTGGCCCAGCGCTGGCGGAAGGTTCCCAGGGCTTCGGTGAACGGCTTGATTTCGGCGGCGCGAGCTTCCAGCCGGATATGCAGGTCGCCGGCCCGGTGTGTCTGGGTCGCCGGCAGGCCGAGGCCCTTCAGGCACAGGCTCGAGCCCTGCGCCGTCTCCTTTTCGAGGACGATCTCCTGTGCGCCATGCGGCGTATCGATCGTCGCCGATCCGCCGATGGCGAACAGGCGCGCCTCAAGGGTTGCCGTCATCCAGATATCGTCGCCCCAGACGCGCACGCCGTCGCCGGCGGCGATATGGATGCGGAACGGCTGTTCGGCGCGGACAGCCCCGTCGATCCTGACGCTGACGATGTCGCCGTTGCGCAGGCCGGGCCGCAACGGCACGGCCAGGCGCTTCATCTGGGTCAGGGAGGTCAGTTCCTCGTGCGGCGCGGCGATTTCCAGCGCCGGCACCTCGGCCGAGATGTCACCGCCGCCGATCGCCTGGGCCAGGGTGATATCGAGACGTACCGGTTCGTGGCCGTTCGCCGGGATGTGCGGCAAGTCGGGGCCGGCAACGCGCCGCGTATCCGCCATCAGCAGGTCGCGCGCCAGGATCAGCCGGCGCAGGAGCGTGTCGGTGCCGCCGTTGAGATCCGGATGCGCCGCCTTGATGCGCAGGCGAAACGCATCGCGCACCTCGTCGTCGCTGCAAGCCGGGCTGAGGCCCAGTTCGGCGAAGGCGTCGGCGCGGCTGGCGGGGGCTTCGTCGTTGACGGCGATTTTTGTAGCGGGCATCTTGATCTCGGCGCCTGAAATGAGGCAAGTCCTCTTTGTCCGGCAAAAGCCTTAATGGCGCGTTAGTTATAAGCAAAATGTCCTCGCCCCTGATCCCGCCCAGCCCGTCCGACGACGACTACGCCGCCGCCCATGCCGCCCACGAGGCGGAGATCGAGGCCGGCGAGCCCTTCGCCTTGTTCGGTCAATGGTTGCAGGATGCCAAGGCCAGGGAGCCGAACGATGCCAACGCCATGGCGCTGGCCACCGTCGATGACGACGGCCTGCCCGATGCGCGCATGGTTCTGCTGAAGGATTTCGACGCCGCCGGCTTCGTCTTCTATACCAACACCCACAGCGCCAAGGGCCGGCAACTGGCGGCCGCGCCGAAGGCCGCGCTGCTGTTTCACTGGAAATCCCTGCGCCGCCAAATCCGTATCCGTGGCGAAGTCTCGCGCGTTTCCGATGACGAGGCCGACGCCTATTTCGCCTCGCGCGCCCGCCAGAGCCAGATCGGCGCCTGGGCGTCCGACCAGTCGCAACCCTTGCCCGATCGCTTCGCCCTGGAAAAACGCGTCGCCGAATACGGCCTGAAGTTCGGCCTGGGCAGGATCGAACGTCCGCCGCACTGGACCGGCTTCCGCGTGGCGCCGCTTGCTATCGAATTCTGGCGCGACAAGCCGTTCCGCCTGCACGACCGCGTCCGCTTCACGCGCGCAAGCGTCACCGCCAACTGGTCGCGCGGCAAGCTTTTCCCGTGAGCGACAGCCTCGACCAGGCCCTGGCGATCCTGCGCGACGGCTGCGACCGCGTCATCGAAACCTCGTGCGCGACGGTCATCCTGAAAGGCGACCGCGCCTTCAAGCTGAAAAAGAATGTCGATTACGGCTTTCTCGATTTTACCAGCCCTGAAAAGCGCGCCGCCGCCCTGCATCGCGAGCTGCGGTATAATCAACGGTTGGCGGCGCATATCTATCTCGGCGTCGAAGTCGTCGCCGGTGAAGCCGTCCTGGTCATGCAGCGCTTCGATACCGAAGCCGTGCTGAGCGAACTGGCGTCGGAAGGCTGGCAGCCCGAGGCGGGCCTGTTGCGCGACCTGGGGCAGGCCATCGCCGTGTTTCACGCCGGTTCGGAAATCTGCCGCGACGACCGGCATGCCGACAATATCGACTATGTCATCACCACCAGCCGCGCCAACATCGATCTGTTCCGGATGAAACTGGGCGAAGACGACGCCGATGCCTACGATAAGGCCATCACCGCCGCCTATGACCGCCTGCGCCCCGACCTGCTCGGCCGCTTCGACCATGGTTGCGTTCGCCATTGTCACGGCGACATGCACCTCGGCAACATCCTGGTCGAAAACGGTGCGCCGGTGCTGTTCGACTGCATCGAATTCAATGAACGCCTCAGCCAGATCGACGTGCTCTATGATCTCGCCTTCCTGCTGATGGATTTGTGGGTGAGGGGGCAGCACGCCGCCGCCAACCGCATCCTGAACACCTGGCTGGAACAGGCGGCGCGGCTGGAGGACGATCCGCATCGCGTCTATGCGGGACTGAAGCTGCTGCCGTTCTACATGTCGGTGCGGGCAGGGGTGCGCTGCCACGTCAGCGCCCACCAGGGCGACATGGCAGCCTCGCGCCGCTACCTGAAGGCGGCCAGGGCTTTCCTGGATCCGGCGCCGGCGGAACTGCTGGCCGTCGGCGGCCTGTCCGGCTCCGGCAAGAGCACGCGCGCCCGCCAGTTGGCGCCGGGGAACGGGCCGGTGCCGGGCGCCGCCATCCTGCGTTCGGACGAAATCCGCAAGCGCCTGTGGGCCTGCCCCGAATTGGAGGCCCTGCCGCCGCAGGCCTATACGCCGGCCGAAAGTGTCCGCGTTCTCGCACACATGTCTGAACTCGCCGCCACCGTTCTCGAATCCGGCCATGCCGCCGTCTGCGACGCCACCTTTCGCGAAGCGGCCTGGCGCGAGGCCGTGGAAGACGTGGCAAGACGGGCCGGTGTGTCCTTCGCGGGCCTGTGGCTCGATGTCGCCGCCGACATCCGCGCCGATCGCATCGCTGCGCGCACAGGCGATGTTTCCGATGCGACGCAAGGCCTGGCGCAGTCACAACAAGCCGTTGACGCATCGCAGCTTTCCTGGACCGTCGAACACACGCCGGCGCCTTGAATTCACCTTGATCCATGTGTTAATATTCGCCGTACAAGGGAAGGAAAGCGACGTTGCGGCTTGCCCTTATGGGCGGTAGCAGCGGAAAGACCGGCGGGCCTTAAGGCCTTTTTCGCGTTTTAAACGTAAATTCGTGACGTGGCCGGGCGCGGGACTAAGGTAGGTTTCCGCTGCCGTAAAAAGCCATAAAACAGGACAGCCCGAGTGACGGACACCATGCCACACGAACCCGGCCATCACGCCGCCAGAAAAGGGTTCGCCTTTGCCCATCTCGCCTTCATTCTGGCCCTGATACCGCCGCTGCTGCTGCTCGGCTGCATGATGGTGACCCATCTCGGCTATGTCAGCTACGACCTCGGCTTCAAGACGCTGGCCCTCGGCATCGTGCCCAAGCTGGCGACGGCGACCCTGGCCGTCGGCGCCCTGTCCCTGCTGATTTCGCTGTTCATGGCGCCCAGGCGGTGCGCGCCATGGGCGCTGGGCGCCGTCGCCCTGTCCGGCGCGCTGCTCGGCGGCTTCGCCTGGTACCAGAAATCGCTGAAATCCTTTCCGCCTATCTCGGACGTCGCCACCAACTGGGACCGGCCCATGTCGTTCTCCGACGCCTTGATGGCCGATCGCGGCCGCGGCGCCAAACCGGTCGAGGACCTGCCCCGCGTGCCGCGCGACGAATCGCTGGAGTGGGGCGGCAAGACCATCCCCGACATCAATTCGCTGACCTGTCCGGGCGCCCATCCGATCCTGCGCAACGGCGTCAGCGATGCCCAGGTGATGCAGATCCTGACCAGCGAGCATTACACGGTCTTCGGCCACGCGCCGTGGCGCGTCGAAGGCACCTATCAGGACAATTTCTTTGGCTTCAAGTCGGATGTGGTGGTGCGTATCGATCCCGGCCACATCGACGTCCGCTCGGTCAGCCGCTATGACATGCCCGACATGGGCCTGAATTGCCGGCACGTCACCGCCATCGTCAACAAGATCGCCGCCTTGCCCGACCTGCCCGATCCGGCCGAGGTCGAGGCGGCATCGGCCGCCGCGGCCTCGGCCGGCAGCGCGCTTCCCGCCGATACGGGCGGCGACGGCGGCGGCGACTAAAATTCTGGCTTAACTCTTGCTTAACCCTCGTCGTATCCACGACGAGGGTTTTTCATGGCGGCGGCAGCGCTCCTTTATGTCTCAAGACGCACCCAGCGCTGGGCGGCAGCCTTCGTCTGTCTCGCCCTGATACATGTGCTGGTGGCCAGTTGCACGCCCGAGCCGGTTTCGCCCATGGCGGCAAGGATGACGGTCCGGCACTGACGTGTGGCTGTACTGCCATTTCAGCATAATCATCTGAATTATATAGATAAAATATCGCTCAAAAGAGGGCGGGGCCATTTGCCTTCACAGAACTCAAAAAATCGCAACCCGGTCTTGTGAAAAAAGTTTCAATTGTGACTTTATTGAAACAGGTTTCAATTGATATCGGCAAAACCGTGTCACGCGATTGACGCATTCGCCGGCCCGGGCGCAAAAAGCTGTTAACAGCGTATATGCTGGAATTGGGACCAAGAGCTCTCGGTCCACGGGCATCCGGAGAAACACGAGTGAAAAAGACATCTTTGCGAACCGGCCTTCTGGCCACGACCACCCTGTGCACGGTCATCCTGTCGACCCTGGGCGGGGCCGCGCTTGTCGCGGTGACGCCTTCGCTGGCCTCCGCGCAGGATTTTACCAACGGCACGCTGAGCGGCACAGTTAAATCGAATTCAGGTTCGCCCGACGCCGGCGCGACGGTCACCGTCACCGGCCAGTCGAACGCCTACACCGCCACCGCGACCACGGCCGCGGACGGCACCTTCACCATGAACCAGATACCGATCGGATCATACCAGGTCGACATCACGACGGCCGACGGCGGCAAGGCGTCGGAAAACGTCACCGTCACCCTGGGCTCGGTGTCCAGCTACGACTTCGTTGCCGGCGGCAGCGACAATTCGACCACCGTCGTCGTGCGCGGCAAGGCGCGCCGCAATATCGACTTCAACCGCACCACGACCGGCCAGGTGATCGACGTTCAGTCGCTGGCCAACAAGATTCCCGTCGGCCGCAGCCTGAATGCCCTGGCCGACACCGTTCCCGGCATCTCGATCAACGATTCGTTCGGCGTCCCGCCCGTGGGGCAACCGTCGATTTCGGGCGCGTCGCCGGCTGAAAACATCTACTATATCGACGGCATGAACGTGACGAACTTCCGCAACTTCCTCGGCGGTTCGACGGTTCCGTTCGACTTCTACGACCAGATCGAGGTCAAGACCGGCGGTTATTCGGCGGAATACGGCCGCTCGACCGGCGGCGCCTTCATCGCCACCTCGCGGTCCGGTTCCAACACCTTCCACGGCGGTATTTCTTATTATTACGCGCCGAAGAGTCTTTCGACCAAGGGCGCCACGGCAGCCAAGGATCTCAACGCCGAACTGACCGATTCCGACGGCAATCCGATCGGGCCGGATCCGCGCTACACCACCTTCCGTAACGAGGACAACACGGAATCCACCATGTGGCTGTCCGGTCCGATCTGGAAGGACCACATCCTGTTCTTCGGCATGTACAACCCGCGCGACCTGACCTTCTCGTTCACTGACACCGGCCAGGACGGCACGCTGAAAAAGTATGCGCCCAGCGTCAACAAGGATCCGTTCTACGGCGGCAAGCTGACCTTCATGCTCAACCCGAACCAGCGCCTCGACGTGACCTATATCAACGACGACCAGACGCGTTTCGACCACAATATCGACCCCACCGGCAAGGATTCGCTGGTCCGGACTTCGGCCGGCGGCCTGACGCGCGTCTTCAACTATCGCGGCAAGTTTACCGACTGGTTCACTCTGTCGGCCATGTATGGCTCGTCAAGCTTCAACCAGTCGATCATCTCCAGTGAGGACGCCGATCCGGCCGTCTTCCTGGGCGGCGACATCGTGCGCGGTAACCCTGCATTGACCGTCGCCACCGGCAAGGACTACCGCAAGAACTACCGCGTCGATGCCGACTTCTATTTCGACCTGCTGGGCCACCATCACCTGCGCGTCGGCGCCGACCGCGAAAAGCTGAACGCGATTGCGCATACCTTCTATTCGGGTAATGCCTACTACCGCTATTACGATGTCCCGGCCGGCGGCACTGTCAGCTGCGGTGGTTTCGCCGACACGACAAGCTGCGTGCGTTACCGCGTACTCAACGGTGGCGGTTCGTTCAACGTCATCAATGACGCCTGGTATCTCGAAGACGACTGGGCGCTCACCGACCGCCTCAACCTGAACCTTGGCGTTCGCAACGACACCTTCGACAACCGCAACGCCGCCAACATCTCGTTCATCAAGAGCCAGGACCTGTGGTCGCCGCGTCTCGGCCTGTCCTACGACCTCAAGGGCGACAAGACCACCAAGCTGACGGCGTCCTATGGCCGCTATTACCTGCCGATCGCCGCCAACACCAATATCCGCATGGCCGGCGGCGAGTCGTTCACCGAGAAGTATTACACCTGGACCACCCGTGATCCGAACACGCTTGTGCCGGTTCTCAGCGACGCCAACTGGCTCAATCCGGATCCGGCGGATTACGTCCTTGAAGATGGCTCCGTGCCCGGCGCGGCCACCTTGGTCAGCCACAACATTGAGCCGCAGTACGAAGACGAGTTTACCCTCGGCTACGAACGCCGCATGGACAATGGCTGGAAGATCGGCGCCCATTACCTGTGGCGCAAACTCGCCAACGTCATGGAAGATACCGACCTGACCGAGTCGGACCATGATCCCTGCGTTTCGCTCGGCATTCCCGAGGATCAGTGCGGCACCTTCGGCTCGTCGAACTATGTCCTGATCAATCCCGGCAAGGACATCATCGTCACGCTGGGCGACAGCTTCGGTCCCGACTGGGCCGGCAAGACCGTCACCATCAAGGCGTCGGACAATGGCCTGCCGCAAGCCAAACGCCTCTATGAAGCTCTGGAATTCGATGTCGAACGTCCAGACGATGGCAAATGGTTCCTCGGTGGCTCGCTGACTCTCAGCAAGTCGATCGGTAACATCGAAGGCGGCGTCAAGTCCGACAACGGCCAGACCGACACCGGCCTGACCCAGGACTTCGACCAGGTCGGCTGGACCGACGGCTCCTACGGCCTGCTGCCGAACCATCACGGCCTCTCGCTCAAGGCCTATGGCACCTATCACTACAACGACAAGCTCGACTTCGGCTTCAACGCCGCCGTCCTGTCGCCGCGTCACTATGGCTGTATCGGCTACTACCCCGACCTGGGCGACGGCCGCGCCGACAGCCAGACCCTGACCGCCTGGTACTGCGATGGCAAGCTGACGCCGCGCGGCAGCCAGTTCAAGGGCGACTGGATCAACCGCCTCGATATCAGCGCCACCTACACCCAGACCCTGCCGTATGGCACGCTGAAGTACGGCGTCGACATCTTCAACCTGTTCGATGCCCAGGGCGCCAATATCCTGGGCGAGCAGGGCGAAATCTCCGGTCCGGGCAACCCGAACCTGAACTACAAGCAACCGCTCAGCTATCAGGAGCCGCGCTACATGCGCCTGAGCCTGCGCTACGCCTTCTAGGGTCTGCCCTCGCAAGGCACATCGCGGCGGCGGAGGGGCAACCTTCCGCCGCTTTTTGTACACACCCGACGATGACGATGACCTCCAGGAGTCAAGCGGAGGCAACAGAATATCCGGACGGGTCGGGTAGGGGCGCCTTCCCTCCACCTCTCCCTCCTTCCTTCACCTCTCCCCGTTCACGGGGAGAGGACGGGAGCTGAACGCAGTGAAAGCGACCGGGTGAGGGGCCAACAGTCCGCTGGCAAGGCAGAAAGCTAGCCACAGATTTCACAGATAAGCACAGATTTTTCCCGAGTCTTGCACCACCGACAGCGACGACCAAATCTCCCCCTCTTATACCTCCCTGAACGCGTAGCGTTTGGGGAGGGGGACCGCACGACGCGCGCTCTTGCGCGCTAGATGCGGTGGTGGGGCGTCTTCCTTCCCCCTCTCCCCGCCCGCAGGGAGAGGGCCGGGGTGAGGGGCCTCCTTCTAAACAACGCACAGCGCGCCACCGCCACATCCGCGCTCCCAACTTATCCCCCTCCCTTCGTCCTGCGGTATGCTTCTCGCATGGCTTATGACAACGACGACACCCCGAACCCCGACCTCGCCACGCTGGAAAGGCTCCAGGCCGACCTGCGCCTGTTTGTCGAGGAGATGACCGAGATCGTCATGGCCCTGCCCATGCCCGAAACCTTCGCCGAGGCCGACCGCTCGGTCCGCGCCGTCACCGCCGCCGACCGCTTCCTGCAGCGCGTGCCGCCTTCGCCCGCTTACGAAGTCAAGGGCGGACCCGTCGAGCCCGGCCAAAAGGGCGTCTCGCCCGTCCGCGACCCCCTCCGCCTCAAGTTGCGCCCTCACGCCAACAAAGTGATGGCCGCCACCCGCCAGATCACCAAGCCCGCCTCGTTCCTCGAAGGCGAACGCGCCCTGCGCTACGCCCTCTCGGCCAACCGCATGCTGACCCAGCTCTACACCCCGCCGAAAGCCGCCCGGCCGTCGCGCGACGCCTGGCGCGACAGCGACGCCGACCCGTGGTCCGAAGAGCCGACCTATACTGGCCCTTACGCCGACGCGTTGGAAGCCAAACTGGCCGACAGGCTCTGCGCCGAAGCCCGCAAGGCCGCCATCGCCGCCGGCTACTGGCCCGATGGCTCGACCTACAATCCCGAAGATCCGGATTACTGGAA
>FTIZ01003542.1_pt2 | contig 18244 bp, 25 predicted proteins | sample 1658381 | NCBI WGS metagenome assembly FTIZ01 (sample SAMEA3914822, study PRJEB12502) | metagenome | biome: forest; material: soil | place: USA | collected 2012-03-12 | depth 0.1 m
GCGATCATCTTTGTTTGGGCGGTGCTGGTCTGGGTGTGGGTGGCCGAGGGACGGCTGCCAGAGTGTTCTTCGTTCCCTTTGTTTGACTTTGCGAACAGAACGCGGGTGAGTGCTGGAGTGGTGGGAGAGCTGGGCAGTGGCGGCAACTCGATTATCATTGACAAGACGGCGGGTGTGAGAGTCGAGTCTCTTTTCAAGGACGACAACAGTTAAGGAGTTGATATTTAACAATGTGAGCTTTTTGATGACGGCCATAATTAGTGGCTCCATTCACTGCCTGCATTATCACAAACCTTACAAACTAGAATCGTTGTTGCTATACTTCCTGTTCAGTAGGCAGATCCCGATCCCAGTAACGCTAGTAGCACTAGAGGCCAGAAGGAGGAGAAACTCAATCCCCACGCCTTGACCTGAACTCTTCTCATAAAAGAAGCCGGACTGGGTTTGTTGATCAACCCTTCAAGCCCCAGGCAACATCTTTCTTGTCTTCAACTCTAAAGTGACGAAACAGGGACATGAAAGGCATGGGCAGTGCGATGAAATGTTCAGTTGGTAGAAAGTGGTGTATTCGCTTCTATGTGCATTCGCTTATCCATCACCCATCAAGACTCAACCAGGTGCAGCAAGTGCGGAAACGCCTCCGACCACGGCGACCCTATACGCCAATGCTCAAGACTGCCGACAGCCCGTTCGAACTCCAAACTTGGCGTCATCTGGCCTCCCTCGCCTTGGACGAAGATAGGACGCTCGGACGGCCAGATGAACTTCGTGGACTCGAAGTAGAAGTAGAGTGAGCGCGCTAGATCCTCATCCCCACTTGTGCAGAGGTGGTCTCGGAGGCGCGGCCAGGGGACGTAGTCTACGATGACCGAGTGTGGGTTTGATCTTTGGATCTCGGTGGGGAGCATCCATGCTGGGACGTCTCGGATTGTTTCGTCGCATGGGCTCATTTGCCACTGAGAATGAAGAGTCAGCAGGGCGAGAACGAAGCGCTGTCTCGTTTTTGTCTTGTTGTGGACCTTCACTTACCCTCATGTAACGATAGCCCAGCAAATAGAAGCTGAGCAGCTGTTCTATCCCCTTGTTTTTATACTGCCGGAGGAATCCCGTGATGAGAAAGGTCGCAATGTTCTCATCCATGGTGTGCAGCATCATGGACGGCAGAGAGGGATTTCGGGGCAGAATTCCTGAGATGCGCCGCGCGGTGAGGGACGCGATCTGATGTTGGTAGAACGTCGTGACGTTGCACCGGTCGAGGGAATCGAACCGGTCGAGATGCTGCAATCCACATTGGCAGTTGATCAACTTGGATTCTATACATGGTATAGGTGTCCATAGTCCCTTGTCCTCTGGAGATGTAGGGGGCCACGAAGCCCAAGCCTGCGGCTCCAATGCTTGATCTTCCGGTCCAAGATGCGCGCCCAGAAGAAGATGGGGGGCCGCCGCTGCGGAACTATCATAGAATGCCCCCTCACGCGGCCGAAGAGGCCCAAGTTCTTGGCAACCTGGCCAGGTAATGCTTGGATCCGGGGGCGCCGGAATGGGGACTTGAGACTGGAGGTGGACGGCGAGTGCATGCAGGGTGGCTTTGATGTCGGCGATGTCTCCCTCGATCTTGTCCAGGCGGTTCTTATTCTCGTGCCGGTTCTCGCGATGCTTGATGCGGTCCGTGAACCGCTTCTGTTCGAGCTGGCTCGCGGTGCGGACTCGCTTCCGCTTGGCTGGAGGGGGTGATACCGCGGACATTGCGACGTCAAGGAAATGATTTTGGTCTGGATGTTTGGCCATGATGGGCAGGAGGGGCACAGAGTTGGCACGGAAGTTCTAACCACCTAAACTCTTGTAATTTGCTGTCGCCGTCGCCTAGTTGAGGAGGCAGTGCGATTAGTATAACCTCGGCCGCTCGTTGAAATTGCACAATCATTGGAAGCCTGCTTCCCTTTGCATGTGAGAGTGGTTGGGGATAGAGGGTCGAATCATACGCCACTCACATCCTGAAAGGAATGCGGCTTATCCTGTTATGTCGGGGTATGCAGGGGTAACACTGCGGGGGAAATTCATGCCTGTCGTTGGGCGGGCTTGGCCTGCATGGTATGTACGTAGGGAGTACAGAATACGCAGGATTGTCTTGGCCGAAGTTGCCTGAATGCAGGCGTAGATCGTTGCCGTCTTAGAAAACCTACCCCATCTCTCCTCCGGGATATCCCGCTCCTTCAAGTCCTGGGACAACAAGCTGCTTTGATTCCAGACTGCCCTTTGTCCGCTTAGGCGGTCCACACCGTGATTCATCCTCCAATCCAATTCCTCGCGTCACATTACAAAACGTGTGCAGCTCGGTCTCAACGACCGGGGCAGCAGCTAGAAGGCAAAACACACGCATCGCCGTAAACTAATATACAAATCCACCTCCCCTGTTCTTAAAGAACCCCGCGGGGTCCATCTCCGCCTGTAGCGCCTTAAACTTGCTATACCCCCGATACGTCCCCGTCACGTTCTGGTCCCCAGCAGCATCGTTCATCAGGTACGGCAGATAATACTGTCGGCCCTTTGACCACTCAGGGACCTTGACCTCTAGCCACTCGGTCAGCTTCTTAGACGCGTCTCTGAATATCTCGTCGTCATTGCGGCTGGACCATGAGCACTGGATTTCTAAAAGAATACGATCGGGGTCGGAGCCAGAGATTCCCATGGCGTTGCCGCCGCGTTCTTGGGAGTGCTTTCCAATCACGGAGGCGAAGGGCTGGAAGTCGATGGAGCATTGGGATGTGAGCCGTAGCGGGTTCTTGAGGATGCCTGCCAGGAGGGATGTGAATTTGTCCGAAATCTCGCCGTACATGTGCGGCGCGTCTTTGACGTATGGGAGGGTAAATGTCTGATCTCGAGTTAGTTTCCACCGAGGTATGCTGGCTGATCTTTGATGCTTACTCTGAAAGACACTCGAGATTGAAGAAGCGCGGCTCCTTCCCCGTTCGATTTCAGCTATAGAGCTAGATGTTAGATGCAAAGTGTCCGCAAAGTGATCCGAGGGCGGGAGCTTACCAGCTTTGCGTATGATTGTGTCGACGTGATATCGATAATCGAGTCGATGCTCAGGAACTGGGCAAGAGCGCCAGTGGCTGGTGGCTCCGGTTCCGCATAAAAGTAGAAGACGAGGAAGATCTTGGCCCCTCCAATCGCCGTGATGTCCGTGAGGATGATGGCTGCCTTTTCGTCGTCGGCATTCCCGGGGACGAAGTTGTGGAGAGCAGCATAAATGTCATCGGCCTTCCCTCCGCTGTAGATTCTCATGCCGCCCCAAACTTGTCCGATCGGATAGGCCTTGACCTTGAACTCGGTCGCGATGCCTTAGATTGGTTAGCCCTTGACGACCTTTCACGTTGATAAGCCGAGGTACTCACCGAACTGGCTGCCGCTACCCCGCAGAGCTACGGCAAGCTCAGGCTCCTTTGAAGCATCGATTGTCCGTATCGTGCCGTTGGCAGTAACCATTTCCCACCCAACGATACTCTGACAGGAGGGCATTAGTGTCTAGACAAGTTTCCAGCCACAGCAAAACTCACATCAGCAGCGAGGCCATATTGGGCCGAAAGAAAAGAGATACCTCCTTGCAGGAGGTACCCGCCAACACCAACCAGCCCTAAGAGCCCAACGTTAGAAACATTCCCTCGACGAGGACCAGTCCAAGCAGGGAGGGGGGATAACATACCTAGACGGCCGCCGACAATTGCAACGCCTTGCTCACCAAGCGGGCCAATAACGTCATTCCACTCTCCACCAGGCTTCACGGATGCTATCTGCGTCTCCTCATCGTAGGTGACACCAGAAAGGTCCCGAGTAGAAATGAGGACCCCATCCTTGATACTGGAATGGCGCTCATTTGGAGTATGACCCCCACTCTTGACCGCGAACTGCACGTCTGGGTACTTGTTTAGAATCTTGACGGCGGCGGCTACCTCCACTGCGGACTGCGGCAGTACGAGGCAAGCGGGTTTGGCATCACGCAGGGCTGTAGACCAGTAAGAGTTCACCTCGGAGTAGTAATTCTTCGAGAGGTGGCTGCTCCATACTCGATCAGGAACTGCGGCGGATATCTCGCGGCATGCCGCCATTGTTGATGATGATGCAGTTGCGGTGACGCGAGCCGCGATGATTGCGGTGAGACAGACGGAGACAAGGAGCAACATGGTGATGGCCACAATAGAAAGTATCGAGAAGATGCTTTTGCCACTACAGGACAGCGGGATTGCAAACTGGTCACCAAGAGTGAAACCGAGGGAATAGATTTATAAGATTGATCTATGATGCTCGGGGCTTCTAGTGTTTTCATTCACATGCGTTCAGTTTCATTTACATTTCCAAGCTTGCTGATGTGTTTGGTTATTGCCTTCGTTTCAGGATTGTGGACGAGTCGAACAGCTCCCGCAAACACCTCAATTACAGTAACCTGGAAGGTAACATGATCCACATTCCCCACGTTCTGTTCTGAGTTCAGGGGTCTGGTGGTCCCCGCTGGCAATTGGCTGTCCCCGCTTAAAAGGGCATGTCGTGGCAGAGCGACAGGGGTCGAACGTGGTCGACGTCGAACACCATCTTACAGTCACCTAGGGGGGCGCAGATCAGTGCCGAGAGATTCGGACGACACCACGAAATGAGGACAGCTGCAGCCACATGCACAGGGAAGTGTCTGGAAAGGTAGGTGATGACTTTTATGAGCCTCGGGTTCTCTCGTAAAATACCCAGAGGATAGGTCAGTATCGCATTCCGGTCAGCCAAGGGTGATCATGTGGTTGTGATCCACTGCTTCCTTCGGCGTGTCGCTCGCTTCCTCTTCTCGGAACTGTTTGTGATGGCCGGGACCCCAGACTCCTCACAAAGACGAGATCGGAACCCATCCCTCCTTGACTGACATGCTTCCATTTGCGTAGCCACCGCCGGCATTGGTCTAACTGAGTAAGCCGCCGCCAAGTCTTGGGAGGAACTCACCTTCTGTATGGATTTCTTGCGGTTCGACGTCGAACCCCGTCAACGCTAGCGCTTCTTGGGTAGCATGGCAGCGTTCCACACCGCCATCCTTCTGAGTTTACATGGGAGCTTCCCCAGACCAAGATCGCCGTACCCCACACCAATCCCCCGCCTTTCCCACAGTCACCAGCATGCCCCGCGTCCCCCATGCCCAGCCCTACCTAGTCTGGCCCTCTTTTCTCCTGCCGGTCGACTGAGGCCTTTCTCTCCTTCCTTCCTTCCTTATTGACCTCTATCACAAGAAGTTTTTCCAGCCCTGACAAACCGAGGGCCGAGGCAAGGTCGCCTCGTTTCCTCGCAAATCCGGTCCAATGCCTCCCCAGGATGCGCGTCGCGCAGCCCCAAGTCCGCCCGGGATGCTGGGTCTCGGTGTCTACCCGGATCGAGCTGGGGCCTATTGTTACCGTTGGAATCAACTCATGACTTACTCGTCGGTTTATTAGCATGCGAGATGCTAATCATGAAGGCCGTAGGCTCGTAGCAGGGCATTTAAGGGTAGTATTCCCCCGGGTTTCCCAGCCCTCGGTTTCGCTCAGACCCGGTAACCCTTATCACTCCCATCAACTCACGGTCCAACCGTGTCCCCCATCCGTCAACAGTCATGGCTTGGCTATCTTCCGGTGTCTCCTTGCTCCTACTGTCGGTCGTTCGTGTTTCCGCAGTGCCAGCACCCACTCCAACCGCCGCTTTGGAAGAACGAGCAGCGAAAACGGCCACCGTTGTGATCCCAGTTCCAGATTCCACGGTCCTGGGCAATGTCATGAACAAAGTGGAGTCCTTCGGAGGCATCCCTTACGCCCACCCGCCCGTTGGGCAGCTACGGTTAAGGCCCCCCAAGCGCCTGACTGAATCCCTTGGTACTTTCGACGGCACCGGCCCCGCGGGAGCATGCCCCCAGTTCGTCTCCTCGACCGAGTCTACGAACTTCTTGTTCGATCTGTTGGGAGACATCGCCAACATTCCGTTTGTCCAGAATGCCACCGGGCAGAGCGAGGATTGTCTTTCGATTACCGTTGCGAGACCCGAGGGCACGAAGGCGGACGCCAAGCTTCCTGTGCTGTTTTGGATATTCGGCGGTGGATTCGAGGTATGCACCCCTAATGCCTATCGATGTGAAGCAAGTAATGCGTTCTGACAATGAACTGTGGTAATAGCTCGGCTGGTCATCTATGTATGATGGGACCGGCCTGATCAATTACGGCGTTGGTATCGGCAAGCCGTTCGTCTTCGTCGCCGTGAATTACCGTGTCGGAGGCTACGGCTTCATGCCCGGCAAGGAGATCCTAGCCGATGGCGCTGGTAACGCAGGCCTGCTTGACCAGCGCATGGGACTCGAGTGGGTGGCAGACAATATCGCGGCCTTTGGGGGTGACCCTGACAAGGTCACGATATGGGGCGAATCGGCTGGTGCAATATCTGTCTTCTACCAGATGGCCCTCTTCGACGGCGACCATACCTACAAGGGCAAACCTCTCTTCAGAGGAGCAATGATGAGCTCCGGCAGTGCCATCCCAACAAAGCCTCTAGATTCGCCAAAGGGGCAGGCTGTGTACGACCAGGTCGTGAAGACGGGCGGATGCACCGGCGCGGACGATACCCTGGGCTGTCTTCGCAACCTGAGCTCCAATGCCTTCCTCAAGGCTGCTACCAGCGTGCCTCACCTTCTATCATACTCCTCACTGGCGCTTTCATACCTTCCTCGTCCGGATGGCCGCACGCTGACTTCTTCCCCGGACGACCTCGTTCTCAAGGGGAAGTATGCCGCCGTGCCCATGATCATTGGAGACCAGGAGGACGAGGGCACGCTCTTCGCCCTCTTCCAGTCCGAGTTGACAACGACGGACAAGTTGGCCACGTACCTCCACAACTACATGTTCGACGACGCCACCACGACGCAGCTCAAAGAGCTGATCAACACGTACGGGAACGGCCTCTCGGCAGTCATCGAAGGAAGCCCCTACCGAAGCGGTCTCTTCAACGAGATCTTCCCCGGGTTCAAGCGGCGGGCGGCCATCTTCGGCGATCTGGTCTTTACCCTCTCGCGAAGGCTGATCCTGTCGGTGACGAGCAGTCTCAAAAAGGATGTTCCTTCGTGGTCGTTCCTTATGTCGCAGAACGAGGGAACGCCGATTCTGGGGACTTTCCACGGAGGGGATATCCTGCAGGTGTTTTACGGGGTCAAGGACAATTACGCTGCAAAGAGCGTGAGGTCGTATTTTCTCAACTTTGTGTATGAGTTGGATCCGAATGGGAAGGGGGATTCGGGGTTTCCTACCTGGCCGAGGTGGTCAGAGGGCCAACAGATGGTGCAGATCTTCGCGAAGCGCGGGGCGCTGCTGAAAGATAATTTCAGGCAGGACAGTTATGAGTGGATCGCGAAGAATATTGGCATCTTGCGCTTCTGAAGCGCCGCGAGGGACTGGCCAGGGGTCACGGGTTACTGAGACGTCTTTCGAGTGCTGTCTTATGGTGTCCGTCCTTGTGCATGGCAGCTAATGTACGGAGTTCATGTACATAGGATTAGGTAGATGCCTAATATCAAGGGAATGCGAGAAGCAGGACATATACCAAAGAGCACTACTCAAGCTGACGTAAACCCAGGCCTCCGCTTCACGCAGCGGCTGGTGCTCACAAGCTCGACGCAGTCAAATACCTCCTCTCCCTTGGCGCCGACGCGAGCCAGCTCATAGGGATGGACGGATACGCGTTGCATGTGGCGGCACAACATAAATCCAGGGATGGGCCACAGGTGATGAATATGCTCATAAACCATGGAGCAGATCCAAACGCCAGAGGCGGCCAGTATGAAACCGCGCTGCAAGCGGCGGCATTTCACGGGTGCCTAACCAACATCAGATTTCTCCTAAGTGTCGGGGCGGCTCCCACAATCGAGGGCGGGCAACATGAGAGTCCGTTAAATGCTTCAATGGCGGAGGAAAAGCATTATCATGTGGCTAATCACCTGGAAAGGTACATTGCGGCCTGGCAGAAAGATGCAGGACAGGGGGTGTCTTAGTGCTGGGATTAGGTACCACGGTATTGCTGGCAGGCTCCCAGAGCTAGAAAATTGAGACTTCATTGAATGGCCAATTTGAGCCCAAGTAAAACACCCCCGACAGGTCAGTCTTGGCCGTATTACCCCCTCTCTCCCACCCCAGACTGAATCCCACCCCTTCAAAACACCTCCCCCTTTACCTCATCCTCATACTCCCCACCTTCCACCTCATCCTCATACCCCCCCTCCTCACCAAACCCGATTTCGCCACCGCCATCCTCCCCGACCTGCTCCCCACCATCACTCCACGCCGAGTATCCCGACCTGGGACGACGGCTACCACCAGCGCCCTCTCTGCCGCCCGGCGACAAGCGTGGTGAGGGTTGTCTGTCACGGCCCGGAGAGTACGACGGAGGAGGGCGATAAGCAGCTCGGCCGCCGTTGTTGGGAATCTCAAGGTGACGTTGTTGCGGGCGCTGCTGCTGCCGCTGGGCTGGGCCGCGCAGAGGAGGTTGATGCTGTTGCTGGGTGTGTCTGCGTTGCGCTGGCGCTGGGGGTTGGTAAGTTAAATGCTGTGGGCGGTAGGATGGGGGGCCGTATGAGCTGGTGGTGTTGTCACGGGGGTGGTAGGAGCCACCGCGGTGGCGGGGCCGCGGTTGGTAGGAGGTCTGTTGGCGCTGGGCTTGGTGGTGGTCGAAGTCGTCGGCGCGGGTTTGCCTGGCGGCTGTTTTTTCCATCTCGGTGCCGCCGGTGGTTTGGATGAGGTACTCTTCGAACATCTGCATGCTGTGGGCCACCATTTCGAATTGTTTGTAGTCAAGGAGGGTTTGGGCTGGAGGACGAGCGGGCCTTTTCGGTGCATTGGCCGTGTTGGTGTCATCGTCGTCTTCTTCATCGTCCCACCGGTCGAGGGAGAGCGTTTCCATGTCGAAATGTGCGAGTGAGTAGGCGAGTTGGAACGCGTTGCGGATTTGTCGGCCGTTCCAGCGTTGCTCAGGGGTGAACTCGTTTTCTTCAAAATGCCATTTTGCGTAGTCCAGGATGGAGTTGTCGTTGATGGAGAGCCGCGATCGTTTCGGCAAGTCAGGATTGGCATCCATGGCGGTGTTCCTCCCTGCTTCCAGTGCCCGCAGCCTCCGAATGTTCACCTCGAATATCGACAGTGTTCTTTCCAGGGTCAATGGCGGGTAGTAGAGGCTGAGGTGAATCCGCGACTTGAACGCTTCATCCATGGTCCCGACTCGATTTGTGGTGAGGAAGAGAATGCCGCTGTAGTACTCCAGAACGCGGAGGAACACTATGAGGGGCATCCCACAGGAGCCATCGTTAGTGCCAAGTACCAAAAGGTGGTAGAGAGGGCTGACTGGGGATGTCATTATGCTTACCCGTCACAAGAGCGTTCCGTTCAAGGTCACCAAGCTCGCGTCGAGACAGAAATACGTCGGCTTCATCCAGCAATAATATGGCATCCCACTTGTGGGCAAGACGAAAGATGCTGGTGAGTGTAGCACTCACTACCTGTGGCGAGGTGCCAATGTCTCCACATGTGATGGGGAAGAGCGGTTTTTTGCTCGCCTGAGCCACCGCCTCGGCAGTGGCCGTCTTGCCAACGCCAGGAACGCCATGAAGGAGAATAAACAATCCGTCACCTTTGCCACGAATAAGGTCCTGACCTGAGATGGAGTTTGGTGACTCTCGCTGGCCAGCATGTTTTCTCAAGTGTGTCTTGACCAATGATTTGACGATCCTCTTGTGCTGATCATCGATCCTTAGATCCTTGAAGGCGTCCTCCGCCACGAGCAGCGGCTTGAGAAACTGGCAGTCAAGCAGAACAAACTTGCGATCTCGGAAGGTGTAAGCGACAACGCGTTGAGGCAACAAGACGCAGTCCTCCTTGCCGAGCTCCGTAAGTATCTTCCCAACCTTGTGGGCTTGGAGCACCGGGCTGGAACTCTGTTGATCGGCTGTCATCTTTTCGCTGTACTGCTCGCTTCTTTGTGTCGTTTCCTCAGTGTAGCCAACGCAAACGAATTCACCAGCCGCCGATGTCTTCCAGTGTTTGATGAACATGGTGTCGTCTCCGTCTTTCCAGTTGCTGTCATCGAACCAATCACGGAAGCCTTGCAGCCACGTGCTCGGGTCTGGACCAACAGTGCGCTCAGAGTTGAAGCCTTCGGCAAAATCTATCATGACGTTGTCATCCACGTACTGCCGCGGCGTGGGCTTGATATCGAATGTCCACGCATTGTTCCGGGTGTCGTACCCTGTGGCCTCCTGAACCGGGCCGCGTGTCAGCGTCCATCCCTCGTAGCGGAGATGTTTCAACCGCAGTGCTTGACAGAACCACGCGCCTTTGTTGGCAAGGTCTGAAGTCGTCTTGTCGGCGTCCCTGGCAAAGCGCATTGGGTAGAGGTCATAACTGGTGATGTCTCTCTCGCCTTGGTAGCTCGGAATGCGAAACGAATTCCGCACGGGAACGTATGAGGTGCCATCGAAATCAATGAAGTAGCAATGGAGCTCCAACCAATTTGCCGAATTCCCATTCTCCTCGTCCGGCCACAAGTCGTTGGGTGAGTGATTCGAGACGCAGCTGAGCTCCAGAGCATAGAGCCTCCAGGTCCTATGGTAGATTTCCGAACGTTTCCACAACCTGTCCCTGGCGATGACGTGCTCAGCCTTGTCGCCCTCGGGGACGATGTGCAGGAGCTCACCCGGTTTGAATGACATCCAGAGCTCATCAAAGCGGATCCATCTTTTCGAGGTGCCGGCAGCATGTTCCCAATGAGGCACAATGTGCTCTTCGACAAACTCGATATATTTCCCGACGTGAAGGAGTGCCGTAAAGGAGTTTAAGAGATCCCCGGATACGGCAGAGACGGGGTCCATGGGGGTACCCCATTTGCCTCGGTCTCTTGGGGTCTCCTTGGGTTTCAAGGCGTCGTCTCGGTTTTCTTGGGCCAGCCTCGGCTCAACCGTGCTGTCTGTGGGCACATTGGCAGCTTCACCGTGACTTGCCCCGTGCTCCTTGAGAATTCTGTGGCACTCTCGCATCTGAGGGAGGAAATAGTAGAATGCGCGGAAAGGAGAAAAGAAGACACGGGGGCGATTCACCGGCCAGCTGTCCTCAAAACCCGTCAGACGTGATAAAAGAGTGAGTAACTCTGGCGACTGAATGCGGATCCGCTGAGCCCACGACTTGCCATCAGTGGCCGCCGAGGTTGTTGACGGGGCCTTCCGCGTGTTCGGAAAATCCTTCCGCATATCCTCTTCGGCGAGAAATTCCTTGACAATGCCACTATGGCCGCGGAGGACTTCGATGATGGCCAACCCTTCGGTTGGAGAGTAGCGGTTCTTGAAGTGGTCGAAGTCGTGCCATGTAACCTCGACACGGAAAGGCGCTCTCTGTCGCTCGGGGTTTGTCGTCTGTGTCACACGCTCCTGGTTCTGGTCCCATTCTGGTTCAGGCACATCGTCCCAGACACCGCCAACCCCCGAATCCAGCCCGTGTTTGCGGCCCTCCCCCTCTTGGTTCTGGATGTCAGAATGAGTGGGCACAGAGACTGCAGGCGGCGCGACGGAGATTGTTGCCGCAACCTCTTCTTGCTGTTCCTCCTTTTCCTCTCCTTTCTGTGTTGCTGTCAAGGTCGCCGACACGGAGGCTTCCCCTTCTTGCGTCAATGCAAGGTCGTGCGGGAGCAACCCTGAGTTGGGAACGCCAGCCGGCGGTTCGATCACCGATGTCGCCATGATATGGGACCGCGTTGGGGCGGAGGAAGGGGTGTCAGGGCACAAGTTGACTTCACAGCGAGGTGAAGGAATACAAACAGAGAAACAGCGCAAATCCTAGCGCACTCAGGAGAACTCGGAGGAGAACACAGAGGCAAGGAGTCAAGAACTCCGCACTGCAGGGCTCGATGCCAAGACAATTCTTCTGCATGTTGGCTGTTGGCGCCAACATTGTTACATGCATGCATATGCATGGTCCCGAGTCACTTTTCCGAGGGGCACCGGGCCCTAATTCGCTGCTGGTTTTTCCCCGCGCGGTTTAGCAGGACACGCAATGAGTCGACAGCAGGGAGTGTGCCTGAAACCCGGGGGGATGCACCAGGTCGCACAAATGGCCGCGGCTGAAGCGGGATGCCGTTTTGCAACTTTCTTCGTGACTCGATAACGGCGGAACACAAGTTCCCAGGTCAGGCATGCATCAGCGAGCCTTGCTCTGGAGGCCGCATCTTCTACGAGAGTCATAACCGGTTTCCAAATCGGATGTGGAATGCAACTTGAATTTGTACCAAAGGTTTTCTTTCACTTTATCAAGCTCCCTGTGCTTTGCTTTGCAACATAACCCCGCTCCTTCTCGGGCGGCCCTGCGAAGACCGAAATTGAAGGCCTCCCATGTCAAGTCACACCGAGCCGGTCACCGCAATGACAACCCAAGCTCCACAGCTGAGAACCTCGGGCTCGCAAGTCGATGTGCTAGTACAGCACAGCACCTTAGATTGGCAGTACCCTTCGGGAAGTGAAGTCGCCGTGACTGGCGGGTTCATCAGTGCTCACGGAGGCCAGATACACCATGGTCTTGGAGGGCGATCACAGCTCGATGTCGAGACACGGCGATATGGCCCGTTTCGGCCGTACTTGTAAGGCCTCAAGCGTTGTGCACGAGCTGGTCACGAGCGGTGGACGACAGGCTAACTGCTCCTTTACATTACAGGGACCTTGAAGCAGCTCTTAGGTTCTACATACCCAATCTGCTAGGCCTCCAACTGTCGGAATCCAGTCATGACTGCGCGTGGGATAGCCTATCAGAGGAAATCAGCCACATGGAAAGGCAGTTCAAGACCGCCAAGAAAGGGCTTTGGTATTCTCTGTGGCACAAGATGGGGCAAAGTCAAGAAGCCGCCGAGGCTTGGATGGCATTCATACCGGATGAATATGGATTGGTGTGTACACGACCAGAAACAGTTGCCACTTGAAGAATGTTGGTTTTGTTTTGTCTGACTTTCATTCATGTTAGGGCGTGGTAAAAGCCGGCCTAGCGCTCGTGTTCAAGGTGCGTGTTGTTGGACCCCTGAGATGGCCCTGAATCCCCTGACCCGCCGCGCCCGTGCGCTTGGAACCAACTGACTTTTCCGCAGCTGGCCGAGGCCTCAGCGGACAAGAGGCAAAGAATATATGACACCTTCGCTGCCCTTCGAGACACTCTCATTCACGCCCACCCCGAAAGGAGAAGCTTTCGAACGAATCAATCACTCAACGAGTGTGTCGACGAACTCTACCAGTCCGTTGTCGACGCCATCCACGACATAGCTGTGTGGCTAGCATCTGAGAATAAATCACCCTGTAAGTTTGCCTACTGGAATCTTTGAACAACCGCTGGTGGTGTGCTAACCAACGTCCTCCTTGCTGCTGTTTCTTAGGGGACAAAGTGGCCTCGAGGTTTAAACGGCGCCACGACGCAGCACTCACTAGCCCCGAGAAAGTTTTGAAGAAGTTGGAGGAGCAGACCGAAAAGTTTCGCGAAGCTCTCAACCTCGCGCGAGATCGAGCTATCGAAGACACCGAAATCATGTCCCGTGCCACTGGTTTGAGAACCGTAATGGTCCACCGAGAGATGCTGGCCACGCACCAAGATGTGTTGGCCACCAAGCACAACACGGAGCAGATAAAAACCAACATCGAAACATGCACCACCACTGTTGAGAGGGTTGGGGCCCGGGTCATCGAGGGCGTTGACATGTTTGGTAGCAATATCAGGGACGATATGTCTCATCTCAGCGCCGATATGGGCCGGCTGAACACGAAGATGGACGAACAATACCGCGAGCTCCAAGTCTTGGTCGCGGCCGGCCTGGGCCAGTTAGCACAGGCCTCTGCGGAGGCCGCGGAAGGAAAAGTCAGGATTGCAATGCGGGAACGTGGCATCCAGCAGCGCCAGGAAACCAACCGAACCAAGCTCCTAGAGATTGTCTTGCAAAAGAAACAGGGTGAGTTCCACTTGATCACCCTCCCACACGATTATTGACCGCCACCTATCCACAACAGAAATGGAAGCCCGAATTGCCATGCTTGAGACCCAACTGTTCCAAACGCAGTCCCGCAGAAGCGTCCTCGACTTCCCAACACTCTGCGACATCCTCGCCCCCGGCCCCTCTCATGGTCCCCACCGAGCCACGCACTTCGACGTCGTCTTCAAGCACCCGGCCAAAGACCTGGCCAATGCAGTTGCCGAGGAAGGCGGCCCGAACTGCCCAATAAGAGACCAATCCCAAGTCCAATCCCTCCTCACCCGCCACGAATTTACCAGCTGGCTCAACTTGTCTTCACACGCCCTCCTCTACGTAGACGCAGCCCTCGAGAAGGCCGCCAATCAGCCCCTCTCCGCCGCTTCCCTCTTGACCGCCAAGCTAGTGGCCGCCGTGCCAGCCGTCTTCGGGCACACCGCCATCGTCCTGCACTTCTTCTGCGGTCTCCACGTCTCTGATGAGTGGTGCGGCCCCGAGGGAATGATGCGCTCGCTGATTGTGCAGCTGCTTATGCGGCTGGTGGACTTGGATCCGGAGACGGAGTGGAGGGGCTTGGAGTTTGCGAGAGATAAGGATTTTCCGAACATTGACCGGTTTGCGTGGGCGCTGGAAGCAGAGGATCTGTACGCGCTTCGGACGGCGTTTCGCGCGTTGCTGAGGGACTTGCCGGACAGGATGACGGTGTTTGTGGTGCTGGATTCGGTGTTGTTCCTTGATCGGCTCTTGGCCAGTTGGAACTTTGTCTTGGAGTCGTTGACCGAGTTGATGGAGGCCCAGGAGTTGCCGGTTTTTGTGAAGGTGTTGATGATCAATCAGAGACGCAAGAGCCAAAAGGTCAGGATGCTACCGGTGGTTCAGAGCTGGGGGAGCAAGAAGTTGATTGAACTCAACGACACGTGTGGTTCTGGGGAGGGGATGTGGGGGAGAAGAGTCGAGGACCAGCTGAGGCGTACGAGCGGGCAGAAGGTGCCTGCACGAGGCCGGGATCGGGAGGAGGCAGATTATGATGACTATGCGGAGGATGAGCGGCACTACGACTGCAACTATGACGGTTTATGTAGTGAGTGACTGCCGCGGAGATTACAGCGGGGATTGATGTCAGAGAGGATTGATGTCGTAACTTTTCTACTAGTATGAAGTGCTTTATTGACAATACATAGTTTAAAACTGGCGGCAAGTGACCAAGTGACGCCAAACGACTCACCATGGGCAGACGAAACAGCACACAAAAACGTAAAGTGTGGTGGGATGGATGATGGTGAGCTGATCAACCGTGGAACAACCAGCTTTTCCATACGTCGAGTTCAACCCAAGAAACACCTGTAAATCTTACTCCGAATCGCTCATCCCAAGACGATTCCCGCACTTCTTACGCAGCAAGCCGTCAACAAACCCAAAACCCAGCCCCGACAACCACCCACCCTCACTCATGCTCCGGCCTCCTCCTCTTCGTATCCGCCCCCAGATAGTCAATCGCATTCCGGCATAGCGGGCACGTATTCCGCCCGCTGTTCTGGAACCACTTGTATAGACACACGCGGTGAAAGTAGTGATTGCACGTACCGCACTTCTTGTCCGGCAGGGTCTTATCCTGCGCGATGATCGAGTAGCAGATGGCACACTCTTCCTGGCCCTTGAGGGCGAGCGAGATGTTGCGGCGGAAGGCCATCAGGCCGTCGACCAGGCTGCAGTTCTACAGGGTAAGGGAGGTCAGTACACACTGGAACAGTAGAGAGAGCTTGACAGGGGGTGGAAGCTTACGCCAAACATGATCACGGCTTTGGTCGCCTTCAGCCATGACTGCCATTTATCCTCCTTGACGGCCACCCGCTTGACGCTGACCACATCCACGGGGTCCAGCGGGTACGACTTTGGCACGTGCAGGGAGATGGTGGCGGCGTCGTCGTCGACGGGATAGCCCGCCGTGATCTCCCGCGAGTTCTTGCTGACTTTGACAATGACCTCCTGTGTGTCGGCATCGCCCTGCTCCTGCTGCGAAGACCACTCGACCACCTCGTCCAGGGCATCCGAGATGATGAGCGGAGAGAAGAACCTCTGCATCCAGACCTGCACCGTGTTCTTGGTTTGCTTGGAGGAACAGTCCAGGTACCACATCTTGAACAGACCGGGGATGTACTTGAGGATGAGGTAGAAAAGGTGGATCAGGAGCCAGTTCATGCTCCGTTCCGCCGGCTCAGAGTCGGCAAGGTCGACGCTGTAGGAGCGGATATGTTCGGCTGTGAATCCCTCTCTATCAAGGTCAAGAGCGCGAGCGAGGGCATGCCCCAGGACATCGACTAAGAACCGAAGCAGGGGGTCGAGATGTTTGCCGCTCCTGAGATTTTCTGTGTAGTCACTGCGGACCCGGAAAGATGCTTTGGTGTAAGCATCAAACACGAGGTGCCACGCAAGCAAATATGACCGGATGGCAACTGGGAACTGAGAAAGATCCTCGTCGGTGTAGTCATCAGGGTTTGGCGCGTTCAGGAGCAGCGAGAGAAGCTCATCCGGGAGATTAGCGGCTGTACCAGTGTCAGTATGGTCTCTGGCAGATCACAGAGGGGTCTTTACCTTTCTTGTCCATAATAACAGCAAGATTGATATCCTCCTGCGCGGCGGGCAGAGCCTTGTGGAGAATGCCAAACGCCGCCTTTTGGATCTCCCAAGACTCGGATGCAACCGCCTCATAGATGTCCCCGAGATCCGCGAGCTGGACGTTAGGGATCTTGCTCACGGATCGAGCAAGGAGCGCATCCACGAGCTGGCTGGGCAGGCTCGCACCGGCCTCGCGCGGGATGCTGAGGAGCGAAATCAGTGCCGCTGATTCGGCGTCCCTGCAACCTGCCAAAGCTTCCTCCAGGTCGTCGTTCGGATCCTCCACAGAGTGGAGTGCCTGCATCAACTTCAGCGACGCGTAGATGTACGGCGACCTCTCGTCTGGTTTATCACTGGCGGCTCTGTTCCACAGCCAGATGCAATAGTCGATCGACTTCTCCCAGTATTCGCCGTAGGTACTTTGCGTGCCGGGGATGATCCGCGTGATAGCCTTGCAAGTCTCAGCAGCGGCCTGATATCCGAGTTCCTCCGGGACGTCCGCCCATCTTGTGAACTGCTGGAGGGCCAGAACTTGTTTCCGTGTCTCGGCTGGTAGCTCCCCGACATCAAAGACGTCCATGCAGAGGTTGAGCAGGACTAAAAACGGAAGGGCGCGAGGATTTGATTTGGAAACCGTGGGGAAACCTGGCATTTCGCTGACGAGACGCGTACAGAGCGTTGCTACCACCTTTGAAGAGGCAAGTGTCTCGCCAAATCCGGTCAAAAATGCAGCGGTTATCAGGGTGGTATTTGGCGCGGCTCTCATGACCCCGAGCTTGGCCAACCATGCCTCGAGCTTGGTCGGTGGCCCGCCGTGAATCTGGACGAGCAGTTGAAGGAGTGAGCTGAGAGACTTTGCTGTGTAGAACGCGGCGGGGCTTGAGCCGACGGCCTCGTGGAGCATGAAGTTAATGAGACGCTCGACCAAGGAGTCGCCAGCCATATCCCAATCGGACCAGTTTCCGCAGGCTTTAACAATGGCGCGGACAGCACCTGAACTTAGGTCGCAGAATTCTTGGACGTCGGCTTCTGCCTCTAGGCCATCGCGCCACAAACCACCGCCCTGGGCCGCAGCGAGCTGGTCTCCGGCAATAGCTTCGGTAAGGCAGACAAGGTAAACAAGCTCGAGTTGGAATTCTGGTGGCAGCGAGGAGAAGTGGTCCCCCGACGAGAGAAGTTTGGCTGTAAACAGCGCCATTCTGGCAGGGACGGAGCGACCGGTGCTGTCTCGACTTGGTGGCGGCAGCCTTGCGTTTGGGTTCCCTTGAACCAGAAAGTATGCGCCCCCCATGCTGCTCGTCAACGACAAAGCTGGATTCGGAGGGAGCGTAAGGAAGATGGAAAGCTCGTTCATCCAGACAGTTGAGCTGGGGAAAACGTCCTCGGCTGGCGCATCCCCTGATTTGAGAGTTGCCAGGGCCTGTTGGATCAAGGTGTCAACCTCAAGAGAGGAAGGTCCTGCTTCCCCGAGATGGTTCTCCAGAATCCTGGCAATAGGGTTCTGCCCGTTGGGCTGTTCGTCGAGCATGAGCCTTAAACTCTTGGCCTTTTGAGACAGCCCTGGCTCTGAAAGCTGCATCAGGGCGAGCAAACTGGTAACCAGCCG
>FTIZ01010115.1_pt1 | contig 18197 bp, 12 predicted proteins | sample 1658381 | NCBI WGS metagenome assembly FTIZ01 (sample SAMEA3914822, study PRJEB12502) | metagenome | biome: forest; material: soil | place: USA | collected 2012-03-12 | depth 0.1 m
ACCTGACCCTGACCGGCACGGCCGATATCAACGCCACCGGCAACCAGTGGAACAACGTCCTCGTCGGCAACAGCGGCAACAATGTCCTCAACGGCCAGATCGGCGCCGACACCATGTCGGGCGGTGCCGGCAACGACGGTTATATCGTCGACAATATCAAGGATGTCGTCATCGAAAAGGCCAACGAGGGCACCGACAAGGTCCTGTCCAGCGTCAGCTACACCCTGTCGGCCAATGTTGAAAACATCGCCCTGACGGGCACGGCCAACATCAACGCCACAGGCAACAGTCTCGACAACGTCATGACGGGCAATGACGGCAACAACATCCTGATTGGCGGGGCGGGGCATGACAACCTGATCGGCGGCGGCGGCGCGGATATCTTCCGTTTCGGCCTCGGCAGCGGCGCGGACATCATCAAGGATTTCCATGCCTCGGACAACGATCGGATCGACATATCGGCCTATACCCACGGCACGGCCAATACGGCGCTGATCCAGCAGTCGGGCGTCAATACCATCATCGACCTTGGCGCCGGCAACATCATCACCCTCCTCAACGCCGCCCAGGCCGACGTCGCAAGCCATGTCCTGTGGTAGGCCTAATTGTTTTAGACCCGACGAAAGTGCACTTGGTTGTACGTGTGAACGGCTGAGCCGGTGAACGAACTCTGCGCCATGATCAGATCCGCTCAAGGCGGCGCGCGGCGACATCTTGCCCGCCTGCCATAACTGATCCGGGTGAACCTGGCTTCGAGCCCAGGCCAATCGCACCCTAGCTCAGTGCCGCCTGGTAACAGGTCGCGCCGGCATAGTCGCGAAATTCAAGGCCCAGGCCGCTTGCGCCAACCGACAGAATGGCGAAGCCTGGCCGGGAGATGCAGAACCGCGTGCCGGAAATGGCGTTGACCGGGCGCGCTTCCGAGCCTGCGCCCGAGCAGACGAAATTCATGCCGTCGCGGACGATATGTTGAAGGTCGTGGTCGTGTCCGTTGACATAGGCGACGACACCGTGGCGGCGCAGGATGGGTAGCAACCGGGCGATAAGGTCGGAGGTGTCGCCATGCATTCCGCCGGAATACAGCGTATGGTGCCCCGTAACGATCTTGAACTTCGCCGTGGACGCCGAAAGTTCTCGGTCGAGCCACGCCAGTTGTTCGGCGCCGTCCTGGCTTCTGACATTGACGTTGAGCGGGTCGTTCCCCGTGGCGTTCTCGGCGACCAGGGGATTGGTGTCGATGACGAACAGGTCCACGTCCGGCAGGCCGATCGTGGCGCCGGACAGCCTGAAATAGCGCGCCGGCATGTGCCAGCGGTCGCTGCGCGCGGTGTAATCGACCTGGGCCTGGGGCACGCCGCCGTAGTCATGGTTGCCAAGCGCGACATACCAGGGCAGCCGGCGGAGATTGTCGCCCGAATAGACATCCTCAAACAAGGAACGCCACTTCGGATCATCGACCGATTGAACGCCGTCCTCGTAGAAATTGTCGCCGACCGAAAGGACGCCCATGCAGCCCACGTCTGCCGCCACCAGCTCCATTTGCCGGCCGACGTCGCGCTGATGCGGGGCGATGGCGCGGCCCCAGTCGCCGACGACGAGCAAGGATCGCGACGGTGCGGCGGCGTGGGCCTCGAGAGCCAGGGCTTCGGCCGCCAGGGCCGCGGCGCCGGCAATGACCTGTCTGCGGTTGGGTTTCATGACTTTGTCCGCCTGGTCTTCATGCCGAAAGGGTCGGGATCTTTACCTGCCACAGCTGCGCGGGACCGCCCATGGCGGGGTCGCTGACGGCATCTTCGCCGGTCTCGATGCGGCCGGCCAGGCGTTGCGCGCTGCCGTCGGCGATGACCCACAGGTCGTACCAGCCGTGGGTGGCGTCAAGCGGCAGATCGATCTTGCGCTTTTCGCCGGCCGCAAGGTGCAGGTGTTGCGCCGGCATGGCCCCGGGATAGGCGCCGGGCGCGAGGCGCACGGCTTCGGCGGTGGCGCGCGGATTGGACAGATACAGGCTTGCCCTCAGCGGTGACCGGGAATCCGGCTCGACCTCCGCCTCAACCGGCAGCGTGTCGCCGTGCCCGGCAAAGTGGCGGTGGAAGCCGCCTGGCCCCAGGAGCCAGAGGTCATATTCGCCACCCGTGGCGTCCCAGTAGCCGGTGAGGGGCGCGCCCGGCGCAACCGTATAGCGGCGCGGGATGGCGGCGGGTTGCAGCCGGTCATAGACGTGCAGGACCGAAGCCGCGCCTGCACAAGCCAGTGCCAGTTGCAGCCGCGCGGTGTCCGGGTTGACCTTCAGGCTGGCGGTAGGCCGGTAAGGCAGGGCGCGCGAGCGGCGCACGCCGGTGTCCTGTACGGGGGGCAGGGCCTCCGCCGGGGTGGGCGGCGTGGTGGTGCCCGGCAAGGCGGCGGCGCGGGCGGCGGCATCGACCGTAGCCGGCAGCATGGCGACAAAAGGTCGCCGGTCGGTTTGCGAAAAATCGAAGGCCGAGGTGAGGTCGCCGCAGACCGCACGGCGCCACGGCGTGACGTCCACGCCGACCCCGAAGCGGCGCTCGATGAAACGCAGCACGGAGGTGTGATCGCAAACCCTGGAATCGACCCAGCCGCCGCGGCTCCACGGCGAGATGACATACAGCGGCACGCGTGGCCCCAGACCATAGGGGCGTCCGCGCAGGTCGGCCAGGTCGGCCTCATTGTCGCCGGGGGCGGGATTGAGATGATATTCGCCATCGGTGGCGACGGCGGAGGCGCCGGCCTTGCCATCCGGGGCGGACGGATCAGCCGAGGGGGGTGCGGGTGGTGGAACGTGGTCGAAGAAGCCGTCGTTCTCGTCGAAATTGATCAGCAGCGCCGTGCCGGCCCAAACGTCCGGATCGGCGGTCAGGGCGTCGAGCACACGCGCCGTGTAGGCCGCGCCCTGGGCGGGGCTGGACGGGCCGGGGTGCTCGCTGCTTTTCGCATCCGCCACGATGAAGCTCACCTGTGGCAGGGTGCCGGCCAGCACGTCCTGACGCAACTGGTCCAGGCCGCGCGTCGAAACGCCGCGCGCGCGCAGTTCGGCGTCGCTGCCGGGATCATTGCGATGGGCGGCGCGGAAAGTCTCGAAGCCGGCCAGCGGATTGTCGGTGAAGTTATCGGCCATGTCCTGGTAGATCTGCCAGGTCACGCCCGCCGCCTGCAGGCGCTCGACATAGGTGGTCCAGGTGTAGGAGGCGGGATTGCCGCCGTCTTCGGGGAAGCTGTCGTGCGAATTGCCGATCACGGGGCCGCCGGCCAGGGCCCGCGGGTCGTTGTTGCCGCACCATTGGAAGATGCGGTTGGGATTGGTGCAGGACTGGATGGCGCAATGGTAGGCGTCGCAGATGGTGAAGGTCTCGGCCAGCGCGAACTGGAACGGGATGTCCTGGCGGCGGAAATAGCCCAGTGCGTGATTGTGCTTGGCGTCGGGCCACCGGCCCATGCGGCCGTGGTCCCAGGCGGCCTGGGCGGTGGGCCACGAATGCGGCGTGCCTTCGACGCGCATCAGGCGGAAGTCGCGCGCGGTGTCCAGCGCAAAGGGGGCCAGCGGCCTATCGGTGCCTTCGGCCGGCTGCAGCCAGGCGCTGCGCGGGTTCTGGCCGGCCAGCGGCGGCGCGGGGATGACGAAACGGTCGCCGAAGCCGCGCACGCCATGGAGCGTGCCGAAATAGTGATCGAAGGCGCGGTTTTCCTGCATCAGGACGACGATGTGCCGGACGTCCTCGATATCGCCGCTGCGGACGCCAGGCGCGATGGCGGCGGCGCGGGCGATGGCCGGCGGCAGCACCGCGGCCAACCCTGCGGTGAGTCCAGCCTGCAACAGGCGTCGGCGAACCGTGTCGATCATGGAATCGATCCTTGTAAAGTCAGCCGTATTTAAGCCGTTGCGGCGTCGGTTTCATGACAGGGTCCGGTTCATTCGTCCGTTACCAGGTACTGCAGCACGCGTTTTTCAAGCACCAGCAGCGCGGCGGCATTGTTGGTGCGCATGACCAGCCCCTGGCCGAGCGGGGCCGCGGCTTCGCGGATGGCACCGGCCAGGCGCAGGAATTCCGCTCGCCCCTGTCCGCTCGTGCCATGCAGGGCGCACAATTGTCGCCAGTCGAGCACGAAGCTGTCGAGCAGGTGGCCGAACTGCGCCACGCGCGCCGCGATGTCCGCGCCGCCGGAAGAGGCCGTCAGTTCCGCGCGCAGGTCATCGACCAGCAACTGCACCTCGGCGGCCGGCATGATGGGTGAACGCTGGTCGCCCTCGGTCAGCAGTTGTGGCCGGGCCGCCGGGTTCCAGTTCACCGTCCGCCATTGGGCGCGCGGCGGGGCCTCGCCGCAGGCGAACTGCCAGAACGCCGCCGTGCCGGTGGTGTCCGCGACAAGGTGGATGCGCCCGGCTTCGGAATTGTTTTCGACATGGTGTCTGCGCCAGTTGTCGAAGATCCAGGCTTCGCCGGCCGCCATGTGCACCGATTGGCCGTCGCAGTGGAAGCGCACCCCTGGCTGGGTGAAGACCGGGATGTGCATCCGCACCCGTGTGTGCCAGTGATGATTGATATCGGCATGTTCAGGCACCGTCGCGCCCGGCGCCAGACGCATCAGCCGCGAGCGGCTCCAGACCACGCCGAAGCCGGCCAGGACCTGACGGGTGTACGGCATGGTCTCGAGCCAGGGCGTCGGCAGCATCTGGCCGTGGTGCGAATCCGTCTCCGCGCCGCCGGCGCTGATCAGGCGCACGGCGCTGTTGCCAGGCACGTTGTCGGGATGCGCGACCCACGCCCCGGCCGGGACCGCCGCGACCTCCGCCTGCAGGCGGGCCACGTCGAAAAGCACGGGCAGCTGAAAGAAGGGGCGCGCCAGCCGCATGGTCAGGCCTTGTATCCGGTTAAGGCGTCGCCCAGCGCGTCGCCCAAGGCGCCAAGCCAGGGCGCGTAGTTGCGCCATTGCTCAAGACCGTCCCGGCCGATGGGCTGGCGGACCTGTTCGGAACTGGGCGTGCGCACGCTGCGCCGGGTCTCGTGGAACGCCAGGCAGGCCGGTTCGAACGGCAGGCCGCAATGGTCCAGCATACGCCGCACATTGCCTTCGAGATCGTCGACCACGTCTTCGTAGCACACCCTGAGCACCCGTCCCGGCAACACCTCGTCCCAGTGCCGCATGAGACCGAGATAGGTGCGGTAATGACGGGCGATGTGCTGGATATCGTAGGTGAATTCCTGGTTGACGGTGCCGAACAGCTGTTTGAGGTTGCTGAAACAACAGGCCATGGGTTCGCGCCGCACATCGATGATCGTCGCGCGCGGCAGGATGAGGTGAATCAGGCCGATGTGCCAGACATTGTTCGGCATCTTGTCGATGAACAGCGGCCGGCCCAGCCGGCGGTAGGCGCGGGTATCCGCCAGGAAGCGTTCGCCGAGCCGGCTGGCCTGTGCCGACGTCAGGCGCAGCATGGTCTCGGGGTTCAACGGCAGGCCGCAATCGGGGTCTTGGCCACAAAGCTCCGCGGCATAGCGGCCGATGACGGTCAGCTCCTGGGTGCCCTCGACTTTGGGATGGGACGCCAGAATCTGCTCGATCAGGGTCGAGCCCGAGCGCGGCAGGCCCAGGATGAAGATGGGCGCCGGGTCGTCAAGGCCGAAGCCCGTGCGGGTGGCGAAGACCTCGGCGGTGAAGACCTGTTTCAGCCGGGCGGCGCAGGCTTCGGCGACCTGCGGGCGGTAGCGGCTGCTGGTCCGCCGCACGGCATTGCCGCGCTCATAATAGTGCCATGAGGCGGCATGGTCGCCCCGGTCCTCCAGCGCCTTTCCCAGGGCGAAGCACAGATAGACCCGGTCCATGTCCTGGAGGGCGGCTTCGGATTCCAGAGCCCGCATGCGTGCGATCTCGTCGTCGGTGAAGCGATAGGTCTTGAGATTGGCAAGGCCGAACCAGGCCGTGCCCTGATCGGGCCGCGCGGCCAGGGAGGCATGGTAATCGGCGATGGCGTCCCCGCTGCGGCCGGTGATCTTCAGGGCGGCCGCCCGCCACAGCCACAGGTCGGCGGTTTCCATATCCGATTGGGGCTGCCCCGACTGACCGTGGCCCGCCTGGAACTGACCGCTTAGCAGCGTTTCATAAAGGCCGATCAGCGGCTCGTAATCGCCCAGGCCGATACAGGCTGCGCCATATTGCTTGAGATAGTCGCGATTGTCCGGATCGTGGCTGAGCAGATGCTCGGCCTGTTCCCGCGCCGGCAGGTACTTCTGTTGCTGCAGAAGGACCATGGCGTAGTCGAGGCGCGCGGCATGATAATCCGGCGCGCGTTCCAGCACCGACGCCAGCAGCGCCTCGGCTTCCTCCGGGGCATCGCACGCGCCGCGAATACGCGCCAGCAGGCGCAGCGCCCCCACATTGCCGCCATCCGTGCGCAGGTAATCGCGGATAACGTCTTCCGCCGGGCCAAGGTCGCCGTCGGCATGGAGGCTGTTCGCCACCACCACTTGCGGCGGCAGTTGCCTCAGCGTGGCCAGGTGCCGCGCCGCCATGGCCGCCTGCTCGGCGTCGCCCCGCAGGCGGTAAAGCTGCTCCAGCATGTCCCAGCTCGCCGGAAGCGTCGGGTTGAGGCGCACCGCCTCGCGCAAGGCGTCCATCGCCGCCGGCGCATCCCGCAGCATGACGTGGCAGTGGCCGCGCTCCTGATAGAGGCGGCTGAAGTGGGGGTGCAGCGCTTCCAGCCGCTCAAGCGTGGCCAGGGCGTCCGGCAGGAGACGGCGCGCGCGCAGGTCCCGGGCTGCATGCAGAAGGGCGTCGCGGTCGCTGGAACCCAAGGCCGTCATCGCGCCGCGCCGGCGAGCAGAAACGCCTCCAGCCACTCCGGGTCGGGCTGGTCGGCGTCATAATATTCAAAGATCAGGTGGACGCGCGACGTGTCGCCTTCGTTGCGCACCCAGTGCGGGCCGAGATTATTGACCTCCACCGCCTCGCCTTCCGGGAAACGGTGTTCGGCGCCGCCAAAGAAGGACACCACGCCGGGATTGGTGGTCAGAGGCACGTGGATCTTGTGCGGCCATTTCGCAGCGGGATTGGCGTCGATATGCGGATGGATCACTCCGCCCGGCGGCATGCCTGCCAGCATCACACGCGGGAACACGCCGCGCGCATAGCCGTAACCACGGACGGCCTGCGCCAGCACCGGTTCAACCAGGTCGCGCCATTGTCTCCAGGCAGGGCGGTCGTGCGAACCGCGCCAGTCGCGCGGGTTGTCTATAAAGCGGAAAACGATGTGGCGCGTCTGGTCCAGCACCTCGAACCGGTTCGGCTTGCCGGCGTTCTCGGCTACCCAGACGTCCTCCGGGATCGCCAACACGGCGGCCCGAAGCGCGGTCATGTCGACCCGGCCAAGCCTGCGGACGCCCGTGGTCTTGCGGAGATTGGCAGTGGGTTCAACAGGGGCGGCGCTCATTGCATGCCTTCGAAGCTGTAACCGAACAGGTCCAGGTCCTGGGCGTAACGCGCGGCCACGCCGTCGATCAGGGCCTGGTCGTAATAGTGGCGATAGTCGCCGCGCCGGCTGTCATTGACCCGGTCGAGCGGGCGGGCGGCAATGCCAATGCGGGCGCAGATCGCATCGTACGACGCCTGCATATCCTCGACGCGGCCAACCACGTCCGTCAGGAGGGTTTTACCGTCCGCGTCCGTCAGCAGCGAGGCTTGCGGCTGGAACAGGATATGGTGTTCCGGTGGCTGCCGGAAAAGAAAATGGTGCATGGCTTCGCGCGGCCATTGCTGGAAATCGTCGCCACCGCGCAGCATGAAGGCGCAGTATGAAACAAAACGGTCGAACGGATTGCGCACGAAGGCAAACTTGACGTAGCTGCCGAAAATCTCTTCGCCGACATAAGGGCGGATCTGACGCAGGGACAGATGGCCATGTCGAAGGGTCGCCAGGTCTTGCCACGGAAAGCGCTTGTTGACGAAAAGTCCGACCTGCTCGAGGTCGGTCTCGTCCAGGTGTTCGCGCAGGGCCTGGCGCACGGCGTGAGTGCCGGTCTTGGGCACCGCGGCGAAGATAAAACGGTGGCGACGAGAAACAATCATATGTCTTGATATACGGAAAAAGGCGCCCCGCCTCCAGCAGGAGATGGGGCGCCTGGTCTGTTAGGCGGTCGTTTTAATATTTGTAGCTCAGGCCGATCATGTAGGTCGAGCCGCTTTGGGTCTGGTTGTAGAGGTACTCGTTCTGGCCCCAGAACTGCGTGTCCTTCTGGTTGGTCAGGTTGATCGCATCGAAGGTGAGCTGAAGCTTCTTGGTGATGTTGTAGAAGGCCGCGGCATCGACATAGGTCGATGCGTTGTAGCCTTGCGTGCCGGCGCTCATCGGGTCGCTGCTGTAGCCGCTGAACCACTTGCTGCGGTGGTTCATCGACGCCCTCAGGCCCCAGGTGTCGGTTTCGTAGTACAGGGTGGCGTTATAGCTGGTCTTCGAAATACCCGTGATCGACGGGGCGTCGACATAGCTGTAGTTCGCCACCACGCCCAGGTTGTCGAAGGGCGCCGGCAGGAAGGTGAACTGGGTCTGCGCCGCCAGTTCGAAGCCCGACAGCTTCACGGTGCCGGCATGGTTGACCGGCATCGAGAAGTCGTGAACGATGGTGTCGGCCGTCGCACCGGGGATCGAGCTGTAGGGCACGCCCGTCTGGCTGAACGGAACGTCGGTGAGGTTCAGCGAGGTGATGAAGTTCGTGATGTTCTTCTGGTACACGCCCGCCGACAGCAGGCCGACCTTGCCGAAATAGTACTCCACCGCCAGGTCGAGCGTGTTGTCCTTGTAGGGCTTCAGGTTGGGATTGCCGCGCGATGCGCTGATATCGCAGTTGTTGGTGGGCTTTTGCGTCAGGTCGCAGTTTTCATTGCCGAGGAACGCCGAGCCTTCCGCCGCCATCGAGCCGAGGCTCGGACGGTTGAGGTTCTGCGTGGCCGAGAAGCGCAGCAGCACGTCCGGCGTCAGGTCCAGAACGGTGTTCAGGGCCGGCAGGACGCCCGAATAGCTGCCCTTCACGTCGGCCGTGCCGAGATAGGCGTAGCTGTCGCCCTGGATCCAGCCGGTCGAGTGGGTGTCGGTCTGGTAGCCGCGCAGGCCGATATTGCCGCGGAAGCGCTTGCCCATCAGTTCGCTGTCCCAGTCGGCCTGGACAAACTCGGACACGGTCTTTTCCGTGACCTTGTAGACCTGCTCGATGTCCTGGATCGTGCCGCCCGTACCGTCGGGCTTGGGTTCGAGGCGGTGGTATTCGTGATACTTGGCGAAGCCCTTGTCGTAGTCGCCGATCAGCCACGAACCGAACTCGTTGGTGAACACATCGGTGATGTCGGCGACCGAATCGCCGCGCATCTCGCCGTTGGTGCCGTTGACGCCGCCGTCATAGAAGAAGTTGGCACCGTCCTGCGAGAAGCGATGGTAGGCCGCGCCGGCGCGCAGCGTCCACACGTCGTTCGCCTTGAAGCGCAGGTTCAGCGAGGCCTCCTCAAGCGACGACCCGTTGTGGAAAGCGCGGTAGTAGAAGTCGTCCATGGCGTAGTTGGCGGGGTTGGTCGGGTCCCAGTTCGGATACTGGAACGAAACCGAGCGGCCGTCGCTGCCGTAGTCGGCGATCAGGTTGCCCTTGGCGCGCATGTAGAACTTGTCGTCATAGGGCGTCTCGTAGGTCGACTCCTCGGCGCCGATATGGCCGTCGATCGCGAGACGGTCGGAGATATCCCACTTGCCGGTCAGCACCGCCTGGTTGAAGCGGTTCTTGTTCAGCTCGCGGCGATGCTCGCTGCCGAAGGTGACATTGGTGGCATCGGTGCGGGTGACGTAACCGCTGTTGTCGACCGTGAAGTCGTTGAGGACCGTCGCCGTCTGGAACTGGGCCGGCCAGACACCGCCGGCCGGGGTATCCAGGGTCGTCGAACCCAGGCCCTCGATCGGGCGCGTGGCGAGGTGCAGTTCGTCGCGGTGCGTCGTGAATTCACTGTGCAGCACGTCGAGCGTCAGCAGCATGTCCTGCACCGGGCGCCATTGGACCGCACCCGTCAGGCCGAGGCGTTCCATGTTCGCGTCCCACGAGGAGAGGCGGTTGCCGTCGGCGAAATAGAGATCGCCCTTCAGGAACCGGGCCTGCTTGTCGGCGCTCAGGTGCGAGATATCGAGGCCGGCATTGACCAGGTCGTAGGCATCGCCCGTCGGATTTTCCGGAGCCGAATAGTCCGTCGCACCCAGGTGGCTGTAATTATAGGTGTTGTGGCCCTGCTCGGTGGTGTGGCGCTTGCTGTAGGCGGCCGAGAAGGCGACGCCGAACTTGTTGTCCCAGTTGTGGCTGAACAGGCCGACGACGCGCGGCTGCGTGTCCTTGGTGTACTGGTTGGTGCCGACCTTGACCGAAACGGCGCCCTTGGTGCCCGGCGCGTAATCGAACGGATGGCCGGTGAACAGGCCGACCGTGCCGGCCATGCCGCCTTCGTTCTGCGCCGCCTGGAAGGTCTTTTCGACTTCCACCTTGGAGAACAGTTCCGAGGCGAAGATGTTGAAGTCGAAGGCGCGATCGCGCGAACGCTGGCCGCGGCTGTCCTGGGCCGAATCGACATTGCCCAGCACTTCCATGCCGTTGAGCTGGACGCGGGCGAAATCCGGGCCGAGGCCGCGCAAGGAGATGCGGCGGCCTTCGCCGGCTTCGCGGGTGATCTGCACGCCCGGCAGGCGCTGCATCGATTCAGCCAGGTTCAGTTCCGGGAACTTGGCCATGTCTTCGGCGACGATGGCGTCCTTCTCGATGACGGCGTCCTTCTTGATCTTGCGCGCGTCGCTCAGCGACCTGCGATAGCCGGTGACGACCACGACCGTGGAGCTGTCGTCGCTGGCGGCGGGCTGGGTTGCGGGTGCGTCCTGGGCGGCGGCCAGGGCAGGAACCATGGCGCACAGCGCGCCGGCGGCAACACCCATCAGGATGTAGTTGCGGAAGCCAGCGGTACGCCGGGCGGGCAGCGGGAGGTTGGAAGGCATGATTATTTCCTATCGTGTCCTAGAGGCCTGAATTGCGACGCTTCCTTTCGCAGCCGCGCGGCAGGACACCCGCCGCGCCGGGCAACGGCTTCCGGGCCTCTCAGCGTGCCTCAGGGCGCGGAAGACCGTCCCTTCCGACACACGCCAGAAGTCCCAGGAGCAAGTCTTGCCCAGGCTATGATTGTTAGTAAGAAGCAACGCCTAAATGTCGTAAAATATTTCTGGTGTAAACCAGCTTTTTATTAACTTATAAATATTGTATAAAAATCGAAATATTTACATAAAAGCGTCACATAATTATGTTTAGATAGTGGTTCTGCGCTTCCGCTCCATTCCCGGAAGTGACAATTTTCCCAATAAAAATCGAAACTATAATCGCCGATCAGGCTCAGCCGACGCCGATATCGACGCTGATTTTCAAGGCGTCGTGACACCAGTATTCGTGGTCGTATTCAACCACCCGGCCCCGCGCGTCCTCGCTGATGCGGGTCACCAGCAGGCCAGGCAGGCCCGACTTGACGCGCAGGGCCAGGGCGGCCTCCTGGGTCAGGGCGCAAGGCTGCATCTCGATGCGATTGCGCGCGACATCCGTGCCGTAGTGATGGCGTAAAACCTCGGTCAGCGACGTTTCGAGATCGTGCTCCAGCAAGCCCGGCGCCAGGCGCGGATCCACGAAGATGGTTTCGATCAGCACGGCGCGGCCGTCGATGTAGCGGCGGCGGCGCAGTTCATAAAGCGGCGCGCCCGGCTTGACGCCGAAAACCGCGGAACAATCCGCCGTCGCCTGCACGTCACGCGCACTCAAAAGCTCCGTGCGCGGCGTGCGGCCCTGCGCCGTCACGTAGGATATGAAGCTTTCCCAGCGTGTCGGATTATAAACAATTGGCGCCGGGGACACGTACCAGCCACTGCGCTCCTTGCGGTAGATCAGACCCTCGGCCTCCAGCTGGAAAAGCGCGGCCCGTACCGTGCCACGGGCCGCGCCCGTGCCGGTCTGCAACTGGCGTTCGGAGGGCAGGCAGGCGTTGGCAGCCAGGTCTCCGCTATGGATATGGGCCGCGATGCTGTCGCGCACGCCCAGATAGTGCCGGCTTTCGGTGCTGTCTGGCAGATCCATCCACCAGCCGGGGCGGTCAAGCGATTTCTTCCGGGGCATGGGTGAGCTTTCGTGGCCAGGCAACGACCCTGCATAAGCGACTCGCCGCCTCTTACCTAGTACGTTCAGCGACCAGGGCCTGGATCATCGGCGCATAGGTGGCGAACGCCGGCATGTCGACGCCGACAATCTTGCCCGACTCGTCATAGCGGCGCAGGTCAAGCGCCGCCTGGAAGGCCGGATTCGAGCGGAAGGCGGCGATTTCATCCGCCCCCATGACACCGCCCTGCAGTACGAAGCTTTGCAGTGAGGCGGCACTCAGGCTGTCGAGATAGTTGGGCTTGACGCTTGCAAGATAACGCTTGGCCGCCACATGAAGGGCGATCGGCTCCGTCACGGACGGCGGCAGGAGGCGGGCCAGCCAGCCCGCGCCGATGCGCTCGTGCCGGGTATCGACACCGCGGTCGGCGGCATCCTCGCCCAGCTTGTGCAACAAGTGGCCGATGTCGTGCAGCAAGGCCGCTATCACCATGGCATCGCCAGCACCATCGAGGCGAGCATGACAGGCGCACTGTTCCGCATGTTCCCGCTGGCTGACATCTTCACCATAGTGCTCGTCCCCCCGTGTCGCATAAAGATGAAGAATATAGTCGACAGTATCGGCGGCAACATCGGGATCGAGGGTGGGCATCAAATCTATCTCGGCAAGAAACGCTTCATCTGGTCTATGCCAGACAGAGTCTCTCACGACAAATACCAAATTGTCACAACGGCATCTGTCATAAAAAATTGAAACTATCTTCCCCTCACCTGGTCTATACCAGCCCGTTCGCCGCCCCGTGAGAGCCACCATGCCGCACAGCCCTGACCGCCGCCACTTCCTGAAAATAACCGCAGCCGGCATCAGCGCCGCTTCCCTGGCCTCACTGCAAAAAGCCATGGCGATCCCGGCGAAGAACGGGACGGGCTCGATCATGGACGTGGAACACGTCGTGATCTTCATGCAGGAGAACCGCGCCTTCGATCACTATTTCGGCACGTTCGCCGGCGTACGCGGCCAGGGCGATCCGCGCCCGCTGCGCCTGAGGAACGGCCACACCGTCTGGCGCCAGCCCAGCGACGAGCATCCCGACGGCTTCGTCCAGCCCTACTGGGCCGACTCGATGTCGAACAACGCCTACGTCGTCGGTGGCGGCGACCAGGGTCACGTTCAGGCTGTGCCGATCGTCAACGGCGGCCAGTTCGACGGCTGGGGCGTGTCGAAGCAGTTGCACAACCGCATGACCTATTACAAGGCGTCGGACCTGCCGTTCTACCACGCCCTGGCCAGCAATTTCACCATATGCGACGCCTATCACTGCTCGACCCTGACCCAGACCTATCCGAACCGCCTGCACCTGTGGACCGGCTGCAACGGCGGCGGCAAGGTCGGCGGCGATCCGGAAATGAGCAATTACGGCGAGGACGAAACACCGTCGGCCGACATGGCCGAGGACCGGCCGATCGCCGCACATACCTGGACCACCTATGCTGAGCGCCTGGAAGACGCCGGGATAAGCTGGAAGGTCTATCAGGAATACGACAATTTCGGCGACAATATCCTGTCGGTGTTCGAAGCCTTCCGGCCGTGCGACAAGGCGTCGAACCTTTACAAGCGTGGCCGCTCCTGGGTCTCGGAGACCAAGACGGGCCCCGACCGCACGCGTTCGGACGGCGAGCAACTGGTCGAGGCCTTCCGCGCCGATATCGCCGCCGACCGCCTGCCGCAGGTCAGCTGGATCGTCACGGCGGCGGCCCTGTCCGAACACCCGAGCTGGACGCCCGCCGATGGCGAGAACGTATGCGCCAAGCTGATCGAGGCCCTGACCGACCATCCGGAGGTCTTCGCCAAGACGGTGTTCATCATCAACTACGACGAGGCGGGCGGGCTTTTCGACCACTTGTTGCCGCCCATGCCGCCGGCTGACGATAGCCAGGGATGGAGCGGCGTCGACACTTCGGGCGAGTTCAAGGACTACGACGCTCACCCCGCCTACACGATCCGCGGCAAGCACCCTCTGGGCCTGGGCATCCGCATCCCGTCGATCATCGTCTCGCCGTGGACGCGCGGCGGCTACGTCTGTTCGGAAGTCTTCGACCACATCTCGACGCTCAAATTCCTTGAAAAGCGTTTTGGCGTACAGGAAACCAATATCAGCGACTGGCGGCGGGCGGTGTCGGGTGACCTGACGTCGGCCTTCGATTTCGCGACGCCCAACGCCGGCCTGGCCTCGCTGCGGCTACCGTCGACCGATGATTACAAGATGCGCCTCGCCCACGCCGCGGCCCAGCCTTCCCTGATGATTCCCGCGGCGCAGACACCGGGCGGCCAGCCGTCCGAACAGCGACCCGCCCGCGCCCTGCCATACCGCCTGTACGCCGATATGCTTGGCGCGCCCGACGGCGTCGCCATCGCGATGCAAAACCCGGGGGACAAAGCGGCGGTGTTCACCATCCACGACTACGCTCCTTATGCGATGGGGCCGTGGCGCTACACGCTGGATCGCGGGCAGGCGCATGCCGCCAGCCCATGGAACGCCGAAGACCGTGACGGCTACGATCTTGCTGTTCACGGCCCGAACGGCTTTTACCGCCACTTTGCCGGTATCTTGCGCCGCGATGACAAGCCTCTGCCCGACCCGGTCACAATCAGCGCGCGGGACGATCAAGGCGATCTGGTCCTCGTCCTTGCCAACAGTAGCGATCAGCCGGTGACGTTGGTAATGACCTTCGCCTCCGCCTATGCACGCGGCGAGGCGCTGCCCAGCCGCCGCGAAATCACCCTGCCTGCCAGCGCGAGTCAGTCCCTGCGCCTGCCGGTCGCCGCCGCCGATCACTGGTACGATTTCTGCCTGACCCGCAACGACCAGCCCGAATGGACGCGCCGCTACGCCGGCCACATCGAAACGGGACAAGCCAGTCGCACGGATCCCGGTATCGGTGCGATGGTGCTGTAAGCAACGATGATGGCGAGCGCCTTTTGGTTGCTGTGCGCGCCCGATGCATCACGGAGCCATAAGTTGAAAACAAAAGACCTTTGATGTTTTCATCCTCTTGGGTTCCCTGACGGCCAGGCTTGAACTCACCAGGCTTGACGGCTGAGAATGGTCACGCGAATACCGCCGGTTACAATGCGTATGGCATAGGAACCGAAATCAATCTTTGCATATTAGGAAGAAGTGGTGGTGGAGGCAGTTGCCAGCTATCCAGCCTCAGGGTCGATTTTCCCTGCTATCAAGGAAAATGCAGGGAATTTGCCGAATTTATCGCAAATATGGGCGAGCTGTCGGCATAATTACTTAATAAATTCCGCGCCTTGCAAAGAAATTCCCTACAGATAAAAACAGGGAATGTTCCATGATCTAACAGGGAAAAATCTGAACATATCAGGCACCGTGATGCTCGATCAGGGTTTATACCCCAACCAACTCGTTTAAAGGCGGCGCTACGCTTAAGGCTGTTCGGCATAGGCGTCGGGCTCTTTCTCCGCTTTGGCATTGAGACGCGCTACAATCTTGCCGATGGTTCCGCCCTGCACGAGCACGGCGAAGAGGACGACCGCGTAGGTCGATGTCAGGAGGATATCGCGAGCCGGACCCTTTCCCAGCGAAAGGGCCATGGCGATGGACAGGCCGCCGCGCAACCCGTCCCAGACGAGGATCGGCATCGCCATCTTTCCCAAGCTAATGAATGGGCGCAAGGCAGCAAGCGGTCCAGCGACCGAGATGAACCGCGCCGCCAGCACGAGCGGTACCGTTATGGCGCCAAGGACCAGCAACTTCCCTTCATGGGCCACCGCTATGAATTCCAACCCGATGAGGAGGAACAAGACCGCATTGAGAAGTTCGTCGATCAGCGACCAGAATTTCAGCAGGTAGTCCCGCGTCGTTTCGCTCATCGCATGGCCTACGGCCGCATTGCCGACGATCAGGCCGGCCACCGCCATGGCGACCGGGCCGCTGACGCCGAGCACATGCGCCACGGCATAACCGCCCATGACGACCGCCAGCGTGATCATCACCTCGACATTGTATTCATCGACGCTGCGCATCAAGGCATAGCCCAGGCCGCCGGCGACGCCGCCCAGAACAACGCCGCCGCCGGCTTCGCGCGCAAAGTCCAGGGCCGCGCCGCCAAGGCTGAAACCGTGGCCGCCGACCGCTACCGAAAGGGCAATGCCGAATAGGACGACACCGATGCCATCGTTGAACAGACTTTCGGCAGAAATCGTCGCAGATAGCGTCTTGGGGACTGCCACATGTTTGAGGACGGCCATGACGGCCACCGGATCGGTCGGGCTGATCAGCGCGCCGAAGACGACACACCAGGTCAAGGGCACGTCAAGGCCGACGAGGCGCGCAAGGCCAAAAAAGCCGACGGCAACAATGGCGGTCGAGAGCATCGTGCCCAGCGTCGACAAGAGGAGGATGGGCCAACGGCCCCTTTTCATATCGTGCCAGTCGATATGCAGCGCGCCGGCGAACAACAGGAAGCACAGCATGCCGTTCAGCAAGGTCGACTGAAAATCGACTCCATTCAGAAAGGCCATCAATGTGTCCGGCAGATGCGCTCCGGGCAAGACATGGTCGATCCCGATAACCGCCAGCGAGGCAAGAGCGCCCATGAACGTCATGCCAACGGAGGCCGGCAGGCGCAGGAAGCGAAAATTGACGTAGCCTAGGACGGCGGAGGCGACCACGAGCACGGCGCTTGCGTCGAAGGGACTTAAGAATCCGTCAGCCATTGTCACTCCCCTAATACACGCCGGACATTGCGCCATTGCTACACTTGGCAGGACGGCGGGTAACGGTTCAAGCCTTGGCGGCCGCGAGCATGGTGCGCCGCCGCTCCAAGCTTTCAGCCGGCCAAAGGCTTTCCATGTCATAGTAGATGTCGAAGGCAGGCGTGCCCTCTGGCAGTATCACCCATGGCACTTTTGAGCGTGTGAAGATATGGGCGTCCGGACCAATTCGGTGCGCCTCATCGAGAGTCGAAACACGCAGGAACCGCAAATAGGGGCGGCGCCCATAGTCGCTCCACAACGCAGTCTGGCAATGCCGGCAGCGATGGATGTCGTGGCCGCGGCCGCTGGGGCTCGGCATGGCGACAATATCGATATCGCCCGCCTCGATATGGATATGGACGGTTTCGACCAAGGCGTTGATGGCGAAGGCGCCGCCGGTCTGAGCCTGGCAGTCCCGACAATGGCAGCAATTGACGAACAACGGCTTTTCTCTCAAAACATATCGGGCGCCGCCGCAACTGCAGCCCCCTGGCATGGCCACGAACATGATCATCTCCAAAAGCTAAAGCATGTAGTGGTTCTCTATATGTTCCTAATTGTCAAGCCATCGGCGGCACTCGGCCGGGTTGGAGGCAATGCCTTACTGAGTACTATCGGTACAGCCAGCACGGCACGCACTTTCTCGTAAGCTTTCATACACCCGCCGAGGTGCCTTCTAGGGGCGGATGTCAAAGAATCTACCTACATTGCACGAGGTTCGCGCCGCGACGTCTAAACATCATAGGTAGACCTTTAGAATCCAGGCATCGAGGCGCCCGGCCTGCTCCCGGCAGTCAACGCGTCAGCACGAGGTGGGTCGCCAATTCGGTTGGGACCGCCTCCGCCACCCGATAGCCAAGACCTGGCAGGTCAATACCTGCGAACAAGGCTTCACCACGGCCCAGAACGACGGGTGACAGCGCCAAGTGTAACTCGTCGATCGCTCCAGCGAGCAGGTATTGGCGGACCGTCGAAACGCCGCCGCCGATCTTCACGTCCAGGTCGCCAGCGGCAGCCCTGGCCTGGGCGAGCGCCGCCTCGATCCCGTCCGTGACAAAATGGAAGGTCGTACCGCCCTCCATCACGATTGGTGCCCGGGCGTGCTGGGTGAGGATGAAGGTCGGCGCGTGATACGGGGGATTGTCGCCCCACCAGCCTTTCCAGTCAGGCCCGCCCCAATCGTCGCCGGCCGGGCCGAACATATTTCGGCCGAGGATAAAGGCGCCGAAGCCATCCATCGCGGCGCTGGCGAAGCG
>FTIZ01123646.1_pt1 | contig 18161 bp, 22 predicted proteins | sample 1658381 | NCBI WGS metagenome assembly FTIZ01 (sample SAMEA3914822, study PRJEB12502) | metagenome | biome: forest; material: soil | place: USA | collected 2012-03-12 | depth 0.1 m
TTCTCGCAGAGTTTTCAGCTGGTGGGTCAGGGGTCACTCCTTTTTCGGAGCCTCGGACCGCAGCCAGCAACCCCAACCCTGGCTATCCTCCCCAACCTGACTCCGCCCTCCCCCGTTCAGCCCACCAGCGTTCGCCTTGGCCGACCCCGCCTGTTGTGACGTCGTTCAATCCCAGCTGAGCAAGGTAGACAAACTCAGCCAACTCATCTCTGACTCACCCATCACCACACCCAATCCGCACCATGGACGTAACCTGCCAATGCGGCAGCGTCGCCTTCAAGACGTCAACCCCCTCCCCAATCGCCCTCTACCACTGCCACTGCACCGAATGCCGCAAACAATCGTCCTCGGCCTACGGCACGAGCGCCACTTTCCCCGCGGCAGGCATCTTCCCCCTCTCGGCGGACCTGGCCGCCAAGCTCGGAGTGTGGACTCGCCCGGGCAATGATGGTCGCACTGTGAAGTGTTACTTTTGCAAGGAGTGCGGGGTGCGGGTGATGCATCGGATTCACGAGGCGGACGGGACCGGGAGGGATACGGTGAATCTCAAGGGGGGGTTGGTGAAGGGGTTGGATTGGAAGGGGGCGCCGCATATTTATACCCGGAGTGCCGTTGTCGAGATTCCTGACGGGGTCGAGCAGTGGGAGGGGGCGGCGGGGAAAGCAGTTGAGAAGTGAATTGGGAATTTGATGCGTGGTGGGAGCGGGGAGGAAAGCGAAGTGTGACGGGAGTCAAGGCGCATGCAGCCCGAGCTTTCGTGGTTCTGGCAACTGATATGAGCGCCGGGGTTGGACAGTTGTGGACGTTACGAAATGCCGTCGGATATCGAATGTTCATCGATCGTGACTTGGTTGAGTCTGAGTTCTGAGGTCAGCGGCTGAGGCGTGGGGTGGGTTCGTGGGAGGTGTTCGTGGGGGTAGTTCGACAGACAAGGTCAAAATTTAGGGGTTATGGTGAAATACGAGGCGCTTCACACTAACGCGGCAGCTGGCCGCCTCGACGAATAATACTGTACGTCTCGATGTCACAACCCGGAATCACGCCCACCAGATTCCTTCGTTGACGAGAGTAACAGAATCGCGTGCTCTGCATCAAAGACTCCGCAATTCCCGTCCGGAGATAACCACCAAAGCGCCGAGACTGCCCCTGGACGATAGCCCCCTGTGGTTGGTTGAAGTTGGGGAGCTGATAAACCACACTCCTCATCACCATCCTTCTCCCAGCCTATAAAAACAGAACCACCGGAAGCACACTCAGCACGGCCGCCTCCCAGTGCCAAACTCCGGAACCCAGAAACTCACAGGTGCCCATTATGGGCTCCCTTCCCACCCCTGCGGCCGGCCTCACTCACGGCGTTCTCTTGATTGTCGTCCCCTTCGCGATCGACGAACCGTGGATCGCCAAGGTGGAGGCCCAGCATCCCGGGCTCAAAGTGCGATGGATCAGCCGACCAAACCGGCTTCCGCCAGACCCTCTACCCAACGAGGTGTATGACGACGTGACGATGCTGTGCACCTTCGCGCCCCATCCCATCGAGCTGCTGCCGAAGCTTCGCTACGTCCAACTCCTCTCGGCCGGCGCAGACAGGTGGATCCCACACGATCTCTACAAGAAGCCAGACATTATCTTCTGCACCGCCAACGGGGCTCACTCGTATGTCAAATACTCTCCATGACCCAGCCATTGGTACTGACAGACCACAGTCCCCAGATTGCAGAATGGGTTATCGGCACTTGGTTGTTGGCAAACCACCGCTTCCTGGACTATGCGGCCGAGCAACAGAAGCAGAAGTACAACCGCCTGACGGATCTGGAAGTCCGCGACTCGCCTGGACTCCGCATGGGCGTCCTAGGCTATGGGGCAATTGGACGGCAGTCCGCCAAGCTGGGTCAGGCGTTGGGCATGGAAGTCTACGCGTACACCCGCAGTGAAAAGGCAACTCCCGAATCACGCAAAGACGACAGTTACATCGTCGCTGGAACAGGTGACCCGGACGGTCTCATCCCCGCAAAGTGGTTTCACGGCTCGTCAAGAGAAGCTGTCAACGAGTTCTTGGCTCAGGACCTCGACTTTCTGGTCTTGAGTCTCCCGCTGACCGAATCAACCAAGTACATACTTGGCCGGGAGCAGTTCGATATCTTGTCGCGGAAGAAGACCTTCATCTCAAACATTGCCCGAGGGCGGCACATCGACACGGATGCACTGCTTGACGCACTTCGGGAAGGCAAGATCAGGGGAGCGGCCCTCGATGTTACCGACCCCGAGCCGCTTCCAGACGGACACCCCTTGTTCACGGCGCCTAACGTTTTCATCTCGCCCCACGTGAGCTGGCAGACACCGAACCTGTTTTCTCGTGTCCAGGATATTCTTGAGAAGAATCTGGGCAGCTTCATCAAAGGGGAGCCATTGATCAACGTCATCAATCGGGAGCACAACTACTGAAGTTTACTCTACCTCGCTCTAGCTTGGTACTCTCTCTCCAATGCCACGTCATGCCGTCTATGCCACTTCTATCTCACTTTCTATCTTTCTGTGACACCGAGACGTCTTCTAAGGTCTGTTTTGGCTTCCACCACCGCCTTGTCAAGGTCAACCCCCCAACATACCGCCTGACGGCCCTCGATATCCTTCTGCATGGCCTCGAAGTAGTCTCTGCCGGTCTGCGGCAACCTCCACTCATACACGTCGGCTGCCCGCCGGCTGCTTTGGACCAGCCATTGGTCTCGTTCCAGCCGGTTGGCCTCGAAGGTGGCGAAGACGGCTTCAAGTCTGTCCGTCTGATTAGCGGTTTCGTCGCTGGCGACGAGCTCCTCGAGAAGAGCCGAGAGTACAGCAACATCTTCCATGCAGAAACCAGCTCCGGAACCGTGGTGCGGCGTGCTTGCGTGTGCTGCGTCCCCAATGATGAGGATACGGCCCGAGTGAAACCTTGGGAGGGGATGCTGTGCGAGGTCGAAGAGGCCCCACTGTCCATCATGAGTCAGTCAAGTGAAGAGATATCACCGGAAACAGGAATAGATGAAGTTCGAAGGCTTGCCTTGTCCATTTTGTCCTTGGTCAGTCGGAGGAGCTTCTGAATGACCGGGCCAAAACCCCCTTGCTCAAAGTCGCGCAGGGCGTCGTCTCTCGTAGCTGGCAGAGTGAGGCTTCTGGCGTCCTTGCTTGGCCAGGATTCGTTGGAGTCTGTCACAAACGCAACCAGATTGAGGAGTCGATCTTCCTCACGGCGGCCCACGGGGAACGTGAGGACATGTCGCCCATGGCCCATCTGCTTCGGTCAGCGTCACGACCTCAACTTCCTGTTCTCCGTCTAGGAAAACTCACCCACAAGCTCGAAACCCCCGTCCGCTTCTCCCCAATCGCCTCCACGGCCCTCTCCATCGGAATCATGCACCGATAAGCATACTTCCCACTATACCCACACTTCGCCCCCTCTCCCTCGACCACAAACCCCCTAACACTCGACTTCACCCCATCACACCCCACAACCGCATCCGCCTCAGCCGTCGTCCCATCCCCAAACCTCAACACAACCCCCTCCTTGTTCCGCTCAACCCCCTCCAACCGCTTCCCAAACCTCACCACCCCCTCCGGCACCATGCCCATCAACACCTCCAACCACTTCGCCCGATGCACAGCCCCATGCCCCTCCCCGCCCCCGGCCACAACCTTAAAAACAGGCTCCAACCCCTCCGCGGTCCCATCCAAAAACTCAATCCACACCGGCTCCTCCTCCTCCCCCTCGGGAGAAGAGCGCACATCCCGCGGCGTGCTGACGCGCATGAACGCCTCCCACAGCGCGTGGTCGATCAGCTTGAGTGCGCGAGCCGCGTTAGGGCCGAAGCCGAGGCCTGCGCCGAGCTCGGTCGCGCGGGGGGATTGCTCGTAGAGGGTGAAGGGGATGTTGCGGGCCGTGAGGGCTATCGCGAGGGTGGTGCCGGTTATGCCCGCGCCGATTATGGCGATGTGGGGGGGCTTGCGCGTGCTGGTTGTGGATTTTGTTGGGGGATTCATGGTGATGGCGCGTGCTGGGATGGGGTGATCGTGGAGGAGTAGGTGTTGAGCGTGGAGCAGCGGGTGGTGTTGTTAATGGCTGTCAGGGATTTTGGGGGATGGAGCTTTCTTTGAGGTGGGTTGTCTTTAAGTTATTGAAGGTGATGCCGTATGGTGGTATTGGAGGCTGATATGACCCGAGCCGGATGCTAATATCCAGGGTGTGGGCAACTGCCGACGTGAGGGGTTTGGAGGTAAAGTCCGAACAATCGGACTACTGACCATTTACGTGAGCGATAACCAGCGCATAACTTTGAGACGTGATCAAAGTTACACAGGGTGTCTGAGATTTCCAACGGTGGGACAAATCAGGGCGTCGATGAATGGTCGAAAGGGGCCGAGCGCATCTTGAACAACGAAGTAAGAGTACATAGCACAATAATTAGATAGCTACCGGTGGAAACGAACGGAACTTGCGTGTGGAACAAGAGGGCTACCCTCTGAGTTATCGCCGAGTCAGGCGTTAGCAAATATGACCAGCACAACCGTACTCGTAGTCAAAGCTGTCCCGAATATTGTTGCCCATCACCTCAATCACATCCTCCTCATCACTTGACGTCTTTCTCGCGTGGCTCTTTGCCCCCCTTTTCAGCCCGCCGACAAACAGTCTCCTTACTCGCTGTCTCTTTGACAAATCATTGAGACTCTGTTTCATGCGAGCTTTAGCAGCACTAATGAATCGCTGTTCGTCGGGCGACAGAAAAGTATAAGTTCGCCATTTCTCCCCCCCACGCAAATCGTACACGTTCCGATGCGCAGACCGCTTGTTGGGCGCGGCCTCCCAGAGATATTTCACAATTTCGTATCTCGTCGACCACAGTTCTGGTAATTTTGCCCAACTAAATTCTTCTTTCGAGAGTCCTCTAATAAAAGAGAACATGCCGATTTTGTTTCTCAATTCGATATTTAGATCGGCATGTGCAAAGAGAGCTTCATGTAGCAGAACGTGTAGGAACTCTTGACCCATCTTTGCTACCACATAGGGGTAGACCGCAAACCTTGAGGCCAAGAGGACGAAAGCTTGTTCGTTCATGCCTTTTGATTCCTCAAAGTACGCGTTCTTGGGACTAAGGTCGAAGGTCCCGGTGATCACCTTGAATGCGTCGCTCAAGTCAAATCTCTCGGCCTTCACCATGCGATAGGTGGCAGTTTCTAGCTTCGCAAGGATCCGCACTAGCCTGGTAGCGTCCCCTGTTTTGCGGCCAGCGTGAGCTGCATGTTTGAGGCACATTGCGAGTTTGGACCAGAATGCTGCCGCCGCTCGCGGGTCGCACGAGTTGGTGTGCTTGGACTCTTCGACGCGGGAACCCTGGGTCCCGGCACCAGGATTTTCTCCGAGTTGGGAGTTGATGAGTTCCGTTGCTCTTGCTTTGAGGAGCTCCAGGCTAGGGTTGAAACCCTCCGGCGCATCGCGCTTGATGGCGGCGAGGTTGCGGTCTCGGATCGCCCACTCCAGCACGGTGCGGTGGAGGAAGCCGACAGTTTCCGTTGGAGAGATCTCGAGGAGCCCCATGGTTCGGCCCCGCAACCGACGCTGCATCACTTCCACACCTGACCGCCTGGTCTCAACTGTGGCGAGAACGTCGCGATGGATTCGACTACCCTCATCCTCATCAGCTAACAAGAAGGTTAGGGCCGATGGTCGGACCTTGCATGGTTTTCGCAGCATCTCCAGGAGGAGGAGAAAATACTGCGAAAACTGCGCGGTGTGCTCGGGGCTGATTTGCCGCTTGATGGCGTCGTAGAGATCCTCGATATCTTGGGGCAGTTGGTCAAGAAGTTCGTGCAACTCGGCGAGCTTATCCCCGTCAATCAATCTCTCGACCAGTGTCCTAACAACAACGGAAACCCAGAGAAAAACACCGTTTGCTCGCGAGGCGATGTCCTGAAGGAGACTTTCGGCATCATCTGGGTCCAGGGACCGCAACTCGTTGAAAGCCCGCTCCGGCTCAAAATGGCCCCTGACATAACGAACGATGTCATCCCCGGTGAGGTCCTGGACCTTGAGGCTGGGACTCCTGTGGAAGGCGTCATTGAAGACATTCCACGGCCGGCTGCTGGCACAGATCTTGACCCCTGCCCAATGGCTGAGTTCCTTCAGAAGCTCGACAAGCGTCGTGTGCCCCCCCGAGAACTCGTCTAAGCCATCAATGAAGAGAATAATGCGGTAGGCATTCCCGGCCTGCGATGCGAGCGCGCAGAATGTTTCGCGGAGCTCAGGCCACGGCCAATCCGGGAGGGTGGAGACCACATGCCCTTCGTTGTCCATCAGTTGAGACCAGGCCCACCGTCGCGGACAGAGCCAGGGTATGAGACCGCGTTGTTGCGACAAGCACTGGTGGAGAAGCGATCGGAGTAGGCCCTCGGGGGACTTCTGAAGCTCCGTTCCCGCGTTCCAGGAATAGAATGAAGCGACAATGGCAGGGACAGAACCGGCCCAGATGGACAAGTGTTCCCTGACATTGCGGTGGGTTGTGATGAACTTCATGAGAGTGGATTTCCCAGACCCCGGTTTGCCGGTGATCCAGTATATCTCCTGGGTATTGCCTTCGAGCCACGACCTGAAGCTGGGATGGGACGCGGTCCGCTCATTGGGTTCCTGTTGTTGGAATATCCACTCGAATGTCTCGGCGTATGCTCGCGGGATTGCCTCCTGCCGATCGTGAGAGGAGGAAAAGGTGAGGCTGTCAAGTATCGACAATGTGCATCGTGCCTCCGAGAACTGGAACTCGAGAGGGGGGGCCGGCCTCGGTATCCAATTTGTTGGCCACAGTGCATCCACTAGCTGGCGGCGAGCAGCATCTTGTCTTCCACTGGGGCCACCCCTGGTGAGATTTTGGATGTATGTGGCTGTCTGCATTGCCGCTTCTTCAAGGCGGTCGAGTTTCGCCTCAACACCAACCAGCTGCCGTGACGCCTGCTGGATTGTGTTTCCATCTTGCTGTGCGTGTTCCCACAGAGAGGCCATGGCTGCCATCTGCATCCGTTGTTGAACGACCTGTAGCTTGTCGGTGAGATCCTTGATTTGCCCCTCTTTAGCAACGGCTCTGATAGCTGCTGCTAAACTGGACCGGACCGATTTCGTGTTTAGACTGGAAAATCGTCTCGCACCCAAGTCCTGAAGAATGCCCGTCAACTCATGGCTAAGGACCTGGCACTCTTTGCAGGCATCGATGAAAACGGCATCTGTCGATCCTGGTGGTGGACTCTCTTGCAGCCCGGAAGCCTTCTCCACGATTCGCTGTGTCAGGGAGCAGAGATCCTCCGTGACAAGCTCTAGAGTCAGGATCCTCTGTGTCTTCCCAGAAGCCGATTGGTACGTGGCGGCTGTGTCTGAGATCAGCTTCGTCGCGAAGTCGGCGAATTGAATGCCTGCAGCTGCGATGCCCAGGGCGCTCAGGGGTTCCATCGCGAGGCGATCCAGAATTAAATTCTACAATCCGGCCGGAGTTCGAGAAAATGTTATGCGGGGCGTTGAAAAGGAGGACTCATCGCCCAGGCAGGTCACAGATGGCCAGGCTCGTCAAGTTGGGAAACGATTGCAACCAAACTGAGGAGCAGTCTGCCTTGACTTGAGTGGCGGCCAATTGAAACCTGGGGGCTGATTCCGTGTTGAGCCTCAAGGACGCCACTCCGCCAGCTGAGAAGCCTGATGCTGCGCCACTGGCATTTGCTGCAGGGGCATCGTTCCCAAAGAAAACGATATCTGGTCAGTGATGTTTCGAGACCGGAGGTTCATCAACCACTCTAACTACGTTCTTCACAAGACGTTCTCGACAAGCACATCGGGTTCCTAATTAACTGACGTGGCGACAGACTCGAGGTTACCAACCTCCTTAAGTTCGACGAGCCAGGGGGCAGTAACTATGTGATTACCCGGCAATTGGTTGACCCTGGACTGGCTAGGAGAAACATAGGTACCTTAGGCAGGTAGGTAGGCTCGGTATGTAAATTGGTACTTGTGTCTAAGTAAGAAAAACTGGCAACGTCCAACAAATACTAAGATGGTTAGTTGTCAAAGCAAGGGTTTGAGAGCAGAAAATGGGAGGGATGTGTCATGGAAATGAGTCCTATCATCGGCTTGGCCCTGAGCAAACTTCCCCTGCCCCTTTCTGGTCACCCCTTTCCGTTCAAGTGTGTCATTCAGCTGGGATTGTCAAAATGGCAGAGGGCCAGTAGTTGACGTCCAGCGGCGCCATTTCCCCCCACAACTCAATCACTTCAACAGTGCAATATTCGCACTCGGAGTTTAAGTCTCGGTCAGCGTCGGAGCTCGGGGTTCAGCCCCTCCTTATTGGTAATACATCCCCTCGCACCAAGTCACACAGAGAGTTCACCGACAGCTGAGTCAGCTGCAGCTGCACGGGATTATGCGTCAGTCCCGCGTCGGGCCAATGTCGACCGCCCAATTATCCAACGCGACGCGCGCCAAAGCAATGCTGCTGCAAGGACAAGGGGGTCGGGTCGCAAACAACGGCGCTGCTGGTCTCCGAGCGCCGACGCGGACAGAACATCCCGCCGCTGCTCTGTAATCGGGCCCGTGCAGCCTGCAGGCCAGCTCGGAATAACTGAGAACAAAGACGTCCACAACCGCATATAAAAGTGCGGGCTGGTGCCAGTCTCTCAGCTCCCTTCCCTTCTCTCAGCTCATCACAAACCAACTCCTCTCTCAGGCAATCTCAGGCAATCTCAAGCACTCGCACTCCCACTTCAGCAACACCCACCAGCCACTACCGCCACCATGACCATCGGACACACCGGCATCAAGATCCCCGCAGCCGACCACGCGGCCGTCGTGGCCTGGTACGAAGCTGCCCTGGCCCCGCTCGGCTACGCCAAGCGCATGTCCTTCCTGGACGACCAGGTCATCGGCTTCGGCGATTCCCCGTACGGCGCCGACTGGTATGTCACCTCGGCCGCGGCCGCACCTCCCGGTGTCCCGCCCCCTTCCAGCGCGAGCACTGCGAGCATCTTGCCGACGCATACCGCTTTTGTTGCCAAGGGTGAGTCTCCTTTTTCTTTTACTCCTGTGATTTGTGTGACTTGTGACGGGGTGCTAATGATGTGGGGGTGGTTCAGATCGGGCCACCGTCGACGCGTTCCACAAGGCGGGGGTCGCGGCTGAGGGTGGCAAGTGCAATGGCGAACCTGGCGTGAGGGCGCGGTACTCGCCGACGTACTACGCGGCGTTTGTGTTGGACCCCGTGGGGAACAATATCGAGGTGTTCTGTACTACTCCGGTTTGAGGGGAGGGGCCAGCCGCCGAAATAGGCCATGTTCTGAGCGAATTTCAGGATGCCAGCCTCATGACTAGTCGAGCCCAGTTCTCCGATGAGCACCCTGAACCATCTTGTGAGAGCGTATCCAATTATTCCAAATTGGGAGCTGCCTCGAACTGTCCTTGACTCGTGGTGGCGGTGGCCTGCGACAGAATTTGAGCTCATGACCTGTGTAAGTGAGTGTTAGTGCGGCAAAGGCGGGACTCGACCCCTTTACCCAGGTCCGTTTCATCGATACCCACTAGTGTGTTTGGAAGTATGAGTAAGTAAGGCCTGGACATCAACAGTATTAAGCCAAACCCTGAACTCGACCGAGGCGAGCAGGTACCTTATCCAATCGAAGTAGCGACGTGGGACAAAACCTTTCGTCTCCGGTGAGATCGGCCAAGAGGAGGCATGACGAAAAGAGTGTCTTCGCTTGCGGGCACAGTTCAGCGCGAGACAGAGCCTGACTTCTACGCCGTTGGATGGAGTGAGGGCATCAGAGATCCCGACTCGGTCAATGCAACCGTATTTATTCCACGTGTACTTGGTGTTTCATTGCCGAGCTCGCCAAGTCAGGGACTGACCGGCGCCTAGAACTCGCAGCCATCAGGAAGCTCACTGCCCTCGACGCTAGTCGTCTAGACGTCATCCCCGGCGGTCTAAAATTGTTTGTTTCGGTGTTATTAGTTGGCACTGCAAAGCCAGGACGGAAACACGAGGTGGTCGATGATGGGCCCCGCGAAGGGGGTGTCGAGAGGTGAAACGTGCTGTGATCTGAGGTATTATTGGATCGAGTTTCTACGGCCGGCTGCCGCGCCACAGGGCTGGAACGCCGTGGATATGTGGGGACATCGAATGTAACCCTTTCTTCAATCCATGATCAACTCCAGGTGTGCTGTGCCGTCTCTACATTGGTGGGTTGCTGCAGCCATCAGAATTGTAGTATGAAGCCGTGAATGCACCGGTCTTGAGCTTTTGAGTTACCTTGAGTGTGACTGACATGGACGTTCCGGGGTTGAAATTGAAGCCGGACTTGATATCGCTCAGATTTGAGCAGTTACAGTTCTAGGTTTGTACTAGTAGTTATCCAAGTGTCGCTCGACGTTCAGCAGGCTGTATTTGTTCTTGGACCATCTGTTGGTGCCCCGCATTGGACCTCCTACCATAGTATTGGCACAAGAGGCAAGTGCTGGAGCAAGCATTGTCGAGCTGTGGGCGGGTTATGGGGACATTCGGTATCAAAGAGGTGAGGTTCAAAGTCGAAACGACGCGCTTTCCAGCCTCTTCATGAGGTTTTTCGGAGGGCAAACCGATAAAGGTGCGCTGCAAGCAGTTGCGGCAAGGCTGGAGGTATTCTTGTTAGGGCACTCCGATCAAAAGTCGAGCAGCAGCACCGTCTGCTCCGTTCCGCTCAACAGCAACCCCACGGCGGCGCGTGTGCGGGTGCAGGGATCGTGTCTGGCCCAGAGCACATACCGCTCTGCTGGTCAACGTGCATTGAGGTCCAAACGGCCCACTCAATTATCCAAATCTGGAGAGCCACCTGCAAGCCCAAGTCAAAAGATCGGCCGCGGCACGTGTCGTCTGAGGAAGCAAGGGGCCCTGAATCTTGTCCAAGACGCCCAGCCGGGCGAGCCTTGCAAGCGTCGCAGTCGGACGGCTCCGCCCTTGTGGAGGCGGCCGCTGGATCTCTCCAGGGTGCCATTGAACACGACAGCCTGGTCCGGCTAGTGCGGATGGAACAGAAACGTCCTCTTGACCTTGGGTGCGGGGAGGTCTTTGAGGTCCACGCCCGGCGTTGCGAGCACGCGCCGTGGTAGGGAAGCTGGGTGGGCCACCCATCACTCACGATAATCGACTCAGAAACGATATCCGCCCCGCAGCGCCCTCTCTTCGTCGCACTCCGACCCCACCAACACGACTCCAGCCTCGCAACTCCATCGTCACTCTCGAAGCGGAGCTTCTGCAGGCATTCTATCTAGGCCGCAGTGCTCCCACTGAATGGACGGCTCATGCACGCCGGCCTACCACACCTAATATCCCTGCCCAATCGTTTGGCCGTCCTGACTCGACTGCAAGCAAACGTTGCAAGGTCTCCGGTCTGGGAGGGTGGAGTGAATTACGCAACGGACTTGTGTCTCGCCCTGCAGGCATCAAGAGGGAAAAGACAGAAGCGAGAGAGAAGGAAGGGAGAAAAGGGAGAGGGAGGAGAGGGAGAAGAATGAGAGGGAAAAGGAGGAGAGAGAGAGGGAGATGTAAGCCAGGAGCTAACATGGGTCAAGATCGATTACCGACATGAGGATGAAAAGGTAGGCTTAACTACTATGGTTAGCTTCCCGAATCCTCAAATCGTCTCTCTGAACAGGGAGCCTAATTCTTTCTCATAATTTTCGGCGGCGGACTCCTGGCACCAGTACTCAGAGAGAACTTCCTCCACCTTGCAGGAGACGAGACAGCAGCTAGGAGAAACGTGATCCTCTACGAGGTAGAAAATAGCATCCACGGATGTAAGACAACGCCAGAGCCACACCGCCCCAGACTCCCAAATCTCACGCAAAATACGCATCAGCGCTAGCTTGTCACCCCCCGTCATCGCACCCTCCTCCCTTCTCCAATATGTCCATGAACTCCTGGCGGACCTGGTCAAACTGGGAGAGCTCGTTACCCACGAGCTCGTCGATGCAACGTCCCGTAAGCCAAAGTCGATTAGCATCATCCGATCCGCTGCCGTCCTTCATAGGTAACGTTGCTAGGAGTTGCATTCCCATGGCGGAACCCAACCGAGTGGAGCTCTAAGAGAACACCTTGAAGTCCGTCGTGAGTGGGCCCTTGGTCTGAGAGTAACCTTGGAACTGCCAAAACAGGCCTGGCCTCCAGTCGCACAACCTTTCGGGCACGATTGTAAGGCAGTAGAATTTCCACCCCTCCCTGGTACAACACATCCCCTTCTACATAGGCCAGAGCCTCGCATATGAGCAACCCCTTAAACCCTTCAATTTGTCCCCTTTCATCTGATTCTTGTTGACCTCGTTTGCTAACGTGTGACGGCATGCGCCGTTGCTGATTCGGGAGGACGCCGTCGTTTCACAATGCAGCGACGCAGGATTAGGCAGCACTCAACGGTGTGGTTCTTGATGTCTCCAAGGTCGTATTTTACCCCAGATAAAGGGTTGCAGTGCAACAAAGAACTCCGGGGAAGGGCCGACTCGAAAATGATGACAACTAGAACCACGATTTCCATAGGTACACAGGTACCCAAGCATTCCTCGACACACTGGCGGATGGAATGATCGTCATATAAGTGTTCAACACGCTCACACTTACAGGAAAGAGGCCGACTCTACCTAGGTTGTCATCCCTTACCTCACGACTCGTGCAAGACTCTCCCAGCTCCCGTCATGCTCTCATTGGCACTCGCTTTGCTCGCCGCGCCGACGGCCATGGGCGCTACCCTCAACGCCCGGGCATCGCCGCAGGCTTTTGCCTCGAACAGCGACGGCACTTACAAGCTCTCGTCTGTCGCTGCGCCTGTTCGTGGCTCTGGCAGCCCGGGAAGCAGCTCGACGTGGAAGCTTTCCATCAATGACCAAGCGTCCGGCCACAAACAGACCATTAACGGCTTCGGTGCTGCCGTTACTGACGCCACTGTTGCTGCCTTCAACGCACTCCCCGCAGACAAGCTATCATCTCTGCTTAAAGAGCTCATGACGGATGCAGGCGCCAACTTCAAGCTGATGCGCCATACCATCGCCTCTTCGGACCTGTCTGCAGACCCGGTCTACTCGTACGACGATAATGGCGGCGCGGTCGATGCGTCGCTATCATCGTTCAATCTTGGAGACCGTGGTACAGCTATGGCGCTTCTACTTGCTAGGATGAAGGCTCTGCAGCCAGCCTTGACAGTGCTCGGATCCCCGTGGAGGTATGTCAAATCCGAGCTGTGTTGATGCCCCCGATCGCAGTCTCGGGAGCTCTTGGGAGCACCATTTGCCCCCAAACGACTCTCGCCACATCCTAAACAGGAAATCAATGACTAACATTATTGACCAGCCCTCCTGGGTGGATGAAGCTCAACGGTGTGATTGACGGCACTACGGTGAACAACAATCTTAACCATGCCTACGCTAGTCAATACGGCCAATACTTTGTCAAGTACCTCGAGGCTTACCGGGCGCACGGCATCACTATCGATGCCATCACCATTCAGAACGAGCCCCTGAACAGCCAAGCGGGCATGCCTACCCTGTATGTCTTTGCAGACGAATCCGGCAACTTGATCCAACAAAACGTCGGCCCAGCGCTTCGCAGTGCTGGCCTCAACACGGCTATCTGGGCATACGATCATAACACCGGTGAGTTTGCGTCTGCTTCCGAGCGATAGCAGTAAAGTTCAATATAGCTAACGAATCACTCTAGACGTGCCCAGCTATCCAGAGACCGTCTTGAGTAAGGCCTCACAGTACGTCAACACTGTGGCGTGGCATTGCTATGCCTCGAACAACAATTGGGGGACCCTAACCGATTTTCATAATAAACATCCTGGGGTCGATCAATATATGACGGAATGTTGGACATCGACGACAACCGGCTGGAACCAGGCCGCTGATTTTACCATGGGACCTCTGCAGAACTGGGCAAAGGGCGCCTTAGCATGGACCCTCGGAACAGACAACGTCCAAGGCCCGCATCTCGCCGGCGGGTGCACTACTTGTCGTGGTTTAGTCACCGTCGACACCAAAGCCGGCACGTACAAATTCCAGGTCGACTACTACATGATGGCCCAGTTCAGCAAGTTCATTCCTAAGGGTGCTATTGCGCTGGCCGGGAGCGGCAGCTACACCTACTCGGGCGGCGGAGGCATTCAATCCGTAGCCACTCTGAACCCAGACTCGACGCGCACTGTGGTTATCGAAAACACGTTCGGTAACGACGTTTACGTGACGCTCACGACCTCTAGCGGCGAGACGTGGAGTGGGTTGCTCTTTGCTAGGAGCGTTGTCACTTGGGTGCTTCCCGCCGCCCCCTAAACTGCCCAGTGGTTTGCAAATCAGCAGATAGGTGTAACAGAGCTTAGTGTTCGTCGTCTTGTCCCGGGAGCAGGGTGGGAGAGACAGGTTTTGGTGTACCTACACTTTAGCTAGTATATGAGTCATTGGAACGCGTTTCTCAATCCGCAGTTAGCTGTTCGTTTGCTGTTCATTGACGGAATGTTTAGATCTATTTTAGAGACAGTTTCGCGACAAATTCCTCGGCAGCGGCCATTCAGTCAATCCTTCCGACTTGCTCTTGACGGGACTTCGCCTGAGAGCGCTGGGGCACCACACTCTGGGGAGCCACAGGTCTTCTGAAAACTAGGCATCACCTGCTGTCAAGCAATGCGCATGTTCGTTCAAGCATAAACCAAGTACTCGTGGCATGTTTCTTTAGATCCAAGGCAGTTCGGGGTAAAAGAGAAGCGGAGCTATATCGACGACTTCTTCGGTCAATATCCAGATTTCGAGTTTGACAGGTTTGCGTCGCTATGGATCGAGTTTAATAGAATTTGCGACACCAACAAGGGACGCCTTCCGTGAGCACTAAACTGGGGAAGCCACGAGCGAGCGAGGACTCTGTCCTTGATCACAGCCTAGTTTTAAGTCTCTTGTGTCCAGTTTCAAAAACACATCTCCCAACAGGAGAACAGATGCACTCATGGCGTGTCGGCTATTTCCAAACCTTTGATGAGGGGGTGGCTGCCCCCGCTAACAGGGAGGTGAAGTTTGGAGAGGGTCCCTGGCTGGTTTGGGGGCGTGCAGACCTGCTGGATTCGGGCTACTGTTACATAGAATGAGTGGAAAGATAGAGACACGAGAGGGTTGTTTCGAGACATTGGCTTGAGCTGGGCTTGGGTTAACTGAATTGAACAATTTCTCCCATCAACAAGTGGTTTAGTAGTAGCTCCGCCTTCCTTTGTTTGAGTTCCAACCTCACCCTTGAACACCACCAGGCACCGTCTCCTCACTTCCAGGTCATCCCCATGCGCTGTAAAAACGACCAAAGCGATCCCTTCGGCACATACCCGCCATACACCCGCTGCCACCACGCCGCAAACGACCCTATTGTATCTGTCAGCTAGGTCCTCAAACTCAAACAAAACTCACCCCGAACCAAGAAACTCACCTTCCACAGGCCCCAGCCTCCCAAATCCCAAAATCCTCACAAAACCCGGCAACAACCTCGCCAGCACTCCCAGCGCCAGGACCGTCAACACCACCTCCGCCGCGACCTCGACGGGGTGTTCCTGAGCATATTCCCAGAGCGCAGACAGTTCCTCCCGCGCCAATTCCTCGGCATGCAAGTAGGCGTCGGTGACGGCCTCGCCCCACGTGGCGTGGTCGCCTTTGAGCGTGGCTTCGAGAGCGTGGAGGAGGCGTTCGGCGAGGCGGGAGGTCCAGGAGGCGGTTGAGAGATTGGTGGTGTTGGTGATCAGCGGGGTGAGGTCGGTTCCTGGGGCCGGAGTGGGAGCGGTGAAAAGGAGGGTGAGGATTTGGGCGGCGAGCTCGTCGTCAGTGGGGTGTTCTGCGGTTGTGGATGGGAGGGGTTCGATGGCCGGCTTTTCGGTGATGGGTTTGGACGGGTGGTTGGAGTTGTTGTTATTGTTGGGGTTCTCGTTGGTGCCGCAGAGGCAGCCGAGGAGGGAGGTTTGCAGGTCCATGGTATTGGCAAGTGATTGGTGATGATGGGTTAGCAAGTCGCTGACGAGACGAGAAGGTCGATTCATCAAAAGGACGAGGACGGAAGACCGGTGCTCGCCTATGAAGTAACAAAGCGGGGTTGGGTTTGTGTAACCGATGATGACTGCTGTGGCGTTGGTTGGATCGGCCTCAGTGCAGGAGGCAAACAACATCAGGCGAATCATCGAAGCCGGCAGCGACCTTTTCTCGGAAATCCAGCACCACGCCCACCTCGTCCTCGAGGCACTCGCTGCTAACGAACATCTGCGCCACCGTTCGATTAAGCCATCGACCGCGACGAGAGCTCGAAATGCTGACTCCCTGCCACTGACATTGACTTCAGTCCGCCCGAGATTGAAGATTTGGAAACCATTGAATCATACCGAATAAAACATCCAAAGATGCTGTACCCCGTACCTCACTTCATGGCCGACCGTATTTCCTGGACAGACCGCGAACCTTGCTGCGATTTCGGAGGGAATTTCTGCAAGACGCAAGCGTCAAGCTTCGCATCAAACCTTCTCTTGCTCATCGGATTCCGACCCCGAGGAACAGCGCGATCAGGCGGGGTCAGTGGAAGGTCATGATGGCCAACAAGCGCAGGGTTCACCTAGGAACCGGACCCCCTCAATGCTAAACTAGCCCCCGGCCTCGAGGCAGCGCCTGGATGGCAGCCATGAAGCGCCGCCGAGCGGCTTGCTCACAGGCCACCCAGAAGTCAATCAAGAGACGCAGGGTCAACACAACCTCAGAGCCAGCACCCCTTGTCGCCCTGGGCCCGCCGTCGACGCGCAAGGGTGGACCCACTACCAGCTCGTCCTCCACCCGAGAGACTCGGGGCCTGGCTCAGGCGAGGACAGCCCAAGGAGCCGTAGAGGCCGCAGAAAAAGGGGCCAAGCGTTCACGCCGCACTTCAGTAGCCTACTTAGAAGCGCACAGGCGAACGCACTCTCCAGTCAGGACACACTCACCCAGCCATTTTTAGCCCCCGCGTGTTGGGAACGTCGCTCAGGCCTCGCCGGTTCGCGCTAAACTCGCCAAGTGTCTGAATCGGGTCCTGTGGCTTGGTCCTTTCTTGGGTCGATGCCCTGGCGCGCCTCTTGAGCATGCACGACTGCGTCAACTGGCAAATCACGACCTGACAGTTACGCGCTCGCGAAAGCATAGCCCAGGGGCACCGAATTTTAAAATGAGAGATCGCTTGCGTACGGCGAGCAATCGTCGCACTTGGGAGCGGCCCCCATGGCCGTCAGTTCCAAAATCTGAATAAACACTAAGAACTTGCAGGTTGCAGACTTTGAGTGCGCACCATAGCCTCAGTCGAGGTTGCCTCCGTCCTGGTGACTTTCTACGTTGTCTAACTGCCGCGTATTGGCATGACTTATTCGGTTCTTCGGCACCATGGTATCCCGCGAAACGGTATCGCGGTTGTGGCTCACGGCTTTCACTCTCGGTGAGTCTTGCCTGCTCTTTGCAATGTCCTAAACACACGGCGTGAACGGGTTGACGGGCGCCGAATATGCTAATGGTTATCAACAGTGAGTATTGCGGCAAACTGCGCATCCCTCATTGGATGCATCTCCCCAGGCGTCGTCAACCTTTGCCTCTACCGAGTCAAAGTGGCCGTACTCGCAGAGGGACTTCAAAAGCTAGCATCCAATGATAGCCAAAATGCACCCCGGCTTCTTCACCCCGAACTACCAGCCTACTGGTACTGGGGGATGTCGGGAGTCTGTGACGTCGACTCCAATGGCGAAACACGCTGCCGGCGCCAGTTTCCCCCCACCAACAATCTCATCACTGTCGTGGAGGAGTCCTTGAGAGGCCGTCTCGGAAGCGGTCAAGAGCCACTGGTCAACAACATCGTCTCCTCCTGGAATGCCACGCTCAACAAGATTGATCCCTTGAGATTACGCGACAAGGAAGCAAAATTCACCGCCGAAAGCAAAGCCAGTGTTGCATTAGCCCTTCTTGCCGTCATTCTCGACGTTGGAATTCCTCCCCTTGCGCTTGTTCTGGATCGCTCTTCCGCTGTGCCTTACTACGCAAGTTTCTTCAGCGCCCTAGTATCTATGGGAGCAGGCACACTCGCAACCTATTCCATGTACGACGGGGTGCATGGGGTGGTTGA
>FTIZ01000535.1_pt1 | contig 18160 bp, 18 predicted proteins | sample 1658381 | NCBI WGS metagenome assembly FTIZ01 (sample SAMEA3914822, study PRJEB12502) | metagenome | biome: forest; material: soil | place: USA | collected 2012-03-12 | depth 0.1 m
AAGCCCTTCATCCCCAACACCAACTATTGGGTCGGCGGCAACACCACCTTTTACGGCGCCGCTTTGATGCGCATGAAGACGCGCGACTTCGAAGCGGTCGAGCACGCCGACGGCCTGTCGCCGGCCTGGCCGCTCAGCTATACTGACTGGGCGCCGTGGTACGAAAAGGCCGAAAAGCTGTGGCGAGTCCACGGCACGCGCGGCATCGACATCAATGACCGGCCGGACGACCCGCCTTTCCCCTACCCCGCCGTCATGGACGATCCCGGCGTCGCCAAGCTGAAGAAGCATTTCGAGGGGTTGGGCTGGCATCCGTCGCCCTTGCCGCTCGGCATCAATCGCGACGAAGAGCATCCGCAGACCTCGCATTGCGTCCGCTGCACGACCTGCGGCGGCTATCCGTGCATGCTGAAGGCCAAGTCGGATGCGCGCTCGATCGTGCTCGATCCCATCCGTGACCTGCCCAACGTCACCATCCTGCCCGGCCACAAGGTGTCGCACCTCGTCACCGACGGCACGGGCAAGACGGTGACGAGCGTGGTTTCGGAAGGCCCGGCCGGTACGCTTCTGACCTTCACCGCCGATATCTTCGTCGTATCGGCGGGCGCGGCCAATTCGGCCGCCATCCTGCTGCGCTCGCAGTCGGCCTCGCACCAGAATGGCCTGGCCAACGGTTCGGGCCTGGTCGGGCGCAACTACATGTTCCACACGACCTCGGCGGTGATCTGCATCCTGGCCGAAAAATTCGACTCGACCTTCCCGAAGACCTTTGCCGTCAACGATTTCTATTTCGGCGAGCCCGACGGCAGCTACAACTATCCGATGGGCCAGATCCAGTTGCTGGAATACATGTCGGGCCAGACCCTGGAAGGCCAGATCAGCGACCTGATCCCGCCGGCCCTGATCCCCAACTTCCTGACCGACGATATCGCCAAGCACATGGTGGCGTTTCTCACCATGAGCGAGGACCTGCCGACGTGGGACAACCGCGTCACGCTCAACGAAACCGGCCAGATCAAGCTGACCTATACGCCCAACAATCTGTCGTCGCACCTGCGCCTGACGCGCCGGCTGGAAGCCGGGCTGCGCGGTTTCAGCCTGCGCCAGCACACCTTGTTCGAGCCGCATTTCGCCATCGATCAACTGTTGCCGCTTTACGGTACGGCGCACCAATGCGGGACGGTCCGCTTCGGGAAGGATCCGTCCACCAGCGTGCTTGATGTCAACTGCAAGGCGCACGAGGTCGACAACCTCTACTGCGTCGACACATCGTTCTTCGTATCATCGTCGGCGGTCAACCCAACCCTGACCACGGTCGCCAACGCCTTGCGCGTCGGAGAGCACATGATTGAACGGCTAAGCTGAGCCGCGCAGTTCCGCCACCATATCGACCAGCAGGCTGAGATCCTGCTCTCGCGACAAGCGGTGATCGCCGTCCTTGATGAGTCGGATATGGCCATCCGGTGTGGTCAGGGCTTCCAATAGGCGCACGCCATGCCGCCAGGGCACCACAGCGTCCTTCATGCCGTGCAGGATACGCACTGGCCCCGAAAACGGTATCGGCGCGGTCAGCACCTGATGTGTGTGCGCTTCGTCGAAAAACGCCTGGCTTAGCGGTACGGGCCGATCGTAGCCCTGCATCATCCACACGCCCGCTATCTCCAACTGGCGCCGATCTTCCGGCGAAAGCGACGGCCATAGCAAGGCGGTGACGAAATCGGCGGCTGGCGCCAGGAAACCGGCCGCCTTTACCCGTTCAGGGCGCGCCTTGATCAACATGGACAGCATGTGGCCACCCATGCTCGACCCCACCGCCACCAGGGAGCCTTCGGTCAGACCGTCGACGACATCGAGCACATTGCCAAACCAGCGCCCGACCCCGGCCTCGGCAATGGCGCCGCCGGTTTCGCCATGCGCGAAATAGTCGAAGCACAGGAAATCCCAACCGCGCGCCCGCGCTTCGACGGATAAGGCGGCGATCTTGGCGCCTTGCATGTCCGACAGGAAGCCGCCCAGCCACAAGATCGTCGGGCCTTGGCCGCGCACACGGCGGTAAGCGATACGGTCGCGGCCGGCGAGAAAGGCGGCAGGCTCTTGATTTAACGGCGTTATCATGATCAGTGCTTCGCACTCCCGCGGCCATTTCACAAGTCTTTATGCCCGACTCAGCCTTCACCGCCTGCGTTCTCCAGGTCGTTCCCGAGCTCGATACCGGCGGCGTCGAACAAACGACCGTCGATATTGCCGAAGCGATCGTGGCAGCCGGCGGGCGTTCGATCGTGGCGACCAAGGGCGGGCGCCTGGCCGAGCGGCTGGAAAAAGGCGGCACGACGGTTATCACCCTGCCAGTCCACAGCAAGAACCCCTACGTCCAGCTCAAGAACCACTATGCCCTGCGTAAGCTGATCCGCGAGCATCACGTCGATATCGTCCACGTCCGTTCGCGCGCGCCGGCCATGGCGGCCATCGCGGCGGCGCGGGCTGAACATGTCCGCAGTGTCGCCACCTATGCCGGCATCTATAACGCGAAATCGGGCCTCAAGCATTGGTACAACAGCCAGATGACGCGCGCCGATATGACCATCGCCAATTCGGATTTTACCCGGGTCCATATCCTCAAGACCTACAGCCATGTCCTGCCCGAGCGCGTCGTTTCCATACCGCGCGGTATTGATCTGAAGCGCTTCGATCCCGAAGCGTTCGATGTCCGCAGGATCATGAAGCTGGAGGAAAAGTGGGGCGCGCAGGAACATACTGTTCGGTTTGTCATGGCAGCGCGCCTGACACGATGGAAAGGCCAAACCCTGATTATCGAAGCAGCCAACCTGCTGAAACAAAAAGGGCTATCGAATTTTCAGATCTTTATGGCGGGCGATGATCAAGGCCGCACTGAATATACTCGCGAACTTGAATCCATGATTGATAATTATGGCTTGGGCGAGATCGTCAAACTGGTCGGCCATCTCGACGACATGCCGTCGGGTTATACGCTCAGCCACTTCGCCCTGGCGCCGTCGCTCGAACCGGAAGCCTTCGGCCGCACCGCTGTCGAGCCGCAAGCCATGCAACGCCCGCCGCTGGCCGCCGCCCATGGCGCCACGGTCGAGACGGTGGTTAACGGCGTCACCGGCTGGCTGGTCAAGCCCGGCGACGCAACCGCCTGGGCCGACGCGATGAAGACCGCCATAGCCTTGAGCGAATCGCAGCGCTTTGACATGGGCCGCGCCGGGCGTGATCACGTCCGTGCGCATTTCAGCCTGGATGTCATGTGCGCGCACACCCTTGATGTTTACCGCGCGCTGCTTATCTTGACGGAACGGCGGCGCGAAGCCGGACGAAATCCGTAAAATTTAACCGATTCCGCGTATAGGGGATTGATCCGGCGCGTCGGCTTCGTCATAATCCCGCGCGCCTTTCCGAAACAGACTCAAGGAGAACGACCTATTCGTAGACCGATTCAAGCACCGCCCCCCAAGGATGGCCCGCGCATCAACCAGGATATCAAGGTTCCGCGCGTTTTGTTGATTGATCAGAACGGTGAGAAGCAGGGCATCATGCCGACCTCCGCCGCGCTGGAAGCCGCCGAGGAAGCCGGTCTCGATCTCGTCGAGGTCTCTCCCACCGCCGATCCGCCCGTCTGCAAAATCCTCGACTACGGCAAGTACCGCTTCCAGGAGCAGAAGAAGAAGGCCGAGGCGCGCAAGAAGCAGAAGGTCGTCGAAATCAAGGAAATCAAGCTGCGGCCGAATATCGACATCCACGATTACGAGGTCAAGGCCAAGGCCATGCACCGGTTTTTCGAGGAAGGCGACAAGGTCAAGGTGACGTTGCGCTTCCGCGGCCGCGAAATGGCCCACCCGGAACTGGGTATGAAGCTGCTCAACAAGGTCAAGGCCGACTTCGAGCCCACCACCAAGGTCGAATACGAGCCGAAGATGGAAGGCAAGCAGATGATCATGATCCTGGCGCCAAAGTAGGCCAACGGATCACAAAGAAGCCTCGCCCGCGCGGGGCTTTTCTTTTTGGAGCCTTGCATGACGCATTTCATCCAGTTCGACCGCGCCGCCCTGCCCGCACCCGAACACACCCAGCCCACGCCGGAGAAAGTCATCGATGGCGATCCGCGCTTTACGCTATGGACGCTGGAGGCTTCCGCCGACGACACACGCTTCGCCGGTTACTGGGCCTCGACGCCCGGAACGTGGCTGGTAAGCTATGATGAGTGGGAATATTGCGCCCTCGTCGAAGGCCACGCCGTCGTCACCGAAGATGGCGGTCAGCCGATCACGCTCAAGCCCGGCGATCATTTCATCTTCCAGCCCGGCTACACCGGCCAGTGGCAGGTGATCGAGCCGGTGCTGAAAACCTTCGTCGTGATTATGCCGGCACCTTGCTCCGCATAAGGCTTGCCGGATTAAAGCCGGTGATCAGGGCGGTGCCGAGCAGCACGACGGCTCCGCCCGCCACCGTTTGCAGGCCGACGGGTTCATGCAGGAACAGGTGGCCCCACAACACGCCAAATACCGGAATCAGGAAGCCGACCGACAGCGCCGGCGCCACGCCGATGGCGTTGACGAGGTCGTAATAAAGAATGTAGGCGATACCGCTGCACATCACGCCCACCGCCACGACCGCGAGGATGATCATGGGCGCGGGTATATGTACCGGCGCGAAAAACGGCGCTGTCGGGATCATGAACAGGGTCGCCGCCCACATGCTGCCGTGGGCGTTTGAGAAGCCGTCGACGCTAGGGGCATGCTTGGCGTAGGCCGAAGCCAGACCATAGCAGAAGCCGGCGACCAGGCCGGCAGCGATGGCCAGTCCGGCGGCCGACGTCAGGTTGCCGCCATCGAGCCCGACAAGGATCGCCACACCGCCAATACCCAGCGCCAAGCCCAGTCCCGATTTCCACGTCATCGGCACACGCAGCCACACCGCCGAAATGACCGCGCCGAAGATCGGCGCCGTGGCGTTGAGGATCGACATCAGCGAAGCCGGCAGGGTGCGCGCCGCGAAGGCAAAGAGCGTAAAGGGCACGGCGGTATTGAGGAAGCCCAGGATCAGGAAATGCTTCCAGTGCGCGCGCCAGTCCAGCGTTCGCTTCTGTACACATGCCACGGCCAGCAGGAACAGTGAACCCAGTCCTACCCGCATGGCGATCAGGAAGGGCGGCGCCAGGTCGTGGGCGGCCATGCGCACGAACAGGAAGGACGAGCCCCAGATAGCGCTCAGCACGATCAGTTTTACAAGGTTCGACAACGACATAGCGCATTCCGAAGTGTTTGGCCATTCCAGGAGTTGCCGTTTATGCCATTCATATAGGTGCGGGTCGCTCCGATTCTTGTCATCATTCTGCCTTTGGCGGAGACTTTGCGAAGCCTGGCAATTTTATCATCATTCCCAGAATTCCTGCCGCTCAGGGATACGGTTGAAGGCGATCTTGGCGCCGACGAAGCCGTGCAGTTTCGTGCGCGGGCCGATGGTGATCGCGTCCTTGCCGAAACGCTGATTGAGACCGTCAAGCGCACCCAGAAGCCGCATATGCCTCGCATCTTCGCTTGCCTCGGGCGTCCAGCCGAACAGATCGGGCGATACGTCCGCTCCAGTCAGGGACAGGCATGTCACCGACACTTTCTTGACGCGTCCTTCCTTAAGTTTGGCCACGCACGCTTCCCACAACACGTCGATGCTTGCCAGCATGCGGAAGCTGTCGGCCGTAAGGGCAAAGCGCGCTTCGGCCTGTGCCCCTCCGGTAACCGTGCCACGCAAACTGAGATGCAGGCCGCCGCACTTGTAGCCCATCCGCCTGAGCCGGGATCCGCACTTGGCCGTCAGCCGCCGCGCTACCGCCCGCGCCGCCTCGATCGGCCGCAGTTCCTTCGGCAGGACGTGCGAATGGCTGATCGACGCACGTTCCGTTTCGACATCGGCATCGGGCGGATCGGTGCCATGCAGGGCATACCAGAAATTTTCCCCCATGATCCCGCCCCATACCTGGCGCAGGCGGGACGGCGACAGCGCCCATAGCTGTCGAACATCGAACACGCCCACCTTGTTAAGCCTCGCCTTCATCGAAGACCCGATGCCGGCGAATTCATTGATTTCGATATCGAGCAACGGACCAGGAAGCCGGTCCATGCGCAGCACGGTCAGGCCCAGCGGCTTTTTCATATCGGCCGCGGTCTTGGCCAGCAGGCGCGATGGCGCGATGCCAATAGACGACGTCAGACATTCGCCGACATTTTCGAGGATAAGGCGCTGGATGCGGTGGCCGAGCGCCCGCGCTGGTGCTTCCAGCCGCTGCGGCCCCATCAACCGACACGCCACTTCGTCGATTGAACAGACCTTCTCGACCGGCAGGACGCGATCGACCTGCTCGAGGATGCGGTTGTGCAACGCCACATAGCGATCCGGCCGTGCCTCCACGATAGCCAGGTCCGGGCAGATCGCCTTCGCCTCAGCCACCTTGGTGCCGGTCTTGATGCCGAATGCCTTCGCCTCGTAGCTGGCGGCAATGGCGCTGGTATGGTCCGACATGACCGGCACCACGATGACCGGGCGGCCGCGCAGGCGCAGATCCGCCTGCTGCTCGCAACTGGCAAAGTATGCATTCATATCGAGATACAGCCAGCGCAAGGCGCCGCCATCCGCCCACGGGTCTGCTTCCAGGTGTTGCGCCGCTTCGGTCATGATCGGAACATATCATGAACAAAAATCTTGTCAACCGCATGAAAATTTGTTAATCCTTGCTACGAAACCATTCGTTTGACATCTTACGAAGACTTTCGTATAAAGCAGCCATGACCCAGACAGACAGCCCTCTCAGAAAACCCACCGAAGCCGAACTCGATATCCTGCGTGTTTTATGGAACAAGGATCCCGCTACGGTGCGCGAGGTCCACGAAGTTCTCAGCAGCGAACGCGCCCACGATCGCGGGCTTGGCTATACCAGCGTGCTCAAGACCATGCAGATCATGACCGAAAAGGGCCTGGTCACGCGCGAAGAGGCCGGCAAGGCGCACATCTACCATCCCGCCATGCGCGAAGCCGACATGCAGGGCCAGTTGCTCAAGGACCTGAGTGAAAAGCTGTTTTCCGGTTCGACCGCTGCCCTGGCCATGCATGCCCTGTCGCTCGACACGGCCAGCGACGAAGACCTGCAGCAAATCAAGGCGCTGATCGAGCGTCGCAAAGCCAAATCGTGAGAAAGTAGCCATGACAACGCACCTTTCCGCCCTGGGTTTCACGTTGATTCACTTCTGCTGGCAGGCAGCGCTGATCGCCGGGCTTTACAAGCTGGTCGAGGTCAGCGTGCCGAAACTGCGCAGTCCCGAACGCTACCTGATGGGCCTAGTGGCCATGGTGGCCATGCTGGTGATGGCCATCGGCACTTTTGTCTACGAAGATATCCGCCTGGCCAATGAGCCGACCCTGGTCGCCCTCGCCGCCCCTTATTATCCGGCTACGACAAGCGGCAACATGACCATGGAAGGCCTGCTGCCATGGCTTGATGGCGCCTGGTTGCTGGGCGTGGCCGCGCTGTCCCTGCGCATGCTGGGCGGCCTGTGGTTCCTCAACAGGCTGACGGCGGCAGCAGAAGCCGTTCCCGAGACGGTGGCGCAACGGTTTGCCGTACTGATGCAGCGCGCCGGTCTTAAGCATGTGCGTATCCGTCTGCATGCCCGCATCGATGGTCCATTCGTCATCGGCGCCCTGCGCTCGGTGGTCTACCTGCCCGTATCGGCGCTGACAGCTCTGTCGCCCGATCAGCTTGATGCCGTGCTGGCCCACGAACTGGAGCACATCCGCCGGGCCGACTACCTGTGGAATCTGGTGCAAAGCGCGATCGAGACCCTGTTCTTCTTCCATCCGGCCGTATGGTGGCTGGGCAGCCGCCTGCGCGAACAGCGCGAATTGTGCTGCGACGACGCCGCCGTCACCATGTGCCGGGATCCGCTGACCTACGCCACCGCCTTGCTCAATCTCGAAGAGCAGCGCCGTGCGCGCCGTGTGGCGGGGATGGGGCTGGCCATGGCGTTGAACGGCCAGGATTCAGGCAAAAGCCTGGTGTCGCGTATCGCTCGGGTGCTTGGTGAAAGAACGACCGGCACACCGAAAGACCGCCCGCCCGCCGTCTATGCCCTGCCGGCCGTTTTACTGATCCTTGCCGCCTTCTTCGCACCGGGGGCACAGGTGGCCGCCCAGGCTGCCAAAGCGCTGGCCACGGGGGAAGAATCCGCTGCCGCTTTGATGGATGACACCACCGCCAGTTCCGTCGCCGCCAGCGTCCATACGCCTGATATCGTTAAGCTCAGCCGTAGCAAGGCCAAGGACGAAGCCGGTATGGCCATGGCTGCGGCCAGAATGATCTGGAGTGGCGACAAAAGCAGTTGGAAGCGTGTCGACGGCGAATGGCAGCGCCAGGATGACGACCAGGCCGGCAAGGAGGCGTGGAAGCAGGAAAAGGCTGACTGGAAAGACCAGCAGGACAAAGATTGGAAGGCCGCGCAGGACGAATGGGCGAAGAACAAGGATGCCTGGAAAGCCGAACAGGACGCCTGGCAGAACAACGCCGACTGGCAGCATAATCTTGCCGATCAGGTGGCGCTGGCCCGCAACAGCGCGATGAGCGAACGCGACCGGCAGAACCTGGAACGCGATGTCCGTGACGGCGTCAACATTACCATCGCTTATGAAGCCAAGGCTCGCAGCTATGCCGATAACGCCAGGGACTATGACCGTATCCCGGCACCACCGTCCGCCCCTATAGCACCCCGCGCGCCGGAAGCGCCGGCCGCTCGGCCGGCACCGATGGCCGCCCCCGCTCCCGTAGCTCCCTTGGCCCCTCCTGCGCCAGCCGCACCCCGTCCTGCTCCTGTCGCCAGGCCGGCTCCCGCGCCTCAGCCCGCACCGGCAGCGCCGATCGCTCCCGTGGCTCCCATCGCCCCCAAGGTTGTCGCCGACTATAGCTACAAGGCCGCTACCGATACCCAGGTCAATTACAAGATCACACCCGTTCACCTTGAAAAGACGGTCGATGTGACAATTCCGCCCGACACGGTGGCCACCAGCGACACTGTCGATGCGGACCTTTCCAGTTCACCGTTCGTCATGCATATCGACGTCAAGGTACCCGGCCGCATCGTTGCAACGGCCAGGGCGAAGATGCAGTAAGAGCTACGACTTCGGTGCCGGCACGGCTTCCATGTGCAGCAGGGTTTCCGGCTTGAGATAGGTCTGCGCCAGACGCTGGATATCGTCGGCGGACACCTGCATATATTGCCGCGCCACGTCGACCTTGTAATTCCAAAGCTCGGGGCGGCCGTAAAGCCCGGCGATCGTTGCCTGCCAATCCTCGTTATTCTTCAGCTTGTCGTTAAGCCCATCCAGCAATGGCATGCGCGCGCGGTTGAGTTCGTCCGCCGTGACGCCGTGGTCGCGCAGGTCGGCGGCGGCCTTGAGCACGGCATCGGTGAAAGCCTTGTCCATGTCAGGCTTCAGCGTGCATTCGATCTGCAGATAACCATAGCCCTTGTGAATTTCCGAACCGTAGGCCTGGGCCTCGATGTCGTAGGTAGCGCCCTGCTGCTCGCGCAGGTCCTCGGTCAGGCGGGTTTCGAGCACGGCGGCCAAAAGGCTCAAGCCCCGTGTCGTCGGCAGGTCGCTCAAGGCGTCCGTCGTCGGGAAGGCGATCACAGCCACGGCCTGGTCGTCGCGGCCATCGTGATACCAGACCTGGGTCGTGTGATCCTGCGGCAAGGCGACATGATCGGCGCCAGGCGCAACTGTAAAGGTCGCCGGCACCGGCGGCAGGTTGGCGAAGGTCCTGGCGATCTGTTTCAACGCGGCATCGTCGCTTATATCGCCCGTGACCGTGACCTCGACAGGTACATTCGTCATCGTGCGCCGGAAAATCGCGGTCAATTGCCCGGCATCAGCCTTTTCCATATCTGACTGCGTCGGGAAGGCGTAGCGCGGATCGCCCGAGGTCATGAAGTGGCTTTCGTTCATCGCTACCACCGTGGCGGGAGCCGATCGCATGTTGCTGTACATATAGCCGAGCGAGCTTTTGAAATTGGCAAAGGCGTCGGAACTGTAGGCCGCATCGGTGGCATAGGCCATCAGCACCTGCATCTCCGTCTCGTAGCTGTCGAGTGTTGTGTAGCCCGTCAGGCTGGCATGGTCTTCCTCAAGGTCGTAATCGACGCCGACTGTCTTGCTGGCCAGGGCCTTGGCCAAGTCCTGGCGCGAAATCCGGTTCAACCCGCCATCGGTCGGGTCGTAAAGCTGGGTCTGGAACAGCGACACGTTTTCCGACGGTGAAAACAGCTGGTAGCCACCGCCGAAGCGAACGCTGACAATGATCTGGTTCTTGACCAGCGGCGACGGCTTGATATTGGCCGTTACCCCGTTGGCGAAGGTATAATGGCGATAGTCGAGCCTGTCGACCTTCGCCTTGTCGACCGGCTTCTGCTCGGGGCCGAAATCAGTATAGGGCCAGGCCTTGGTCTCTGCCTGTGCCCAGGCGTCGCGCGGCCCGGCCAAGGCTTCGGCATAGGCGGCCTTCATCGCGTCGGCATCGAAAACGGCGGCATCCTCGCCCTGGCGGAACAGCACCGGCCCATCGCCATCGAGAATGGTCCTGGCGTAGCTGTTGACCAGGTCAACCGTCAGGCCCGGCTTCATCGTGTTCCATAGGTCGGCATATTGCCGCGACGACTGAAAGACGCCGTCCTCATCGACATCCGTCATGATCTCGTTGGCGATATCGTCGCTGTAGCGCGTTGTCGAAGTACGCAGCAGATTGGCGGTCTGGGCGTCGCTCTGGGAGATGAAATCGTCAACCTCGCCTTGCTGAACACCGAGATCGCGAAGTTGAAACAGGCTTTTCAGCGCGGCGGCAAAGGCTTCCTTCTGCCGGCCGGGCTTGGGTACGATGCTGAGAACAGTGGTGTTGCTTTGCAGATGCTGATTATCATAGGTCAATTGCGCGCTGAGATAGGGCGATTGCGCGTCCTGAGCCAGGCGGGCAAAGCGCATGTTGGCGATCTGGGTCGCCATGTATTTCGCCATGCCGCCGATGCGGCTTTTCGTCGTGTCTGGAGACGCGATGAACGGCCGAAACCAGGTCACGGTTTCGGTATCGAACATGCCCTTTTCGCTGTAGACCGAAGCGGTCAGGCCGGTCTGCGCCCGCGCGCCGTAATCGGCGGCCTTGAGCGGGCCCGGCCGGGCTGGTTGCCAGTCACCGAAAGTCTGGTGGATGCGGCGCTCCATGCCATCGATATCGAAATCGCCGGCGATGACCAGGATGGCGTTATCCGGACGATAGAAATCGTTGTAATAGTCGATCAGGGCCTGGCGCGGGGCAGTCTTGATGGTGTCGATCAGGCCGATGGGATTGCGCGCCGGATAGAGGCCGCCGGGATAGGCGGCGGTAATGAAAGCCTGCTGGCTTCGCGCCGATGGCGAGGCGCGCATGCGTTCCTCGCTCAGCACCACGCCGCGCTCACGCTCGATGGCGTCCGGCGCGAAGGTCAGGTTGCCGGCGACCTCGCGCAGGATGAACAGGGCGGTATCGATCGGCTCGTCATCGTTGCTCGGCAGGTTGAGGACATAGTCGGTCTTTTCGTAGTCGGTGAAGGCGTTGACGTCGCTGCCGAACTGGAAGCCCTCGCGCGCCAGGATCTTCGGCAATTCGCCCTCTGCGATGTGGGCCGAGCCGTTGAACGCCATGTGCTCGACGAAATGGGCCAGACCACGTTGCTGGTCATTTTCCTGCATCGAGCCGGCGGCGATCTGGAAGCGAATGGCGGTGGCGCGCGCCTTGGCGGTATTGCGGTAGATGACGTAGCGCATGCCGTTGGGCAGGATGCCGAAACGTGCATTGCCATCCCAGGCCAAGTCGCTGCGATCCTGCGGCCAGCCGGCATGGGCAACCGCCACCGGCAAATCGGCGCGTGCGGACAGGACAGCAGCGCCACAAAGACCCGCAACCATCGCCACGAGCCACAGGAAACGCCGCAAGACCATGAAAACTCCCCTTTGGCGGGGCACTATAGATCAATCCTCCAAGCGCGCAATCAGCGCCATGGCCGCGGCCGGATTATGGACCTTGTGGCCGCTGATGACGTAACAGAAGACGTCGCGCGTTCCGGACTGCGAAGGCCCGACCTGCGCCAGGTCCTCCGGCACCTCCCCCTTGGCCAAGGCTTTGAGACGGGCCGCCCAGTCATCGAGCGCCGCTTCGGAATAGCCTTTGTCATGTGCTTCCGAACTGCCCTGCAGGCGCAGATAGGCATAGTCGCCGGTCTGGTCGGCAATCTGCGGGAACTCGCAATCAGCCGCCGTGATCACAGCCACATTATAAGACCGCGCCAGCGCGATGAAATCCGGGTTCTGGAAGCTTTCGTGCCGGACCTCGACCGCGTGGCGCAGCTTCACGCCATCGACATGTCCCGGCAAAAGCTTGAAAAAGTTCTCGAAATCCACAGCGTCGAACTTTTTGGTCGCCATGAATTGCCAGTTGATCGGCCCCAGCTTTTCCTTCAGTTCGATGATACCGCTGGTCAGGAAACGTTCGACCGATTCCTTCGATTGCGACAAATCCTTGCGATTGGTGGCGAAACGCGTGCCCTTGACGGCGAAGACAAAACCATCGGGCGTTTCCTCGCGCCACTTGCGGAAGCTTTCCGGCTTCTGGCTGCCGTAATAGGTGCCGTTGATCTCGATCGAGGTTACATGGCTGCTGGCGTATTCCAGTTCCTTCTTCTGCGACAGCTTGTCGGGATAGAAGGGCCCGCGCCACGGCTCATAGGTCCAGCCGCCGATACCGACATAAATCCTGCCCACGGTTGTCTCCTTGATTTTGTGAGAACAATAAGAGAACAAATTACCCTTGTCAACACCACGCACTGAACCTTGCGGCGTGCGGCCGGCATCAAGGCTTAACCGACTTTTTACCCGCCGTACACCTGTCCGGTGTGGTATGGTTGGCCATTTTCCGCGTAAGCTTAAGCTCCGGGGCCGCACCATCGCCGATGATATCAGGAGGCCCGCCATGCGTGCCCTTTATTCCCTTGCTTTCGCCATTGCCCTGACCGCCTGCGCCCCCAGGCCGGCGGCCTTCACCCTCGCCGCCACCGATGCCAATAACGGCCGGTTCGCCGCCACCCAGTACTACAATTCGCAAGGCTGCACCGGAAGCAATGTCTCGCCGCGCCTCATCTGGACCGAGCCTCCCATTGGCACGCAAAGCCTGGCGGTCACCATCTTCGATCCCGACGCCAGGACCGATCACGGCGGCTGGTGGCACTGGCTGATCAGCGACCTGCCGTCGGACAGCCGCGAGTTGAAAGCCGGTGCGGGCGGCGCCATCAGCCCGCCGGCCGGAGCGATACAATACCCAAACGATTTCGGCGCCGCGGCCTATGGCGGCCCCTGCCCGCCGGTTGGCGAAACCCACACCTATGTCATCACGCTTTATGCCCTGAAAGTCCCGCAACTGAAGATGCCAGCGGGGGCGACGGATGCCGAAATCAAGGCCAGGCTGGACGCCGATGCCATCGCCACGGCGACGACAAAACTGAAGGGCGGGCGTTAGCAGCCACAATAAAGAAACGTTCGCATTCGATATCAAATCGGCTATAAACCGGCGATGTCCCTGTCGAATCCCGCCCCCGAGCCTGTCGAAACCATCGCGCTGCCCGAGGCTCAGGACGTTACCGAACAAGGATCTGAACCGCCTGACGATCCGCGCGACGAGCGCACCTTCTTCCGCGGCAGGCTGCTGCGCACTGTCCGCACGGCTTTTGTCGAAAACGGCCCGCTGGCGGCCATGTTCGGCGTCGTCTTCGTCAATCTCGTCGGCTTCGGCATCGTCGTTCCGCTGATCCCGTTCTTCGCCGAAAGCCTGCACGCGCCCGTCCTGCTGGTGACCCTGATGTTCACCGCCTTCAGCCTGGGGCAATTCTTCGCCGAGCCTTTCTTCGGCCGCCTGTCCGACCGCATCGGCCGCAAGCCGATCCTGATCGTCACCACGGCGTTTTCGGTGCTGTTCTACGTCATGCTGGCGTTCGCGCCCAATATCTGGGCCGCCATCGCCATCCGCTTCCTGCTGGGCCTGAGTTCCAGCAATATCTCGACCATCCAGGGCTATGTCGCCGACCGCTCCAAGCCCGAACAGCGCGCCGCCCGCATGAGCCTGATCGGCGCCGCCTTCTCGCTCGGCTTCGTCGTCGGCCCCTTCATCGGCGGCATACTCAGCCATGAAACCCACGACGGCAACGCCTTCCGCCTGCCGATGCTGGGCGCGGCCACCCTGTCGGCCCTGGCCTGCTTCGGCGTCATCCTCTACGTTCGCGAAAGCCGTCAGCGCAGCCAGGACAATTCCGCCCCCCAGCCCAACCTGCTGAAGACCGCGCAGGAGGCGCTGAAAAGCCCGGTCATCGTCCGCGTCATCCTGGCGACGCTGTGCTATATGGGCGCCTTCGCCGGGCTGGAATCGACCTTCGGCCTGTGGGTCAAGAGCCGCTACGGCTGGGGCGCCACCCAGATCGGGGTCGTCTTCCTGTTCATCGGCGTCACGGCGGCCATCATGCAAATGGTGATCATGCGGCCCCTGGTACGGCGCTACGGCGAAGCGCGCGTGCTGGCCGGCGGGCTGTTCCTGTTCGGCATCAGCTTCGCGTTGCAATCGGTCAATCACACCCAGTGGCTGATCATCCCCATTGTCATGGCCGGTACGCTGGGCCAGGCGGTCATCTTTTCGTCGATCTGCGCCATCATTTCGCTGGCCACCGGGTCCGAACGCCAGGGCGCCATGCTGGGACTTAACATGTCGGTCGGCGCCATCGCCCGCATCACCGGCCCGGTCTTCGCCGGCTTCTTCTTTTCGACCCTGGGCCCGGAATCGCCCCTGTGGATGGGCGCGGCCATGACCATTCCGGCCGCCCTGCTGGCGCTGCAGGCTGGCAAGGTACGGAAGGCCTGAGGATGGACTTCCAGGCCGCCTGGCAGCACTTTCACGGCGACCATCAGCCGGTCGGCCACCTGCTGGAAACCTATGCCGGCTGGAACCTGACACGCTTCCACCTGCTGCCCGACGGCCGCGCCAACGCCCATGACAATGACGAACTGCGTTACCTGCTGGCGCGCTACAACAAGATCGCCATCGAGACGCTCGGCGAAGGCGAACCGTGCTTCATGATGATCCTGCAGACGGTCAACCAGAACGCCAGCCAGACGGCGAGGCTGAACCGGCTGAAAAAGCGGCACCAGCTCGACTTCGCCATGTCGTTCCACAATGCGTCCGACAAGTTCGCCTATGCCGCCTATGCCGGCCTGTCGGCCTGGTTCAACCAGCGCTTCAACCGCGAACTGCTGCATATCTACCAGCATCGCCTGTGGGACGTGCTGTGGATGAATGCCAGGACGGGTGCAACTTTTCGGCCCTATGACGCCGGCGCCGATGTTTCGCAACCGACACCGCAGGCGCTGATGGAACTGATTTCGCGCCATTACAACTGGCTGCCGGGCGACGGCAGCGGCTTCCTGCGTCTCGATCCGGCACAGATGAGCAGCACCCGGTTCGAGGTCACCACGTCGTGCGCGGAAGCGATCCGGAAAGCTGTCGGCGGCCGATAGGCAGCAGCGGCTTGCGATGGTCCAGGAACCAGGCATAAAGCGCCGGGTCGTCATAGGTGCGCGTCCAGGCGTCGTGACCCGTATCGGGGTAGACGGTGAATTTGACATCGACGCCGCAGGCCCTGGCGCCATCGACCACCGCCTGGTCCTGGGCAATCGGCACGGTGGTGTCGTCGGCGCCATGGAAGGCCCAGACCGGTATATCCTTCAACCGGCAGGGTTCGTTGACGTCGCTATAGGCCGAAACCGGCGCGATGGCGGCGAACCAGTGCGGATAGCGCATGGCGAAGTCCCACGTTCCCTGGCCACCACGCGACAGGCCAGTGAGGTAGACGCGTCGGTGATCGACCGGCAAGCCCTTTTCCGCCTGCTTCAGCCACGCATCCAGCCGGTCGGGCGGCCATTCGCCATCCTTTTCCATCTGTGGCGCCAGGATGATGAAGGGAAAGTCGGGGTGTTGGGCGGCGTAGTGCCAGGGGCCGTTGGCCAGCACGGCGTAGGTGTCGCCGCCGGCCTCGCCCGACCCGTGCAGCAGCACGATCACCGGCATGCGCCCGCGCGCCGGCGCAATCGGCGTGAACTGCATATAGCGCATGATGCTGCCGTCCCTGAGCGTGACGGCGCGCGGCTCGGTCTGCGGCGTATCGTAGAGCATGCGCGGGATCGACACGCAGCCGGCCAGGGCCGCAGCGGCAAGGACGAGCAGCAGGATCTTGAGCGCGCGCATGCCAGCCAGGATAACAGAGGACGGCCGCAAAGGCACGCCGGCTTATGCGCCGGTCATCTCGCGCCACCGCGCGATCAGGATATCGTAATCGGGCGGCTGGCGCTCATAACTGATTGCGTCGGCGGCGATGGCGAAAAACGGTTGCTTCGAACCGGCCCAGATATGGCCCGCCGGCCGCATCCACGAGCGGTCATCGAAGGTGCCGCCCTTGATGTTGAAGCTGCCCGGCCGGACGTGGAACATGCGCGTGCCGCACTCCGGACAGAATTCGCAGCGCATGGTGCCCTTGCTGCCTTCGCGCACCCAAACGCGCGTCTCGCCGTCAACCGTGATGTCCTCCGCCCGCGCCCGCACGCTTTCGCCGAAGGCCGACGACGACTGCTTCTGGCATTCGGTGCAATGGCAGAGATAGAAGACGATAGGCGGCGCCTTCAATTCATAGCGCACGGCGCCGCACTGGCAGCCGCCGGTCAGGGGAAAGTCGGGAAAGATCACTTCGGTCATGTCGTCTCCTGGAGTTCCGCCAACGCCAGCCACGCGGCGAGGCAGGCCAGCTTCTGTTCCTTGCGCCACGGCTTGCCGGCAACCGCGCCCAGCGCTTTCAGCCGCGCCTCGACCTGCCCGGCGGACTGACCCAGGCCATCAGCCGCGCGTTCGGGCAGCGACTTTTCATCGAACTCGGCGAGATCGAGACCGCAGTGCCGGCACCCGGCCCGCAACGCCTCGCGCACCGCCAGCCCCTCGGCGACCGGCACGTGTTCGGGCCAGCCAAGGCTGTAGCTGAGAAGATCGCTGATCCAGCCGGCGCGATTGACCAGCAGAGTAGCCAAAGCCGGCGCATAGCCTGCCGCCGCCAGTTCGGCCATGACCATTTGCAACTCTCTGGCCGCCCTTTCGTCCTGGCGCCGGCGGCCTTCGGCCACCGCTGCAACTGCCTCGGGCGACGCCTGGCCGTCCCGGCCGCGCGGCATTTCCGAAGCTACGCCGTAGGGCTCGAAGGCCAGACGATCACCTTCGGTAAAGGTCGGCAGGAACCTGGACATCAGCACGCTCGGTTCACCGGCGTCGACGGCCACGGCGACAAGCACGGCGCCGCCCTTTTGCGCCCGCAGCCCGATGGCGGCCGATATGATGTTCATTGTAACACTCGATCCCAGGACAAGTTCCGGCGACACGATAAGGCCGCGCCATACCGGCTGTCGATGGAAAAGAAACTTCATGCAATAGACCGCCGACGCGTTTCTCCAAGACTCCGCTTGCCAGCTTTCGGCTTTTCCTGTAGGACGCGCGTTCTTTCCGACCCGCCGGGCCAAAAGGCATGCCTGGGCGGCGTCATAAACCCTCCAAGAAGGGCGGCCCCAAACCGGCCGTACATGAAATGCCCAAACTGAAGACCAAGTCGGGCGCCAAGAAGCGCTTCCGCATCACTGCCTCCGGCAAGATCAAGGCCGGCGTGGCGGGCAAGCGTCACCGCTTGATTTCGCACAACGCCAAATATATCCGCCAGAACCGCGGCACTGAAGTGCTGTCGAAGCCGGATATCGTCAAGATCAAATCCTACATGCCGTACGCCTAAGGGGAGCAGTGAAGAATGGCCCGCGTTAAAAGAGGCGTCACCAGCCACGCCAAGCACAAGAAGGTCCTGAAACTCGCCAAGGGTTTCTACGGCCGCCGCAAGAACACCATCCGCACCGCCAAGGCGGCCGTCGACAAGGCCGGCCAGTACGCCTATCGCGACCGCCGCGTCAACAAGCGCAACTTCCGCAGCCTGTGGATCCAGCGCATCAA
>FTIZ01004139.1_pt2 | contig 18146 bp, 18 predicted proteins | sample 1658381 | NCBI WGS metagenome assembly FTIZ01 (sample SAMEA3914822, study PRJEB12502) | metagenome | biome: forest; material: soil | place: USA | collected 2012-03-12 | depth 0.1 m
GTACAGTGAGGAATCGACAACGGTTTATACATAACATACATTTCTAGATTACAACACCCACGAACCGAGCGAGATGGCGTCTCGAATGCTATGCCTCGCCGCTTCCAGCTCGCCTCCCAGCTGCCGTCTACCTCAACTCCATCATGCCCCGCACGCTGCGGTAGTAGGCGTCGGGCAGCACTTCCTCGAGCTCTTCGCGGGTCAGCCACTTGAAGTCGGTCAGGCCGTGCTTGTTGCCGGCGAGGTTGGCCTGGCCGGCCATGATACGGCCCTTGAGGAAAAAGACCTTTTCGCCGCGCCGGGCGACCGACGCGCCGTCCTCAGCGATCTGGGGCTTGACGACGTGGTGGGCGACGGGCACGCGGCCGACGATCCACGTGTTCATGTTGGGGCCGGCCGACTCGGTCAGGACGCGGGCAGCGGTCTGTGGAAGGCGGTCAGTCAGTCGGGGTGAAAAAAGTCAAGCCACGGAAACAGCAAAGCCATACCTCATGCAACATCTCCTCAGTTGGCACCACACCCGTAGGGAATCCCCACGTCGCCGCCTCCCCCTCCCCACTCCTCACCACAAGATACAGCGTCCGATCCAGGGCGCGATCCAGCCTCCTCACATCCCCCTTCTCATCCGCCTCGGTGCGCCTCCCCCTCGGCCGATCCACAGGCACCCTCTCCTCGGCAATAATCGGCTCCCCGTCCTCGCTCACCCGCACCTCGGCATCGGCCAGCAGCTTGTCCACCACCTCGCCCGCCGCGCTCGTCGGCGACCCGACCAGCAGCTCGTCGTTCCAGGCCGTGCGGCTGCGCGGGTTGTACCGGCCGATGTCCTTGGCCGGCACGCCGTGGCGCTCCTTCAGCTTGATGCGGAAGTCGAGGTCGGCGGCCGAGTCGGGCTTGAAGTAGAAGGCGCGGCGGAAGGGGGCCGTCAGCCGCTCGTTGAGACGCTTCTGATAGAGGTAGTAGGCGGACTCGAAGGGGGTCTGCTCGCGGGTGAGGAGGGGCGGGCGGGTGAGGATGAGGCCGGCTTTGAGGCGGTAGCGGGCGTCGGGGGCGGGCTGTGTTGAGGGGTCGGTGGTGGTGGTTTTGGTTGGGGTTGGGGGTGGTGGTGTGGATGCGGTTGCTTCGGCGGCGTAGTAGCGGCGGGCGGTTAGGGGGAGGGCAACCGGAGAGGGGTAAGGTCGTGCTAATGGTGGTGTTGCTGTTGTCGTCCTTGGTCTGGGAGCTGGGCGAGCGCACTGGGTGCAGACTCGGCGCGAGCCTGGGGCGGGCGGTGGTTAGTTTTGAGCAATTGGGAGTTCGGCCGAAAGAGGGAGAGAATAGCTTACTCCTCAGCAGAGCTGACCCTCTACCCGGCACCGACATCATGGTGGTGTGAGCAGGCAGATTCAAGATACAAGCTGTCGTGGGTCAAGGATCAAACGAGCAACCTGCTTCCTCACGCCCAGTCCAGGTCGCGGCACCCGCCGAACCGTGAACTTTTTCCATGCCGAAAGGAAACGACCCACTTTGCCCTGTTCCTGAATCGCAGACCGCCTGCCGTGCCGGGTTAGCGTCTCAGTAAATGCACGGGCCATTCCCAACTGCCTGGTATTTTTTTTGTCGACCGCGTCCAATTCTTTCCCTTCCTTTCCTCTTTCTCTCCACGGCACCAATCCTTATCATCAAGACCTGTTCTCACCTCCAAGACGTCCTGATCATTTACAGGTGCCCAGAGGGATTTCGCAGCTTAATTCGCTAGCGGCGCCTGCGCCGAAAGGCCGATCTTCCACCGGGTCGCTGTTAGATAGTTGCTGCACACATTTCTGTTTGATGCATCTGAGATGCTTCAAGCCTGTTGAGGATGGCGATGCGGAGGAGTATCCTGCTGGGTGTCCTTTGACCGATGTTTCCCGGACATGGCCGCACGACACCGCCTTACGCGTTCTGGCCAACTCAAACTCAGCCAATTGGCATCACCTCGAACTTTGCCGACAACAACAGCTCCGTGACAAGCAGATGTGGTTGCTTGTATGGAACTTGATGATTCAATTCAACGCCTCTGATGCGACTACCGTTTGCCCATAACCACTCCGGACATGCTATGATGCCACGAGTCCTAGTGCCCCAACCCAAAAGATCCGTCCTCACCCCTCCCCTTCTTTTTCTCGACCCACTCCGCGCCCCCCGACATCAACAGATACTTCATGCACTCCTCACCGCACCTTTTACAAATCAGATCCTCCCTTAAGACCTTCTTATGGCAACAGCACCTCTCACAGTCGCATGTTTTGTCGTCGTCTAGCTGCCACCTTCTTTTGTGGTGCTGGAACGGTGACTCCTCGCGTGGTTGTTGTTGTGATGGTGGCAGGAGCCTCTGTTCTGGGCTTGTCGTTTATATCATTTCTGAGAGTGTTGGTCGGCATCTTGGACGCTAAAGTTGGCGTTGTGGTGCTGGTTGTAGAGTTATCGGGTATGTTGTTCTTGTTTGTCAAATCGCGACTGGGAGAGGAGCGTCAAGGGCGGAGGGGAGCATCAAGGGACAGTTCCGCCGGAGGCATTTTATGGGGTTTTGATGAATAGATAGAAAAGGCTGGTACGTGACACCTGGTGGTGTCACTGCGACTTTGATTGCTGCTCAGTCAGAGAGACAGTTGGCATGACCATGGTTCTTGCAACGCGGAGTCCTGGAAATCGGATGGTTTGCTGTGGCAACCGGCCCTGGGCAGGGACGCTCGCTCCATGCCGAGGAGACTGTCTCAATCAGGTCCGAAAGTTCACTCTCGTTTCTGAACTCTATGAACTAAACCAAGGATGCGCCAAGATGGCCTCTACCGAGGGACGCTGAGACGCATCATACTCCAGGATCCACCGCAGCAACCGCGAGACCTCGTTCACCTCGTCCTCATCCATATCATCCGGCTTGAGGTCCCGTAGCTGATTTTCCAGGGACGCAATCTCACCCGGGTCGGCGAGCCAGAAAGAAGAGGATTCGCTCAGAGTTGTCTCGGATGTAGGCGAGTCCGGGCTGGCCTCATCTCGGGCTTTGCCATAGTCGTCATCAGCATCATGAACTCCATCATCACCAACATCACCGCCATCGCCGCCATCATCATCCGTACCGCTTCCTGCATCTCCCCGGCCACGACGGTTGCTGATGACATACAACCGTTTCCCATCTTCGTCGTAGTACCGATCACGGCGTCTCCATCGTGCGGCGAATCCCCCCGGCAACGGCCCCAATATCTCGGAGAACTGGATAAGATGCTCGTCGTTGGTCATCTCATCCGCCATCTCGTCTCCGTCCAGTCCCTCGAGCCCTACAAATAGCGTACTGCCTGTCAACAGCTCAAACACAAGACAGCCGAACGCCCAGACGTCAATTCCTTTGCCCACTGGTACTTGGGCGTCGCGTAGGATTGCTTCGGGCGCGCGGAGGGCCACCGGCGTAACGAGCTTGGCGGGTGAATACGGCTCCAAGAATGCGGCTCCGAGGTCGGCGAGCTTGACGACAGGATCAAGCTCGAATGACACAAGGTCCTGCAGCGGTGCCGGCTCCAGGAGGTACGGCGGCGCCCAGGGATCGACCTTGCCGTCGTATCGGATCAGCGGCTTGCCTTCGCTCGGGAGCTGCCGTAGCTTCTGTTCCACGGAGGCAGGCTCGCCGAGGGGAGGGATGGTGGCCAGGATGTTGCCTGGGTGGAGGTCGCCGTGCACAATGCCGTATTGATGTAAGACACGGAGCCCGAGGAGAGCATCACGCAGGACCTGCCGGGCGAGAGGCTTGGGGAACCGCGGCCGGCGGTCCCAGGGCTCCAACGTCCGGTCCTCAAATTCAGGGCGTCGGATCATCAAAAATCTGATATGTGGGCCCATTGGGTCCATGACGAGACAGGTATGTCGTCCGTTAGGCCCAAGAACTTCGAATGAGTCGCGGAAACTGACGATATGGCGACTCGCAGCTTGCGGGAGAGACTTGTAAAGGGCCAGGCTTCTGTCGACGGTTTCCTCCTTGCCCGAGCTAGCGACAGCAACCTTCAAGGCGGCGAAGCAGTTTAAGCTCAGATCAACTGCAAGCCAGACGGTCGAAAAGGATCCATAGCCGAGCTTCCGGATGATGCGATAGCGATCCCGGATCACATCGCCGAGGATCACGGGGTGGTAGCCGCCTGGACGGTATGATTCGCCCCATTCACATGGAGTGCCGTGTAGCTCAAAGCGGAAGTCGGCTTCATCCTCGGGATCGCGGTCGTGTGGTGTTTCCGGAGGGGACGCCATGGACCAAAGACTGGAGAGAGTATAATGTGGCGATGTAAGCGAAGGCAAAAATAATCCAAGTGCAGGGCTGAAAAAGCACCACCCAAATCACACAACCACACCACACCACACCACACCACTTCTTATCAAGAAACCTGCGTGCCTGTAGAATGTGGATCCTGGGAGAGAAGTGTGAGACCAACAGTTATGCTCTTCCAGGCATAGGTCTCAAACCTCAACTGGTCTCAGGCAGGTCGACGAGCAACTTCGGCTCTCTGGTCAAAGTAAAAAAAGAAAATCTTGTTGTCTAGAACTGCATACTTAGTCCCTCTGCATGTACATGTACAGGAATTCTCGGCCTTCTTTGATATAGGGGGGCTTCTTGGCCTGAGGACTGTCCCTCAGGACTAACTGAGGACTAACTGAGGACCACGACTGAGGACGGAAAACCAAAAGTCTTGGCTAACCTCACCTGCAGGCTGCCAGTGATTCAGGCCCATCGCCCAACATTCCCCCATGTTCCCTTTCATCAGCGCTACCACATGCCTCTCTTTTAGTTTGAGTAGTTTAGCTTGGAGGCTGGGCCAATCCAGTCATGACCTCGAGATCAAGTTCGCTGATCCTTTGGGATAGAGCCTAAGTTACCACGTACCGAGGTACTCAAAGAATCGCCTGCAAACTACAAGGTGATTATTTAGAGATACCCATGAGCCAGAGAATGCGAGGCAGCCAAGTGCAGAATCTAATTGGTTAGAAGGGGGTGGCAAGTGCACCGGTATGAATGGACTCGTGTTGATTTCCCTTGTACGACATCAAGGCAACGCCTCGTATCCGGCACCATCGACGTCTTCAAAGTGTATCTCTCAACGCCAGTTCGAGAAAAATGACTCAATTCTAAGGAAGATATTATTACTCAATACGTCCCCGGGTTTTAAGCCAAACCTACCATCTGTTCTCTTCTTCAGATTGCGTCTGGAGGATATAGTCAAGGTTCCTAACTGCACACTCTTTGATGCGTACAAGAACTGGAATTGGGGAGCTTGAAGCACGAATCACAGACGAAACGAAGGAGAGGCTGGACGAACAGGTTGATACCTGATGATCTTTCGAGCCATGTTTTGTGCCACTCGACACGGATAATGTTCCGCTTGACCGGCACGGGCGACACACCCGACGAGTGATACGAAATGCCGATATGATGTGTGGTTTTTAATGCCAAAACGGTGATGTCGGTGGCTTAAACAACATGCTGGAGTACTTCCTGGTAGGTATTCAAACGGGACACGCATCATGCGCGTCTAGAAATACGATATGTGAAAACGAGGTAGCCGTGGCGACACAGCAGAGCAGACATCTCCGGAGCCAATCAAGCCACAGTCTATCATTCAGATCTTGCGTGACGATGAGGAAAGTGCATCGACAGATACTTAACCAGCTCTATCTCCAGCTGATGGGTTGACATTGGATCTCGCAAATCAGTCTCCTCCGATTTACCCAGATTCCTTACCTATTCATTATTGGGCCTGAGCCATTGACGATTGCCCCAATGCCCGTTCAAAATTATGGTGTCTGGAGAGCGAAGCCTCTTCGTTACACTTACGAGGATCGGCATCAAGACCCCAGATCGCCGCATATCAAGCTCTACTTTGCCGATAACGACGCCGGCGAGGGGGAAGCCGCTATCAACATCAAGTCAGGCGATACACATGAGTCCCGTCTTGCGTACTGGGCCGCCCCTCGGTTCATTCACCCCATTACCGAGGAGCTTGCCGCGCTCAACGATGGCGTCTATGGCTTCCAGCTCCTTGCTGGCACGTCAGAACAGGGGCCTGGGGGCTTGGCCCTCGACTTCATCCGTGGCAACCTCTTCGACCGAAACAGTGGTCGCATTCTTCCACATGACGTTGCCGGTCCGGACAACGACATCCTCGATGAAGTGAGACCGATCATCGACCGGGCCATCTCGACAGATGCTACGGTGTACATCTATGGCTCCCACTTCAACGACGGCAAAGGCATACACGACATACACATGAACCAAGGTAACGCGCAGAGCTGGGCAAAGGACAACGGCGTCTACCAAGACGGCGCTGTCATTTTCCAGTTTGGCGATCATTGGGAGGCCGTCTTCATTGGCTTCGCTTCCCAAGCGATTCATACCGAGGATGGTGGTGACGACGCCGGTCAGCCAATACCTAGGACTGATTACATGACGTGGGCGAACTTTTTGCCCGAGGTTGCTTCCGAGAACCGAGCCCGTGACGATCTCGCCGATTCACCCGTGTTCATCTCCGAGGCGCAAGTCAGCCCGGGGGGGCCAAGCAACAATGCCCCCCAGACCGTTACGCTGACTGAGCGTGCCAACCAAGCAATGAATTTAGCTGGGTGGAAGATTGTCAACAGGGCTGGACAGGCACAAAATCTGTCAGGATTGCGTCTCGCCGCTGGTGGCTCCGTGACTGTCAAGATGACGCATGCTCCGCTCCCTAGCAGGGGCGGAACCATTACCCTTCTCAATGAGCAAGGATTGAAGGTTCATGGTGTCAGCTACACGAGGGCTCAGGCGCGGAATGGCACCATAATCTTTCAATAGGTAGCTCGGCAGTCATAAATCCAAGGTGAATTAGCCTTTGAGATATAGGTTCGGCCAAGGTTCTACTAGATGTAAGGCATAGATGTTGCGCTGAGCTCTGGCTTATGTTCGTGGAATTAGCATTCAACCAGCTGCAATACAATCTGAGAGCATGATGTCATGCTTATTTCAACCTAGCCGCTATTCCTCTATTTCTAACTTAAACGATGTTACATGTACATAGCCGTCCAGCCCTTTTTATCTGATTGTCATGGCCACCTGGGGCTAGGCCTCCCCTTTCACCAAGGGCAGGAGTTTGCGCATGATCTTGCCATGAAGCCGGTACTTATAGCCAGGGCGCCCATGCTCCCAGTGGCCTTCAAAGAACATGCCACGCTCGGAGCGGGCAATGAACTCTTGCAGACCACCGGGATCGATTTCCGACTCTTTGACCGGGTGCCCCTTCTTGTCTCGCAGAATCAGTCCGCACTCGCCGGCATCTAGCGCGTCCTTATCCAGTACTAGCAGAAGCGCTGCCCCATATTTGTCAACAGCTCTCTGCATAATAGCCTCCTGATATCGTTCGTCGTCTGTCATACAGTCCCACTCGCTGCCGTGCGTAATCCAGTACTTCCCCTCCTCCCGCGCTTCCTTAACGTCGTCATCGGTAAAGCGGCGGTCTGCCCTAGGGGCGGCTAGCTCGGGGAACACGTCATACACCTCTTGCCAGTAGTCGCCAAAGTCAAACAGTTCGGGGTCGTCTAGCACACAGAACCACTCGTGCCCAGGAGAGACAATGGCGGGATCATCGGCAAAGTCGCCCTCAGCGTCGAGCCAGGTCCGCAGCTTGGTATCGTCGGCCTCACCACCGCCATAGTGAGTTCGTAGCACGAACCAGGGGCTCCAGTGGTTGAGGAGATGGGCAGCAGCAATGCGGCGTAGCTTCTGTGGCCGCCATGGCTCGAGGATGTCGGCGATCTCGGCGGCCGTAGGCACACGGGTCGGCGGCGACGCCAGCAGCTCCGGGTCGAGCACGTCTTCCTCGATGTAGGCCGCCACCAGCTCGGCCCGTTGGTCGTCGACACTCAGCTCGGAGGAGTAATCCCACTTTCGCTATGTTGTGGTCAGCAGTACCCCTGGGCAACCCTTGGGTGGGTGGTCTTACAATCAGATACTGCTCCACCGGGAGAGTACCCCATGCAGGGATCGCACTTTCATCGAACTCAATCATCTCGGCGTCGGTGAGTCGAGACAACGGGACTTTAGAAGGCAGCCAAAACTGCACAAAGGGACAAACTGGAAGGTGGGAGCCTGGAGGCGACGGTTGGCTATTGGAACTTAGAAGTTTGTCGGGCTGGACGTGGGGGCGGAAACCAAACGAGGCGGGGTTTGTTACTCGCATGCTCCCGTTATGATTCATACGAGCTGCGCCGCTGCCAAAGGACCGGGCTTTCCTTCTTGCATATTAGCCGCTAGGGTACCTCAAGTCTCAACTGGTCAATTTGTTGAGTATGAGCTGCTGGATATCTACGAGTTGTATTGTACTGAAACATCTAACGTTATCTACGAAGGCAGTAGCTAAGTATATCCGAATCCCGCAATTGCTGTTCGAGACAAGAACGTGCCCAAAAACTTACGGTAGTCACCCGACTCAACAACCGGCGGGCCCACGCCCCCTCGAAATATTTTCAAAGATCCTCAGCCACCAGGGCGGCCTCTTCCCCTGCGCCCTCAAACGAAACCCTCCACTTCCTATCCGCCCCTGGACGCGGCCGCAGCTCTATCTGAAAGTCGTGATCAGGCTGCTCAATGGCCTCAGCCTGCGACGAATTGACCGTCGTGGGCTTCACCCACTCCTCACCACCACCCACGGGCACAAGATCAAACCGCAACAACAGCATGGCAGCAAACAGCAGGATCTCGGTCGTAGCAAAGTGCCTGCCGGGGCACAGCGTGGTGCCGCCGCCGAACCCCCTGAACGCGACCGGATTTGGCCTCGGCTCGCCCGGCTTCCGGATAAAGCGCCGGTGATCAAAATTGTCGACATCCTCGCCCCAGACATCCTTCAGGTGGTGCTGCACCCGCGCTGGCATCATGACCATGCCGCCCTTCTTGATCAGATATTTGCCGTCGAGCAGATGGTCCTCGTTCGCAATCCGCACCGAGTTGGCCATCCCGTGCACGCGGAAGACCTCCTGGAAAGTCGAGATCAGGGTCGGGCACGAGTTCTTGATGCTCTTGGCATCGACCGTGCACACCTGGGTCCCGTCCTTGTCCTCGGAAACGGACACGGCGCGGAGGACCTCCTCGCGGCACTCGCGCGTGGTGGCTGGGTTAGAGAAGACGCGGTAGACCATCCAGTAGGCGGTGGGGATGGTGTTGGCGACTAGAGCGAACAGGCCGCCGTTGTGGAAGCGCGCGATGTCAACAGCGGGGATTCCCCTCGCCACAAAGTGTGCGGTCCACCGCCGGATGTACGCCGATCCTTGCTTGTAGTCGCCGTTGTTGTGGTATTGCAGGAAGTTGGCGGCCAGGCGGTCCCGCGCCGCGATGGCGCCGCGGTAGGCCCACAACGGGATCACGTTGAGCATTAGAAACATGATTGTCGGGTGGTAGGTCCTAGATCGAGTCAGTTGGGGGCTGTAGGGACGGAGGGGAAATGGGGCAAGGCTTACAGCCAAGCGGCCTCGTTGGCAGGGTCGCGGAGCGGGTTCCGCGGACCGTAGACGCTGTCGGTGGTGGCCATCAGGAGCTCGTGGCGGACCCACTCGAACATGTTGACCTTCTTGGGGCCGCGGGCGGTGATCTCGTCAAGTGACGACGTGATGGTCTCCAGGGCGTTGCCATTCAGCTCATCCAAAGCTGACCCGCTGGAGAGCGCGGGGTGGACGGCCTTGATGAAGGCGTGCATGAAGCCGCTCTCCGTGACCATGTCGTCGCGGATAATAGCGAGGGCCTCCTTGCTACCGCCCATGGCGACTTCTGATGCCCGGGCGGAGACGGGCGGGAAGAGGAGGGTGCGCCATTGCCGCTGCACCACAGGGATGAGGTTGGTGGAGTTGACAATGTAGAGGCGGGCTCCAGGGAGCCGGAGGGTGTAAATGGGCAGGTTGGGGTATTTGTCTCTGTGCACGAAGGATCAATATGGCCCCTGGTAAGGAACGAGAGATTGCATGCAGCCTACCTCATGTGGCCGTAGAAGCCCATGCTCCATTTTACCATCCCCCAGATGGGGCTCAGGAACGGGACGGCGGTGGACACCAGTGGCGGCTCCTTTGGATCCTGCGTGAAATGTAACAAGGCCCAGAAGAAGACGTATGTGGCAGCGACTCCGCCAAGTGCTGACGCCAGCGTCGAATGCCGCGCTGCCAAATTGGCGAGGGCATTGTCGGTCACGCTGAATCCGCTGCCAGTGGTGTTTGTACCGGGCACCAGGCCGGCGTAGACCACCGTGTACAGCATCGCGGCTCTATTGCTGTGTGGCACTGGAGTCTTGACTCTCGAAACCGCGTTGACTTTGCGTGTCGGGTCGCTAGCTCGGTGGTGCCGGCTAGGGGGGAGCGGACGCGACTGTGAAATAAATACATTTATGCGCGCCGTTCCGGCAAGCCGCCAATGCGCCCCTGCGTTACTCACGCTCGCGCGAGCGTGTCGAACCAACAGCCAACAGCCGAACCGGCCGCGCGCAAGACACACTCGAGGGACTCGTGTCCACCAATTCGACCACAGAGTCACAGAGTGGGGTGGCTCGATGCTTGGAAGAGGGACTCGGAGTCGATGGCGCCCAAAACCTGTACTGTGTAACCATTTCCATCCTATCCGACGCCCGGTTGTATTTTTTCTCGGTGCGCCTCGGTAGGTTTCATCGTCATTCGTTTAGTATGCGCGAAGGAGGCACACGGTAGCAGCGTGCAAGGCCCGGGCACCGCTGTACTGATATGTACGGTGCCGTATTGTTGTGAAATATGTTTCGGTTTGCAATACGGTGTATTACGGGTGGTCTTTCCGAACCGCGCCACACAGGACTATTTGATGCAACTCTTCGCATAGTGTCCTCTTTCGGACGCCTCAGGCCTGCATAATCATGTCCCGCCGGAGGCTGCTGCCTGATTTGGCCAGACTTGCCTGTTCCCCGATCGACCGATTCTGCCCGAGAACTGCCCATTGCCGCGCTACCTATTCAACGACTTCGAACTTCACTGAGACGGGAGTAGATGTTGGACGTGGTTTTTACTAGCGGGTTCTCGCATACGACCAACCCAATGGCGACACTACCATGTGCATCGTCGGAGATGGCTGGCAGGCTCACATCTACAAAGGTACGCTACCTAGGTAGGTAATTAGCACGTGGGTCCTGGCGAGCCAACCCGCAAGGAACCTTAGGTAGGTAGGTACCTAGGTACCTAACATGCCATCCCGTTGCCCGTGATGGACCTGTCTGCGGCACAGCGCGGCACGTTCGGATTCGCTGCCGCAGTTTGACGCCCATTTGGCCCCCATCTGGTTTTGCCCACTCCTTTGAGTCCTTCCGCTCCATTGCCCCATGTTTTTGCCGCGAGAGCGCATTCTCTGTCGATGGCACAGTCAGCACAGGTTCCCCGTGGGGTTACAGCCGTGTCAGAGTATCTGCTCGCCTGTGGCGGCGCGCGAGATGCGAGGACCTGCTGAAGGCTTAAACACTGCCTGCTCCGTGGCCCCTGATGTCCCTGATCATGACTCTCTCTACACACCTCTTTCGTGTCCGAGCAAGAAGCTGCACTGATTGGCTCGAGCAAACCATTGTCTCTCCATAGCTCTCACCATGGGCGAGACTCAGGCCAATGTGCTCAGCACAACGGGGCAACTCATGTCCGTTGAGGCCATGAAGGTAAGTTATTTCCCACAAGCGAGAGTTACAATAAAGGACACCGTCTCACACAACGCTTGCATTGGTAGGCCGTTATTTGGGGTGGCTTTGTCCTGTGCTTCATCGGCTTCTGTGCACGCTCTTACATTCGATGGACCTGCTTCCGCCGCCTCATGCCAGAGGACTGGCTGATGGGGGTCGTCTTGGGCATCCAGCTGGCCACCGCCGTGGTTGCTCAACTGCGCCTAGACCTTGTCTACGAGATTGAGGATGTCGGCAACGGCTTGATCCAACCGCCTCCAACATTCCTAGAGGACGTCCCCAAGGGTCTGCACGGCGTCTTCGCGCAGGCCATTCTCTGCGTCACGGGCATTTACGCGATCAAGATGAGCTTTCTCATCTTCTTTTACCGTCTCGGCCACCACATCACCAAGTACCTCGTTCTCTGGTGGATCGTTGCTATCATTACCATCGCCTCGTACGGCATCACCATGGGCCTGGTCGAGTACAAGTGCATGCTGAGCGACGTGGAAGTCATCTTTTTCCAATGCACCAGCAAGGAAGACATTGCGAGGGAATGGCGGAACATGATCGCGTACTGCTCTATCGACGCCGTCACGGATGTCCTGAGTAAGGGTCCCCCAGGCACAGTCAAGTCGCTGCCAAAGAGGCCCCCGCTAACCTCACCGACCCAGTCCTCTTTCTCCCCATCAACATTCTTTGGAACGTCCGTGTCAGCCTGCGCAAGAAATTGCTCCTAACCTGCATCTTCTCCATGACCATGTTTACCGTCGCCGTGACCATCATTCGCGGCACCATCCAGCACGGTCGGATTGCCACCGACTTCACCCAGTCCCAAAACATTGGATGGGTCTACTTCTGGATCTCTGTCGAGTTTGTCACGGGTAGGTTCTCTTGGCACACTCTCTACGCCTCGCTAGCAGTGTCACTGACCCTTTCTCTCTTCACAGCCTATCTCATCTCCTGCCTGGTCTCCTTCCGCATGCTCTTCGTGCACAACGAGAAATCCTCCTCGGCACGTGCGCAGGAGCTCGCGCACAACCAATTTTCCCCGCCCCGGCCGTCGGCCGGCTCCAAGCCGTCGCGCAAGAAGCTCTTCGACTCGCTTCTGGACACTTTCCACAGCTGGGAGGGCACCACGCGCAACAGCCACGATGACTTCTTCCTCAACGGGACGCTGCCCTCGGGCCGCATGAGCGTCGATTTCATGCACTACCAGCCCGGCGGCCCGCAGTATCAGCCTGGTGGGAGGGTTACCAGCGGTGCCTGGCCACTGCATGGCAGCGCAAGCAGTGGCAGGCCTGAGAGCACCAAGACGCTGACGGCTCAGGAGTCCGAGGTAACCGAGGTCCCCAGGTCCGAGAGCGTCAAGAGCCTCGAGAAGGACAGCAGCTTTGAGCGGCCCAGGGTACTTCTACCCCACCAGCAATAAGTTTCACGCTCGAGCTGGGGGATGGTGTTTGTATGTAGACGATGAACACGGAGAGTGTACGTAACAGGAGGCATTGATGTCACGTTTTTTAGTTGGGACGGAGTCTGGAGTTTTCCTAAATCATTCGGGCTGAGAGGGATATTTCGATCTTGGGCATATAGATAGGGCCAGTTGTTTTCGATAACACGAGAGTCACGATGCGTGTCAACACAGAAACATGTACCAAACTGGCTCTGCCGGATCCCGTCTGGCCCCCAGGTTTTCTATGCACGCACTTGCTGATTCCAGTAGGACTCTCCACCTTGCTATTCTGCAGCACATAGCAGAAGCGAGGTCGCTGTTACGCAGTCGCCTCAATGACCTGCGATGTTCTGTTGTTGGGTTGCCTTGGTCCACACAGCCACCAGGCCCGCGAAACGCAGCACACCGACTTACCAGCCCATGTAACGAATGTATTTTTCCGTACGGCACAGTTCTCGCCGGCCGTATTCCATGAAGGACCCTCGTGAACAAGTTTACCCCTGGACCATGTCGCGTAAAGCAACAGCGCAAAGCGATGTGACGGAAATTCGGCTGCCTGGGGACCCGCGTCTGTGGTGGCGCGGCGCGGCAGCGCTTATCAGCGTATAATTACAGAGAAACAACCGTGGTCCATGGCCGATCACGTTTGTTTCGTTCTTTTTTTTAGCCCAATCACCCAGGCACGCGTTTCTTGGTCGAGCACATGCGCGCGGACATGCCACGGATAAAATCTGCCACCTGGCCAAGCGATTTGCGGCGCAGTGGCTTGCATGCGCCGCGCGTGGTACCTGAAAGGCACTGTATTGGCTGTGCATGCGTCTGGAGCACCTTCCGTTTCTTAACCATGAGCGAGCTGACTGCAGAGCCGCGCAATATGTCAGGGAGCGCTGATAGGTCCGGGATCCGAGCCCGAGGGTTGCGCTCGTTTGGGCTCGTCCCATCTCAACGTCGCTGCCGCGTCTTTCTGTCACACTGAGCAACAGGACACCCTTGCAGGTCCTGCAACGGGCCAGGGCACCCTTAACGGTAATAGTACATGCAATCTACGGAATACACTGTGACACTTTCCCGCACTGTCTTTAGGCACATGCGAAAACCAAGGAACCAAGGGGGCAAACAAACCTACGCCTGCTTGGGAGGGGGCGGCGCAGGGTGCCGGGGCGGCAAGCCGGGCAACTGCGCCGCCCCCGGAACATCTCAGCATCGAACTGCCGAGTCCGCAGGGGTTTCGAAGCATCCCCGGATCCGTCCAGTGTTCACGGACGGCAGTCTCGATCCTCCAAGGTCGTTGAACCCCCCGCGTCGGCCTGTGTCATCCAGAAGCTGGGCGTGTTCGTCGTCGTCGACGTCGACTTGCGTCCACAATGGAAACGAAAGCGGCGGCCGCGGACGGTGTGGCCGAGCACCACTCAGCTTTGGACAATTGGCTCGACATCAAGCAACAACATGACCGGCTTCGCGTCGGCGTGTCGTTTCGGCATCTCCACTGTCATGGCTCCATGACGTCCGAGTCATCCCGAGACCAGCCAACTGTCACCTCTTGGGCCCTGGCTATCCCAAAGTTTGTTGTGAGCCTTCTCGCTCGCCGGCCAAGGCAGAGGGTGCAGATTCTGCACGACTTCAATGGCCTAGTCAAGGCGGGAGAGATGCTGCTGGTTCTTGGCAGGCCCGGCAGCGGCTGTTCGACCCTCCTCAAGGCACTTGCTGGGGATACCCATGGCTTCCACGCGGACGAAGAGTCCATCAACTATCAAGGTTGGCTCACTGACATACTTCTGAATGTAGTCTGTCGTATGCTGACTCTTGCCAGGAATCCCGTACCGCAAGATGCACACCAAATTCAAGGGCGAGTGCATTTACCTGGCCGAGTTGGACCTGCACTTCGCGGAGTTGACGCTCGGCGAAACCCTCACGTTTGCTGCCAGCGCCAGAAACTTAGGGTTAAACACGGAGAGCGTGGCTCGCACTGCGGCTTCCTTGTTCGACCTTGGTACTGCATTCGATACCAAGGTCGGGAACGCTATGATCCGCGGCCTGAGCGGAGGCGAGAAGAAGAGAACTAGCCTTGCGGAGGCCTTCCTGTCTGGCGCGCAGCTCCAGTGCTGGGACAACAGCACGCGAGGTCTGGACAGCTCTACTGCCCTGCGCTTCATCCAGCTGCTCAGGCGGTGTACCGACAGGCTGCAGTCCACAGTGGTCATGAGCATCTACCAGGCCTCGGAGGACATGTATCAGCAATTCGACAAGGTCACGCTACTTTACGAAGGCCGGCAAATCTATTTTGGCCCGGTCGACGCTGCCGCCGACCACTTCACACGACTCGGATTCGTAAGGCCCAGTCGGGCTACCACAGCGGACTTCCTCACCTCCTTGACCAACCCAGCCGAGCGGATCGTAAGATCAGGCTTTGAACACACGGCGCCCAGAACCCCAAACGAGTTTGTAGAGGCCTGGCGCTCTAGTGAGGACGCGCGGGCCCTCGCAAAGGAAATCGGCGCCTTCAAGATTGAGCATCCTCAATGGCCCGAACTGGCTCGCAGCAAAGGGAGAGGGGACGCAGAGTCTGAAGAGAAGGAGAATCTGAAGTACGTCCCCCGAGACCGAAGTAGCTTTCACCCCAACTGACAAGGCTAGGCTTCGCACTGCCACCTACACCATTTCGCTTGGCCGACAAGTCCAGATGTGTCTCACCCGGAGCTTCATACGAATGCGCAACAATTTGGCCCCTGTCATTTCCGGTATGATCGGCCAGATGATTCTAGCCATCGTCATCGGTAGCGTCTACTACAACCTTGAACCTACGACCGCCAGCTTTGACAAGCGTGCAATTCTGCTCTACTTTGGTCTGATGCTGAACGCATTTAGCCCTGCCTTTGAGGTAATTCTTCCCACCATTAGTTCATCCCGGGCTGCCACATCCGAAGCGCCCATCAGTCATCTGACTATTGTGCTAAACAAGGTTCAATCAGATCTACAATATTCGCGCTCAACGCCCGATCATCGAGAAACAGGACCGTTATGCACTCTACCACCCGGCTACCGACGCCTTCGCCGCGTACCTCTCGGAGCTCCCTAACAAGCTAGCTACTTCGATCGTGACCAACATTCCGCTTTTCTTCATGACCAACCTCCACCGCGCTGTCGACGGCTTCTTCATCTTTTGGCTCTTCATCTTGGTCTGCACTCTCACCATGTCCATGTTCTTCCGCATGCTCGGCTCGCTGTCTCGCACCCTGGAGGAGACTATGGCGCCTGTCTCGACCCTGGTTCTGCTGTTTATTGTCTATACTGGTTTTGTGATTCCTCCGGGCTACATGGTCCCTTGGATCGGCTGGGTGCGGTGGATCAATCCAGTTTATTACACTTACGAGGCCCTGATGATCAATGAGGTAAGCCCTTTTCGCCTGATGTTCCAAAGCAAATCTTGTTCTCGCGTGTGCTGACAGGAAACTACCGTAGTTTGATGGCCGGGAGTTCCCCTGCACCACTGTCGTTCCCTTGGGCCCAAGCTACGCCCAGGATGGAATGGACGGGAGAGTGTGCTGGGCTATTGGCGCGGTACCCGGCGAGCAGAGCGTTCAGGGCTCGGCCTACCTGGCGCTGAAGTTCGGTTACGTTAGGAGCCATCTGTGGCGGTGAGTGTTCCGCTCTGGCGATTATTGTGGGATGCTAAACGAGATTATTACAGGAACCTGGGCATCCTGTTTGCCATCATGTTTATCTTCGGTATCATTCACTTTCTCGCCACCGAGCTCATCCCGGCGCGGCGATCCCGCGGTGAAATTCTCCTCTTCAAACGCCCGAGCTGGATGAAGAAACTCTCAGCAAAACTTGACGAAGAATCGGGCGATTTAACCAACTTTTCCCAGGACACGAGTTTGGTCGGGTCGGTAATAGGGGTCCACCAAGATGTCGACAATGCCAAAGGCAAACCCGTGGTTGACACAGTCCAAATGCAAACCTCTGTCTTCCATTGGAGCAATCTCACCTACGAAATTAAGACAAAGGACAGCACCCGCAGTATTCTCAACAGCATCGACGGATGGGTAAAACCAGGGACGCTCACTGCTCTTATGGTTAGTTCTCACCCCTGCCTGTCTCTTTTTATTCAAGTTTCATCCCGTGCTGACCAGCCCGAAGGGCCGAACCGGGGCTGGCAAGACGACGCTTCTGGACGTCCTCGCCGACCGGGCCACAGCTGGCGAGATATCCGGCGAAGTTTTCATCGACGGCAAACTGAGAGATGAGAGCTTCGGCCGCCGCATCGGCTACATGCAACAGGAAGACATTCACATGCCTACCGCCACAGTCCGCGAGGCCTTGGAGTTTAGCGCCCTGCTTCGCCAACCCAACGACGGTAGAACGGCCAAGGAAAAGCTAGCCTACGTGGACTATATCTTGGACTTGCTCGAGATGACTGCGTATGCGGATGCTATCGTCGGCGTTCCTGGGGAGGGTCTCAATGTGGAACAGCGCAAGCGCTTGACTATCGCAGTTGAGATGGTAGCTCGACCAGAGTTGTTGTTGTTTTTGGGTGAGTATTTATTTTACCCCAAAGTTTTATCTGATTGCCAGGAAATGATCTGACGACTATCCAGACGAGCCCACCTCTGGTCTCGATAGCCAGACAGCGTGGTCCATCTGCAAACTTCTCCGCAAGCTTGCCGACAATGGGCAGGCAGTCCTCTGCACTATTCACCAGCCTTCCTCGCAGCTCTTTCAGATGTTTGACCGTCTTCTCCTCCTTGGGAAAGGCGGCAACGAGCTCTACTTTGGTGAAATTGGCCCAGACGCGTCAACTCTGATCGAATACTTCGAAAGCAACGGGGCCCCGTCTTGCCCATCGGGCGCCAATCCGGCCGAGTGGATGGTTGAGATCACCACTGAACGAAGGGCGGAGTCCGATTTGGCTGGAGCCAAGTGGCCACGGACCTGGAGTGAGAGCCCGCAGAAACAGCAGGTTCGCAAGCAGCTTGCCGATCTCAAAGAGACCCTCTCTCAAAAGCCAGTCACGCATCACATAC
>FTIZ01004168.1_pt2 | contig 18127 bp, 13 predicted proteins | sample 1658381 | NCBI WGS metagenome assembly FTIZ01 (sample SAMEA3914822, study PRJEB12502) | metagenome | biome: forest; material: soil | place: USA | collected 2012-03-12 | depth 0.1 m
GATTCGTCTGGTTCTGTGTATAATACCACTCGGGGAGCAGCGGTGCATCGGGGGCGCTTCCTTCTTTTTTTGGGGCAACCGTCCAGCCCCTTGTTTTCCTTTGTCAGAGGCTCGATCAGCCTCGGGTCTTTGGGCATGGCGTCGGCAGGTGGTGTTGTGATCAGGTAAAACGCTGTTGAGCTCGGAATACCGTTTTTTATGTATTTAGGTAGTCTTATATATCCAAGGGCCGCCGGGGATCTGGCGGGGTTTTATTCAATCTTTGGATCCGGGATTGTCCACGTCTTGGTATTATGTTGACCCGTGCCTGTCGCGTTCAGGGGGAAACCTTCCAGCAGCCCCTTGCCCTTCCGCCTTTTGAGCCTCATCTCCAACTAACCACATAACTGCCTCAATACGGCAAACAACGACTGGCCGCTGTCCCCGCTCGTCAGCACCTCGACAATCTGTACCACAATTCGGCCTGGTCGCGTTGATGTTGACCACACCACAGGCCCGTCAGCTCGTTCATTAGCTTGTTGCGCACCGTGCCGTCGAGCGACGGGTCGTTGTTGAGCGTCACGATGATCGTGTCGTTCATAGCGTCGTACAGCCACTACCGACCCGCCTCGCCCGTCGGGTCCTTGAAGGCCATGGTCGTGCCGCTCTGAACCGACTGAGCGCACGCGAGCACCGTTTGGAAGAGCCGGTTCGAGTATCTGGGCGAGAGTGTGTGCAGGATGATGCAGTACATGTTGAGCAGTTTGACGTTCTCGTGGAGTACTGCGTGAGCCTGCGTGAGCGAGCGGCATCGAGTTTCTCAGGGGCTCAATCAGGGGTTCAGGGACAACAATATTCACGCGTCGTTGATGGGCTGCTGCAGCATGTCGGCGTTAACCTGCGGCGCCATAACCAGCCCCGAGGTCCAATACGCGGCAGGCATCTGATGTAGCTATAATGACGGTGAAGCAAACTCGCTTCAAGGCAGTTAGACGTCCGGTGTAAACATTGCCCTCGTGTGATGCATTCGCCGACGCCGATGCTGTGGAATGACCAGGTCCAATGCTGCTCACAGCCCACTTGCGTCAAGACACTCGATTCTTAAGGTACACTCAGAGGGGGCCAACGAAGGAAGAAGCCAATGGTAACAGGGATCAATTCCGCTCTCAATTGCAAGTACCATTTTTGGTAAGAGACATAGATAAGATGACGAGGACCACCCTCGAGAACCAGGTTCGCTGCCAAGGGAGGGTGAAGGTTGATGAATGAATGAGGGGAGAGAGAATAAGATGAAAAGGAGAATGAGATGGTTCGGGGAGAGACAAATCGCGCTGCTGTTGGAGTGGCTGAGATGAGGGCAGTCTGTTGGGTCTCAAGGTTCTCAATGACTTTGTTTGTTGAAGAACCGTTCCCGCAGGAAGGAATCCTGTAAGCCACCTAATTCATCCATGCGGCGTTCTGCCTTGTTGTACACAGAGTGCAGACCTATCTTCCGGCATCATGGATGACCCGGAGCCACTGGCCCACTGTCGTTTGTGAGGTGCCCTTGAAGGAAAAGCACGGATGCATGGAGCTGGCGAGGTCTGATCGGAGCAGCGCACAAGAAAGGAAGGCCAAGGAGATCGTCCCACCTCTAGCTCGGCTGCGCCGTGCCCCTGTAGATCTCAGGTTGCACTGCCTCCCGAGCAGAGTCCACTTTCCAGCCGGGACCGCCCAACGACTTGCTCGAAGGGCGTTTAGTAGTACCACTCCCTGGCGAATACGCTCTAATAACCCACAGAAATCCGGGAGGGCTGTGTTATGTCGGGCGGGTTCTGAGGGTGGCGTGCCATCGCGGTGTGCTCGCTACATCCTTCCGCTTTATTTTCTCCAATTCGGGCACTAACTCCGTCATAGTTCTTGGCCTTGTCGATTTCTTGAATGCGTCTCTCATCCCATTCATTCATTGCGCTCTGACATTTTGCGTGAACTTTTTAACATGCCGACGAGAACGAATTTTGAGGCTGCACCACCCACCATCTCCCTCCCAACACACCACGTGGCCGCCCCCTGACTGAATGTCAACAGCAGCCCATCCGTATTTGAAAGGCGGGTCGGAAATCCGGAATTATGGAGCCTCCCACGCGATTTCGTTTCTGTTACGGCTTTGCCCAACTGGTCCTGCTTCTGCCATGCCTCATCGGCATCGCCCTGGCACAAACAGCAGCCACCGACGGCCCAGCCACCTTCCAGGGGCTTTATGTGAACCCAAGTGGAACCGGTATGCCCTGTCCGCGATTTTCTAGGTAGGATGGATCACTGATCCAGGAGGCACTACCAGTTGAAACGCTCAACTGCGGCCCCGGCTCGGTCTTTGCCCACTCGAGCACGTTTGCAGGATGCTGCAGTATCGGCGGCAACTGCAACTTCCCGACGGCCTGCGCGCGCGGCACGGCAACCAACCGGTTGGGTGGCACATGGACCTGCGAACCCAAGCGGGACTGCTACACGATGACCGTTTACGAAAGCTACCCGTCAGCGACAGCCAGTTGGGTGGTGCGCAACTGCGCCAACTCGTGGAGCGCCAGCACTGTGTATCGGACCCTGCCTCTGTCCATGACTGTGTCAAGCACGAGTAGCGGCAGCTCGTTGAGCACGGCCACTTTCCCGACTGATTCTATGGGAGACATGACCACGGGCGTGGGCTCGCCTGTCGCAAGCACCACGGATGGAAATACGGTGGGGACCTTGGAGCCCTCACACTCTCATGCATGGGCTGCAGGCGTGGCCATTGGCTGCCTTGCAGCTGGCGCACTGTTTGGGGGCGGGTTCGGATTTTGGATAGGAAGACGGCGAAGGCGTGACGCAGACGAGGACGGGCCGCAAATGGGATTCACGCTTCGAGATCAGACTGTCGCCCTTGCGGATGGGACCGAGGTGAAGGGTGGTGACCAGGAAAAGCATTGGGTTCCCAGGCCTCAGGAAGCACCTGCTGGGGTGATGAGTATTGAGCTGGATGCTGCACCAAACCAACAAAGGCAATATATTTAAGTCTATTCGTGGCATCAGTGTTTATGAGTCTGCTCAAGTCCCGGCTTCTGGGTTGAGACAGCTTGCCCCTTTTTGTCGTCTCAATGCCGGCACCCTACTTTCTGTTGGCACCACCACCGATACCACGACGATTGAACATCCCCCGCAGTCGGACCACAATACTGGTGCCGGATTATAGCGTCCTCGGATAGAGCCGCCGAGCCGTGTTGCCCCTTTCGGTAAGAGACGATGGTGTCCCCTGATTAGCCAGATTGCTGCCCCAGGGACAAGTCCAGATCAGCCCTCTACACCATCGAATTCAGTATTTAGGCGCGGCCACACCAATCTCTTGATGAGGCGCCAAGCCTTATTTATACCGCGAGCCGGCCCCTTTGTGGTGAAGGGGTCATGGGCACATCTCGTGGCGCCACTACGACTAGCAAGTACTTCTTCTGCGTGTAGACCACAGCCCTGAACCGCAACTCAACTTTCTCATCTCTTGCTTCTGCGTTGTCTCCAACCTAGTCCACCACCAGCATGTTTGTTCTTCTCCCCCTCCTGGCCTCGTTGGCCCACGGCGCTGTCATCACCCCGCGGCAGAGTGCCACCCAGGTGGCCAAGCTCAGCTCGATCGAAAACGTGGCCGTCCGCTCCAATGGCCAGATTCTCGCCACAAACATGAACGCGGCCACCCTCTACACTATTGACCCCGTAGCCAAGACGTCCGCCACGGCGATCACCGTCTCGGGCGCGTCCGGCCTCTCGGGTATCGGCGAATATGCCCCGGACGTCTTCGCTGTGATCGGCGGCAAGGGAATCTACAAAGTTGACTTCACGTCGTCGCCGCCCAAGTCCAGTCTCATCAAGACCATCACCGAGGCCAACAACCTCAACGGGCTCGCCGTGTTCGACAGCTCATCGGTGCTCGTGGCCGACGCGGGCAAGGGGGTCGTGTACAAGTTCGACGTCAACACCGGCGCCTACGCCGTCGTAATTCAGGACGCCACCATGGCCCCCTCAGGCAGCATCCCTTTTGGCATCGATGGCATCAAGTACCGGAACGGGACCGTGTGGTACACCAACATCTTCAAGAACAGCTTTCACAAGATCACCGTGGATCCGGTCACGGCCAAGCCCTCGGGCGCCGTCACCACGCTGTGGACGAACCTGATGGGCGACGACCTGTGCTTTGGTCCTAACGGCAAGGTCTATGTGGCCACCAACAGCAAGAACTCGCTGGTCGAGGTCGACCCGGCCGTGGGCAAGCCGACGAGCGTTGGGACCGTGACGGGGTCAACGTCGTGTGCCTTTGGGCGGACCGAGAAGGATGCGAACGTTGCGTACGTCGGCGGCGGCCAGGGCGTGTTTGCTGTGACTATCAAGCTGTAGGAGTAAGGTGCAACACAGAAAAAGAAAAAAGTCAAGAGGAAGAAAGGGGAAGGAAACAGAACGTCGATAAGCGAAAGGAAACACACACTGGATAGTATCTGGTAGATGAATGGAGGGGATTGTAAGCAGGCAGACTCCATGGGATAATTAACTCCACTGTCCGCCATTTTCTACGATGGTCGTTTGTCGCCAGCTGTGGGCATCCGAAACAGACACCACAGGCTTGATTCCACTCCGACATGTCAACAAGGCCCATTCAACATTTTCGCATCAGTGATAAGTTCAAATGTCTCATCTCACTTGCTGATGTCTACCTATCCAGTACCCCTTGGATTCCGAGAAACGGGGTGCGTCGTGGCTCTGCCTGTTCCTTTCCTAAGCTATCACCACCTGTACCAAGCTCATGCTTCAACAAGCTCAAAGCGGGCCTGCTGGCGTAATTGGTAGCGCGTTCGACTCCAGATCGAAAGGTTATCCGTTCAAGTCGGGTGCGGGTCAAGCTAAACATTGAATTTTTGCCCACTCACTCAAGTGAGGCGGACCCCTTTCTCCGCGACCCCTTTTTGTCCAGCGATTGTCTCCACCAACCTTTTCCACACTCCACAATGCGGCAGGAAACCACGTTGACTAGCGAGGCAGAGTTCTAAGTCTAGGTTTCGATTCCTCTACATTGGGCATAGGAGGTGTTGGTGGGTGGCTGTCTCACACGGCACCTTTCACATTGTAGACGCTTTCGCGGTTTGTCAAGCCTTGGAGTACATGAGTCCGGCCTGAGAAGCCCTCTACGAAGTGTTGCCGATGCAATTCGTCTTCATATGACCTAAGTCTCAGGCCTGTGATGCCTGTCCTTGATCAAGCGTTGCCAAAATCTACCTGTGCTAGCCTAGCTTGAATTTAATTCAGGGGCTCTCAGCAAAGACCTCCCGGGGTTCATTCCGGGCTCGGCGTTATTTTCGGTGGATTTTGCCACATCACAGTCCGGAACATGTACCCGTATACCATCCGGTTGGGGCAGTGTGTCAGACGAGCGGCATTGGTCATATTGGGGCCGCGGGAATCGACGAGTTGAGTAGGTCGGTGCTTGCCGCCGCCCTGCTCGTGATAACTCGGGTGTTGTAGCGGGAGGCGAGAGTCTTGGGGCGGTTTCATCCCATCTCGCACTAAAATCCTACTCTGTGCCGCATCCTGCGCACCAGCTGAAGTTGAGTTTAGTTGAGCTAGCCGGGCGGGCGGCGACCATGCGGCGCAGAGGCCCGCATCGGGGCGGGCCCATCTCGCAGATTCGGCAGTGCAAGTTTCTTCTCGAGGCCACTCCGACTGGCCATGTGCTAAATCGAGTATTTTCGCACATTCGATCCATGAAACGCAATGTGTACTGTCGGGGGCTGCTCAGCCTTGCCAGCTGGCGTTGAGTGTTTTGGTCTTTTCTTAGTGTTGAACCTTGAAGCTCTTCAAACAGGCCGGCATCGCGCCATAACGTTAGATCCGATGGCGTCGTTGATGGGATGACCCCGCGGGCGCCAGGAGCGGCGGAATGTTCTGTGGTGCTTCCCTGCGCTGTTCCTGCAGGCCTCGGATTGTTTGCTGTCTCAGCGGGTGACATTCCCTTTCTGGGAACAATAGTTTTCTGGACGACGACGATGCCCTGCAGTTCTCGTCTCTTGTCGCTTGACGTGCTAGCTCGCAAGAGCTCCGGGCCAAAATGTCTCGGCCTTTCCGATCTGTTATCGTCTGCAGACTGCAGCTGGTGGTGATTTCCCAAGACTCGGCGCTTATGAGAGTGCCGGGCCTCGCTCTCATTGGGCCGAGGAACAAGACAAACACGTTGGCCTGCAGCACACAGTGCATATTTGCGATGTGGCTGCCGGGCCGGCCACCCCTCGCCGGACCTGGTCGAGATCCACGATCCAAAGCTGGGGTTCCCCTGATGGGCCTCGGACAAGGAGGCTGTCCGGTCCTTGAAGCCTCCATCTCGATGTCCCGCCACGGGTGACGGCAGGGGCTGCGGCTGCGCTAGTTTGGTGTAACTTTGGAGTCGACGCGGGGGCGCGGCACTCTGCAGGCGTTTCGGCACACAGCGGAGCCCTGTTGGGTCCGGGGCAGGGCTGCGTCAGGTCTGATAGGCCGCTTTCCGGATTTGGCAATTTCGGCTTGTTCTTGTTGGTGCTAACCTATATCACAGCTGTCGGTCAGAGCGACATTCGGTCAAGATTTCGTCCACACCGGCCAAGAAACTGCCGTAGTCTTTTGCACCATTTCATCTATCTCCCCTCGTTAGCAGCGAACGGTCCTCAACAATGCTCCCTGGGCTCAGACGGACCTCCGGAGCTGCTCCCTGACTGTGGCGTCCACTTACAGCACACACCCCTGCCTCCCCACCCCTGTCCAGGTCTGTTCTGTGTTTCGATGGCGCCACAAACCTTGTTGGCTTGCAGAGATGCAAACATGCAACCCGATGAGCGGCGAAGCCGGGAGGATTAGACGCAGCCGCATCACCCCCCCTATTCACGAGGTCGGGCCGGGAAGGATTGCTGGGCCCCTCAAGGGCAGCCATCGATCGGACACTCGTGTCACATCACACTGTGGATCAGAAGCATGGTGGCTTAGGAGGCTGTTGGGGAGATAAACGGCCGGGTCGGTTTGGGACTTTGGATGGTGGTTGTATTGTATCGCTGCTTCGGCAAAAATGATGGCATGGAAAGAAAGTGTGAAATTGGCACGCAGTAGGCCGCCTTGTCATTGGAGATCAACTGAGGTTTTGCAAAACGTTACCGCATGTTTGCTGACACTTATGAGAAGGAAGACTACCTATCTAGGTAGTAAGTACCTGAATAACCTGAACCCCGTGTCAAAAACGTAGATATAATTACACAGCTACGTACTAGCGAACATGAAAATATACCCCAGCTTCCCGGTTCCCTTAGTTACTCCCAAGCCCGAGTGCAGTGATGCCAGCCCAATCTACCCATCCAATTAATTTCCCAGTGCCCATCGTCGTGTCTGTTCTAGCCCTATGGTTGCCGCCGCCGTGGAGTTTACCCATTATCCACCCATGCTCCATGCTGGAACACATCGAGTGCCCTCCTCTTTACAAACAAGATGAATTCAAAGTCGCACACCGGTGGCGTAATTCCATGACCGTGAAGCCGAAAGCCTTTGCGGTAGATGATCAGCCAAGTGGGACGACAACCGGCAAGAGCTCCAAATGGATAACCCACACAAAGAGAATTGTCTTGGAGAGCATTCAACAAGTCGTTGTTTGCCTCGGCCGTACGGTGTTGCCCTCCGGATCAATAGTTGACGTATTGGAACAGGCATCCGGGCTCGGGGCACCTGTCGTCGCTGTAGACTCTGACGACACGGTCCCGGTCGTAACGGTCGTCGTACTTGCAAGGGCCGTAGACGTGGCGTCTGAACCGGTCGCAGGAGTAGGGCATCTTCTGCAGCCTGCTGTAGCCGCAGCCGCAGTTGTAAATGATTTCCTCCCAGCCGCACATGTTGGCTCGGTTCGGAGTGCTGTCTCTGATGGTGATGGGGATGCTGGGTATTGAGGATGAGAGGTAGTGTCTGGCGGTTCCTGGCGGACTGGGGCAGGTAGAAGATGATGATAACCCGAGCAGGTACTGGTAGGCTACCTGGAGAGTTGGTTGTCCTGATGCTCTGTGCTGGGATGAAGGTTCAAGTGGAAAAGGTCTTGCTCAAGGACAAATCCCTTTATAGATGAATACCAGCAGAGGAAAGATGCCCTGTGAGTCAGGTGTGAAGTAGCAGAGTGCCTGGGTCCGGGCAGAGCGGCGAAGACTTTGGCAACTCACCAACTTCGAGTGATACCGAGCACGCAGAGTGGCCGACGTTGAACCGGCAGGTGACTTCCACCGAGAGACGAGTGGCCGTCTTTTGGGTCCTTACATGGAGCAGTGCCCCTTACTGAGGACGACCGACCGGTTGGGAGTCCTAAAAGGTGGCAGGGGGTGCGGGAAAAGGGGGCGTGGGCTCTGCCCCGTCACGGTGCCGCAAGGCAAGGGCAGTATGGGGAAGTACCATTGTACCACCAACCATTGTACTCGCCCCATTCTTCGCTCATAGTCCCAACCTGCATCAAACATGGGGGGTGGGGAATGGGACTTGGGAAGTGGGTGGAAGGGGGGGGTTAGCTCTCCCTGGTCTCCCGGAAGCAGGGGTGGCATTCCCCTGGCCTTGGGGCAGGTGCCAGGCGGTGCGCTGTTGGGACTCAGGGGCAAGAACTTAGCTTACCTCTCTTCCGCACGTGCAGAGCTATGTAGTAAGTTTGGAGGCCCAGGAGATCTGGAAGCCACCCGGGAACGATGGAGGGCCTGCATGTTGCGGACCCGCTTGGCTTCTGGAGGGGTGGGCGCAGCACGCGGGCGCGCACGCCTCTATTGGTCGCAGGATTGGTCCATGAGACACATACAGTACTTGGCCGTCTATCAACCATGGCAGAATACAGCCGCAGTGCGTCTGGTTTTAAGCGCCAGTTCCGTTTTTGGATGTCTGGAACGCCTTGATTGGCATATTTCCGACCCTGCCGCACACAGAAGTTCTTTGGCCCGGAATAGGGCCGCCAGAGACGGCCGAATGAAAATGGCAAGATACGGAGGCTGACACAGAGCAGACAACACATATTCCTGGTAGGCAGATTTTCGGTCAAGATGTCGCTCGTGGCTACGACTAGATAGCTTGCATTCTGCAGTCTCTTTGCTTCATGACTTTTTCGGACGGCCGGCGTGACTGTGACTTATGTGTTGGGGCATCGCCGGAGTCACGACCTGAGGCCGAACTCGGTACGCACCTCTGCACCGCCTCGATGTTGATGCCTTGAACAAGACTTGGACACGGAAATTGGCCAATGGCTCAAACGACCAACTGACGTCGCCTGGGCGGAAATCGGCCCAGTGTAAGTGAGGTAATGGCTTGGTCAGGCAGGGCTGGCCCTGGGCTCGACGTTAAGTCGAAGCTGCCAACAAGCGCGACTAGACGCGCGAATGGGTCGTCCCATGCCCCTCCTGGCGTCGCATCCTTGGCCGTGCTCTGGCATGGGTGTGACACAAGGTGTCGACAACATCGGATGGTACCCTGGATGAACGAGACGTCATCAGCATTCTTGATAATCCATCTCGTCCACCGAGTTGCTTTTTGCAGGCACAAGGGACGTTGACTGCACACTCAAAGGTGCCTTGATCAAAGTATGACGCCCGAACGAGTCGAGCCCATGCCTGCGACGAACCCTCGTGACCTGTCATTTCGGGCATCATTGGAAATGGACCTGGTTGACTGGGTCACTATCGAGGCCGCCCCTTTTCTTTGGCCCTGATGTGGCACTGTGGGCGCTGTTGGCTTCCTCTGCATCTCGAGATCGCCTGAGCCAGGCTGTGCCGTGAGGCACGTTCGCTACTAACCCACAAGCCCCAACGGTGCCACCCCCAGAATCAAAACTTGCTGCCCAAAGCCCGGCCATGCTCCGCTTCTCCGTGGTGTTGGGAGACCTCGGCCCTCTCAGCCCGGGCCGGATTTGCGGCCGCAGGACCGGCCAAACACTTGCTGCCAATCGATGGCGTGGCTGTGCGCCTCACTTTCTGCACGATGAACCACCAAATCACCAACTCGACGCCTCTCCGACGCTGGCCCACATTTTTTTCGGCCGGCCCAAAGATGAAGGCATTCAAACCGTCCAGTCCGAGTGTCAAAAAGACCCCCTACAGTGACAGACACAGAGTCATCGAACACCGTTGCGGCCGACCTGGCTGCGGACAACCCCGGACAGCCCTGGACAGCCCCGGATTGGCTCATTAACCGCCAAATCACACCCCGGACCATGCCGATGCACGCTGCTGGCTGCAACTGCCGGTGGCTTGTGATCGGCCGCTGTTCGCTCCCCGCCCTCACTGGAAAGGCAGAAAGCAATAAAAAGTAAAGAAGAAAGGAAACGAAAAAGAAAACAGGTGGAAAATGCGTGACAGGGGCTGTCTGTGCTGGCCATGTGTGAGAGTTGTGACAGACCACACCAGACTCGAACCAGGCAGAAGGACCAGATCTCGTGTCAGACTCGGGGAACACACTCTCACACCGTCTTCTCAAGCCCCGCCCATTCCAGGCATCTTGGCAGAACGTGGCGGGTGTGTCTGCGTGTCCGCATCACCCGCATCGGGCAGTCTTCCAGAACCCGAGGGACGCTTTCCGACCGTCGTGGCGCCCCTTATCACGCCGACACGCCCAATCACGGCCAGCCCGTGTGTGTAGCAATGATCACTCCACTCCCCGCCTGCCGGTGATCTCTGGATAATGCTGCAGGTATGTGGAATCTAGCGTAATATTCCGGGTGAGACAAACGGCAGCCGTCGGAGCTTGGAGGGAGGAGGGGCTAGCGGGGATCCGGAAGGGCAATATGTGATTTGCAACGGCAGATGTGGACGCTAGAAGACTTCGAGAATAAATGGTGACCGTACGAAAACAGCGCGGGTTCCTCACCTCAATGCAAGCGCACAAGACGCCTCTTCTGTCGGTCGCCTTCTCCGAGACATCCACACCACCCTCAAGATCGAACGACCGGGCCAATCCCTCACGACCATGGTGACCATCACTATGCACCTTCTCTCAAGCCTCCTCTTGGTCCTCCCTGTCCACGTGCAAGCCCAGCAAGCCCGCTGCCAATGGTCCTCCCTCCGGTCCGCCACCGACCTGGTCCTCGAGTCGCTCGCTGCAGGCCTCACCCCCTCAGACAACGACGGCGAAGCCATCCTCTCCCGCCCGTCTCTAGCCTACACCCAAAACTTCGTCCCCACGCCCATCTCCTCCCCCGAGAGCATCCTCTCCTCCCCGCTCTCTGTGGCCCACACGCATAGCATCATCGACCAAGACGCCTGCGCGGCATTCATCAAGCTGGTGCTCTCTTCTACTTCCACCAACCAAACTCAACCGGCAGCTGCTGCTGTTACAGCGCCACTGCTATTGGTAGCCGCGCAAATCCACTACCTCTACACCCCCTCCCTCGGCACCACCGTCACGGCCCTGGATCTGGTCTCGGTACGGCAGGGCGACTGGAAGCTGGACAATGGCAGCTCCGATGCCCTCACTGCGTTGGCCGGCGCCGTGCAACGCGAGGACTGGAGTGCGCTGAGCCGGGACTCGCAGGATGCGAGGGCGGTTTTGGAGGGGGTTGCGCGGGGGTATTTGGATTTCTTGGGCGGGACTACTAACGCATCTGTTGTTGCTGCTAGCGGTAGCGCTGGTGGTCTGGAATGGGGACGGCCGTGTGCGAGATTGGATGGCGGGGTGTATGTGGATGTGCGGCCCGACGAGAGTTGTGTGGTCGGGGTCGACGTTGGGCGAGGTGGCGAGGGGGTGACGGAACGGAGGCTGGTTGTGGACGAGTCGATCGGTGCGGCGAGTGTGCTAGCGAGGGACGGCAGGCTGGGAGGCGCGCCGAGTGTGTTCGAGTTGAGGGTTGTTAACGGAAAGTTGAGGTATGTGCAAGAGTTTGCAGCGACGGGGCCGTCGGGGACGAGGACAGGGAGCTGAGGGGCATTGTCTGCGATTTGTACCTAGTCTCTTGCATTGATCTGGCTGGTTGAGATTGATCGAAGAATATGGCTGGACAAGACGGATATTGTCTCAGAATTCAAGAAAGCGACTGGGTTTACGCACGTATCCAGGTCTCGTTCTAGCCACTAGCATGTTGTCCAGGTTCATCATTTCTCGGTCCATTTTGATCCTTCACATCGAGTGCCCCTAATTATGTGATCAGTCACACCACATTATGACCGACCTCAAACTGAAGACGGAATCTGCCTGAGAAACCTCTTAACCCGCACCCTGGAGACTACCTCCATGGCATGTATGGTATGTACCTGTATACCTGTGCCTAAGCCCGATGTGGCCGTGTAATGCGGAGAACCCCCAACACTCGTGACCTCGGTTTTGAATCGCTCACATTATCTCGGCTAACAATCTGTCCCACGCTCCCCAAACAACAACAGTGGTTTTCTGGGCTGTTGTAATGCAATCTCAATTCGCAATTAGGGGCAGCGTTCAGCTCGACAGTGAGGAGTCGCCGATGAAGCGAGTGGAGAGTCCTGGAAGTATTCTGGAGTGTAAGTGCCGGACGCTCAGGCCCTCGGGTGGCGCTGCTGACTTGCCGTTTCATTGCTTGAAACTCGGACCATGACAGAGAATCAAGACAGCCAACCCCTGGAACGATTGAGCACAATGATGAGAGCTGCTTGTTGGATCCACTGGTATCCGCAACTTTGTCCATGCGGAGAAACTTCGGTTCCTGCAACCAATAGACCTAGCGTTTTAGCGAGAACATGAGAGATGGTCAGCTTGGCTTCGAATCAGTCACCTCACACCACTCCCCCCCGCCATCTCGAGACTGAAAGTTGGCCTTGCTCAAATCCTCGACTGCTGGCTCCCAGTGCTCATGCTCACTTCGCCGTCACACTCACACGGCCACAGCGTTCCAAGGAACACCAAACGGCCGGGGATAATCCGTGCATCCGCGTCCCGCCGTCCGGCAATCCCGATAGGGTCTCATGGGTCCGAGCAAACGGGTCGATCTTGGCAGCAGGAGCGGATCCTCTCTAATGTGGTGGTTATGTTGGTGACGATGCAAGGCCTCGACCCTGTCTCCTCGCTCCTCGGGTCAGTGGGCTGTTCTTTTGCTTGGCTGCTTGCTTGGCAGCTGAAATGGCCCAGTTGTCTTCCTCGGGTGCAAATGCCGTCCCGGTGCTCAGACAGAGCGGCGCGCTGCCGAGGGCACCGGTGCATCTCGGGTGCTGCGAAGGGGGGCCATCGGATCGGGTACCGAATGATGCATCCATTCCAGGCCGTCAATGAGTTTACCCTAGCGAGTATCAGACTCTTGGCAACGACGAGTCAAGCAATGGTTTGTCTTCGTAAAACCTGGTACACCGTGCCCTTCATCGCTTCGCAGCGTCCGAGCGCGTTGGAGCTCCATCAAAGGGACACGACCGGTGTGCTTCGGGAGAGGCGAAGGATCATGGCCAGATCGAAAGATCGAAGATCGGATGGGTCAAAAGGGCCCACGATCCCGGCATTGTGGTCCGAGTGGATTCTTCTGCTTTAGCTCCAGGTCCTTTTTCTTTCCATGCTCGTTGAGCTGGCCTGAGAGGCTGGCACTCGACATTCAGCACCACCACACCGGGACGTCTCAGGGGGACGAGACGGTCTGAAACACACAGCAACTTACCCGCAGGAAGTTCGAGGAGCAACAGACTCGGCCAAAAGCCACTCACGATCAGAGAAGGATTTACACACTCCAAGGCGACGACAACGACGGCGAAATGGCTAGCGACACGTACGCAAAGGACCAGTGGCGGCAAAACGAGCTCGTCATCACGACGGCCGTCTTCACCAGCCTCTCGGTTCTCATTGTCACGACACGCACCTTTGTGCGTGCAGTCCTTATCCGCAAATTCGGCCTCGACGATGCCTGCATCCTGGTTGCCATGTTCTTCTCGGTCTGCTACCTGGCCGAGATTCTCGTCGGCAAGGCAAACAACATGGGTCACACCATGGACACGATCAGCCTTGATAATATGCTGAACATCATCAAGGTACTTACCTACTATTTTTTCCCAGCACTGCCGAGGATCGGGTGGTCAACCTTGTGCTGAGTTCTGAGTTTTGACTTGGACCTCCCGACAACGATAGGCCACGCTTGCCATCCAGTGCACGTACTACGGCGCCGTGAACTTCATCAAGTTCTCCATCTTGTTCATGTATCTGCGGTTCGCCGTCACGCAAACTCTCCGTCGAGCGTGTATCGGAATGATTGTGTTCCACGCCGCCTTCCTCGTCGTCTCCCTGTCCGTGACCCTGGCGCAGTGCCGGCCGCTGCACAAAATGTGGGATCTCATGGGCACCGTGGAAGGCAGCTGCATCAACACGACGGCCTTTTTCTACTGTAAGACAGACCCCTCCGCAAAGTTCCGTGTATTACCTGGTCAGGGTCATGATTATATTATCATCAGTACTAATTTCCTATCCCTTGTTACTTTCTATATAATCAGTCACATCCGGCTTCAACATCATCACTGATATGATCATCTTTGCTCTGCCCATCAAGACGCTGATCAACATCAACCGCCCCCGTAACGAAAAGATTGCCCTCGTCTGCGTCTTCGGCGTCGGCACCTTTGCGACCATCGTGGCCATCGTCCGGCTGCACACCATCTACACGTACACGCTGGCTGCGGACCCCTTCCAGCAGAGCATCCTGGTGAACTTGTGGTCAGTCATCGAAGTCAACGTCGCCATCGCCTGCGCTAGCGCTCCCGCCCTCAAGCCGCTCTTCACACCGCAAGCCCTGAGGGAGGCCCGCCAGGGGACCACACCGCACAAGCACTCCGGGTACGAGTACCACAGTAGGGAGCGGTCGGGCATCAAAAGCAAGGTCTCGGTCAACCAGTCGTTTGCCACTCGGGACATCGGCATGGAGCCCATTCCGTCGAGCAGCGTAAAGATTAGCGGTAGCAAGGACTCGGACTCGGGGAGCACACGGCAGATCCTGCCCGAGTAAGGGGGATGGCGATTTCTTATGGCACGACTTGAACACGAATTGTCGAACATGGGTTTAGGACCATGAGTGCACAAACTTGTGGTGTTATACTCATGACCCGCTTCCTTGTACTTGTACTGTACTCATAAAATGCAGTCTTGGTCAAATCCATTCCCCCAAATACAAATTCGAAAAAAGACGTCGGCAAAGTCAACCCCAGCCTCGTCCAACTTGTTCAGTCTGAGAGTGGGGTCTCGACAAGGCGGGCAGCTCCCTCGGCGTACGTACACCTCGCCAGGTAGCTCTACTTACGAAGTGACTTGGGTAGACAAGAGGGCAACAGCATGAGATCAGTATTAAGTCTGCAGACCATCAGAGAAAGGGCAAGTACCACTTCTCCCACACGTCAGTTTACAGGAACTCAGGCTGTCAACGCTGCAGCTATTTCCAGACTGGGCATTTCTGTCTCGCAAAAGCAGCAAACCAGAGAGTGGAAGGGGGGAAGAATCAGTTCGGCAGCTGGGCCCAGGAAGGGGACGGGAGTTGGTAAACAGCCAGCCGAAAGGCCGTTGTCAAATTGTCTCAAACGCAACGCGACCCGAGATCAGGCTAGCTGACGTCTCGGTCTATCTGATATTCAGGGTACCGTATTATGCCGTAACCATCTTCCTCTCAATAACGCATTATGAAAGGGTGTCTTGCGACCGTGGGTCTCTTCCTCGACATCATAATGAAGTAGGCAGGATGGAATAATACTGCCCAAAAAGAAAGAGGAAGAAAACGAGAAGGAAGCAGTGACGACTACCACGCAATCTCGAATTAGACCAGCCTCAACAAGTTGCTCATGACTACCAAGCCAAATGATTTGAGAGACGAGCTCTGTGCCAACCGGCCCCGAAACTTCTGCATGTCGATTCCCTCCAGGGCCGGGTATATGGTCGGGCTCGGCAGCTCTCCTGTTGCGTCGTCGATGCCCTTGTTGGTGGCAGCATAGTCGCGCAAGCGCTGTCGCAGCTCGGAGACGGGGGCTATGTCTGTCCTGGGCATTGCATGGTAGGGAGCTAGGCCATGGAAGATGGAGCCGAGCCCGGCCGCCCACATCCGCCGGATGTGCTCGTCACCCGACGACCGGTGGAGGTGCGGACTGAGCGTGCGGACTTGGAAGACTCGCACTGGTTTGTCCGTCGTGCTGCACCTTGTAGCGCTGTCCAGTTCCGGGCTGGTTGTCGTCATGCAGGGGTTATGTCCGCCGTTCCGTTGGAGCACCTGCCCCATTTCCAGCAGATTGATGAAGTGAAAGGGTTCGATGGCGTAGCCAGCCGCCATCCTCAGCTTTAGGGCAAGATGCATGGTCATGGCGTGTTCACCCGCGTTGCCGGTGGTGACGAAGGACTTGTTCGGCTCGCCCTCGGGTTGCATCTTGCAAGTTCCATTCCGCGACTCGGGGGAGGGAGCGAGCAACTTGTTGAGCCACTCGTTGACGACCTTGGAGCATCTGCCTTCTGTCACAAAGTCGAGTCGTCCGTCGCGAAGCTTGGGTTTGGATGCCCATCTCAGCCGCACCATGGTGTCTTCCAGCTCAGGGTGTGGGCTCATGGCGAAGCCTGCGGCGAAAGCCTTGCAGTATTCATTGACCGACCCGGCGTTGAAGTTGTCAGCGTCAACGAAGCCAATGTAGCGCCGCTCCGGGCAGAAGGCCGCCGCTAGAGCCACCCCGAGCAGCATGCCCTCCCCCTTTCCATTGCGGATGGTCCCGTCGGCAGGGTCGATCAACTCGGACATGCCGGAATCACGGAACGCCGCGGCCGCGGCCGCGTCCTTCTGGTGGATCGCCAATATCTGCCGGCCAAATCCTTCAAACTCCTTGACCATGTTTACCTGTTTCTTGTATTGGTCGTTGCCATCCTCTCTCCTCCAACAGTTGGAGACGAGGATGACAAGACAATGCGCTGGAATGGCAGAAATGACGCCTTCGATAACCGAGAGCTCCTCGTTCTTGCAGGGGACCACAATGACCATTTCCGTCAAGACCCGGTCAAGGCTCTGTCCCGAGAAACACGCCGTGCGAGTGCCCCTGGTGGCGCTTTGGCTGCTGCCGCCCCTGTCCGCTTCTGTCTCCTTTCCATTCCCAGGGCGGGTGTCCAGTTCCAAGACTCGAGCCTCCTCGGCGATGAGCAGCGAGCCAAACTTGCGGGTTCTGGGAGGAAGCGCTAGCCGCATGTCGTTGTTGGACAATGGCGTCTGGGGTGCTCCCAATTTGGGTCCTCTCGAGGGTGTCAAACGTGAGCAAGGCACTGAGTGGCCGCAGGATAGAGATTGTGCGTGTGGCTCGGGGCTGTATAGTGGAATCTTGCTCGCGTTGGCGACTTGAATGGTAGGCGTGATGACCGACATGCTGCTGGCTGGCCGGGTCCTTGTAGTAGCCTCGTGGGGGGGTAAGGACCAGGAAAGGTCGGAGTCGAGACGGTTGACTGCATAATTGCGGCACAACACAAACGTGAGCGGCGCCATGAAAGAGTGAGCCGCACAACAAAGGGCAAGCCACGCCTTGTAAGGGGTGAGCCGTCCGAAGAAAACCTTGGCAAGTGAGTGTGATTGGAAGTCATCCAGCAGTGCAAACACAAAGCCCCCAGCACCGAAAGAAACTCTAGACGTGGCGGCGTTTCTGATTAGGTTATCCTTTGTCGGCCTTTCTGGTACCATTCCTGATAGCGCTAGTGCTGGTCGTCCTCGGGATACAGATCTGACGTTGTTGTATGCCCTCGGTATGGCCATAAGATGTGGAAATAAAAGCTTCTCTGGCACAGGCAATGTACCAGTACCTGTATAGCAGTAGATGACAGGTCAAATTTGGACCCGGAGAGGTGGAGTCGAGCCTCGCCCAAGGACATTGCAGGTTGGTGTAACCCACCACTTCGATGCGTGGCTAATACTTAAGTTCCCGTTGCTTTCAGCCACCTGTCGAGAGGGTGCGGACGCGAGGCAACCAACCCCAAGAATGGAATCTGAATCACCAACATCCCACCCCACCATGGGTCCATCCCCCCAACCCCCGACCCCCACTTTGTCCTTTCTTAGCACTAGTCGGTACTGAAAGAGAAAGATGCATTCCACTGCTTTGTGCCTAGTGCTGCTGTTGTTCCCTTTTGCAAGATGGCGTGCTCCGTTCTTGGTCTGGTCTGTTTGGCTGACTGTGTACACGCAGGCGCTAGC
>FTIZ01302030.1_pt1 | contig 18109 bp, 17 predicted proteins | sample 1658381 | NCBI WGS metagenome assembly FTIZ01 (sample SAMEA3914822, study PRJEB12502) | metagenome | biome: forest; material: soil | place: USA | collected 2012-03-12 | depth 0.1 m
CACGTCCGCGGGTCGGCCTTCCTGTGGCACCAGATCCGCCACATGGTCGCCGTCCTCTTCCTGGTCGGCCAGGGGCTGGAGAAGCCGTCGGTGGTGACGGAGCTGCTGGACGCGGAGAAGCATCCGCGCCGGCCAAACTACACCATGGCCGAGGAGGTGCCGCTTGTGCTGTGGGACTGCATCTTCCCTAAGGCGGACGCCGCCGCGTCTAAGAAGGCGTCGCTCGAGGTGCACGACGCGGGCGTGGAGAGCAACACCCGGCTGGTGGACGGCATGGACTGGGTGTGGCTCGGCGAGGACCGGCCGGCGTACCTGCACGGGGCGGGCGGCATGGCGGACCAGCTGTGGGAGTGCTGGCGCGAACGCAAGATGGACGAGCTGCTGGCGAGCCAGCTTCTGGACTCGGTGGTGCGCAGGCCGGACCTGACGCGGCGGCTGGCCGAGGCGGGCCCGCCCGAGAAGCCGAGCGGCAGCCAGCGGGTGTACGAGGGCGGCAACTCGGCCAAGTCGTCGGGCCGGTACGTGCCGGTTCTCAAGAAGGTCCTGTTGGCGTCGCCGGACGAGGTCAATGACAAATGGGCCCAGAGCAAGGGATTTGCAAGCGCGGCGGAGCTGGCCAGCACCAAGAACTGGCGGAGCGTCATCAAGGCGAACAAGAGCGGGGCCGGTGCTGTCGTAGACACATAGGCAGGCGGCGACGGCGGCAGCATAGAGGAATGAATAAAAACCACCATGATCCATTCCAAACCCAACCAAACAAAAACACTACCCGCCCTTCTCCCCCTCCCCATCCTTCTCCATCAAACACCCCCTCACACCCCTCCAAACAGCCTCCACAATCCTCCGCCTCGGCAACAGCCCAGGAAACAACACCACCACATCCTCCTCCCCCTCCACCACCACCACCAGATAATACCTCACCTCAAACCCCCGAAACGCCTCATTGATCAACACATCCCGTATCTTCTCCGTCGGAATAAACCTCGTCTTGGCCCCCCACCCAAACCCAAACCTTCCCGACCGACACGTCTGGATCCCCAGCCCGCGCAGCACCAGCACCGACTCGGTCGTGTGTATTTGGAAGGCGACGGCCAAGTAGAGCGCTGCGGCGGCGAGGCCGGCGGCGGCCCAGTTTGGTAAGGGGGAGGTGAGCGAGGTGAGGAAGGTGCCGGGTGCGGAGCGGTGGGCGGTTTGGAGGAGGCTGGTGAGGGCTGCGGGGAGGTCGCCTGCTAGGAGGTATGGGAGGATGGATTGGTGTGGCGTTGTTGTTGCCGTTGCTGGGAGGAAGAAGTGGGTGTGAAGGGTGAGGATGGCGGTGGTGAAGAGGGTGAGGCGGAGGAGGTGGAGGGTCAGGAGGAGGAGACGCAGCGGGAGGGTCGGCGGCGGGCAGGTGGTGACGGTGAACTCGGCGGTTGTCGGGGAGGGGCGGCGGATGTAGAGGTGGGGGGATGTGGTGAGCATGGTGGCGGTCTTGGGTCGGTTCTTGTGTCGCCCGCCGAGTGATGGTATGTGTCGAGCTGGGTGACGGGTCGGGTCGCGGTTTAGGCCGGGGCCATGTCGAGCCCAATTGAGAGCGGAGAGTTGTGTCAGCGTCGAGAATGCGGTCGATTCATGTTTTGGCGTGTGCAAGCCCGCGCGGTATCCCGGGTGGCGCGTGTTGTTGTGGCCAGGAGGGGGGTCGGGAGAAGTACACAAAAAGCGACACGGGAAGTGACCCGGAACGTGACCCGGAAAGCAACACGGAAAGCAACAATTTCTAGCCAGCATAACCAACCCTAACCCTTGAATTACACCCCACTTGCACTATATGTATTACTTCCCGCACGCACTTTTGCAACTGTAATGGTTAATTTGGTTTCGGAGGCACTCGAATTTCTCGCAGACTCTACTCCATCCCCATAAGAACCCCCCAGCGGCGCCCAGCACGAATCCCGCGGTGGCCACCCACTCGCATGGGTAGCCTGCGACTTGCTGCGCGTGGCCCTAAGCAATGAAGATGACCCTTGAGGGAGGACTCACTCTGCAGAGACATCTTCACCGTCGGATGGCGCGCTGGATCACGATCGCTGGGGGTTTGGGGTAGAGCGGCGAGATGGGGATGTCGACTCCACTTTTTGCACTTTTTTGGTCTTTTTTATTTATCTTTTCGGGGGATGACATGTCTGGGACTGGTTGGCGTTAGTCATTCAAGTCAATTTCTGGGCTGCTGCTTTTGTGGAAAAGCGACGAAAAGCGAGTGTGGGGGAAATGCATCTGGTGGCTCGAACAGGCAACACAGGGAATGAAGCTATTCGCAGTTCTGCCTAACCAGGCACCGCCACCCCACCTCTCTCCACGCACCACCTATTCCGCCGCTTCAAAGCACACTTTGCACATCCAAGTCAATCACAAAACAAGAGCATCAATGACCTGCCGCTACCTAAACGCTGCATTACAAGTCCCAGCCTGCCTACCACACCCAACTCTCCCCGTCGAAGCGAACCGAATCGAAACACCATCCACACAGTGCCGCGAGGCAACAATGTATTATCCCGTCTGTCCGTCCGTCTGTTCCCCCGGGTAGCCATCCATCCGCCATCTTCCAGATTTTGTTGCCTTTTCCCTCTGCACTCATCCTCTGCCCCAATCCCTCAACGTCCCCCTCCATCTTGTCCAACCATCCCTCCACCTGCCGCTGGTCATAAGTCATAAGAATGGAACAAAAAGGTATCCCGCCAACCAAGTAAAAAGAACAAGACTCGCAGATATCAAAAACGAAGAAAACGAAATCAAAATGCAAACAACTGCAACTACTTGTCCACCAACCGCCACGATACGACATGTAAGGACAGCGAGAAATGTATGTACATGCCGCAACCGCAGTCCTCTTCTCCTCTTCTCCCCATTACTCTTCCGCCGCCTCCTTTCCAACCAGTGGCAACATCTCATCTCAGCCCGGTTCGTCCTCAAAACACCTCTTCCCAAAAGCCCGCGCGCTGCCAGCGGGGGTATAAACCGGAAGACATGCAGTGGTGTCGTCGTTATTGTTGTTGTTGCAGAATCGAACCATCTCCTCCTTTTTTTGTGTCTTTCTTCAACCAAGTCATCCACATCGCCAAAACAGCAGCATCCTCTTCACCCTCTCCCATCACCACCACTTCTCCGCCATCACCGTGCGCGCGTTACACCCCTCAAATCATCTCACTGTGATGCAACCCAGTCCGGAACTCATTCCGCCCCTCCTGCTGCGCAACCTGCGCCTGCACCTGCTGGAAAACCTGGCTCTGATACCCCTGCCTCGTCACCGGCACGCTCTCGTACGGCGCCGGCGGACCAATCTCCAACCCGCCCGCCCCAGCACCCCGACTCCGGCTCGCCGAGCGCATCCGCTCCGCCGCGCGCGAGACGCGCGCCCCGATGCTGCCGCTCGTGTTGTCTACGGAACTGCGGCCGCGGTGGCCTGTCGCGCTGCCCATGCGGGGCGGGTGCGGCGGGGAGAGGATCGGGACGGTGGCTTCGCTGATGGGGGTTGCGGTGGGGATTATCATGCCCGGGGACATCATTGGTGGAGGCGGTGGGGGAGGGGGTTGTTGATAGGATTGTTGGTGGTGGTGTTGTTGGAAGGACTGCTGGGGGAGTTGTTGATAGGATTGCTGGGGGAGGTGGTATTGCTGCTGCTGCTGCTGGGGCTGCTGCTGCGGCTGGTCGTCGTCCATGACGATCTCGATCATTCCCGAGCTGCCGCCGTAGACGACCGGCTTGGGCCCGCCGCTGAGGTAGGGAAGCGGGGCGGGGGGCGGCGGCGGCGGCTGCGCGAGGTGCTGCAGCTCCTTGAGCATCGGCGGGACGGGCGGCGGAGGCGGCGGTGGGATGTTGGCGTCGTGCGACGGCCGCCGGCTGGGGAAGGCGTTGGCGTCGTGGGAGGGCCTGCGGCCTTGCATCGACATGGTGTTCGCGATCGAGGGCCGCCGCGAGTGGCTTTGCGGCTGGACGAGATCAACGGGCGGGGCCGACATGGACCGCCCGATCTGGGCTGCCATGCGCGAGTTGGCCGGCGGAGGCGGCGTGTAGACGGTGGACGGAAGGAGCAGGGTGATGCTATCGCCCTTCGGCTCTTCAGGTTCTCTCTTGGGCGAACGCCGGCTCGGTGACTGGGTGGGCATGGCGGGCAGAGCGGGAGGCGGGGGCGAGGTGTACGCAAACGACGACGGGATGGGGGGCACAGGCACGCTGTGCTTGCTCGAGTCCGACTCCATGACCAGACGCATAGCCCGCGGCGTCGCAGGCAGCCCGATCACCGGCCCGTTGCGGTTCGCATACATGCTCCTGCCGGCGTTCGGGTCCACGCTCGCGCTGCGGAAGGGGAGGTCTTCCTTCTTCGGAGGAACATAGGTCGTGCTGGGAAGCTCCAGGAGCGAGGGCGTCCGGCTCGTCGGCGCAGGGGTGAGGCGGTCAGGGTGCATGATTGGCGGGGCCGAGGGCCTCCGAGCGAGCGACTTGCGGCGCGCCTCGAGCTCGCGCGCAGCAGCCTCCTTCTTGAGCTGCCTCTCGTCCTTGATGACTCGCAGGTCGCCCGAGCTATCCGTCGTGAGCTGCATCGGCGCCGGCGTCTGCAGCGGGAGGCCGACCTTGCGGCGCGAGGCACCCTCGGACCCCGCATGCGAAGTGTTCCGTCGGAGATCCGACTTCTCCCGTGCTGTTTCCCTGGTTGACCATGCCGTCGCCGACCGGACCGGGGAGGTAGGAGGGGCCTCTCCCCGGCTCGTCCTGCTCGCGCTCCGGTTGTTTCTCTTGCGGAACTTCTCCTGGGCCTCGACCGCCTGCCTGTAGTCCTCTTCGTCGTCAGACCCGTAATAGTGTGGGCGCAGGTCCGCCGACATGGGCTGCGGCGAAGTCGGCGATCTCTTCGAGGGCGGCCCGCGCGATGCAGAGCGGCTACGGAGGTCCAGCGCCGGCGGGATGTGGCGTCTTTCGGTGCTCCTCGTCCGGCTCGAGCCGCGGCCGTTCCGGCTGGTGGTGCGGCTCGACGCCCTCACGCGAGAGCCGTCTCGGTCCGCGTAGCCCACCTTCCTTACCGTGCTCGGCTGGCTTGGCAGCTCCATTTCGTCGTTGGAAATGTCGATCAGCTTTCCCCGGAGACCGCCGTGGTGCATCTGCTCAAAGTCCTCCCTCGGCGTCGCCAGGTTGATCAGGTCCTCTGGCGACATGGGCACCGGGGACTTGGGGGATCGCTTCCCGCCCTTGGGCGTGTAGCTCCGCGCCGCCGCCCGCCCACGGTCCCGCGACTTGTCGCGGTTATCCTTGCGCGGCTGGCTGGCGTCGCGCGCATGACGGCCGTCACGGCTGCTCCCACGAGGCTGCTTGCTCGAGGCCGTGTCCAGGCTGTGGATGTAATCGTCCCGGCTCTTGCCTTGGTTGTGAAGGGATTGGGGCGGGGGAGTGGGCGCCGGCGCCCGATGGCTCCTGGCGGCAAGGCTCGAGGCCGCAGAAGTCACCGAGACGGAGCTGGCGACTGATCCCGGGCCTCTTCTCCTGGATGGCCAGTGATAGCGGACCGAGGACTGTGCCGATGGCTCGGGAGAGGTGATATCTTCACCCAGCGATTCCTGGAAATGGGGTAGCGACAGATCAAGGCCTTCGGGAATCCGGCTGCGAGACCCGTTCCTCCTCGTCCTCCCACCGTCCATCAGCGCAGCGACCGCAGCCGGCGACGGAGAGGGAGGAGGGTGGCCCTTCCTCGTGTCTTTCATCAGCCTCGGGCTCGCAGTATTCGGCCTGGCCATCTCGAGGTTCCTGGCTACGCTCTCCTGAACCTCCACCGGCCGGAAGATGTTGGCATAGGGATCTCCGGCTTCCTTGGTTATCGCGGTCAACAAATCGCGATGGCCGGAATCGGGGGCTTCTCCGATCGAAGGCAACCGCTGCCGGCCGAAGCCTTGCACCGGACGAGCAGACGCCGGCGTGTTGAACTGGCTCCGGTTTCCGCGCAGAATCGCAGTGGTCGGGTCAGCGGCGTTCGGAGACAGGGCCGATTCCAATATGGGAGTCGCCACAGCCGCGATTGGTGTCCTACCGTCTTCGACGTTTGCTAGCAGCTTGTTTTTGGGGGCGCCGTCTCCGAAGGAAGTGATGAGCTTCAGGGCCGCATTCTTGGCCACGCTCCTCTGCGGCCCGTGGTTCATTACCGGAGGCGAGAGGGGAGGGCTTAGCAGTTCTGGAACGGTCTGGGTGATGCTCGGGAAGTTGAGTTGCTGCGCGGACGGAGAGGACCAGGGCTCAGTAGATTGTTGGCCAGAGCAGGCAAAGCTAGAAAGAATCAGCACCCCTTTTTTCCTCTTCCAAGTCCAACTTTCGTTTTCATGCCCATCGGCGGAACTTTCTCACTTACCATCGAATAGCGAGCTGCTGCTGGCCATGCTGCACCGCCCACTCACCCCATTTCTTGACGATCTGCTGCTGACGTTCCCAGGCTGCGGGGAAGAAGAGGCATACGAGGATTAGCGCCTCCATGTGCTTCTTGTGCGAGATGTAGATCTCGACAGCGTCGTTGTGGTCACCCATGCCAACCATGATTGTCGCCGCCGCGTGGACATCCCCGCTCTCCAACAACCGCTGCACGTAAGCCCGGCCCAGCTTGTGCTGAGATGCCTGCCCGCCAATGCCGCTCAAGGCGAGGAGCATCCAGTCAGAAGAGGTCATGTTTTCGGAGCCCATGGCCATGATATCGGTGCTAATATCGCCCAGCCACTTCGCCAGTAGGATCCGGTTGGTCGAGCCCAGCGGGTGGCGAGACATCTCGTCCCGCACCAAGTCGTCGATGTCCTTGTGCCACCCGAAAATGGTGCTCAGCATCTGCCGTCGCAAGTCGTCGTTGGTCAAGCGGCTGTGGTCAGTAGAGAACGGCGCCTTGTACGGCACATCCGCAAGGCGGCTCTTAGTAAACTTGAAGAGATCGACGACCCTCGCGTCCTCGGGGCTGCGCGGCACCTCGTTGCGCAACCTCGAGGGCTTGTGGGCGCCGCGTAAATGCGAACTCCCCATCGAGATGGAGCTGGTCGTCGACAGGGATTCCCGTTCCCTCCTTTGGTGAGCGTGACCCGATCGGAGCGAGGAGCCGGCCGAGATGTACGTGTTCTCGGTCATGCCCCGTGAGACGGTCGATGCCGGATACCGGCGAGCCGCCGTCTGGGATGTGGAGGATGAAATCGAAACAGTGGATCGGGAGATGTTGGAGCCCGGGGTGTTGGGGCGATATGGTTCCGTGTCGGAGTCGCTCTGAAGATATCGTGCCAAGGGCGACCTGCCATCGCCCTCTGGTTCGGACGATTCGGCCGGGCGAAATGTGATCTGGACTTGCGGCTCCGGCTCGGAGACATGCCCAGTTTGCGCCTTGTCCTCCGCTTCAAGCGAAATAGGGGGTGACGGAGGGAGCAGGTTGGCCGGGTGCTGAACGTTTTGAATGAGCATGGCTGGCGAGTTGAGGTCAAATTGCTGGACCGTGTTGTTAGCTCCCAGTGTGAAGAGGGCCGCCGCCGGTCCGTAAACAGTCAGACCACGGATAGTCTCTAAAGTCGGAATCGTATCGTAGGTGACGTGTTTTGTCCGCACATCCCATGATATTGTTTCTCTGCTCATGTCATTAGTGCCGTCACTTGTAACCGCGTCCACGAGAACTCACGATTCCGAGTGCTGAATGATCCTGCCGTTCTTGGACCAGCCCATCCAGTTGGGGCCCGTCAAGTAATTTTCCGTCCTCTTCAAGATGCGCACGATCTTGGCCGGATCGTCGGCGGTGTACGCCTTGGACACGCTCCAGACACGGAGATCGCCATCGTTTGTCTGCACCGCCAACATGTCCGATTTTGACCGCGAGGATGAGGCGTGCCATGACAAAGTTACGATTGGTGATGGGCCTCTTGATGTGGTGAGGTTATGGAGAATTGTGAACCTTGGTTGAAGGGTCGCGATCAGGAGCGAACCATTCTGGTACCTAAGGAGCCAAGTTAGCCTCATCAAAGTCAGGGGACCAGGGCAAAAGGATGGAAACATACCCAATGGCGAATGTCCTGCAGTCAGCTGCTGGCGAGATGGCTGTGATAGCAATTTGGTCTATCGTCCTTGCCGAGAGGTGTTCTGATGTTGTAGGCTCGAAGAGAATCACATTTCCCTGTGCGTTACCTGGCCTGCCGTCAGCTCAGCGCTCAACCGCAGCAACACCGCGGCGTGTTTGTGCTCACCAAAAGCAACATTGCCATTGCGCATCCACGCGGCACATGTGAGGTTTTCGTAGGACGCAAAGCGGGCAACCTCGTCTCCTGTCAAAAGATCCCACACGATGGCCGTCTGTCCCGCGTCATAGCTGACCACCAACCTCCCAGCTCCGATGTCGCTGTGGTTGTCGACGGCCAGCAATTGCACCTCCTCCGAGTGTCGCGCAAATCTCCTCTCTATCGCAAGTGTGTCGTAGTGGCAGCACACGACCGAGGTCCCTTGGGCGTAGAGGAACATGGAAGCCGTGGCAGCGCATGGCTCGAAGTACCGGGCGGCGGTGGTCGTGTTCGGCGTCGCCATGGCGTAGCCGTGCATGTGAGCGACCCGTCCCTTCTCGTGGGTGGCAGTACTTGAACCAGCACGGCTCCGGGAGCCATGAGGGCCGGCGGCAGACATGGCGGGCAACCGGGGAGGGGAGTGCGAGCTAGATATGTCCCAAGTCCTCTAGATCACGGGCCTGTGAAAACCGACGGCCAGGAAGATCAGCCGGCTGCTTGCATGGCAGAACATCAATGCGGATTTGGAGAGCGACGGTAGCCGCCGCCGGCGCAAACTCGGGAGCCTCTGGCATCACCCGGTCGAGCAGCCGATAGTGCACGGGGGGACGATCATATGGAAGACATAAAACATACCGATCCGTTCAGGTGAATTGCACCCACCGGACGTGGAGCGGCGAACCAGGACGGGCAGCGAGGCTACACAATCCAACCCCCAACCATCACATGGAACACAGTCTTCCCGCTGTCAGTTCCCGTGGCCGGTACGTTCCTCCACGTTCCGTGCAGCAGCAAAAGATGCCGAGCTCCCAAGGGTATCCCACAGCATGTACCGGCGAGCAGCAGTCGCAAGGGCAAAGCGGTCGTTTCGGCTGTCGTGTCTCGGGATGCCGGTGCAGTCGTCGGCGCCGTGTGTCTTGGGTGGCGGGAAGCCCAGCGAGAGGGTGCAGTCCGTGGGCACGGTGCGGTGGTGGGGGGGAAGACGGAAGGAAGAGGCGGGTTCAAGACGAGGGTTGGGAGGGTAATGGTCTGCCGCACGGTTGCACCGGGAGTGTGTTTCTTTTGGGGGGGGGAGGAAGATGCCGCCGTAGACGCAGGAGGAGGGGGGGTGTGCGGGCAGCAGGCCTGTCTGGGGGCGGCAAAGATAAGTCTACCGACCTCGCCTCATTGACAAAACCTCCTCAGGGGGTCCTCGAAGTCGCCCGGCGCTTGTTGTGCGGCAAAACAGCATCCAGGGCGGCAGCGAAGAGGAACGGAAGAGGTACGTACCTTAGCGTACAGCACCGGGTCCAGGTCAGGATGTGTGTAAGTGTGAGCCGACCAACTCCCGTCTCCTGATTACCGCGCTGCTTCGTCGTTCTCTCTTTGCCGCTCCGGCGCATGCAGCTTGTGCGTCAACTGGGGAGAAGGGTTGCAGATTCACAGAAGAATTAGGACTGGAAGAGAGAAGCAACACTGTTGCCACGAGGGTGTGCCGGAAAATAAGACGACCCCCAGCCATCTCAGGCGCTTAAGCCGGGTGGACTCGAGCTACCACTGGACAAGCACCAGGGCTCATTGGAGCGTACCACACACAGTCAGTATAAGATTAGAAAGACCTGCTGCGGTCTGTCTGCTCTGGCAGTCTGGCTCTGGTCGGGTTCATTCTTCACTGCCTGGCTGGGCTGGGCCCTGCTGGCTGTGGGCTGGCAGCTCCTCTTCGCTTGCGCCCGCTTCTGCTGCGCGAATCTGGGAGCAGATGCGGGCCGACCAGGGCCAAGGGGGGGGGTTTCTGTGGTCGCGCGCGGGGGCTGCACGGAAAGGCAGATGGCAAGATGCGCATTGACTAGGGCGGACTAGCAGCGGGCGAGGAGCCGGGGTGTTCTGTCGAGTGAGAGGGCCGCCTGCGCCTGGGCTGGACGACACCCCTGGTAGACCCTGGTCTGCAGGAGCAGAGAGCGACTTCGATCTGGCGCTGTCACTGGCGGGCAGGGCAGTAGCTCGGGCTCAAGCAGTGCTTTGCAGCGGTCTCGCATCGGCCGTGGTTGGCCTGTAGCATTCGACGTACATGGTACATCCAATATTTGCCATATTTAGGTCGCTGCTCTGGTTTGGCCGTCGACCTGCGACAGGACAGGCCATGCTTGAGCAGCTCTCGCGTGCTGGCTCCTGGCTGCTGACGGGGCCGCATGACCGTCCTGCCAGATGAAGACTCCCGGCTGCCCGTGGCTCATCACCGCTCGTCCTTTTCTGCCGGTGATGGGTGATGAGAGGAGATGAGGAGCGCCCCCATCTCGGGGCCGAGCGGCCGGGCGAGCCGAAGTTGACGGCCTGAGGGTATCAAACCGGGTGCTGTGTGAATGCACTGATGCAGCCTGTGGGCAGGGTATGAAATGGACGGCATGGCGCTGGCGTGTCCCGTTGCGGCCCGTCTCTGTGCTTCTGCTTGCCGAACTGGTCGTAGCGCACAGGATATTGAGTCCCTAGCCTCCCAGACAACAGCAGCACTGTGTCTACATAGCACATCTGAGCGTCGCCACCAACAAGCTGGTGCTGTGCCAGTGTGAGCCAGTGTGAGCAACCGGTACCTTACGTTTGACGTTGCACTGATCTGCAAGGCGGGAGCTTTGCCCCGCAGCAGCAGCAGCAGCTGTGCCGGGGAAGAGGAGCACGCAAGCAAGGGCTCGTGTTTTTCTTCTTGTTCTTTTTTTCCTCGTTTTTTTCGACCTCTTTGCGCAGGGCCATCTTGTTTTTTTGCTTGTTTGTTTCGTGCTTCGCTTCGGCAGCCATTGGTGTCCGGACGATCCCGGAGCATGTCCGCATGTTCGTCTCACGTCCAGGTTCTGGAAGCATGGCTGTTCCTGGATTCTGTGTGTGACTTGAAGATTCACGAAGTGTGGTTGGCTGTGGGTGGGGGAAGGAATGAGAATCGGCGGCGGGGGCCAGGTGGGGAACGACTGGGAACCACACCTCGAGGCCCCTCACGGCCCCTCAGGGCCGGGGTGCTAAGCGCCAGCCCCAGCGATTGGCTGGCAAACCCTGGTCCTGCAGCCAATCACGGCTGCTATCACGGTGCTGGCAGGGATCCTATCGCCATCCCGCCCTCGATCTTTCGATGCTTCCTGCGTTATTATCCTATTGTTCGTGCCTCGAGTCTCTTTGACTTTGCACAATGGCCGAGTCGAGTCGAGTCCATTCGAGTCATGGGGACTGCCCTCGGCCCGCTGGGTGCTTGAAACAGGAGGCGAAGCCCCTGAGGGCCAAGGTGTGAATTATTGTGAAAAACGGTTGAGAAGTTTGAGATTCACATCCCAGAAAAAACATATTTCCACAAAACGTTAAGGTACTTTGATGTGCTGGCTGTCCAGACACAATCTGTCAGCGCAGACAACCCTGGCATCTGGAATAAATGCCCCGCTTCCAGCTCCGACGTCGTCCGTGCCGCTTTCAGGTCAAACTGAACTCGCAAAGCTGCAAGCACACCCCGTCGTCGTTGCCAGGCTCATGCGGTGAAGCCTGAAGGTCCAGGGTCGGCGGCGGTGCTGCCTGAATACGAATCCAGTGTCCTGTGCTTCTGAAACCCAAACTCTGGTGTCGCCCTCCAATGCCTCCACAGTACAAGCAACACCCCACCGTCACCAGAAGATGCAGGCCGGCACTCTACCTGAGAATTGCAGATTAGGTCGCATCCTCTCGGCGACATGCTCTTCCCCAGCAACCCAGTAACAGAGCTGGAATTCGTGGTTTGGGTCTGATGGGTTCTCGCATCTCGTCAATGCACGGCACAGCTTTCCAATCACATCAGCAACACGTGCTCCGAGCGCCCCCTCGCTGCCCCGCGATGGCTTCAGACCTTCCGTCAGGGTCAACGGTCCTGCAGCTGCGAGGCCTGATTCGCCGTGGGCATTCTGTGATTCCTGTCGGACGGGCCGGTGGTGGAGTGCAACGACCGGGCCTTTTCTCAAATCATCCCCTTCATGCCACTCCTGGCCCCAATGGCCGTTCACGAGATGTTACCAGTCGTTTCGCGAGAGGCTCGCAACACCGGCCATCCGAGGCGTCCATGGCTGCGGCAAATGCACAGAACGCATTCGACCGGCTGCAGCCACCACGACCGCACCGGTCGGTCGGCAATGGAACCCAATGCAGCACTTTGGTTGGGCAAGGTTACGCTGGACCCCCTCAGGTCTTCAGAAGGAACCCCCATTCATCCATCGGGCCATGCATCTCAATATCGTCAAGCTCAGGGTACGGAGTCGTGCTTCTACTGTGTGCGTTCATGCTCGCCCCCGCGACCACCCCCGCGACCACGAGCGGTCGCAGGCCGTAGCCGCGCTGCAGCGTCATGCTCTGACACGGCGGGCACGAGGCCACGTTGGGAGACCCCATACCCAGGGCTTGGGGGCCGGTGGCCCTGCGGTGGCCCTGTGGCGGCTTTGTGTCGCCCTCCTCCCGGAGTCGACGAGGTAGTTAGAGCCAGTCCCCGTGGGGCGTCCCTGACATGGTCGTATATGTTGTCAGACGTCAGACTTGAGTGGTTGCATATGCCCTGGCTCCAGAGGCGAGAGCCAAATGCCACCTCGCCCTCCTGCATCACCGCCCTTCTGGAAGGCCCGCGGCATCGCAACCCGTGGGGATGAGGGGCAAGAACGTGAACTCGGCGTCCTCTTTGTCGTCCGGCGTCGGACAACGTGGGGTGTGGTGCTCCGACGGCGCTTCCGGGGCTCCGGATGTCACCGCCGGCCGTTGCTCACATTACCAAAGGGTCTCGCCTCGCTCTGTTTGTGAATCTGTGTATCCTCGAGTCGGCCAGATGGCGAAGTCGCAGAACCCGGGACCCAGAACCCGCAAAGCACCCCTCGCGGCGAGGTCCGGGCACAGCACCACACCAAGAAGATGTCAAATTGTCAACCTCATGATGGTGGCCGATCCGACATCTGGCAATCTCAAATTTGATGGACCAGGGAGACCCTGAACGGCAGCCCCCATCCCCTCAATGTCAAAGCGGGACCAAGCTTTGGCCTTTTCCGCCCCATCTCTCTCCGCATCGCATGCAAGCAAGGGGCGGGGCGACGGCAGCGTCCTTCTCATCCCATGTCGTGCGCAAGGGTTTTCCCTGTATCTTTTTCCACGATCCGCAACAGGATCAGCCGGGCTCTCCCCCCGCCTCACCGGCTTGCCTGTGAAGTTTGGTGTGTGGCCGGGTGGCTGCGCTACGCTGCGCTGCAACAGGGACATCCACGCATCGCAAGGCGAGCGAGCGAGGGCACTGCTCGCCATTGGCTTCACCCCACCTCCACTTACACCAATAGTCCACATTCAACACTACTGGACATAGTATGGACAGATATACAGGCCGACCTAGGTAAGGTAACTTGAAGCTCCTTCTGCTGCAGGATCTCGCAAAAGATCCTGTACACGTCAATTCGAGATGGCGCCACGGCCTCCCTGCGCCAGCAAGGGTCGCTATCTTCAACCGTCAACATCATACTGTGTAGGTATCATTCTCGCCTCCCGCCTCGTCGACTCGGCTGGCTTGTCGAGTCCGCATCGTCGTCCGTTTTGGTCGCCGCACATCTTCACCGCTCGCCCTGTCTCACCTCCACAGCAGTCGTACACACGGCAATCCTCAGAGTAAAGGAGCGTGATGACGAAGCACACGTGTGCAGCTCGCCGCCAACAACCCGAGACGGGAACGCCTTTCTCGTCTCCAGGCGTCGCGCTGCTGCCCGTAGCCGCCATCCACCCGGCGCCAGCTTAGAGTGAGTCGGGGCACGGGGTGCTGCTCTTCCTGTTGAACAAAATGGATGAAGTGGGCTTCGAGAAGTGCGAGTGCGAGGTGAAGACGAGATTCGCACCGGCCAGCATGTGGCACCGATTGGCCCTGTGTCTCGGCGCGGAAACCTGGCCTGCATCCCGGCGGATCACAGCGGCATCACACACTCTCAAGGCTCAAAACGGAGGTGACGTGCCGCCACAGGACTCGATCACGCTGATGCCATTCGATCACGGGCTTGCCGTGGCAGGGAATTTTAACCTTGAAGGATTTCACTAGCGACTCTCTCCCGCTGCTCTGCGGCCATCGTGGAGAGCGGGAGCCTCGATGTCTTCTCTTGTCTCGAGGTAGCAACCGGGGAGCTGTGTGCCTCGCCTCGACTCGGCTCGGTTTGTTTATTCGTATAAGTCAAGCCGGCCGCCACACCCGTGTACGGCCGTTGCGCTGCCCTTTTCAGACTCACAGACTGACGCTATCGCCGGCAATCTTGCAAAAAGCATAAAAGACATCAGAGCTCCCGCTCACCCTGGCCTCGACCCCGCCCAGGCATGGCAGCTCTGGCTTTTCCGTGCTTGCCGCCGCCAGCATCCTCCAAGAATCCCTGACCCTTGCGCTTGCGAGCAATGCCAACGGCCACCGTCGCCAAAAATGGCATCTCTAGCTTGCGCTCTAAGCCCAAAAGGATCGGCTCTCAGGATCATCACGCCTCCGGCGTGGATCGGGCCGCACGCTCATCACGCGCTAGACCAGAGCTGAGCTCCGAATCACGCACACGGCAGACAAAATCCCCGCCAACGACCGCCATTCATTAAAACGTCACACTGTGCCCAATGTTCAACATCCATCATCCAACGAGCGTTGGACTCGAATCAACCGGCCAACCATCACACCGAGGAGCCCCGCTGGGGGCTTCTTGAGGTGAGGACTTGAGGTTGAAATGACACTGACACGATCGAGGGATCAAGAAATCAGGCCAGCCGCCCTCGCTTGACTTGAAACGTTGAAAGAAATACTACAACGTTATTAGGATTGACCAGTATCTGGCGGTTGAGTCGTCATCAACAAACATGCCCACGTAGGCACTTCTCGAAGCGTGATGGCGGTTAGCCTAACGTCTTCCGATGTAGGTCTCAAGCGCACTTGCAAGACATAAGCCCTTGCACAACACTCCCGCCGCGCTATCTTGCCTACTCAGAGCCTTCCAGTGCTGTGAAGATACTCTTCTCCCTTCACGGTGACTGCCCTGACGTTGCGGGGGCATAGCTTAGCTCAAGTACCCCCAAACTCATCACAACTCAGGGCAATAAAGCTCGAGACGCGTAGTGGTGAAGTCGAAATGTTCCAGAATGTATCAGCAGTCCCAATTATGCTTGCAATAAACTTCAAAAACTCCTGCAAGAGTTTGAGTTAGCTTCATCTCTCTTCAACATAGCTGCGTGAGGAGTATGCTGTGACGTCAAGTGGTAATCACCAACATCACCACCAATTCCAAGACAACTAGGTACCTAGTACGGTGACTACATAAATCTCAGCTATACTAGAGCTCAACTAAGTTGTTCATATTGCAGTAACTTCCTCCATAAGTCAGGGCTGCTAGTGACAAGATCAAGATACCTCCTCGATCTTGGCTCAGCAGCCGCCGGCAGTCGTCCACACCCGAGTCTCAATACCTAAAACAGTTCATCATTTGGGCTATTTTGTCCCCGCTTGCTTAAAGCAAAATACCGTTAGGGCCTTGAGCTGTAGAGTGACGGCTTACTTCCCACTCAGGGCCGAGAGCGGCTCAACCCACGGCCGTTCCCTCCTCGAAGCCAGACGATAGCCGCTCATGCCTCCGAGAGCCGTCGTCTTACAACCCAAAGAAATAACAGCTCACTAAAGTGAGTCGCTCTTTTCTCGCGAGCCGTTTCCCTCTATCTAATAAGTGTGAGCGAATATATTCCGACCCGTGTACCCCCGGTATGGCGCGGCTTGCTGGGTCCCGGCGTAGCACTCCAGTGCTGGATTTTTGGGCAGCAACTAAGCTCGGATAAAAACTTGAGTCTGATGGCAAGTTTGGACCCTATCCCGTTGGATCTTTTGTCTCACTAGTCGGGCACCGTTGACAGAATACTTCTGGAGCAGAGCTGATGCCAGGTGTCTAGCAACACCATTCCTGCGAGACAACTTACGCAGATCGACACAGCATCCATTGACCAACAAAACACGCGAAGGTTGATGGATATAGGGTGCGGCAAAGTTCTCGCAACGAAAAAGTGGGCGTGCAAGTTATCTCAACAACAGCGGATCTGATGTCGCCAAGTGGTAACTCGAGGGATGGCTGGACTGGGGGTGTTTAGCTGGCAACGATCCCCTCTTTTCAACTCGGTTGCTAGCAAGGCCATAGCAAAAAGTTGTAGAAGGGCTATCAGGACAAATGGTGGTAATCGTTCGAGAAGTAGTACCTCACGGTCGTGATCGATCACAATTTGCGATTTGAACCTGTCATCCTCAAGTACCTACCTAGTGATGCACCCAACTAACTCCTAGATCGTGATGCTAGTACCTGTTCATGCATCTGAAATATGTCGGATATGAGGCAGTCAGCAATCTGTAATCTACAAATCGGCCTTTTTCCCCCGAGAAGGAGAGTATGGTTGCTGCGACAGAAGGGTCGAGCAGAAGCTCGACGAGATCAGGGGTAACCCTGCGGGCTTGATCTACGAAGAAACACACCTGAAGTTGTGAGGTTGTGTGGGAATACATGTAGGCAATGCAGCAATAAAAGAGTGATGGTGTTGCTGTTGTTTTCTAGTAGAAAGTAGAAAAAGGTTGTGAAGGCCAACTGCAAGAGCGGTATAGGGGTTGGCCATGCAAAGGCCACAGAGGGGGCAAAGGCCACCCGCAACAGACGTGATGTAGACACTGACTGGCAGTACATAATAATTGTCACGGTACTGCGTAAACTGCTAGTTTCTTCACCCTAGAACCTGTTTGATGCCCCGTTATCACATATCTCATTGCTATGGCTAGCTACAAGGAGCGGCCGCCCCGAACCCTGAACTGATGGTTCCAGTTTCCCTTCTCTCATTGCTCGGTAGTTTCGAGCGACATATTCCAAGCCTACGACCATCTCATTGTCTCTTCTATTGAATACCTCGCTTGCTAAAGTTCCACGGACAGCAGGCATGAACAACCAAGCAAGTTTGCTAGGAGGGATCTCGGACTTGATGTCTCTCGCTATATCCACGTCAGCGTCTACCAAGATCAACGGAAAAGGGGCTTACATCCAAGAAGGGGAGCAAGTGCCGCAAGCGGTGTCTCTCCCTTTAAGGTACCAAACTATCCTACTACTAGGAGTACCTGGCCGCTTCCTCACCCAGTTACTTGAAACACAAGCGAAGAAGCCATGGATGCAAACGTATCAGTGCCAACAAAGTCTAACACAGCTCAACTAGCCTGGCATGGGAATGGCGTGTTTAGTTATAGGTACGGGGAGTGGGAGAAGGGGAGACATTGCCAGTGTTGAGTAAACTCAGAAACGAATCAAGTACCCCTTTATATCTTAGGTCTTCCATTCTCCGAGAATCACCGTAATCCCATTTCCCGCTTCCTTGACCAAGCATGTGCAACCCGCCGCTGATCTTGCCGCCGCATCAACACCGCAAGTCTCAAAACTCATTACCGTCTCGGAACAATGGGACAGGAGTCGCCGAGAGAGATTTTAGGAGAAGACGACGAAGAAGAACCGCTTGTTGCAGCAAAGACCTCCTTTCTGTCATGACTGGATTTGGTCGGTAAGGACTTATTAAGACCTAAGGACCTTCGATACGACAGAGCCGATTCCTACGTCCTGATGTTGGCTTGGTTGAGTTGGTTGAGTGGGTTGTTTGGTTGCTTGGTTGCTTGGTTGGCTTGGTTGCTTGGTTGGCTTGGTTGCTTGGTTGAGTTGGTTGGCTTGGTTGAGTTGGTTGGCTTGGTTGAGTTGGTTGGCTTGGTTGAGTTGGTTGGCTTGGTTGAGTTGGCTAAGGTGTGCCAACCTCGAAAATGGTGGCAGACGGAAGTTTTGGCGGGAGCCCAAGCACCCCACATGTCTCCAAGGAAGCGTCTCTCGTGCCAAATTCCTTTC
>FTIZ01750842.1_pt1 | contig 18030 bp, 19 predicted proteins | sample 1658381 | NCBI WGS metagenome assembly FTIZ01 (sample SAMEA3914822, study PRJEB12502) | metagenome | biome: forest; material: soil | place: USA | collected 2012-03-12 | depth 0.1 m
GGATGGGAGGGGTGAGGGGGTGGTTGTTGGGCTGGGTGCTGGGGAGGGGAGGCTGGCGGTTGGTTTTGTTGGTGTTGTTGTTGTTGGTGGTGGTGTTAGGGAAAGGTTGGAGCCGCTGCTGGGCGGAGGTGATGGGTATGATGATGCCGCGGGTCCGTGGAATCCAGGCGCGGCGCCAGACGGGGCAAGCGGCATCGGCGTGAGGGTCCCCGGGAAGCGAAAGTCAAACTCGAACTGGAACTCCTGGTGCACCACAAACACGAGCGTCTTCAGCCGCGGGAACTTGGCCAGGCTCGCCAGCAGCTTGCCCATGTTGTTCTTGGACACCTTGCGGCCCAACACGGGGTGGAAGATGCCCGGGTACACGCCGTACGACGTGCCCAACGCCAGCCGCGTCGTGCTGTCGCGCACCAGCGGGATCTGGCTCATGAAGTGCAGCGTGCGGTGCAGCCGCTTGACGAGGAGGTACGGCTCGAGCAGCAGGATGTCCCGCGACATGTCGACGTACTTGGTCGTCTTGCCCAGCGTCAGGGGCTTGTAGTGGTGCAGCACAAACGACCGGCTCTCGCGGCACACGGCCGCCAGCGCCGGCGGCGGCTCCGGGTGCACGTTGGCAAACATCAGCCCCTCCTGGGCCGGCGTCTTCTGCTTGGCGTTGGGCGCATCCAGCACCTCATACACCCTGGACTCCGGCAGGGCGTACTCCCAGATCATGTTCCGGATCTCGGGCGGCAGCCGTTGGAACTTGGTGAACTTGCCCGATGACTGCACGGGGCAGCATCGGGGAAAGAGTTGGTCGTAGTGCATGGTGTTGTGGCGCCTGTCGAGCAGACACACCCTTCGACGGCCGTATCGTGCAGCCGAGATATATCGTAAAATCCGTCGTCCTCCAAGGTCCCTTTAGCCAGGCTTCCCAGGCCGTCTCCCGTCGATGTCCCGCTCTTGAGAATATACCCGGCCCAGCCTCCCGGGATCGATGGCCACGTCGATTCTCTCCGCACGGCAATTTGAGCCGCTTCCCAACGTCAAGCCACCAAAAAATAGCTGGCTGGATTTAAGTCGCCGGCAGTCCTCTGGAATAACGCCCGACTGTTATGATCTCACAGCCTGGCTCGGGCGGCCGAGTCTAGATCTCGATGCGGGGTGGTGTGGTTGGTCCTGTGCAAGTCGGCGGCAGGCCGCGGCGGACAGCGGCTTATTATGTATGAGAGGCGAGTGAAATTGGTGGTGCGTAGCAAGCCACAGCTATCAGGATTCGAGCTGACTGAAGAAGCAACAGCAGCGGGTGCGGCGCGAGAGGATATTACGGACACCAGAGACAGGGCGTGTCATGTGTTCTCGCCGGGTCAGGGCCAGGTGAAGAAAAAGGAAGTTGGGAAACGAGATCCTCGCGGGATGCGAGGGCACCATCAAGTTTTGGGGCTGCTCGTGGCTTCAGCTCCTGATGTGTCACTTGACAAAGCGAGCAGGCGGGCAGATCCAAGCCTGGTTCGGGCCTTGGGAGAGATGAGCCCAGGCAAGCCGCAAAAAGCGCCGTGGCCCGGGAACGAGCCGGGCGACATGTCGGAAACGGGTCTAGGGGGATCCAAGACCGAGATTTCCCAGAGCTACCATGCGTGCGTGCTTGGACGTGCAAAGGTGTACCCCTTGCCGGCTGAGAGAAGCAGGAGATGAGATGCAAAGTGCCAAACTTTCCGCAAGGAGAAACCTCACACGGGACTGGGCCGGCACAGCAGGGTCAGAGCGGGAAATAGGGGCCACGGCCCATCCGACGCTACCGAGTGCGGACAATGGCAGGCTTGGTCATGTTCATGTCATTTCGTCTGGATCGGCGGGAGAGCAGCAGAAACATGCCGACCGGCGGACGACGTCGCGCGGCGGGAAGGCAGGCAGGCAGGCAGCTGGCATGGCAGACACTGGACGGTCAAACGCCGAGGCCCAACCGCCGGCCGTCAGCTGGGGCGGCGGCGGTGGGAGAGAGAGAGAGCGGGATGGGGGGTCCTTTGGGCACAGCGCGTCGAATAGGCAGGCCGAAACGACTGCGAGGTCAGTGAGGTCAGAGGAAGGGACTCTGCAAAAGCAAGGGACAAGGGATGGGACGCAGTACGTGGCGGTGGGTTCGGGTGAGCTATTCTTAGTATATAGGGGCCACGTTTTAATCCTGCAGCGTCCCAATTCATTAGTTTCTCAGGCTTACCGATCTGGAACCCATGGTAACGTGCCGTCGACAGGAGAGTCGCAGTCGGGTTGGGTTGTGCGCCGGCTTTCGTGATCGGGGGCGAGGGGGGCAGCGTAGCAGCGTAGCAGTGGACCGGTAGGGGCTGGTCCGGGATGTTCGATAGGCGAGCTTCTGTGATGGGATGAGAGTGGTGGACGGGCTTCTGACTAGCGGGGGTCAGCATAAACTCGGCCAAGCAGAGAGAGTGACAACTGACAAGGACAGGCTAGGCTCGCCTCGGGATGCAAAAGTGTGGGTGGTGGGTTGTGGGTGGGAGAGCCAAAATCCAATAATACGTACCTCCCTACCAGACCCAGCCGTTCCCAGCCGTTCCCAGCACCAATATGTGAGGCGGAAAGCCCTCTCGATGCAGATTGGCCGAGGCGGCACGATAGACGTCCCGCGCACAGCTGGGGAAACAGGCCAGCGTGGGAATGTGGGGAGACTGGACGTCAATGCTACCCCGACATGGATGCAAAACGTGAGGTGGGACAGGACGAGGGCGATGGGGGATTTTTGAGACGGATCAGCGAAGGACCCTCGTCGTCGCGCCCTGTGCCCTGTGCCCCTCGATGTGCCGGACAGATGTGCAATGTAATAATTATCCTCCTTATCCCAGACAGAAACTCGAAACCAAACCAAACGCCCGCCGTCGATCACTCGCAACATGTTTGGCGAGCGGGCGCGGATTCGCACAAAACTGACAGGACTGACACGAACTGGCGGTCACTGCGGCGGATGGCGGGATGCGATGCGATGCTGCAGGGACTCCTCTCCTAGTTATCGCCGGACTCAACTCCTCCCGCGCACGCTGGGGCGCAACAGCACGAAGCAGCATGAAAAAGAATGTGCGCAGCCAGCAGCACGAGATGCGTCTGGTGGCCGGGAATTATTATTAGCGAGGGTTGCGTACACCTAACCTGGACGATAAACGCCGTTTAATTAATCCGCCTCGTTGTCCCGTCGTGTGGGTTGTGCTTTGTTGCGTTGTTGGATGGTGGGAAGGGGTTGGGCGATCAAATCCGGAAGGCAACCCGATCAAGGTGTCAGCCCGGATGTGGGGCACGCTGAAGTCGGGATGCACGGTAAAGATACGGTGCTGAGCACTGTGTAACACATAACCCATTGCCTGTCATGGAAGCAACGTTGAAGGTCTTTTGGTCCCTGGAGGCATTGCACTATGTATATTACTGGAACGCTTGTCGTATTCGCACTCTCTCTTCAGGTTCTTTTCGATTTGTCTGGTCTTATTAATCTTGTGACGAGGGATGGAAAGAAGGACGGGAGCAGGGAGACACTGGGAAGACAGATGGGCCGAGACCAAGAAGGGAAGCATGAGAATTGGTCTTGCAGTACACAGTATGCCGCCAGAACTTGAGTCTTGGAAGCTGCACAATTCCAGTGGCACCAAGCTTTTCGCAGAACCGTCTCTTTGCACTCTTGGGTAACGAGGTCTTGGAAGCTGGCACGGGTGGATTCCTTTCTTCGCGGTCTTGATTTTTGGCGAGAGTCGGAGCAGTGAGCAGGACATGGCAGCAGCGCAATCTTCAGACTCCGGATTGGTCCATAATTCCAGGTTCCAATGTGGGGCAGCATCTCGGCGCGCGGGTTATTCCGCTCCCCCAGAAAAAAAAAATCTCTGTATAAAAGTCACCATCAATCCGACTCCGTTTGAGGGTTGATTCTTGATTTCTCGTGCGGCTGCTAGTCTTCAAAACCGTTTCCCCGGTTGCTCGAGATCCTGTTCCCTCGGAACAGCAATGGTACTCGTAGTGTCACATTCTAGCACAGAGAGATCATATTGCAGGCCGGCCTCCTCATCAGTCAGTCCATCGAGAAACAACCCTGAAGGGCTGGATGGTGATGTGGAGGCTGGACATTCTTCTTTACTTGTTCATGCGATCGTGCGGCGGCTAATCTGCCTCTGCCGATGAGGCTCTCGGATGGGCGCCGTTACCGGGGATGGACTCGCTGGCGTGGAAACGAGGTGGTCGGTAAGGCGGCTATTCTCGACGGTGACGGTGACGGTCTGGCCGCGCATTTGGCTGCGCATAATCGTCGCACTTGGCTCATGCCCTTCCCGATCAGGAAGATGGCAAGCGATTCGTTTCGCGCCGCAGATCCCGTGGGCGTTTCATTTCCGCGGTTCCCAGGAATGAGGTTGGGGTTGACACCCGGATTCCATGGAGGGCGCTTCATTTATCCGCGCCACAATCCCGGCCACGGGATGCCAGAGAAGATGGGTGCGCAATCAACCGCTGCTCGCCTCCCACATTTATGATTGGAACCCTGGCTATCAGCTGCTCGGGCGAGACGTCATGAATCCAGCGCCCCGCGCCCCAGCCCCGTGCACGGAAATGGATCTCATCAATGCCATATCTGCCTCTATGCGTCAAAATCGTTATTCATGATCCAGCCCCTTTCTTGCCGGTGGCCGGGTTTGAGCTCCCTCGACTACTCGCCGGCCTCGTCGCCGATCTTCTCGAGCTTGCCCATCTCCCGCTTCTCGCCGGACTCTCCAATCAGCCTCAGCCGGTCCACCCTCGTCTTTTCGCCGTCGCCATCTCCATCCATCACGAACAGAACCAGGCTGGTGATGTTCTGGAACTTGACGAAGCGTAAGGGGATGTTTGCAGTGCCCTCCGCGCTCCAATCCTTCTCTGAAAGCTGGAATTCTTGGGTCGCGCTCAGGTCCTCGGCTTCGTCGAATCCGAGGTTGTGCGGCTTGTTGGTAAAAAGCTTGACAGTCCGCGGCCTCATGGGGGCCTCCTCATCGTCATCGTCGTTGCTTGGAGGCAGGGACGTGATCTAGAACTGAGTGTTAGGTGACTGTCCGTGACGTGAGTAAGCACTTGGCGCCCGTAACGTACCTGGAGAGTGTGCAGCTTCAGCATGGACTGGAAGGGCATGAAGAGCAGTAGCTGCTCGTCTGTGTCGCTCTCGACCCAGTCCTTGGTGGTGCTCTTGCCTCCCGACAGAGCGCTGGGCTTTGCCGTGTCAAACAGCACCCGCACCCCGCCAGCATCCGGGTCCACGTTCAGCAGCTCGCACCGCTGCAGCTCGATCTGATCCGTGACATCGGTGTAGCCGCGGGGCAGGTCGGCGCCTCTCCAGCTGCCGCCATTGCCGCCGCTGCTGCCGCTTGCTTCGCCGCCGCTGCCTAGGTTCTCGACCTCCTCGCTGAGCTTCTTCACTATCGACTGCAGCTTGATGGGGTCTGCGCCCTGGACTCTGTCGGCGACCTTGGCATTGCGGAAGATGATGAAGGTGGGCAGGGATGTGACTCTGTAGGCCTGGGCGACGTCCTTTTGCTGGTCGGTGTTGACCTTGACAAAGGTCACCAGATTCGGGCGGGAGAGCGTCTGCGAGAGCTTTTCGAACAACGGGGCGACCTGCTGGCAGGGCCCGCACCAATCGGCGTAGACTGAAGAAGAAGGCAAGTTAGCGAGGCTCTAAGAAAGAGTGACCGTAATGCAGGAGACTGCGAAGTCGCCGCAAGGCATCACAACGATCACGACAGCCACGACCACCACATGGCGGGGTAATGAGGGACGCGGCACGAGCAGCGTTGCTCACTTACAGTCTGCCACCACCAGCCTGGAGGCCTTCAGCACCTCACTGAACTGCGTCGGCGACGAGATATTCACCGTTTTAGACATGTTGGGCGGTGGAGCTTCCGAATGTTGTTGCAGCAAAGGAAATCGAGAATGCCCCGCGACAGCTGCTGCAGGCAGCGATGGAGCGAAGCACAAATCCAAGGCTATTCCTACTTCGGCTAGCGGCTAATTGTTCCGCCGAAAGCTCAGGTCAGGGGCTTGCTCCGTTTGTTCAGTGCCTGTTTTGGAAACCCGACAACATTGGAAGTCATCAGAGCCACCGAGCAATGAACAGTCAGAGGTACCGTGACGGAGTACACTTCATGTTCATGGCAATTGGAAATAATCCAATCATGCATCGTGATTTAATCAAACTGAGCCATCCACGGCCAGCGCAACAACATGGCTGCCACATCATCTTCGAAGTTTTGCATCGGTCAGCGTTAGAAAAATAATGCAAAAGAGAGTGCCGGTCAGTGATGCCGATGGTGTTGTTCGGCTATCAGCAAGAATCATCCTCTTCGGAAAAGCTAGAAAGATCCGAATCAATACTTAGCGCCATGCTCGACGAGCAGCAGCACGATCTCAGCATAACCTCTAACAGAAGCAGCCCACAACGCATTGCTATAGCGCCCGCCCTGCGCGTTGACATCGGCGCCATGCTCGAGGAGCTGCTGTACAATCTCAGCGTCTCCTGCCGCAGAAGCAGCCTGCAGCGCGTTTCCGTAGAGCCCGCCCTGCGCGTTGACATCGGCGCCGTGCTCGAGGAGCTGCTGTACAATCTCAGCGTCTCCTGCCACAGAAGCAGCCTGCAGCGCGTTGCCGTAGTACCCGCCCTGCGCGTTGACATTGGCGCCGTGCTCGAGGAGCTGCTGTACAATCTCAGCGTCTTCTGCTACAGAAGCAGCCTGCAGCGCGTTGCTATAGTCCCCGCCTTGCGCATTGACATCGGCGTCCCCTTCTGCTAAAACAAGGGCGACCAGCTTCTGGTAACCACTAAGCGACAACATGTAGAGCAGTCCTCCATCCATCTCATCCTGCGAGTACCGAACCTTGCCGATGCGGTTACTGAGAGCAGTCGAGAGAAATGTCTTCCACCATCCAAACCAGTCCTTTCGGGCTTGCAGCCATCGCACAATCTCCTGTCGCATGGCCCCCCCGAAGAGCGCCTTCTCTGCATGATCGAACATGTGGTTCGCTGCATACAGCAAGAATGGATATTTCTCGCTCAGGCGCCGCATACCCTGCTCGCTCTTTGATGTAGTGTTTAGTCGCTTGATCTCGGACCAGCAGCGATCCCACAACTGCCCGTGGCTAGCACTGATCGGGTAAGGCTGGAGAGTCTGATCTAGCGTCTGCAGCCTCTGGTTTCGAAACAGGAAGTCGTTGACCGAAAGGTGAATGAACTGCACAGACGCCGCATCCCTTCGCGCCTCAATAAGACCCCTGGACGACGCGGTAATGCGCCGCTGGATGGCGCGGCCCGTGATCTTTGAGAAGTCCCACGGCCCGGTGTACTCCGGAGCCGTTCCCGCCAGCACGGCGAAGAAGAGCTCTTCCGGCTTCAGTGGCCGCTGACTGAGCAGCACCCACTGGAGCATGCGTACCATCTCAGCCATATTCGTATGGTCTTTTCCCAAGAGCTTGTTGAATACATCCTCGAGATCAGACGGTACCTCCTCTAGTACTTTGCGCATCGCTTCCAAACGGCCGTCGTCGTAGGCTTTGTTGAGCAGAGACACTACAATGACAACCCACAGAAAGATGCCGCCTGCCTTCTGTCGGACCGAGGCCTTGATGTCGTCATTATGTCCTTCTAGCTTTTGTGCGATATACGTAGCGATGTCTCTTGCATGCTCTTTGCTCGCTTCTACGATCAACTCTAAAGTCTTCCTCACGCTGACGTGGGGATAGTGACGGCTGGAGAGGCAGATCCTTAGCGTGACACCAGTTTGGACAGCATCAATGCTCAAACATTCAAGAAAGCCGACAACATCTCGAACGTCTTCGTCGTTACACTCGTCGAGGGCATCAACAAGGAGGAGGAGGGGTTTCGACTGCCGGTTTTTGATGACCGAGCGTATGAAGTCCGCCAGTTGTTCTCGACGCCACACGCACTCCCTTTCCAGATACATCCTCTGCTTCTGGTAGATGGGCCGAAACCGTTCGTACAGCGTGTCGTCCTTCTCGAGCAGCTGGTATACGATTGACCGCAGCATGCCGAGAGGCGTCTTCTCGAGGATCTCGCCTCGGGCGTTGAAGAAATACGCCACGATCAGGTGGTCGGCAAAGACCTCCTCGCAATAACGCAGAGTATGCTTCATGAGAGTCGACTTGCCCGCGCCCGGCTTGCCCTTGATCCAGAGCACGCCATTGTGGGCTAGAAGGTTGGCGCGGGTGGACCACTCCTGGAACTGGGTGGTGCCAAACAGCCAATCGCATGTACCTCGATGGGCAGCAGTTATGTCCTGTAGCCGAGAGTCGATGTCGCGGAAACCGAGAGAGCGGAGGCAGGCTGTGCTCGTGTCAGTCGTCTGTATTGCGGTGGCTTCTCAAGGAGATCTAGATCTAGATGTGATTTGAGTGTAGTATGAACATTGTGAGAGTGGTAGTACAAACCTGCTTTTTCCAAAAAAAGCGTAGTGGCCTTCCCGCCAGCTCGCGGGGCTTGGCTTCCTAGACGCGGAGTGGCATCGGTAATGTTTGTGGGAGTCCGATCGAGTGTCGTAGACAAAGGTGAAAGCCCTTCCAGCAGTTCCCTCCCGTATGCGGCTGCAGTTGCAGCTGCATAATCCTGCCACTCTTTATTTTTGTGGGAATCCGAGTAGTCGCAAATGCCACGAATGGGCAAACACTGGAGGTTGTCCATCATGCCGGCTGCCTCCATCTCAAAGCATAACGCTGAAAGCCGTTGAGCAATGTCATCGCGTGCTCTCCCGTCCTTCATCACCCTGTTTCCCGAAGCGATGACTCCGTAGTGAGTCTTAGGTTCGTCAGAGAGGCATCCGCGTCGTGGTTGCAGCTTTTCTGGGTCGCAGCCAATACATGTTTGCGCCCCGAGAGGGTGTTCATAGGAGGCTTGAAACAGGCGATCGGGGTGGTTTGGGCGTCGGATGTTCGGGAGGCGCCTTCGTAGGATGCTTGCCATTCGACTGTCAGGATTCGATTGTAGCGCGGACACGGCCGAGTTCAGCAACCTAGCAGGCGTCTTCGCATCCGCCGTTTCTTGGAACAAGCCGCCCGCAATCATCTTGCCCATGTCATATTGTATGACCCTCGTGCCAACGACGACATCGCCTAGGTATATGTCGGCCTGGCTAGGGGATCCGCCGCCGATGCCGACCATCAAGGTAGCGCGAACGTTCGGAAAGCTTCGCTTCAGATTTGTCGCGACGATTGCGGCGTTGTTCGTTCCGTACTGTCCCGGCAAGCATGTCATGACGACGTTATGCTGGTCGATACGTCCGAGCACGTAGGTGTTGTCGTCGCCGGGTTGGTTGGGTAGCAGTGGGTGTTCCTCGTCCAGCATGGCACGCGATGCCGCTAATTCCAAGGAAAGTGCGCAGATCCAAGCGATTGTGTAATCTCCATGCACCAGTGGAGAGTCCACATCGTGGTTTGGGTGAAGGCCGAGGGTTCTTGGCCTCTTCGAAAGGCTTGCAGACGAATCTTCATCTTGGTATGCTCGTTTCGAATTCATGGTAGGGCTTTTACATCAACGACAGCCGGAGAGTCGGTCGGGGGTGGGAGGGCCATGGGGGTGGTAGAGGCGAGAGCGGAAGAATTTGAAGGCGGTTCACGATGGCGAGGCTGCGACTGACCACCTCGAAGGAGGCAGCCGAGCAGGTGAGTGGCGTCACGTGTGGCATCAGGCTCTGAGGGCGAGCAAAGGACTCGCTATCTCTTTCGGGAAAGGGTAAAGGGCGAGCTGAGAGTCAGAAAATTAGATATCTACGGAAAGTAACCCAGCAGGGTCCCGGGGGCCTTGATCCCGTCGGGTGTTTTCTCCGGACCCGCTGCGACGACCCTTCCCGGCCCGGGATCAACTTCGGCGGCGGCGACGGCGGCCATGACGGACCGGACCATGCCACGTGACCCTATCCACACAAAACCCCAACCCTTGCGCCAGCGCGACCCCCTTTTTCTTTTTCCAACACTATTCAGTGCAACCGATGTGTTGCAACACAATAAATGCACCTAAAGCTATGGGGTCTGTTGCGTCGTTTAATTCTATTGGAAATGTTACACGCATTGCGGGTCAACCAAGGTTTGTCAAAATGTCCTATAGTACTATCCTCTACCACAACTCTTCGTTGCAAAAATAAGATCATGGAAACTTGGCCCATCTTCAAGCAGCGTGGAACTAAAACGCCAAAGAACCGCAAACAACAATACCACCAAGAGCAGCGGCTACCTAACATGCAGAGAGCTTGCTGAACACGCCACGCGCCCTGATACGGGGACCCCATTTGGCGAAGAAGAAGGGGGCTGGCAGGAGGAGCACGCTGATGCAGGCAAAAACGGTGCTGCCCCAGTCGATACCAAGATCTCGATACATGGGCCAAACAAAGAGCGGAAAGGCCCCTGCTGCCAGGGATCTTACAAAGGTGTTGGTGGCAATGGCGCTGGGGCTGTACCGGGTGAAGGTGTCGACAAGGTACTGAAGAGAGGACTGGAAAATGGTGGTGAAGCCAACCCCGGTCAAAAAGACGCCCATAATTGACGGCCAGGGGCTCGAAACATGCTGCGAAGACGTCCCTACATAGTATTCTCCTGGTCAGTTACTTGCGAAATTTTCCGCCTTGGACGAATTTCAACTCACATCCAAACAAAAAGAGGCCTGCTGAGAAAGCGAAACCACCATACATCATGGGTGGCAGCCTTGCTTCGGGTACCGGCTTGAAATGGTTCGCAGCTAGCTTATTCCCGTAAGAGATGTTGTTGTAGATGTTGGCGGCGGCGGCAACCAGGCAGCCCAAGAGCAGAGCCAGAAACGGCAGCTGGCTGACGACGGGGCCCCAACCTCGGATTTGGTTGTACTCGAAGGCCACGCTCTCTATGCTGGCGTAGAGAATTGCTGTAGGAGTACTCCATATCAGCATGCATCCATTCCTGCCTTGAAGGGCGCCCATGCTGGCGTACCGTAGACGAATGATGTGTAGATGGTTAAGAGCAAGCAGATTGGATCTAAAAGCATCTGAAAGGGGCGGACGAGGTAAGTTCCGAGGAGGTCTCTGAATGTCGGAGCGGTCTCTTCCCACTAAGATCCCCAGTCAGCGTCGGGTAAGGAAGTGGTAGATCGCGGACTTAGCCACGGCGTTCCCAGTCTCAAGCAACAAGGGTTATGAGTAGGTAGGGACCACGCACCTTGGCATGCAGTGCAAAGTTCCCCGTGGCTCGTCGCAGTCTCTGAGCCTTGCGCGTCAGGAGCACATCCGCATGGCTTTCGTCCAGAAATAAGGCATCCAGGATAAACTGTGCCATCATGACAATGCCTGTCAAGTACTCGGTCCACCGCCACCCACACCCGCTGGCAATGAATGCGCCGCCGATGATGGGACCGAGGGTCGGTGCCGCCGCAAGGGTGATACCGTAGCATACCATGGGCGTTCCGCGTTGCTGTGGGCTCCATATGTCGACGATGGAGCCGCCGGTAATGGAGATTGGCGAGCTGCCAAAGACTCCGGCGAAGAAGCGCGTGAGGAGAATGGTCTGCACGTCCCTGGCCGTCGCGGTGCCAAAAGCAAAGACGGCGCTCACAAAATAGGGCTGCCCAAGGTAGTCAGTGACACGCGTACCATTGAGAGAACTGGCACGGGGACTCACAAGCAAAGCCGGCCATTTTCGGCCGTAGACTTCGCACAGCGGCGCCCACAGCATAGGACCAAGAGCAAAACCAAAGATGAGCATGCTGGTGCCGGAATTGGCAACGTTGTAGGAGACGGAGAACTCCTCGCTGATCTGTGCTGTGCCGGCCGAGTAAATGGCAGAAGCGAAGGTGATCCAGCAAGTCGTCAGTGCCCATAAGGCTGTGTTGTAGACCTTCTTGTTGAGGGGCCAGTTCTGGGGGTTCAGCTCGTCATCATCCCCGTCAAAGGTTATTGGTCTCGGCGCGAGCTCTTTGAAGGTGCCGTTTCCGTTGACGGCAGCCGAGTCGGTAGATGCATGCTCGCTCATTTTCTCAGTCATGCTCCTGGGGTGAACAGATGGCATTCAGGGGTAATTCTTATTCAGGGGTGAATTGTTGTCGAATAATCAGGCACGCATTGCAGTAATTCAGGGGCAGAGAAACCTCAAGTCAACGCAGGTAAACCGCCTTTTATATTATCGAGATGCTGAGAAACTGGCCCTGTCGTGGAGTTTATCTGAAGATCCGGGCCACGCCTTGTCTAACATCACGTCAATGGGCGTTGAGAGGCATAGCGTCGGCCGAAGTCAAGTTTCGGCAAGCTTCGCTCGCTCACCCTCGCAAAAGTTATGCGAGGTTATCCGAATGCCGACCGTCCCGTCACCGTACTTGCACGGTGCAGAAGAACATGCATTCAATACCACCCCGTGCCGCCCCCTGCCCATACCCGCTGCTCCTATGCATGTTACGGCCCTTGCTTGTCGTTGGTTTGCGCACAGTGTTGTGCACACATCATGTCCTGTCGGTATGAACGACCCAGCCTCTTCCTCGCCTCCGGGACTCAACTCTTCCTGTTGTCCACTGTCAAGCCCTGCTTGACGCTACCACCTACAACGACATGGCGTCCGCACTCGACGTGTCGTCACCGCACATCCAAGTGCGGACCTGCAACCTTTGCCGCCAGCGCAGGGTCAAATGCGACCGCCGCCCCCCACGATGCTCCAACTGCGTGAGGTCCGAGGTCGATTGCATCTACCCGCCAGGTCGCGGCAGGGCACCGAAGAGACCGAAGCGCGACGTAGCCCCCAAGGTCTCCGAGCGGCTCTCCCGCCTCGAGAGCATCATCAAACAACTCAGTGCGGCTGGTGCTAGACATCCGGTATCAGCCGACCCAACCTCCCAGGCTCAGGATTCTCAGGTCCAGGGGGCGAGCGGTGATAGTACCCGACCGCTTGATCAAGACTTTAGTCGTCTCAAGGTCGACGACTCAAAAAGCTACTACGTGAACAATGCCTTGTGGGTAACGTTGTCTGACGAGGTGCTACTCCTGTTCTTGTTCCATACCTACCTGAGGTAATGCTCTAAGGTACTAATGCGTTGATGCTAGGTCGAGGAACTGCGTGATCTATTGTTCGAGCCTGCAAGCGATGATGTTGGCTACGAGCCGACGCAGTCATCTTGCACCGTGGTCGGCGCCACCCCTGATCCCTCTCAGCTAGGCCTGAATGCCGCCATCTTTGGCTACCGAGCTGTCTCCTCTTCCCTCCTGTCTTTCCATCCCTCGCTGCCACAGGCGGTTACTCTTTTCGCCGCATTCACAGACAATGTTGCGCCCCTGGTCCGCATCTTCCACATGCCCACGTTGACACGCATCTACTGGGACGCCGTGGCGTCGCTCGGTTCTTTGGACAGACACATTGAGACTCTTCTCTTTGCAATTCACTACTCAGCCGTGGTCAGCCTCTCTCCAGACCAGTGCCTCGGCATTCTCGGTGAGACCCGTGAACTTTGTCTCGAGAGGTACCGGTTCGCCGTCGAACAGTCACTCGCCCGCGGCAACCTGCTCAACACTCAAGACATGACGATGCTGCAGGCCGCAGTGCTTTTCCTGTCCGCCTTGCCTAACGAGGATGACTCGCGCGCCGCGTGGTCCCTGACATCGCTCATCTACCACATTGCACGAACCATGGGCTTGCACCGTGACGGGACCACGTTTGGACTCAAACCTTTCGAGACTGAGCTGCGTCGGCGCCTGTGGTGGCAGATTTGCATCATCGACAGCCGTTCGTCAGAGTACCACTGCAACGAGCCCATCGCACGGGGCTTTGTCTCGGACACCAAACCGCCCCTCCACATTGATGATGCCGACTTGTCGCCCAACATGCCGGAACCTCCAGCCGAGCGATGGGACCGCGCGACGGATATGACCTTGACTCTAGTCCGGTGCGAAGCCATACAGACGGGCTGGAGGCTTGGTCTTATCAAGGAGAACTGGAAGCAGACCGGCGGATTGGCCAGCACCAGTTCTGCGATAGCAGGAGAGGGTGACGACAGTTACCCCAACACTCCTCCTTCCAAGAAGCTTGGCCCGGAGACCTTAATCCAGAAGCTAGAAGCACGCCTACGCGACAAATACCTGCCCATATGTGATCCCTCCGTGCCGTTTCGACTGCTATCGTCAGCGGTAGCCAGCATCATTCTCGCCCGCTTCCGGCTCATCACAAAATATTCGGCTGCATCCCGTGGTGCGACGAGAGGAGGAGGTCATCAACAAAACAGGGACCGAGGATTGATACCAACCGCCGCGTCTGAAGACGCCAGCCAGCTCGATTACAACCTGCGCAACGAGCTCTTCCACATTTCCTCCGAGATATTGGAAGTATCGGGCACCCTGCTCACAAACCAAGCCATCACACAGTGGACATGGTACTCCAAGACACACATCCAGTGGGGCGCCATGGCGTTTGTTCTCTCCGAGCTCTGCGCCCGGCCCCATTCTCCCGAGTGCGATCGCGCGTGGGACAGCGTGACAACCGTGTATGACGGATGGAGGGTTGGCAGCGGAGGTCAGGATGACGAGGGCCGCCTCGCGCTATGGAGACCTATCAAACGGCTCATGGCCAAGGCTCGCTACGTTCGAGAGTTGCAGAAGACGGATCCTGGACGGCCAACTCAGACTACCGGTCGGAGGGCTCGGCGGCCCGACTCTACTGCTCCTGGCGCTGCGGCAGAGTTTCTCGCCCATCACCCTCCCTCAGCGCACACGGCTAGTCCTTGGTGCGACACGCCAACACCAGAGACCTCGCCATCTGGACTGTCCTCGGCCCCGTATGGCGCTGGAAATTTAGATACGCTCCAGCGGGTGCTTGGTACGGAACCGCTGGGGCTGTTTATGGATCTGATTCCGGACTGGTCCTGGGCGGAAGACGATACCGCCGCATTGTTTGAGGTCATGAGCAAGGAGGAGCTGGATTTCGTCTTGTAATATAGGAACTAGTGATGAGGCCATCCACTACAGCCAATGCCCGACTGCCTAAGTACCTATCTTAGAGTATCACTTGCTCTGCAGGATACGTATGATCTGCTGGATTCGAAGGCTGTGGACGGGGAGGGAGCACGAGAAGCACAGCTGGATGGTTCTAATGTATGGGGGTCTTGTGCTGATACTCGGTATTTAGTACTTTGCAGCATTGATATTCAAGGGTCCATGTTTGAGGAGGTCACGTTTCTGGTCAGTTGCATTTCAATCTGGAGGCATTGTATCCCATTTTCTAGATTTTTTAAACTCTCAAGCTTCCACAAACCACGACAATCTACAAAAGAAATATGAGATACCGTCCACTCACCTCTTGTCAAACTCAACTTACCGAGAGCCAAATTAGTCCTCAAGCCAAAGACGACCGAGCAATCCTTGGTGCCGTATGTTTTCGGGTTTTCAGTTTCCTGCGCGTCAACTGTCAGCCAGCACTCTCACTGCCACCAGAGGCCCGCAGCCCTGGGGTCGTTCAGCCTGCGTTGATCAACGAGATAACCACGCACCACGGGGGACTCGCACAGCCGCCAGGTCCGCTCCCAGTGCGGCCAATCCTGAGCCGGGGGCTGGAATCGAGTGAACCGCATGTTCAAGGTGCAGATGATAACACTGCGGCACTGGCCCCAGCTCGCCTGAGTAGGTATTCCCGCATGCCCAATGATGGCTAGCACCAAATCCGCCCTCAGCGGCCTCAACACCGGCACCAACTCCAGCTCGCCGTGATCGTCCTCCACGCCAGCCGCGGGGACCGCAACAGCGAGCTCCTCGCATTGCGGGTTGAGGTGCAGCAGCCACTGCACGCCGGCCATTAATACATCCTGACCAACGACATAGTTAATAGCCGTAGCCATACGCCGGATGCCGAGCAGGGCGTTGGCGTGGGGGCCCTGGGTCGGGCGGCCCTGGCGGTTCCACTCGGCCTGCTGTACGATGCTGTGCTGGCGCACGTAAAAGATGTCGTGGGCGAGGTCGACGTAAAAAGCGGGACGGTGACCGGGGACGGAGCGGGGGATCGAGGGCGAGTAGAGGTGGTGACCCCAGAAGTTGGGACGGTAGCGGATATACATGTACCGAAAGAGGCGGCAGACTTGGGGGAGGGCGTTCAGCGGGGGCGCGCGGAGGGTGATTGTAGTGTTGCGGGCCACGTCGTTGTGGAGGAACCAACCGAACTGGTGTTGGAATGAGGCAGGGGAGATGTCGATGTGGATGAGCTGCGGGGCCGAGAGAATGGACTCGAGGATGAGGGTGACGATATCTGCCGGGTAATACGCCAGGCTGCTGGAGTTGGGGTCCGCGACGACGAGTAAGGGGTAGTTGTCCATGGTGGAGGGTGCTGTTGTTAGTATTGTGTGATGAGTGTTAGTTGAGTTTGTGTCTGATTATCCAACAGTTACCAGCACTATACGTCGCGGGGCTCCCTTTATATCCCCTGCGAGGACCGAGACTGTCCAAGACAGCCGTCCTGGCGTAGGACATATTGTACATGAACGGCGCGGGTTGTGCGGTCACCAATTAAGCTGTCCCCCAAAGGGCCGCCAGTGTTCAAGGACAGTCCTCGAACAACGAGAACGGCCCTCGAGACTTCCAAGGAGGGCGAAAGAGATTCAAAGATACTGTCTTTGTTGTCAGTACAATGGCCCTGAAACCCGACACCGGCTTTGTAGTCGAGGCTTTACAATCAAGGTTGGAAAGATTGGAGACCTCGACCTCCTCCAATTTATTGCAAAGGGTTCGGAAGTTAGCCTTAACAACTCCTAGGTGTGCCAGAATCGGGTTTATCGTGCTATGGGCAGTAGGAAGACGGAGGAGAAGGGAAAAGGGAAGACAGAGAAGGAACAAGAAGGGAGAGCAAAAAAAGGGGGGAAAGCACTGATAATGAATAGAGAGGAACAACTCAAACACAGAGCATAGCCACCATTGTCTCACACCACAAAGAAAACAATGGAAACCTCAAACATGTAGATCAGAGTATGAATTGCCTACTCTAAGAAGCTACCAGAGGGTAGTCGACCCTCGGACTCGGATATTCTTGCTGTGGGGGTTCCCGTATGCTCCCCGCCCAAGAGTCCGCTCCAGCGGGGGTGTCTTGTCATGTGTGCCAAAAACGACGCCGCCCTCGTCCGTCTCGGTCCATCTTGTCCGTCCCTTTCCCACCCGCTCTCTCCGCTTACCCTGCCCGAGATTGCGGTACAGACGGCGGTTCCTACCCGGCGAGGCGCCAATGACAGCTGTGCTGGTGAATTCCGGATTCAACAACAGCCGCTCGCTCATTTGGCCTCACCCTTGACGATGCGGCAGACGAGGTCGGAGCCGTCGACCGAGTCGCCTTCCCGCACCAAGAGCTGCGAGACCACGCCGTTGTGCGGGGCAGAGATGACCATTTCCTGTGGAAGTCAGTTAGCAATTTTCCAACCATATAACCGCAAACAGGATGACATACCATCTTCATGGCGCTCAGCACAGCAAGCGGGTCGCCCTTCTTGACCTCGGTGCCGTCGTGCACGCGCAGCTCGACCAGGACGCCGGCCATGGGCGCGCCGACCTGGCTCGAGTCGGTGGGGTCGGCCTTGGGCCGGCTGACATTCTCGACCGAGGCCTGCTTGTCGTCGACGGTGACCTGGCGGACCTCGCCGTTCATCTCGTAGAACACCTCGCGCTGGCCCGTGTTCTCGGACAGCGGGCCGACGGCGAGCAGCTTGAGAATGAGCACCTTACCCTTCTCAAGCTCGACGTGGAACTCCTCGCCAATCTCGGGCTTGGAGAGGAAGTACTTGGTCGGCAGGACCGAGAGGTCGCCATACTTGGCCACAAACTTCTTGTACTCCTCAAACACCTTGGGGTACATGACGTGGCTGGCAACGTCGCACTCGGTGGCGACGCCGCCGTACTTGCGACCGAGCTCCTTCTTGACGGCGGCAAGGTCGATGGGGTCGAGGAAGAGACCGGGGCGCTGGTCCAGCTTGCGGCGGCCGCGGAGGGCGTCGGAGCGGAGCGGCTCCGGGAATCCGCCGTACGGCTGGCCCATCATGCCCTCGAGGAACTCGAGGACGGAGCC
>FTIZ01751998.1_pt1 | contig 17960 bp, 19 predicted proteins | sample 1658381 | NCBI WGS metagenome assembly FTIZ01 (sample SAMEA3914822, study PRJEB12502) | metagenome | biome: forest; material: soil | place: USA | collected 2012-03-12 | depth 0.1 m
TGAGCCCTTCGCCTCACAGCATCCTTGGCGGTCGCAGCGCCTCCAATCACATCAGCCCCAGAAGAGACGTCGGTTTGACGATGGTGCCCGGCGGACGTTGCTAGATCTCCGGGACCCGAGGTGCTAGCGGGGTAAGCTTGGGATGTGCCTTCAGCAGTGGCCGCCTTCAAGTCCTCTTTCGGGTTGCCCTTGTAATAATCGTGGAACTTGTCCGCCAACGCCCCCTTCGACATGTCAGGGGCATCATGCCAAGTGTTGTCTGCAGCAGGATGGTCAATCTGATCGAGGTCTTCCCGCTTGGGTCTGACACTGTCGGCAGCGTTGGTCGCGGCATCGCCGGCCATATCCCGGAGGAGGACCGTGGCATCCTGGACTACACATTGTCAGTATGGGAGCCGCGTACATCAACATTCTGAAAGAGTGTACATACGAAGCTTGCGGAACTGGCCGTTGGTGATAATCAAAGTACCCAGAGTCCGCAAACCCTCCAGGGCCTGGTTGCCGTGATGCTGTGCTTGCTCCTTGCTCACCGGAGCGTTGGGGGTAGAGACGGCTTGGGCGTCGAACTGGCGGGTCTGCCAAATGAAGTTCTGCAGCAGATTGCCATCATTCTTAGACAGGAGCAGATTCTTGGCTTGTTTTACGACGTCATTGACGTCGGCAACAAGGCAGCGACCCTCGGACGAGAGCTTCTCGGAAGGATGGGAGAGAGCCTGGGATTCGAGGAAGCTGTTCAGAGCGACATCGATCTGGTCGTTCTATATGGTAGGTTAGCACCTGACACTGGCTGAGTGAATCCAAAACGGGTATGCACCGAAGGGACTTTGCCAGTCTTGAAAGCGCTGATGATCCCGTAGATCTGGAGCTTGCGGTTGACGTCGGCCTCCTTCTGCTTCACGTCTGTGGGTTTGTTGACGGAGGGTGCCATTTTGACGGGTGAATTGTGGTGTTGAGCAAGTAAAATATTAATTCGAGAGGTGTCGTCGGTCGAGGGGTATCAAAAATGAAAACTGGTGGTATTGGGGTATCAAGGATGCTGGTAGAGGCGCCTGGTTGTCATGAAGAACTATTCAGTACGAGACTTCGAGGGCAGAACACGACGTTTATTATAGACTGCACATGAAAGTTGGCTGGTTGGCGCCGTGAGATGTCGAAAGAGGGATGTGGTGACGTGAGTGTGCCCATCACCCGCAAATCAAATCCGGGGGTACGTCATGGGAAAGGGCGGCCAAAGAGCCAACTAAGAGCCACGCTCTACGCAACCAAGGTTCCGAGGTCGCCCCAGACAGGCACTACGTTATCTTCGCTTCTGTCTCACTCCAAATTACCAAAATCGGAAGACTTGTGGTCCAAAACAGAGCTAGAGAGCTCCCGAAGCAGCGAGGCCAAGACGGGATCCTGCGTCACAGCTCCAGCAATGATCAGACCAAGATGTAACCTCGCCAGATCGTGTGCTTCGTACTGTCAGTTTTCTTCCACTTCAGCTGCGAGGATGAGTATGGCCCGTATTGATCGCCCAAGCTCTCGGGTTCGTCCCGTTTGTCAGGACCCCGGCCTAAGAGGTCAACTTGAAAGTCATGACGTCATGACATGCTTTGCTGGGAGTGTCGATTGAAGAAGGGTTAGGGTTACTCTCATCGGACCCCTTTTCTGGCCCCTTTCCGAGCAATCAGCTCAAAACAAGACCAGCGTCAACCACACCGTCGTCTTCACCAGTAAAACCGGCCGCAGTAAATCTCCAAAATTCAGTAAGATGAATCACGATGCTGTATCCCATCCGACTTCATTGCTCGCCATGACCGTTCGTCATCAGAAGCCTGTCAAACAGTCAACCTTTGTGCTTGCTCGGCGGTTTGACTGCCGGCCTCGACTTGCATACTATGTAGCGTCCGATGGTGTTAGCCAAAGTGCGGTCTCTATTACAGTAGCCCGTGTCTCAACAGAAACCACAGGTCTCAGGAGGTTGCCGGTTGTTGGTGAGGTGAATGGAAGACGTCGGCCTTTTGGGCATACATACCTGTTTTGGCCTAGCTCCAATCTGTTGCAGAATCCTTCGAGAGCCTGGTCACATGACTTCGAGAAAAATCCTACCCCACGCCACCACGCACGCAGGGTGCAGGCCCACGGTCGCGGCTGGCGTTCAAGTCAGCCCTGCATTCAGCGGGGCCCCACCCCCAGGCTCCGCCGTCTCTGCATCTTTCCTCAACCTCACATCCTGTCGAACCGCCTTGCATCCTCGTCTCAACCCCGCGCAGCCTTGCTCTTCAACCACCTCACGTCCCCTAGCGCGCCCCTTGCCCGGAATCCTTAATACTTTCGCTCTTTACTCTATCACAAGCATATCTCAGCACATCATTTTTATTCTGTTCTTTTCCCGACCACGCAGCTGCAACCGAACCATTCACGCGCAACGCGTCACCCCATCCGAAGATCCGGGCGCCCCCAGCGCATCTGGCGACCGACTATTCTGTACACTAGACAGCATTGCACCTGCACCTCCAGCCGCAGCGCATAGCAACAGCGCCTTCCCCCGAAAGCAAGAAACAAAGCGCCCAAGATGAGCATATTCAACCAAAAATCGAAATTCAAAATCAAGACCGAAGTGCGCAAAGTCAAGCAAGCCGTCCCGAACCCACACAGCAACAGCAACAACAGCCGCGCAACGAGCAAGTCGGCGGCCCTCCCCTCTCAAGGCGGCGCCTCGCGTGGGGCGCGCGAGGCGCCACTCCCCTCCTCCCTCAACCCGACAAGGCGTCTCCAGGCCGCCTCCTCGCCCGATCCCAAAGCCAACCCTGGCAGCCGAAAGCGCGCGCGCGCGCCTGCCGCTAATAACCGATCGTCCGCTACTGCTAGCCCGGCGCCCGTGCTTAGCGACTCGGAGCCCGGGGACGACGACGATGATGACTGGCGCGACCGGCTGGACCCCAGCAAGCGGATAAAGTGGGCGCACACTGACGATCCCGATCGGCGGCTGCGGCATCCGCGGATGTGGCTCGGGCAGGGGGACGAGGAGAAGCTAGGGGTAGTACACGCGGTGAATGTGGCGTCGCTCGAGGACAAGTGTCAGCCTGTGATGAGGCTGGGGCGGGACGAGGTTGGGGTGCGGTTGCGGTATCCGGGGGCGAAATACCCAGAACGGTAAGAGAGCGGATTCCTTGCTTTGTCATGGTGGTTGTTGCCAAGGGGCTGGTTTCGATTGAATAGTGCTGACCTTTTTTCTCAGCTATGAACTCGTTTGGGGCAAGGAAAAGATCGACGGCGCTGTAGATATTATGAGGGTTGTCCAGTTGGTGGCTTCGACGTATCTCACCGATGCCGAGGCGAAGCCGTTCCTCGACCAGGACGACGGCATCTACCGCCGGCTGGAGAAGAGCAAGAACACAAAAGACGGCAAGAGCTTCAAGGCGACTCTGGCGGAATACAACGACCAACTCCTAGCGCTCCAGAAGAAGGGCGCAATAGCGAAGAATATCGACGCTATGCGGGGCGTGCCCCGGGAGCTGGTCAAGTTCATTCTGGAACAAGTATACGACCGCACCGTGGCGCCCAAGGTTGAGCTGCTCTCGAAGTACGAAAACGGCTCCGACAACGTGTACGGCGAGCTTCTCCACGGCTTCGTTTCTAACATCTTCGAACGGACGAAATTGACCTCAGACATGGTCTTTGTCGACCTTGGCTCGGGTGTCGGCAACGTGACCCTCCAGGCGGCGGTGGAGCGGGGCTGCGAGAGCTGGGGCTGCGAGATGATGGAGAACGCGTGCAACCTCGCGGAGGAGCAGAAGAAGGAGTTCGCGGCTCGCTGTCGGCTGTGGGGCATTGCCCCAGGCAAGGTGCATCTCGAACGCGGGGATTTCCGTAAGAGCGAAAGGACGCTGGCGGCGCTAAAACGAGCCGACGTGGTGCTCGTCAACAACCAGGCATTCACCTCGCAGCTCAACGATAACCTGGTCAACATGTTCTTGGACCTGAAGATCGGGTGCAAGATCGTGTCGCTTAAGACGTTTGTCCACGATAACAAGAACTCCGAGAACGATGTTGCGTCGTCGATCCTGGACGTCGAGGACTTGACATATCCCCCGGGTTATGTATCCTGGACAGGAGCAGCGGGCACCTTCTGCATCTCGACGAGGAAGTGAGTTCGTGCTTTATATACATCAGCGACAGCCTCGTGGTTCTGGGTGGATTTTTCTGGAGTACGGGAGGGTTGTTGGAGAACATCGTCTGCAAAGGCGAACGAGTACCCCTCTAGTTGTATGGGTTTGTGGTAGTGTTTGGTGTACGTGTTTGAAGGGTAGAGTTTGGAGGGTGAACGGAGCGGGTCGAAAGCAGTAGCGGATAGATACTTGTACATACCTTGTTCAGATACCAGTCTCACATTTCAACAGCGCGGCGCTTTTGCTCGAAACCACGAGAACCGAACCCACTGTGTGTCTCTCGATGTGCGACCTGTTACCTCTTCTTCCTGCTGAACAGCGGCTCGTTCGCCAGATTCATGGCCTCGGCCTCTTGACCCACCCGTTTCATGAACCTGTCGACGAGCTGCTTGTTCTCGGCCTCCTTCTCGGCCCGCTTCTTCTCCACCATGTCGAGCTGCATGTTCAGCACTGCCAGTTCGTCCTGGACATCTGAGACTAGCTTGTTCTTGACCCGGAGCTCCTCGTCTCGGTCTCGTAACCTGATGGTCAGAGCGCGTCGTTCGACGGTCAGATCGCGGAGCGTCTTGGACTCGGACGTGGTCTTGGCACGGAGGCGGACGAGCTCCTCCTCGGCGACTTGGAGGCGCTGTTGGAATTGGCCTTTGGCGCGGAGGGCTTCGGCGACTTCGAGGCGGAGACGGACCACTATAGGGGTGTCGTCTGCGGTGGGGGCTGGCGTCGAGGCTGGTGACGGTTTGCTAGGTGTTGACGGGGTGCGGGCGGTGAGTTCGGTTTGGGTTTGAAGGGCGGCAGCCTTTTCAGCTTCCAGGATGGAGACCCGGTCGAGGAGTTCCGAGTCTGAATGGAGGTCAGATATCGGATCGCTCAATGTGCAGCGTCCGGGGAACGGAATGCCAGGGGACGGAACGAAATGGTGGGGGCTGGGAGTCGCTGTTCACTGACACGCCGCAATCAGCTCTCGATCGACGGGATGCTGCTTCTCAGCATCACGAATGCCGCTGAGGTATTCTTGTCTCCAGTCGGCGGGCATGGTGTTGGTCTCGAGCCAGCCAAAGGGTGGTGCGAAAGAAAAAGCAGTGTGTGGTGCGCAAACAGAACGATAATCAATTAGGTACAGAGGAGCGGGAATACGGCGTGTGACTTCGGTCGGGTGCCCGTCCGCCCTATGATGCAACTTTGTCTGAGCTTAGTTCACATCAACGTTATCGTCCGTAACCCCGCGATCCGACGACAGGGGCCGGGTGGGGTTGGCTCCAGGCTACACCGTGCGAGCCAGACCGCCAAACACACTGTATTTAGGGGACGCGGCTGCAAGCTCCAGTGCTGCAAGCTCCGGTGCTGCGTCTCATTCGGTTGCCTTCACCAAAACAACCCCCAGCTCACGACGAGGTCCACTCACCTTCACAACCAAGCATGAGACCATGATAAATGATGGATTTGGCTCATCCCACAGCAGGCTGGGAACAGCTTGGTGAGCGCTTTTACCGCAAGATCCAGCTCTACACGCAAATATTCGACCAGGACCTGGACCTCGACAACTATCTTGTCGCTGGGGCTCCCTACGGAGGTGCCATCGGTGAGTGGATGCGCTTCTCAGAACCTCATTTGTCTGCACCAGCCCACCTTCTGACACCCAGCACGCAGCTCTCTACCGCGATGAGGAGAAGCTGATCGCCTTTCAACCCACCAGGCCCTCCAAGCCCAGCATCGACATCCACAGCTGCGCCGGCAAGCTCATCCGTCGCATCAACTGGGACCAGGGCGCCATCAAGGGGCTTGGCTGGTCCGAGGATGAGAAGCTCCTGGCGGTCACGGCCGACGGCACCGTGAGGTGCTACTACGACTTGCAGGGGGAGTTCACCCAGTTCCCGCTGGGCAATGGCGCCGACGAGGCCGGTGTCAAATCCTGCCGGTTCTACGCCCACGGTCTGGTCGCTCTCCTGGGCAACAACGCTCTAGTGTCCGTCTCATCATACGATGAGCCCCGTCCCAAACTCCTGGCACCGCCGCCAGAGGGCCAGGTTCACTCGTGGAACCTTATCCCGCCCGCCTACACCCTCTCCCGATCAGTCGAAGTGCTCCTCAGCATCGGCCAGACCATCTACGTGTCGGATGCGTCGGAGTGTGAGGATCGCTTCTTAGATATCGGTCCATTCACCCACATTGCCGTGTCGCCGAACGGCAAGTTTTCTGCCCTGTACACGGCGACGGGCAAGGCCCATGTCATCACCAGCGACTTCCAGACCCGCCTGAGCGAGCACGACTCCAGGTCCAAGATTCCACCCAAGTACTTCGAGTGGTGCGGCAGCGATGCTGTTGTCATAGCGTGGGAGGATGAGGTCCACCTCGTGGGCCCAAGTGGTTCATTGGCCAAATTCTACTACGACAGCGGTCGAGTCCATATCGTCCCTGGTTAGTGGCCTTCAATTCAATGAGCTCCCCGGTACCCGTCTGCTGACCGTAATCTGTGGAAGACTACGATGGAGTCAGGATCATTGCCCAGGACACCTGTGATTTTCTCCAGAAGGTCCCGGATGTCACTGAGGAGGTGTTCCGCCTCGGTGCCGACCATCCGGCCTCGATTCTTCTGGACGCCGTCGAGCAGCTTGAGATGCAGTCGCCCAAGGCCGACGACAACATCCAGCTGATTAGGAGCAACCTTGTCGAAGCCGTAGACACTTGCATTAGCGCAGCGGGCCAGGAGTTCAATGTCCACTGGCAGAAACAGCTCCTCAAGGCCGCGTCCTTCGGCAAATCGGTTCTCGACATCTACAACAGTGACGACTTTGTCGATATGTGCGAGACCCTGCGCGTTCTCAATGCTGCCCGCTTCTTTGAGATAGGTCTGCCCCTGTCCTACGAACAGTACCAACGCCTCTCGCCATCAGGACTCATCGCTCGCCTCCTCAACAGGCACGAGTATCTCCTAGCACTGCGGATTGCCGGCTATCTGCGGCTACCTACAGATAAGATTTACGTTCACTGGGCCTCTGCCAAAGTCCGCCTGGGCTCCGAGGATGACGATGCCATCTGTCGAAAGATCGTCGAGAAGCTATCCGGGAAGCCCGGAATCTCCTTCGAGGCAATTGCCCGTGCTGCATATGACGAGGGAAGAGGACGTCTTGCCACCGAGCTTCTCAACCACGAACCACGCGCCGGCCGGCAAGTGCCACTGCTACTCAGCATGGAGGAAGACGAACTGGCACTGGACAAAGCCATCGAGAGCGGCGACACAGACTTGATTTACTTTGTCCTGCACCAACTCAAGCGCAAGCTACCTCTGGCCGGCTTCTTCCGCGTCATTAGCAGCCGACCGACCGCCTCGGCCCTGGTGGAGGCGTCCTCGCGGCACGGTGACGGCGATGGTCGTGAGGATACCACACTGCTCAAGGACCTGTACTATCAGGACGACCGCCGCTTGGAGGGCGCAGCCGTCTTTATCCGCGAGGCGCTACGTCAACCCGAGAGCCGGACTGCCAGTGACAAGCTCGCGTTGGCGGCGAAGCTGCTCTCGGATAACACTAAGGAACATGCCTTTGAGTTGGGCGCGCTGAAAGACGCGACTAGCTTACTGCGCATGCAGGAGGCGTTTGATCGTGATCTGACGGACAGTTTTACCGGCCTGTCAGTGAATCAAACCATGTTTAAGCTGATCCGGTTGGGTTATCACGGCAGGGCCAAGAAGATTCAGAGCGAGTTCAAGGTCCCTGAGAAGGTGGCCTGGTGGATTCGGTGAGTTTATAGCTGAGCATAGTCTTCTTTTGAGAGTCTGACTGACCCAAACGACACATAGCCTCCAAGCCCTCATAGCCAAGCGCGACTGGAATGAAATCGAGGAACTTTCCCGCCAACGCAAGAACCCCATCGGCTGGGTGGTATGCCCCCCCCTCCCCTGCTTCATTCTCCTGCCTCCTACTAGCCGATAACTAACTCCTCGCCCACTAACACACAGCCCTTTTATAACCTAACCCTCCAGGCAGGCAATGCCCGTCTGGCATCAACCTTTATCCCGAAATGCGTCGGCCTCGAGCCGGGCCAGACAGTTGTCATGTATGAAAAGTGCGGGATGCGGGTCAAGGCGGCCGAGGAGGCGGTCAAGACGAAGGATGCCGAGGCCTGGGGGAGGCTACTGGAGGCCGCGGGGAGGGGGACGACCGAGGGGAGAGAGATTGAGAGGTTGGGGTTGGCGGTGTTTAAGAAGTGATTTGATTCGTTTTGGTTTTGGTGATGCTACTGGGAGCGTGGGGTTTGTTTGGGGTATTGGGTATTCGCACTTGAGGTGATGGTAGAGGTGTATTTATGACATATCAAATGCTTGACTCTTGAAATGTGTTGCCTAGTAGTAGGGAACTTCAATGTAGGGCCGAGAAAGCATGTCGAAGTCATAAAATAGTCCAGCCTCGGGGCTTCACGAACAGAACTAGATCACAACAACAGGGGATCCTAAACCCCTCGAGAACATAGTTACAGCCACATCGGAACCCAGATAGGTAGTTACAACCACACATGAACACAGTCACAACCATACAGGAACCTAGTCACAACCACATTAGAACCTAAGTAGTCACCACCACACCAGAACCTAGTCACAACGAGGCGGGAAGTCAGTTACAACTACACATGAAGAAGACTACAACCACTTACAAACTACACGGGAAGTTAGTTACAACTACATAAGGGGCAAGTTACAACAATATAAGAAGCAGGTTACAAGTATATGAGAAATAAGTTACAACTATAATAAGAACCAAGTTGCAACAATGCCAGAAGCAAGTTACAACAGCATAGGGGCCAAGCATAGAATATAATGCTAATATTATGTTGATGTTAGGTAAACAGAGTCATGAGACACCAGCCAACGCCAGGGGCACACCACGCTCAGCCATCGGTCTATCCCCTGGACAAGGCCTATCCACCAAGGTGCTGCCTGACACATCATCGCAAGCACCACATCTCGTCAACACTCCCCGCCTCCCCGCCGCCCCGCCGCCCTTTCTCTGCAAACCAAAAAAAAACACAAATTCTGTTCTCTCAACTGTGCCAATGTGACAATACCCTGCCATAGTAGCCTTGGCCACGACAGCATGTTGACTAGATATATAAACGCGGGGAAATGAAACAAGACACAAAATACCAAACAGGGGACCAAAAACGACCTAAAGCGATAATGTCCCTCCCGTTTGCCCTGCCCTACCATTGCCCCCTCTTCATCCGCCCCTTTCTTTGCCCAACCAGTCAACCAGCGCGCCCCAACCCTCAACTCCATCAGAATGTTGCTGTGCAATGCGTCCTCCTGTGCGATACTTGAAAAGAAAACAAACCACCAAAGCCAAGCAAGGGAAACAAAAACATTGGCGGGAGATAACGCAACGCAATGACCGCTGAGTGAAACAACCTTTCGAAACTTGGAAACCCAGCAAATAACAACCACCACCCCCATCATTCAACCTCAGAAACCTTCAGATGCAGCATCTCCGCCTAGGAGAGCCCATCCTCCCTCGCAATCCTGTTTCCGGCCGCCTGGACCGCCGCCTCAAGACTAACCACCCGCGAGGCACTCCCACCGCCACTCTGGCCGGTAGCACCGCCGGCCAAAACGGGACGGCCGCCCTCCTGACTCAGGCGCACGCCACTGCCGTCAAACACCCAGGGCCCGGCGTCATTCCGCGGCGTGATGGGCCCTTCGGGACCGTTGGTCACGGGGGCGCCCGTGGGCGAGGGCGTCCTCGTCTCGCGGCGGCCGTCGGGCAGGATGCGTTGGGCGGCGGAGGGGATGGGCATCGGGTTGGATGTGGTGTGCGACAGGAGGGCGGCGGCCGGGTCGGCAAGTGTCGCGGCGCCGTCGAGCTGCGCGGGGGGGTCGTCTCCCGCGGGGTGCGGAGGGTCTAGGAGCATGGTCACGTCGGAGACGTCGGTGGGCTGGGGTTGTGGGTGTTGACCGGCGAGGAAGCGGGCGCTGCGGACTGACTCGCGGGATCGGCGGGGTGCTGAGGGGGTTGCGGTGGTGTTGTTTGGGTTGTTGGTGTCAGCGGGAGGGGGTTGGAGGAGCGCACCCTCCTGACCGGTTGCACCTCCTTCATCCGAGTCGAGTTGTTCCCACTCCTCGGGGTCCTCGACTTCGGCCTCGAGATCGGCTGCGGCGCGGCAGTTGGGGCAGATGAAGATGGGATAAGAGCCGGAGGTGAGGAGAGAACGGATGCACTTGTAGTGCCAGGTGTGGGAGCAAGGGGCGACGAAGAGACATTGGCACGGCTGGAAATCGTCAGAGGCCTGCTGGGTTGGTAGAGTGCAGAAGAAGTGCTTACCGCGATGTTGTTGAGACATATTGAACAGTCTTGAGACGACGAGTTGGCGTTGCCGGCCGTCATGTTTCTTAACCTCTTGTGGGTGGCCACGCTAGAGGATGATGTTAGCATCATGGGCAGAACTCCAGGCAGAGATCGCGGGGGTTACTCACTTGAAGGTGTTCAGTTTGTTTTGCCAGCCGCGGTTCAGCTCCAGTCTCATTTTTACACAACGGAAGATCATCTCCTCGCCTCCCTTGAAGTCGATGCCCAGCTGCACAATGTCACCATCGTTCACCGCATAGGGCTTCGACTCGGTGCCAGGTGGGCTGAGGCGGATGTGGTTGAGAAAGGTGCCCGAGCTGCTCTTGACGTCCTTGATGTACCACTTGCCATCCTCGTACCAGAACTCGCAGTGCCGGCGGCTGACGACCTTGCTCTTGAAGCCCACGGGGGCTGCCGAGGGAGCGTTGGCCGGGACGTTGGGTTGATTGTCCCTCTCAGAGTACCTGCCGACACGGATAATTTCTCTCCCGGACGGGAGAGTTCGAGAAATAGGTGCAAACTTCAACGATGGCCGAGTAGCGCGGGGGTCGAAGAAGGTGCTAAAGCGAATCGAGGGCAGCGTGTCGAGGCCGCCGCCGGCTCCGTCGAGTCGTGCGGCGGCGCCCTCGCCGGTCGTTGCCGAGCGTGCACGGGTCATGTCGTCGGATGGCGGAGGGGGCGCTATCGCGTCTGTGGGTGCGGCGGTAGGGTGCGAGACGGTGAGGGAGGGGACTGGGGCTGCAGATGATTCGGCTGATGGCCGTCCGGACGGCGTCCCTGTTACGGCCTCCGTATGGGCTCTTCCTCCCGAATACGAAGTCGACAGCCCGAGGGGATGGGCTAGAGTGGGCACGAGCTGCGAGAAGCGGTTTGTGCGAGTCGACGACGAGGGGCTGTTGCTGCTGTCGGGAGCGGAGGCGGGGACGGAGGCGGGGTTGGTGGTGGAGGAATCGGTGCGGGCAGAGGCGAACCAGGGATTTGTCGCGACGCTCGACGGCGACGGGAGTGAGGGTGCCGGCTGGGGCGGTGCGGAAGCGGCAGGGCCCTGGGTCGCGTGGGAGCTGTGCTCGCGGGACAGGATGTGGGTTTGCGTGTAATTGCGCAGGTAGGTCAGGCCCCGCAGACGGCTGCTCCTCGAAGGCGGTGTCGACGATGCGGGGGTAGCAGTGACGGCGGAGACGGCGATGTTTCCTGGCCCCTGGGTTGTGGGCGAGGCTGCGGATTGCGTGAACATTGACGGGGACCGATTTGGGTGGTGTCAGAGGAGAGTCCCACGCCCGGTATTGTCGCTTGCCCGCCTGTCGATGCAAGGTCTGCGGCGGTGCCTGTTTGGAGGGGGGTGGTTGGCCCAGGTATCCGTGACGGTCGCTGATTCGCCGGGCGCCGGTGGTTTGGAAACACAAACCGCCTGAAGGAGGGAGACCTTGGGGGCTGCTTTGGGCGCAGCGGGAGGCAGAACCGGGTAAGTTTAGGTACCGGAATAAACGTTAGGTGTTGGTAGACGGGCAGCAGCGGGGCGAAGGTTCGAAACTGGAAAATGAAAGTCGAGGATCGAGGATCTGGACTGCCCCAGCCACGCAGCAGGTCGGCGGTCAGGTCATGAAAAGCGAGGATTGAACAAATTGGGACAATGGCCTTAGCTAGTTCCGAGGCTGGAGTGGGGTCAAATTGTCTCCTCCATGGGATGCGGAGGGAGGGAGAGGGAGGGAGGAGGCCTTGATTTTGTGTACTGTATTGTTTTTTTGCCATGCGGTCACTGCAGTCTCACCCCAGCAGCCATGGGAGGTCGGTGCCGTGTTGCTGCAGTGCGGGTGGTCAGTCCTCTCAAGCTGAGTCTGGTGCTCTTCAGCGGCGGTCGCCTTCAGTGGCGGCGGCGCTGGGGTCTGTTGATTTGAGACAATGCAAGACCGCCGAGCATTTCGTTTGATGTAATTACGTTTTTGCTGGTCGTGGGATTTGGGATCTGGTTGACAGGAGGCGCGCACGAGCAAGGTCAGCAGAGAATACTACTGAATACGGCCTGCAGCATGGAGTTGCCAGGGGAATTTGCGGTGCCATGGCCTCTCCAGATCCGGTGGTTCTCGACATGGTTCTGGGCTTCAGTTGATCGAGATCGAAGAACGCTTTCGTCACTGTCTACAGTGTGAGTGTCTAGTCTCGTCCCCTGACAGCAGCAATGCCTACCCAGGTGCCCGGTTGTGGATAGTGAGACCCAGGCCCTCCCGCTGGAACATGGGACAGGGGGTCGCTGCAGTTGGTCCGTCGGGTCGCTTAGCTGCAGTGGTTGGCAGGCACCCCACCGCCCGCATCCGTCCGTCATCAGCCTTTGCCACACAGACGCCGACGGGGTGCCCGGACGGGGCCTGTCGTGCGTGCAAGCTGTCATTGGAAGACTGCGTCTTCCGCTGCGACACCTTATCGATAGGCCCAGAATCGCGGCGTCGATTTGTCTGCTGCACAGTGCACGGGATCTTCCGTCCAGTCACAGAGCTCCCGTGCGACAAGTTTTACGACAACACTGCGCCAGCATCAAGCTTTGGACCGACCGCTGGACCCAACTGCCGCCATGCTCCGATCCTGCCGGCCAGCGCGGCTACTGGCCCAGTCCCGCCAGCCATGGAGTCCGCTTCGGGCTGGCAGCTGCCCGTCCTTCCCGACGACGACGACGACGACGGCGAGGAGATCGCTTGCCACTGCTACTGGCTCAGGAATCAGGGTCCGCGTCCCTCCCCCTTCGCCCAAGGCAAGCCCTCCCTCAGCTCTCATGCCGATGAAAGTGCTCTCGGGAGGTGAAAGCCAGCTAACAGTCATGCTAGGAGCCCACGGAGCGTGACAAGATCACCACCCTACCCAATGGCATTCGTGTCGCCTCGGAAGATCTGCCCGACGCCTTCTCCGGCGTCGGCGTCTACATCGATGCGGGGTCGCGCTACGAGAACCCTTCGCTGCGCGGTGCGAGCCACATTATGGACAGGCTGGCCTTCAAGTCGACAGGGTCGCGGACCTCCGACGAGATGATGGAGACGGTCGAGAAACTGGGCGGGAACATCCAATGCGCCTCGTCGAGGGAGTCCATGATGTACCAGGCCGCCACTTTCAACTCGGCCATCCCCACCACTGTCGCCCTGCTCGCCGAGACGATCCGGGACCCGAAGCTTACCGACGAGGAGATATCCCAGCAGCTAGAGACGGCCGAGTACGAAGTCAGGGAGATCTGGTCCAAGCCGGAGCTGATCCTGCCGGAACTCGTGCACACGGCTGCCTTCAAGAACAACACTCTCGGAAACCCGCTGCTGTGTCCTCAGGAGAGGTTAGGCGCCATCAACAAGGACACCATCAAGGCATACAGGGATTCTTTTTACCAGCCGGAGCGGATGGTGGTGGCCTTTGCCGGCGTGCCGCACCAAGAGGCCGTCAGACTCGCCGAGCAACACTTTGGGGATATTGAGGCGTCGGAACCCGTCCTCTCGAGGACAGGGTCGGAAACATCACTCGAGTCGCTGGCATCAGAATCCAGCGACGCCTCCAGCACCTCTTCATCCCCGTCATCCACATCCTCCGGCCCCGAACCCTCTGGACTGCTCTCCAAAATCCCTTTTTTCAAAAACTTCGCCTCGTCATCCACCACCTCTTCCTTCCTCCCCGCCACCCCGGCCTCAGCCGAAGACCTGGCCCGCCCAGCCCACTACACGGGCGGCTTCCTCTCCCTTCCAGCCCAACCCCCGCCTTTAAACCCCAACCTCCCCACTTTCACCCACATCCAGCTCGCCTTCGAGGGCCTCCCCATTACCTCGGACGACATCTACGCCCTCGCAACTCTCCAGACCCTCCTCGGCGGCGGCGGCTCTTTCTCCGCCGGCGGGCCCGGCAAGGGCATGTACTCGCGCCTCTACACCAACGTGCTGAACCAGCACGGCTGGGTCGAGTCGTGCATCGCCTTCAACCACTCGTACACTGACTCGGGCCTCTTCGGCATCGCCGCTTCCTGCTACCCGGGCCGCACCCCGGCCATGCTGCAGGTAATGTGCCGCGAGCTGCAGGCTCTAACCACCGAAACCGGCTACTCGGTCCTCAACCACGTCGAGGTCGCCCGCGCGAAGAACCAGCTGCGGAGTAGCCTGCTGATGAACTTGGAGAGCCGCATGGTCGAGCTCGAGGACCTCGGCCGCCAGGTCCAGGTTCACGGGAGGAAGATCCCCGTCCGCGAGATGACCAAGCGCATCAACGACCTGACGGTGAAGGACCTGAGGCGGGTCGCGCAGATGGTGGTCGGCGGGATGGTGGAGAACAGGGGCAAGGGGAGCGGCGCGCCGACCGTCGTCCTGCAGGAGGCGACAGCCCAAGGCGTCAAGACGGCCGAGATGTCGTGGGATCAGATACAGGAGATGGTGTACCAGTGGGGGCTAGGGAAGCGGTGAGGGGAGCTATCATTGGGAGTGTAAGATCAGGAGAGAGGGTGAACAGCGTGTATATTGATCAGCCTTTTGAGAGATGTGTATAGACCAATGACCAATCCTCAATTTTGAAGTCAACATAATCACAAAGTGCACGGGAGACACTTCTAAATTCTGTCGAATCAAATTCGCCGACCCCGTGGGAGCCGCCAATATCATTGGAGCTACCTAATTACACCGGCGAAGTACCTTGGTGCGCAAGGTAATAGGGATAATGAGTAATATATCGAGAAAAGAGATAGAAAGGCAAAAAGAAAAACGACTCGGGGCTAAGATATCAAGAACTCTCACATGTTGTCGACGATCTTTTATGTTTTTCTTCATTGATCCCTTAATCTTCAAAGATTCTATTGCTACGGGTGTATCTCTCTCTAGATCTGCAACAAACCGGCCGGCGAAGCCCTATATCATCATGTACGGATCTGTATCGGGACTGGAACCCTCCAACTTACCGGGAACCCCCCCGAATTGCGTGCCCATTACCATTCGAAAACAACCAAAACATCTGCCATAACCATAGGTACCCATCTCTCCATATATCCCAGATCACCCATAAGATCCCAACCAAACCAAGCCAATACGCCAAATCCCATGCTCGCTCGCTCGTTACCTTCCGCACACCCAACACCCAAAACAGAGCTTACAACCTCGACCTCACAGCCTCCAACCGATACTTGACATCCTTCAACGCCTTGGTAACCGGCTTCCAATCATCAAACTGCCTCACTAGCTCCGCCGTCTCAGCAGACAACTCCGTCTTGACAAAGTCCTCCTCAAGCAGGCCGCGCATGATCCAGGGCAGGTGGTACGGGTTGGGGTTCGAGAGCCCGCCACCCTGCCGGTGATGGACCACGCAGGGCGGGGAACCCGTTACGCCCGTGACATCCGTCGTCTCGAGCGCGTGCGTCACGGCCAGGTCGTACACCTGCTCGTCGTCGTAGAGCCGCGAGTGACCCTCGCCCGAATACAGGCTGCCCGCAAGCGGGGTAGAGAGCTCGCGGATGAGTCCGTGGTCAGACACGCCCAAATTGCGGAGCTTCAGGGCGAAGCCGACAAGGTGGGCGATGCTGGGAGGGGGTTAGAATTTGTCATGAGGAGGGTGATGGTAAAGGGGGGAAACTAACAAGTCGGGGGCGTGGATCCGGCCGTCGATGAAAACGGCGCGGTAGATGTACGGGTGGTGGGCCGGCGCGTATATGGCAGACTGGGTTGATGGTGAGTAAACCGACTTAAGCGGGTTTGGGAGAGGGGACAACAAACCTCCACCGGCACCAACTGGTCGTCGATACTGCCGATGTACGTGAGACGCGCCCCGTAACTTAAAATCGCCTTCATGGACGCTTCGAGTCGTTTGGAAACCTCGCTCTGAGGATCTGCAAATTCCCAGAGCTCGGCAGCTGACCCCATGAGAATGCCCATGCTGGACCGGTAGTCGGGGAACGGGCCGAGTAACACGCCAGCTGATCACGCGCCGTCAGTATTTTTGTTCACAAACCAAACCACTCCCACCAAGTCAACGACTTACCCATGGCGCAGACACCAACTTTGGCCGACGAGACGACTCCTAGTTCGATGAGCTTCGCCAGAAGCATGATACTGACCGGGACGCCCTGCGAGTGGCAAGCGATGAGAACCAAGTCCGCGTTGCGAATCAGCTCAATCCAGTTCAGCAACAGCCTCCACAGGTTCTCGACGCGCTCGCCAATCTTGCCTTCGCCTTCCAAGGCGATCTTCTCAATCTCGCAGTCTTCGCAGCCATGGCTATTGGCCCACCTCCTGATGGCTTCGGCACAGTGGTTCGCAAACTTGATGGACGTCCCTGTCGGCTGGCCAATCATTGTCCGGATGTAGTGTGCAGGGAAGAGGCCATGAACGCCGATTGCCACTGCCTTCTTGATCTTGGGCGCTTCTTTTGCTAGGTACACGTGGTTCGCTGACGGCTGCTGCGTCCTAAGCAGAAGCTGCGCAATCTGTTTGATGATGGACGGGTTCTCTTTGAGCTTGTAAGTGCTATTGAACGAGGGAAGCAGGAGATTCGGCGGCAATGCTTTCGTAGAGCTTGCAGAGGTAGGAGTCTTCGGGATCGGTGTGGGAGGGACAGCCAACTTTGCTGCAGCATCAAGTTTGGGTGTGCTTGGGCGGACAGGCGCCATATCGTCAACATCCATTGACTGTGGACGGACTCGTTTGTTGCTCTTGGAGGATGACTCTCGAGAAGGGGCTTTGACGGCCTTGACCGGCTCGTCCTTTTGACTCGACTTTAGAGGAGGCTCTTTTGCTGGAGTTCTCTTAAACTCCATCGAGTTCGCTCTCCGGGGGTGAGTTTCAGACGTCTCTCCCATAACTGCGAGCTGGCCTTGTTCACCCTGCTGGACGGGCTTTTTGTTCGACCCCGAGCCCGAATCGCGGGACCAGAATGCCCAGGTGGAGCCCGCCTTTGGCGCAGGTGTCGGGGGTTCGGGGACTATCTCTCCTGCTGGCGCATCTTGCATCACCACGTCGTCAGGCTCCTTCGCCGCTGGAATCACTGCAGGAAGTGGCTCTGGTTCGACGGTGGGCGGCCCCTGCACTGGCTGTGCAGGAACAGGACCACCCCTACCAGACCAGGACCAGAGCCAAGAACTTCCGGAAGAGGCTACCGCCTTGTCTTGCGCCGGAGGCTGACTAGGAATGTCGATGGCGGCTGAGGGTTTTTGCGGTGGTAGCATTTCCTTGTCTTCGTCCGAAGGCTTCGTCTCCAGCGGCTTCGTCCCCAGCGGCTTCGTCTCCAGCGGCTCCGGCTCAGTGGGCGGTGCGACTGCTTCCTGAGCGGGCTCAAGAGCGAGAACCGGTGCAGCTGGCGCCTGCGCAGTAGTTGTGGGCCTTCCAAGCCACCCGAACCATCCCGAAGCGGGTCGCTGCTGGGTCGATTCCGTGGGTGGCTGCTGGTCTGCAAGCGATGTCGTGGGTTGATCAGGCGGAGGTTCTGTTCCCTCCACTTCCTGGCCAACGTCGGTCATGTTCGTGTCGGATTCCTCGGG
>FTIZ01005384.1_pt2 | contig 17819 bp, 18 predicted proteins | sample 1658381 | NCBI WGS metagenome assembly FTIZ01 (sample SAMEA3914822, study PRJEB12502) | metagenome | biome: forest; material: soil | place: USA | collected 2012-03-12 | depth 0.1 m
TTCAACCATGAGACTGATCAACACCCGCACCCTCCAACTGGAGGAGTTCTTCGATGCCCTGGTCCCCAAATACGCCATCCTGTCGCACACATGGGAAAAGGGGGAAGTCCTCTTCCGTGACATGGAAGATCTCGACAAGGCGCGTGCAAAGCCCGGTTTTGCCAAACTGCAAGGCGCGTGCACTCTGGCGGCCACTCAGGGATACGATTACATCTGGATCGACACCTGCTGCATCGACAAGTCCAGCAGCGCCGAGTTGAGCGAAGCCATCAATTCCATGTACAAATGGTACAAGAAGTCTAGAGTCTGCTATGCCTATCTCTGTGATGTTGATAAGGCGGACCAGTTGGGAGACAGCAGATGGTTCACGCGCGGTTGGACCCTCCAGGAGCTCATCGCACCCAGTCGTGTGGAGTTCTACTCGGCGAGCTGGGCCTCCATCGGCGAAAGGCAAGACTCCGACCTCATCTCGGTAATATCCAAAGCTAGCCTGGTAGATCAATGCGTTCTATCTGGTGTTATCCACGCTCAGCGCGATGTCAGCGTTGCGAAAAGGATGTACTGGGCTTCGAAGAGAACAACGACTCGCCAGGAAGATGAGGCTTACTGCCTGATGGGACTCTTCAACATCAACATGCCCCTTCTCTACGGGGAGGGCGACAAAGCCTTCTTTCGTCTGCAGCAGGAAATTGTCAAGGACTCGGACGATCAGTCCATCCTTGCCTGGTATTGTGACTCCGACACAATGGAGGCTATCGGTGGCGTGGGCGGTTTCGGTTTCAACGTCCCTTGTTACGCTACGTCTCCTAGGTGCTTCGCCTACTCCGGCAACATCTACCCGTTGCCTCGAGGGCCACTGGCAAGAGCACTGGGGAATATCCAGCTCAAAACTTCGTCGGTCGAGTTTTCCGCTATTCGAGAAGAAAGCTATTCGCGCGATCGGGGCACAATTTTCCTCCACTGCCAGGTCGGGCCCATCCCCGGGACATTTCCAACCTTGAGTCTGGGCCAAAATTTGAACAACCAGGAGTATCATTACCGAACCATTCAGCCGGGTTACGTGTCAGAATTCTCCTTGCATCGGCCCGAGTTCCTACTGGCGAATACCGGGCTTCCTCCCGAACCGAGCCAGGCTGCCCCTAAACTGTGGACTTTTGACTTTCCAGGTACTGGTCAACGTGAGATGTCACGGTGCGACCAGGCCACAAACCCTCTTAGCCTGATCAAGGTAGATCAAGATGAGGGACAGCCAGCGGGTACAGCTTCTTCACTTGTGGTCAACACTACAGACGATATCCCTAATAGTACGTCTTATACTTGTAGCTCATCCCCGATCCAGTAGAATTTTACTAACGCGAAGCCCAGAGGTCAATCCCGAGTACCCCAGATATACGATTGAACGCGTCACCATTTCTCACGTAGAGATCTACATCGTTGGTTTCAGCGAACCCACTTCACCCGAGTATGGGAACGAGTACAAATACGACAGTGGAAACGAGGACGAGGACGAGGACGGGGCTAAGGCACGAAGAGAATGGGAAGATTTGCACTATCGCCACATGTTCTGGCTGGTCCCGCTGGACATACGGGGATCAAAGCATGAAATCTTCGTGGTGGACGCGCTCCCAATCGAACGGTGGGATCGCAGCAATCATCAACTCATCTGGTCGAGGAAGAAGTTGGAAAGGTTTCTCCCAACCAAGGAGTTTCTTTCTAGCATAACTAAACTAGCCCGCCACGATTGGAATCCCTCCATGACAGCCGGAGTAGCCCGCATCCGTTTTCATCCCCTCGACATTGACACAAGTCTCGGCATTCGGGACAAGGGTCGAGGAGTTGCTGTTGTTGTTTTTGGCCTGACCCGGATCCGGAGCTCGAGATCCCACCGCCGTTGCAGGTATTCGACGATACCTTGGTGCCGTCTTGTCAAAGATGATGGTGTTGCTGATCTCGAACAGCATTTCACAACCCAGGTCTTCGTCCAGGACGCGCAGGCGGGGCCGTCATCGCTCACTTTGGATGCTGGCATCCTGCTCCACGCTTCAGCAGTGAGAACTGATGTTGCTGGGCGCGAGTACGACCTGATCAAGCTTTGGGTCACCAAAGAGGTCGTTGGGGAGAGGGATGCGGTCATGTCTGAACATTGACAGACCCGGCTGCGGGTTGGCATTAGAAGACTGGGAAGGGGGCAAGTGGAACTTGCGGCTCCCAACATGAGTATGATCACCCAGTTCAACCACTAATGCCATTTCAAAATTTCGGCTGAGTTCCTCTGCTCCGTTGTATCAAGGCGTAATACCCCTGAGCCTCGGTGTGTGTGGGCCGAACCGGAGCCGGCCTCCGGCTAACACCGGAGATCCACTTTTCGCCCGCTTCCGTCTTCCGTCTTCCGCGATCCGTACCTCCGTTCCGGGCCACCCGAGTATAAGGCCGATCAAATCTACTTCCGTCCTTGCTCAGCAATGGCTTGGAAATAGGCACCTGACATGGGTCCCGGCTTGATCCAGTCGCTGGCCAGTCCTGATGGGCAAGGTGGCTGGCCACGCTGAGCATTGCCGGCGTCCTCGTCCCCACCGGCTAGTGATTTCGGGAGAGAGGCCCTGTTTACACTCCTACAATAGCCACGTGCGGCAATGACATCAAGTAGCGTTGGGTGCCCCTAGTGACACCTCCGGAAAGCCGCGGAAGGCTGAGGACGTCACCGCGGATCGGATCAGCCTCATCAGAGCATGGCACTGTCTCATCTGCTTGGCAATTGATGTGACTTGGTACTTGTAAGACGCATTTTGATTTCTCAATCTTTCTTTGGTTTCAACTTCTTCTTCCCTCATGTTACAAGTTTCTCTCATGTTACAAGTTCTTGTTTCACGGCCACAAGTCTCCATCCTCAGTCGTAATGCCTCCTCGTGAAACCATTCCACTCCACCTTAGCGAAGGGACCGGCGGCGATACGACACCTTTGACACTGGAAGACTACGCCATTACCCCCAACGGATTCCTCCCCTATGAGTCGCCCTTGGGAAGACTCCCAAACCCCTACTACGCGCCGTGGGAGGTCTTGGTAGCCACTTTGCCTACTTCCCTCGCAGAGAAAACCCTTCGACGCCAGGCCGACAAACTTCCCATTCTCTCCACAGATCACCTGGCAACGGAATCAGAATGGCGACGAGCGTATGTAGTGCTAGCCTTTCTCACCCATGCCTACATTTGGGGCGGCGACACCGCCTCCGAGGTAAGCATCCACTGTGCCACACTCCCCTCGTGTTATTCACCTCTACTTAGGTTCTTCCACCACCGCTGAGCACCCCCCTTCTCGCCGTCTCCGCCCACCTCTCCCTGCCGCCCATCGCGACCTACGCCTCCCTCAATCTCTGGAACTTCCGAGCATCCACCTCCCTATCCGAACCGCCGACCGACCCCTCTACGCTACAGGCCTTACATACCTTCACCGGCACGCTAGACGAATCCTGGTTCTACATCATTTCGGTAGCAATGGAAGCCCGCGGCGCACCCCTCCTCCCCCTCCTCCTATCCGCCCTGCACACCTTGCATCACCACCAGCCCACCGAAACCACCACCACCACATGCATCACAGTACACACGGCCCTGCAACAAACAACCCAAACAATAACCCACCTCGGCCACCTCCTCGATCGCATGGACGACCACTGCAACCCGCAAACCTTCTACCACCGCATCCGGCCCTTCCTCGCTGGCAGCCGGAACATGGCCGCCGCGGGCCTGCCGCGCGGGGTGTTTTATGACGAGGGCGAGGAAAAGGGCGAGTGGCGGTGCTTAAGGGGCGGGAGTAACGGGCAGAGCTCGCTGGTGCAGTTTTTGGACTTGGTGCTTGGGGTTGAGCATTTGCCTACTCATAACAACGGCGATACTAAAAGTGCGATGAGTTTTCATGAAGAAGTGAGGGAGTATATGCCTGAGAGACATCGGGCGTTTTTGAAGGAGGTTGCGGAGCGGTATCCGGGGGGGATGAGGAAAGGGGTGAGCGAGCTGGTAGCTCAGGAGATGGTGGATGGCGCTGGGTTGGGAGCTGAGGTGGCGGCGGTGCGGGACGCATTTGAAGCGGCGACGAGGGCGCTGGCTGGGTTCAGGGGAAAACATTTGCAGATGGTTACCAGGTATATCATCATCCCATCGAGGCAGCCGAATGGTAACACGGGGGTGAACCTGGCCACGGCGTCATCGAAGTTGGAGGTGTCGGCTTCGTTGCCCGAGGGGATGCACACGAACCGGGAGCTGACGGGCACGGGAGGGACCGCGTTGTTGCCTTTTCTGAAGCAGTCGCGGGACGAGACGTTGCAGGCTGGTCAGCTTCGAGTCCATGGATGAAGTGGAAGGGGATGCGCGACGAATCGAAGGCGGGATTAGTACTAGAGTCTAAGACTTCTCGACGTAGTTCGAGAGAAAGTATTATTTGTTAGCGGTAGACCTCGATCATTTCTCAGTACGTACCAGGCTTGTACCAAGATATCATTGCTGGAGTTAATTCAAAGTCTTCAACTCCTCGACTCACCGCAGCTGTTCTGAACAGAACTTGAGGAACAACCATATTCGAACAAAGCCCACTATTTAATGCAATACACGAAACAAACGCTCAGCACAAAGCTATTGTTCCTGGCAAGGTGGCCGAGTGGTTAAGGCGCTGGTTTTAGGAACGTAAACACCAGTGGGAAACCGCGCGAGTTCGAATCTCGTCCTTGTCATTACGTTTTGCCGTTTTTGGCCTCTCATGCCAAGACAACAAAACCAGCAACGCCATTAACTTTGGCCAAATGATGCCCTGCTTTAATCATCGTGGCCTTTCTATTCTTCCTATTTGACGCCAACGTTTCTTTAAGCCTGAGATAACGCGACTGAAAAGGTCGGTGCCGAGGATCCATAGCCTCACCCACCTGCCTCCCTGCCCGCACTCCGTAGTCCGTACCTCCGCCGCCGGGACCGCTTCATCGGCTTCTTCCGCGATAACGTAGATGGTTGCGGCCAAGGTCTTCATTGCCTTGGTGTTGACGGCGATGCAGATCGGCCTCGCAATAGAGGCACTCCAGGAAAAGCCGACTTCCAGGGGGCGTCGACGGTATGGCCTCAGCCTTCACCATCTTTGCCACCCTGGGACCCATCTGTGCGTTTGGACTATTGTTCCGCTGACTCGGCTCGGTGCGATTCCGCATGGTGTGAAATGAACGAGAGCGTGGGCTTGCGTACCTGGATACACATGTATCATATCTCAACCGATTAATTTGACGTTCGTCATTAAGTACATTTTTTGAGCACTCAACCTCGTCAGCTGAGGAAAGCAATCAACGCCACCGAAATCACCAACACCACTAAGGATGAGAAAACTTGAAGGAACCTCGACCCTAACAACGTCCGGCGCAGTACTTGGAGCGGGGGAAGTGGCAGCACCCCAGCGTCTACAAGCATGGCCTCAAGCTCGTCCCACCACACACCCGGCGCATTTCTACTATGCTCCGTCGGCCAGGAGACGCTCACCCCGTCCGTCTTTCCTAAAGACCCTGGCCCTTGCTCGCTCTTGTCAAGCTTCCTGGCATCACGCGGGAACATCGGACTACCAAAGTGGAACCAAAAGTCGCCGCTGTCTTCGTTTTGTTTCTCTTGTTCCATCTCCTCCAGCGCGATCTCACAGAACCGCCTTGCCCTCAGCGTGAGCTTGTGCTCCTTGCCAAGCATCTTGGGAGCCGAGGCCGCCTCGATAAACAAACCAAGTACGGCCACGGCTTCCTCATGGGCCCCTTGCCCGAGCAGGACGATCGCCATGTTGAGCCCCTCAGCCTTGCAAAGGTCAGCTTTATCGCCCGCATACATGCGTTTGAACCGGGCAGCGACTATCCCCTCGTAGTCCTCTGTTGGTGGTGGGATATCCGCGCCCCATACCCTGTGAAAAAAACCCAGCAGCATATCTATGTGGAGCATAGAGAGCGTGTCGTCGTCGACAGTCTTCTGTATCTTGGAACGGGCCTTCAGGAGCTCTGCGTGCGCATCTACCGTTCGTCCCTGGCACAACAGAGCGAGGCTGAGGGCCTTGATGATCCAAACATAGTTGAAGCCTTTACTCGTCACGACAGAGAATGTTGGGGATGCTTCGACTAGCTTCTCAAGGGTCGATCGCATCATCTTTTCCGCTTGGTGGAACCGCCGCTGTTTAAGCAAAATCCTACAACTGTCATACGCGGCCACTGTAGAAATCTCATCATTCGAACTGCTTGCTAGAGTGATGAGATCGTTTAGACAGTCCCCGATATTCCGGTCGGAGCAGGCGCGGAAAGCTGCGGTTACCAGCTGGGAGGGAGGTATTGGGTTGGGCGCGTGCCGAGTGGACGACAACGTCGTGGGCAGCTCGGCGAATTGGGCTAGAACGAGTGCCTCGTGCCAGCGTTTCTCGCCCGCAAGGCATAGGGCCAACTGGTAAAATAAGAGAGCCACCGTCTCAGCATCCACAGCCGGGGTGTTGCTTTGTAAAACGGCCCGCAAAGACCTCGGTTTGTACCCCCACGAATACCGAACTCCCTCGAAGCCCTGGGTCTTAGAGGTGTTGCGAGCGGCTGCGCGTTCTAGCACCATGGCTGCCGCGGGCCTCAGGTGTTTGGCGAGAAGGGTCTTGCAGACGCTCTCGAGTGTCTCATCCGTGTTCGTGTAGCTGGTGGCGTCGGCAAGGAGGCCCAACAGTGCCATGAGAATACTTCGGTAGCCCTCATCCGTACTGCGTTCGAGAACAGCAACAGCGCGCGTGCAGTGTTCTTCTAACTCCGTCTTTTTGCCATGGATATGCCAGCGAGGGAAGAAGCTGCACAGTAAATGTGCGAGGAGATACCACAGTTGAGTAAACATTTCGGTTGGTGGATTTGGAACATCGAGTTCGGCGGCTTGCTGAAGAACCAGAAGGATGTGGTTGAAGTTGGACAGCGAGAGCTGAATTGTTGAAGGAGGAGACTGCAAGAGCGGCGAACAATGGTATTTAGCGGCCATCTTGCACCAGTACGTCAGATTGGAGGCGAGGGTTAGCCTCGTCCGAGTCATGCGGTGCACCAACGGCTGCAGCGACACCCGCATGATCTCTCCGTCCGAGACCTCTTCGCGGTTGACGAGTGCCAATTCATGCATGTAGGCGACGGCAGCGAGATAATCCTCCCACGTACAGGGGTTTAGGACCCTCAAGTCGCTGAAAGATCTCTTGGGCATATGCTCCTCGTCAAAGAATAGCTCGGATGATATGACCGTGTTGTCCAGAAAACTGAGGAACGTCATCAAACGCGCGGCCGGGAGGCTCCGCGCTTTCAGTACGTCAAATGACATTTGAAATGTCTTAAAGACGGATTCCTGATGGGCGGACCCGCGCTCCGGCCGCTGGAGGATAGCGGTGGGATTCGAGCGAAACGTCTCCCAGAAGTACTGCATGCCTTTGATGCCGATCAATGCCCCTGCATGCTCAACCGCAAGAGGGAGGTGTCCGAGGCGTTCGCATATTTCGGTGGCGCGAGAGAGATCCCAGTTTGGCGAATCGTGGTCGATCTTGCGAGCCCTGTCAAACAAGAGGGTGATGGCGTCGTCGGCAGGGAGGGGCTTGATCTCGAACACTTGTCCCCAAGGGACACCCGGGCTCTTGCTCTGGGTGGTCATGATGATATCGCCGTTCTGCGTGCTCGGGATGTAAGGTCGGAGATCAACTTCGGGGAGGCGGACATCGTCAATGACTAGCAGCCACACTCTATCCTCTCTCGTTTCGTGGGCCTTGAACCAGTCGTGCACCCTGCGCACATTCTCCTGCATGATTCTGTGAATGGTGCCAGCGTCCGCATCGTCAGCGGGCCACTGAGGGGTGAAATCTCTCTCGTTGCAGTCCTGGAGGGGTAATTTGGAGACAAGGCGGGCGAAGTCTTGCTGGATGGACTCTGGGCTGGTTCCGCGGATCTTGAACACCGCAGAGTAAAGGCGTTGGTACTTGAGCGCATAAGCTGCTGCCAGTTGCGTCTTTCCGATGCCTCCTGGGCCCCACAAGGACACCCAGCCCTGTCGTTTTTCTACTCCCTTGGCAGCAAGATGGTCATGGATGGAGCGCATCTCCTTGTCGCGGCCAATGAAGTTGATATTTTTCGTGAAAGCAGGGTCGTCCCAGTTAGGAGTTGGTGATAGCCCCCGCGTCGGCGCAGACAACGCCGTGTCAGCAAAACTCCTAATTTGGTCTCGGACCAACTTGAAATTAATGCTTTCTGGGCCGTCAAACTTGTTCATGGCCGAGTGAGTCGCATCAAGGCCCTGCTGGCCGAACCCAATGAGACAGGCTGATGACTCGTCGACCACCTAATTCCAGAGAAAAGTCAGCCCCAGCACTACTAGCAAATGTTGCATGGAGTGCCCGAGGTAGGCCACGGGTGTCCCAGAACACTTCAAGACGTACCAGCTTGTGAGTGATGCGAGTTGACAGCCACGGAAGATAAGCGGGTGATACGTAGCGCCGCAGTAGCTCAGTTTTCTTTGTTTCAAAGAAACAAAAGACCGGTAGCCGCACCGTTTTGGCGTTTGCAATGCGTGCGAAGCTCCGGGCCCGTCGCACCAAAACTTCGTGGCCCCGATCGAGGGCCTGCACGAGCACGTCGGATGCTCGATCGCCCATGATGCCACCGACGACAATCCGCCAACGGGCCTGCGCACTCGCAGCGCTCCCCTGAAACGGGGTGGCGAGGAATACACACCCTGCCGTGGAAAACAGAACATTTCGGTAGGGGCTGCCTTCGGCAGCGGCCTGATTGATGGCCTGAAACATGTCAGCAAAGTGTTGGTAGCGTACGTGGATGGCGTTTTGTACTTCGCTTAGTATAAGACCCCCAAAGCAGGATGCGACAAATATGACGGGCCGCCTGCCATAATGCCGTCGTTGGTGCTCCGAGACGATTCCGAGGAGCTTCTCCGCGTGGCCGCTCAGTGTCTGCACAGGGGGGTCGCGGAGGCAGTCGGCATCCCAGTCATAGGTGTAGATTCTGGCCTCGGGTACGAATTTTGGCAACATATCGCGGTCAGCCAGCCAGTTTACAACCATGACGTCTCTGCCTCTGGCCTTGTATTCCCAGGTCGACGGCGACTGGGCGTCTAACCCGTGGATAGCGATGATGCTGTTACATCCCAAGATATCAGAGAAAGATGTCCATATTACGGGGGCCTTCATCACAAACTTACTCGATTGTGGTCAGGTCATCGGTGTTGGAAGCAGGAGCAACCTGGCGCAATCCTAGCACTCGCTCGGTGGCCTGGTGAGGCTGTGTCAGTGGACGGGCGGGGAGGGAGAGGGGCGCCCTCGGTCAGCTCCCAAGCTGTAGACTCACCATTTCATCAAGATCCCCGGTGAACTGAATACCTGGATGCAGACAGAGACACGAGTTAGACAGACGGTGGGATACGTCTGAGCAATACTGACAGGAATAGAGAACTTTGAATGAGGCTACTCCAACAGCACCTCGGCGCTTCAGCCGCAGTCCTATCCCCATCGGCTCTTGTGGCTTGAGCCCGGGTGCTGGAACAGAAGATGTTCCGAGCCCCGAAGCCTTGCATGACGGCTGCCTCTGCATAATTACTGGTGGGAGAGCTTGACTGCGTCTAAGGCAGGTTGGCTCCGTGACCACTACGTCAACCCTGATGCAGCGACCGAACTTGACGGAGACATCAAACCCTCAGATCCCACACTTACACGGGATTACATGTTAGTCTGTAATAGAAGTTAGAAAGGAGAGATGGTACTTGTCGTACCTTGAGATTTTGATACTTGTTGCAGGGCAACAACTCAGCGATTACACCAGGTTTGCCAGGCGTTTGCAAACGCCCAGACCCCCGCCAGCCTTCTTCCCTTCTTGTGGGCAGGGCTTCTCCCTCCCAACAACCCTTCTTCAACTCGACGCAACAATTCGACACGCAGTATTGCCATCTCTACTTCTCTCTGCGTGCCTTGTGGCGATACTACCTTAGAAAAGTGGACTATTCTTCAGAAAAAGTTGATTTTTGCTCATGTAATTACTAGTCCGAATTATTTTAGGACTATAAAACAAAACCCCTATCCCAGTCCCACTCCGCCCAACTCCACATCACAAGCCATCAGACCCTTCCATTCCCACAAACAAAAGAGCGTCTTGCAAACTCTGCTCGGCAACAATCCCTGTCGGAAACCACACACGAGATTGCAAATCGGGTATGGTGTAGCGGTAACATCGATGACTCTCACTCCTCCTCCTCCAAGGAAAGTAAAACTCATCAGCCCGGGGTTCGACTCCCCGTATCCGAGATTCTTTTGCCGTCTGGGACGCGAGGGACCTGGTATTTTTGTCATGTGGTTTCCCATTAGATTTTGGCCGTGTCTTGGCCATTGGACGTGACTCTGGGTGTGTGTGTGGCACGCTTCGTCTCGGAGAATTGTTGAGCTTCATGCGAGATGGGCAGCTATGGTACGTTGTCTAGTACGTCGAGACTAATAACTAATCTTAGGGAAGAGGGTGTTACGGGGTTGAGATGTTGACATCGAAGCAAGGAGACTGCCGGTGGAGGGGGACCCAGGCAGAAAACGAATGCCAGCTCAAGATATGAAACCCAAAGGGCAATTGCAACACAAAACTGGGTTCATTTCTCCGACTGAAAATAGGGTATGTACATCATAACATCATAACCATCATGTGACCCTCTATTTTTTTTTTCACAACCGCTCGCTGAGCATCTCAAGCGACAAAATCTCCTCAGGCCTCAGGCTCAGCCCGTCCGGAAGCACGACCCTCCCCCTCCGGATGACAATCTCCCCCTCCCGCCCGCTCAGCACCGACGCCAGCCTGGCCAGGTCCCCGCCGGCCTCCAGATCTCCGGCAGACGACGAAGCAGCGCTGCTCGACGACTCCTCGGCGTCCTTGCCCCCTTTCCCATCCACCACCTCCTTCCCCTTTTCCTCTTCCTCTTCTTTTCCTTTGTCCTTGTCTTCACCGCGCTTCCAATACCGCCCCGTCTCGGCCGGACTCCACCAATAAAACGGAAACCGCCTCTGCACATTATTCACCAGCAGCGCAACCCCCAACATCAAACAACACCCCAACAACAACGGCACAAACAAAAACCAGCCCAGGTCCGCAACATGCGGATCCAGCACGGCCATGAGCGCAGTAGCACCAGCGGGCGGGTGCACGGTACCCGTCAGGGCCATGAGGGCGGTGGCGCAGGCGCAGGCGAGCGAGGCGCCGAGCCAGCGGACGGACTCGAAGTGGGGGGACAGGGCGAAGAGCTTGCATATGGAGACGCCGGTTAGCGCTGATACCATTTGGCCGAGGATGGCGTTGCGGGGCTGGGCGAGGGGGGACTCGATGGCGTAGAAGTCGAGGACGGCTGCCGCGCCCTGGGAGATCTGTTAGTACTTTTTGCTTTTTCCTTTGTTTGGATGGGAGAGAATGGAATGGGGGACGAGGACGTACGAAACTGCCAATGATGGTGGGCACGCCGCGGACCTGAAAGGCCGGCACGGCGAGGGCGACGGCGCCGATGATGGCAAGGCTGCAAAAGACGCCGACGACGGCCCAGAAGATCATAGCCAGGTTGCCGAGCGGGTGGGCGGGTGCGTGGGTGCGGTAGCCCAGGAAGTGGGCGATCGGGGCGGGCACGTGGGGCAGGCCCGACGGCGGGAAGAAGGGGTTCAGGTGCTTGTCGATGTCGAAGTGCCAGCGGGACAACCCGCGGCGCGGTTTGTCGTGGGCGGTCATGTTGGATGCGTTTGGTGTACAGAACCCAGTATCCCAGTATGTTCGAGAGAGAATGCTCGGAAGAATGCTGAGGGGGATGATATGTCTAGGATATCATGAGATCGATGCCCAGTCAAGACGGGTGTGATCGAGGTGCCAGATTCCGAGACAGTCCTCCAACCAACAAGTCAAGCTATCCAGTCGCTTGTCGTGTCCAGTGTCGACGGGGGGAGTGAGGTAGTGAGTGTGGGAGTGGAGGGGCGTTCCCTAGTCCAAGAGTCTCACGTCATGCCATTCCTGAGGATTCCTGATCAAGCCGGGACTCGTTTCATACCTACTCCGTGAGAGAGGAGGGAGGGATGGAAGAAGCTGAAAGGGACATGGTGTGTTTGTGTATTAATCATTATTAGCTCCAGAATACGGCCCATCCATCGCCGGGGCTTCCTTTAAATCCGAGCCAGCGAAAGGCCCAGGCGGACGGGCATCCGGCATGGCATGCTGCTGAGAAAACAATGTCATGTTGCCATCTGCTGGTGCGGTGGCACGACCGAGCAATGGCGAAATGGGCGACAAAGGGCTTTGCCTGCGCCGAGCCAAACGGCTGCCTTCGTCGTGCCGGACCTGCCCCAGGATTTACGTCAGATTTGCTAACAGAAACCCCGATTCGGCATAGCGCCGGGAAGGTGTGAAAGCCCAGGCACCTTGCGAGCCCGAACACCCTGCCAATTGGTGTGTGGCAGCAGGGATATTTCCGCGGAGGCTGCCGAATCAGGCGAGGGGAGCGTCTGTTGTTGTTGCCCGTTTTCGACGTCGTCGATGGTTTGGGGGGGGAGCAAAGGACAGAAAGAGGCTGAGACAGACGGAAGAGGGCTTTCCAGAAGGAGAGAAGCTTATAATACATAGTAACCCCAGATCTCGGGCCGGGACCCGCCCGATCGGGACGGCCATTGACAGCTGCTGGTCTTATCAGGCACGCGCTGGTCGGGCCATGGGCATGGGAGGGCAGGAGCGCGCCGAGGAGATGGTCGAAGCCGAAGCGCTTCCTGCTGCTGCGCTGCACCCTCTGCGCGCGCCTTCCCGCGTGCCGATCATCCTGGGCACTCGAGGCACTAAAAATGCGGAGTCGGCTGCCGCTCCAACAAGCAAACACTCATTTTGTCCGTCACCTGCCACGCTGGACCAAGCAATTGGGAACTTTGTGCGGCAAAGGTCTTCCGCGGAACTGGCTCTTTACGAAAGAAAAACATGGCCCTGGTTTTCAGCATTAAGGATCCACCGAGATGGGGATTTTTTGTCAAAAATGTCCAGTGGCACTGTCGCCGTTTTGTCGGAAATACGGCAACCCGGCGCAGGCTCGGCAAGGTGGCTCCCGCTGGCCCACAGCGCAGTGAAAGCACCGTTCCTCACAGCCGAGACCCGGTCCGATCATCAAAACAAGAAGACCACTGCAGGAACCACGATCGCAGAAAATCGTCGCAGGGTGATATTGGATGCGAGCATTGCATATCCCATCGGCGTTGTCCTGGACATCGTTTTCGAGTCGACCAGATCTCGATGATGACGCCATCACGCCGCAAAGGCTCGAACAGGCAAGGCGTGAGACTGAAAGCTTCTTGAGCTGGAGCGATGGGCTCACCTTCGTGCAAGCCGATCGGATCACTGGCGACATCTGGCGCGCTGTGATTGAGAAGAGCGGTCCTGCAGCCAGTCACGACGGGCAAGACAAGGCAATGCTCTCCCGGCGGGCACCGTCTGCAGTGGAACTTGCGCCAGTTGTGCAAGCATGACACTTGTTTTACATTCTTTGCAGGACTCGGGTACAACAACCCCCAGGACCATCTGTTCAGACCAAGACGAACTCTCCCGTTGCGCAACGGTCCCTAGTAGACCCCTGGCCGAGCGTCTCAAGAACACGACCCGGACACTGGTGGAAGCCCACCCGGCGGTACGCCTTGCCATCATCAGTTGACACCACGATGAGGCCCATGGCCGAGCTTTCCCCGACTTCACTGCCATTATCGCCAGCAGCAGCACTCGCAGCAGAAGTGGTAGGAGCAGGGACAGGCTCCCGTTCGAGCTCGGCTTTCTTGGATGAATGTGGGGGAGCGTCACGCCCGAGAAGCCGTTTCCCCTTGCGCTTCATCTTTGCACGCCATGACTCCGAGACCGGGCGTTGCGGTTGGTCGACGGCCTCTTCCACAACCGCGTCGGCCAGCTCAGCGACGGCCTCGACCTGACGCTCATCAAGCAAGACCGGCAGAAACCAGGCCCTACCGAGCACTTCTAAGGGTTCCGGCTGATCCAGCTGTACATTGACAGCCTCACCACTGGCCCCGTCCGCGGCATACCGGAGCGAGATGTGCGAGAAGGGCGGCTCGGATGCTATGGCCACGAGACGATACATGGTCCCCTGCACCCGCATCTCCGCCGCGGGCTTGACTGCCCCGAACGCGTTATCCAGCGTCTCCGGCTGGACTGATACTGCCGTCACCGCCACGAGCGAGCGAGTCCTCTCGTGCCCGCCGCGCTTGCCTACGGACAGGAAAGGGCCGGGAACAATGCACCCGTCCACCGAGGCCCAGGACCACGAGGGCGCGAGGTACGGAGCCGGAGGCGCGGCACGTCTCGACGTTTCCCAGCGCCGGGCGTACCCGCCCACGGGCACGAGTTCCTGCGTCGCTCGCCGCATCCCGCTGACGCGCCAGCACAGCCCGCCCACGAGGTTGGACTGCCACAGGCCGGCGTAGTACTGGTCTCGGAATTGGTCCGCCAGCACCCTGGCCACCCCCGAGATGGCCACCAGCTTGTCTGTAGCTTTTGTCAGCTCGCACTGCGTGTAGTTGTCCAACGCCGCGGACCACATGGCGTGGAGCTGCAAAGGTGAGCTCTCGCGTTCAGCATCAGCTTCGGCTTCGGCCTCGGTTTCGGCCCCTCCGGGGTCGGGTCTCGGGCTCTCGGCGAGGTTGAACTGCCACTTGAAACCGCGCCTCCCGCTGCTGATGAAGCGCCGCGGGACGCCCACAGGGAACTCCTCGGCCGCCTCGAACTCGGCACACTCCCAGAGCAGCTGGTCGACGCCAAAGTGGACGATGCGCGGCGCCAGCGCCCGCTCCTGGAAAACCCACCCGCGCGACGCGAGCCTGGTCGACGTGACCCGGTCCAGCCAGAAGGACGGGTCGAAGATCTGGTACATCCCCTGGTACCGGCCTCCCCAGGCCGTGTTGACGAAGCGCGGTTCTTGGATGCGCTCGTCCAGCGCGGGGAATCTGTCCCTGCTGGAAGACGAGGCCGTCGCTGAGAGGCTGCAGTACGAGTTGCGGTAGACGTGGGACATGCGGCCCGCCTCGACCTCCCAGTCTTTCTCGTTGTCCTGGATGATGCACAGTGAATCGATCCAGATGTAGTGCTCTCCAAGCTTCTTCGTGACGTCGATGGCATCCACAAAGCACGGAGGGAGCTCGTCCCTGCGGATGCCGACGGCGGGGTTGATTCTGTCGACGTAGTTGTGCCGCAGGGTGCGGTACGCAGGCTGTTGGTCCTCGGGCGCCGACCCCCAGACGTGGCTCAGTGTCAGGTACCGGCTGCCCTCGGGTGGGGTCGTGGCAGTCTCGATGAGCAGATACCGTTCGTGGCCATTCTCATCCGTCGTTGATCGGACGTCGATAAGCCGAGACGGAAACCAAGGATCTCCGCCCGAGTTGGCGCGTCTGGCGTGGGAGCACGTCTGGTGTTCTGACTCGCACACCGACAACCACCGACGGACCATGTCCCATCTCTGCTCTGAAGGAGAGCGCTGTGTGTCTTCCTCGCGGAGAAGACCCGATGCGAGCATCGTTATGATCCGTTCCATTTCTGGCGCTCGATGATTAGTACCACCTACATAATCCTGGGACTCCAAGTCAAGGGTGTTTGGATCAAAGGGGATTCTCTCTTACGGCTGACATTTCTCAGGATGAACCGCCTCTCCTCCACCTCATGGATCATGGGTGAGCTGATGCCAAAGCACAACGCGACTGTTGTCGCGCCATCGCTGTCCCCGTCGTTCAGCAGCGCCTCCGGCCCTGCCCCGCGCTCGACAGGATCCCCGGTCACGTCAACCGCCCTGTACCAGATTCCAGAGTTGGTGTACGCGTGCACGGAACTGGAAGCCGCGAGCTGGTGCATTAACCGGAGCATGGGATCGGTGGTGGCAACCTGCGGCGGCGGGTGGTCATCGCGGCGCGCGGGATCGCTGATGATGAACCAGGGCTCCGCCGCGTACTCCTGCGGCGTCTTTTCCTTGAAAAAGTACCGCCACAGCTCGGTGCAGGTGCGGCATCCGATCAGGGCGGACTGGCACAGGTCTGCGATCTCGGCATGGTGTCGTCGCCAGTGGCTGCATTGTCCGACGCCCGATTGCTCGCAGCGACAGACTTGGATGTCAGTTGAATAGAGTGTGACACACGCCTGGCACGAGGCGAGCGGCATCTTGGTATCCGCAGTCTTTGTTGACACTCGTGGCAGTGGTAGAGGCGCCAACGTTGGGCGGTGAGGAGAGGTGGAAGAGTCGCTGCAGGCTCGTGCCGAAGGAAGATCAGCTCTGATGGGACTGCGTATTTGTATTCTATGCTCCGGTGCTGTTCAGTGTTTGCCAGTACTTCGCGTTCGCTGAACTAGCGTGATGTAAGGCGGATTCGCGGTGGCTGGGTTGCGCTGCGTTTCCGCCCTGTGAGCTGACGGTCGCCCCCCTTTTCTCCGTCCTCAGGGCTGAGCCACTGCAACCTCAACGCCTAACCTTGATTCAAGCTTTGCCAAGCCAGCCGTGGCTTTTCCCAACTCCACCATCCTTTGCCACCCGCGACGTGCCGTGCCGAGACCCCCATACGCTACTCCCAGACTCCCAGGCCAGGGGTGATTGATGGACAGCCCAGCGGGAAAACCTCAGCGGGTGCTCGCCTGCCAGGCGTGCCAACAACGCAAAGTCAAGTGCGACCGCAGGTTCCCCTGCGCCAACTGCGTCCGTTCCCAGGCCCAATGCGTGCCCGCCGGCCTCGTGCCTCGCCAGCGCCGCCGCAGGTTTCCGGAACGCGAACTGCTCGCCCGCATCCGCCATTACGAATCCGTGCTCCAGCAGCACAAGATCAGCTTTGAGCCGCTGCACCCGGGTGTTCCGACCAGTGCTGCCGGGGCTACTCCTGAGCCCCTATCCGAGTCCCCCGAAGGGCTTGTCGACGGCAGGCCCGCCAGCCCAGACACCTCTCGGACCGAAGTGCCTACAACTATTGGCAGTGCCCGTGGCAAGTCTGCCGAGCCAAGAGCAACGTATGATTGCTCTAGGTTGCCCTTTTCGCAGATGCTCTGGTTGACCGACATGTTCTAGGAACCTGTGGAACGCCGTAAATCAAAAGGTACCTGTTTGAGACTACAGCGACTTTCCATCAGTGATCTCCGTGGCGCTGATTAGACTAACACGAGGGCCAGATCGTTGAGAGTGACGATGATGGTGATGACGACGACGGCGACGACAACCATGACTACCGCGATTCCGTCCTCAAAAACGTGTGGGACCGCACGTACCTAAACGACTCGGAGAGCAACCATCATCTCCTCTTCGGCTCGCCCGCAGGCAAGATGACCCTGACAACCATGCATCCAGACCAAGGCAAGATCTTCCGGCTCTGGCAGATTTATCTGGACAATGTGAACCCCCTGCTCAAAGTCACGCACACTCCCACGCTACAGCCGCGCATCGTCGATGCCATGGGCGACCTGGCGAGCATCCATCCATCCTTGGAAGCCCTCCTGTTCGGCATCTACTGCATTGCTGTCCTGAGCATATCCGAGGACCAATGTCGGGCATTGTTTGGGTCTCCGAAGAAGGACGTCTTGTCGGGCTATCAATTTGCATGTCGGCAAGCGCTGATCAACTGCAATATCTTGCGGTGGAGTGATCGCGACTCGTTGACGGCCATGTTCCTGAACCTGGTAAGCGTGCAACAATCATTCTCCCCGTTTTATCGGTGGCCCCCTCTGACCCCTTCCCAAGGTCTCGGCCAGGTCCGCCACGGACCCTCGATCTCTTTCGTCAGTCCTAGCCGTCGCTATGCG
>FTIZ01746739.1_pt1 | contig 17807 bp, 22 predicted proteins | sample 1658381 | NCBI WGS metagenome assembly FTIZ01 (sample SAMEA3914822, study PRJEB12502) | metagenome | biome: forest; material: soil | place: USA | collected 2012-03-12 | depth 0.1 m
GACGAGAAGGCGTCGGCAGCCGGCCGAGGTGCATGGACCTTGGACGGCAAGATGATTGACGCCCCGGTGTCTGGGAGAGCCCGGGCAATCCTTGCGAGAGCAACACAATGCGGCATCAATGTTGGTGCCATCAGGGAGAAGTTCAAGGACCAGGAACCCGAGTAACATTGAGATTTTCCCTCGGCCACCACAGCTGGGTCGTATTTGATCAAGGAGATCTCACCACGGAGTATATTGTATGTACATTGATCTATAACATGCCCCTTTCCTGCCAAACCGACGTCAGACTCAGACCAGCCTCTTGGTCCTCGAGAGGGTATGGCCTCAACAACCCAGCTTTCTGGGAGAACTCATCCGGAATGGCAGTTGAATCAGGGGCTAACAAGTGCCCCCTCAAGGAAAACAGATCTCTGGTCGAAAGGGGCGCTGCATTGCCCTCGCCGCCAAAGTCAAGAGGGCGTGATCCCGGACAACTCACTGCCCCAAACTCGCCCTCTGGAAGCGACCAGGCGTCCTCAACCTCCCCATGAGGCATCGCCGCTTCGTCTTCAATCCTTTGAATAAACTCCTCGATATTCTCGAATCCCATGTTTTCCGGAATGCCGCCAGGGTTTTCAATTCGGTAGTGGTCTTCGTAAGTGTGATTGTGCCTGCTGGCACAATTGATACTCTCGGCCGGCGGGTCCTGGAAGTCCCAGCTCAATAATGCTCCATCCCTTTCCCCAAAACTCTCTCGCTGGTCCAGTAGATCCCAATCCCGCCCATAGCTCTGGATCTCCTCGAATGGCCGGAACCCGACATCCGGGACAGCGTGTGGCGCATATCGAGAGAGGCCCCGTGCCGGCCGGTCTTCTGCTTCCCTGCCACCCGAGAACTGCAGGACCTCCCGCACCAACTCCTCGGCAATGGTGTGCTGCTTCCCATCCCCGACGGATGGAGTCCTCGCCGAGCGGGCTCTCTCCAGTTCGTGAAGCTGCCCCAAAAGTCTATTCCCTGCTTTCGGAGTCAAGTCGGTTTGCGCCCCAGCATCCTTACAAACGCCTCTCCTAACACCCCAGCGTCTCTCCAGAGACGATCTGTCCATCTCTGCTGTTGTTGCTGCTGCTGCTGCCGGCTCGGGTTTTTCGAGCCGCTTAAGCGCATCCTTGACAACGGCCGTGGCGCTGTGCCTGGAGCGGGCCATTCTCGAGTCATAGGACTCGGATCCGTCCCCCCCGAGCTGGTCTTCATTCTGTTGTAACCATGCCGAGCCAGTCTTTGGCCTACTGGGAGGGTGACGGCGACTCGAAAGACCAAGACCGGAGCTATGGTTGTTGATTGCGGGCAGGGAGCTTGAATAACGGTGTGCTACTTCGGCAATGCTTCTAGAAGATCGTTGCGAGCCGCGTGACGAGGACTGCGATTCAGCCCCGAGACCGCCGCCGGGTCTATGATTCCCGTGATCCACGAAACCATATTCTTTGGCTTCAAGGTTGCCACGCGGTCTTCCACGGGAGAAGAAAGCGGACAGCTCTTCTAGTTCCTTATCTTCCTTCTGGCTCTTGCTGAGTTTCGACTTCGAGGGATGCGGCTCCGAAGCTGTTCGCGTCAGGGTTTGCGAGATGCGGTTTGCTCCTGGAATTTGCTTGCTTGCTGTGTTCCGTTAGCAGCTGACTCTCCTTTCGTTGACGAGAGGCGCCATCACACCCCGTAGAGTCATATGGCCCGCGATGGCCTCGGAATCTTTCTGGCGTGTCTGGCGTGCTGTCAGTACCGATCGGGCTGGTTGACACGCGGACGCCTGGGCCCACCTACTATGTGCTTGTCTTTGCACTTTTGGCGACCTTTTCCGGCGGCGTCTTTTGTTCCAGCCCCCCGAACTTGAGACTTGTATTCATACTTGTCGTCTCTGGTCCTGTGGCGAGCTCTCTTCTCAAACCGATAGTCAACTTGTACAGTCGGCCTCGGAGAGGGGGGAGGAGGCTCCGATAAAGATCTGGATCTCTTCCCGTGTCTGTTGGCACGGGTCCTAGAGCGAGATCGTTCTGCGAGTCGAGGTCGTTGTTTCTCGCGGCCTGTCGCTGGAGGACGAGAATGGCGAGCCTGTGTCTGCTGGAGCCAAGACTGGATGAACTCGTCGTTCTTCTCCCGAGGCCTGGGAACGGGGCCCCTTCCCAAAGCTCCAAGGGCTGTGCCGATTTCGGTGACACGCCTGGGGTCTTTCTGATGGCTACCCAGGTAGTCTTTTGTTTGGCGGGCTTGTCCTCGATCTTCGTGGCCGTGGCTGGTGTCGTGGCGTCTCCGGGAGGTTTGCTCCGATGGGTGTGGCCGCAACACTTCCATGGCCTTGGGGAGGTGGATGGCCTTTTGCTGTGATGTTGGTGGTTGATACACACCCTCGGGTACGAGTGCCTGGTCGGTTAGGTAGCTGAGGCGCTGTGTCTGGTACCTTGGCATGCTCAGAATTGCAACAGGCACGGCAGTTCAGGCTTGGGTCCCATGCTCGGTCCGGGGCGACCGGCGGCCCTTTCCTTCCCGCCGAGCCTCGTTGCGGGAGTCTCCTTCAATCGACCCTCCGCTGTCTGAAAAACCGTGCCTACCAGACTTGGGCACCTATCTGCCCAGACTGCCCTCCCACTTCCCGATGCCACATCCACATCTGAGAACCTGGAAGCAGGGCAGGGAAGACCTAGAGCCCAATCGGATCGCTGGCCGAGTCATGATGATACCTTGTGGGTTGAATCCCGAGATTTGGCGACGAGGCAGGCGCGTCCCCTTGTCGACACAGGATCGGAAAGGGAAGGAGCTGCCAAAAGCAACAGCGGGACACAACCTGGGGCCACCCAAGCAAGCAGCCGCTCAAGTCAACAGAAAGAAGCCCTCCCGTCCTCTTCAAGTTGCCCACACATCTCTCGCAGCAGGTTTTCTCGTGTGTGCGCCGAGTCCCAATTATCTCCGATGCTCCATTAGCTGTCTGATCTCTCTCCGGGAGTTCTATAACAGCCCCTGTTGCAATGGCCACCTCCACTTGCTACTGTGTGCACAGGAGAGCCGGACGAACCCTGGAGAGGAGAAATTCCTTGGATCAATTCAAGATCCCCGTCTGCACCTCGCCTGCACATCGCCTGCACATCTCACCTGCACCTCGCTGCACCTCGCCTGTACCCCACGTCGTCCAAGCGGTCTGCTAATTATGGCAACACGGCTAATCGCACCTCTGCATGCTGCGAGTTGCCTGGGTGCCAAAATATCCAAACAAGCCCAGTTGTTCGAGACTGAAATCCGGGTCCAGATGCTGACAGTTGCGCCTGTGCCCTTAGCCGAGTCTCGGATGCTGAATGCTCAGCCTTGACTGCCTATGCTTCGAACTCAAGCGCCCCCATGCCTCGGCAGGGTTGGGTGACACTTGGCTTGTCGGATCTCTTACGCCCACGGGCTCCTGATGGGGAGCTCCTCAAACCAAACCAGACCCATGAAAGACCTAGCCCCATTCAAAGGCTCGGGGCCTCGTCGAGTCATTCCGTTGTTGTCGGTTCTTCCACTCCCGTTGTCGGCTGCCGAGAACAGAGAAGAGATCCTCAAAACCAATGCCCGTGCGCTTGCGCTTCCTCCAGATGAACCACCCGGGCATGCAGCCGAAGCATGCATGTCAAGATGCACAAGCGGAAACAGCCACTGGGATGCGTCGCCGAGATGGGCGACCGTTGGACATCCCCCTTGCCCCTTTCGGCAACCTGCAGTTAGACTCTAGCTCCGCAATTCCATCTTGGGGTGGTCCCCTCCCCATCGCCAACCTCGACCGTCGCAGATAGGTATGCTTGGCCGTTGAGGACATGTTTGCGAGGAAGCCGTCCCTGCGGCCTTTGCTGTGACAGGTTGCCCTTGAGACTTGGGCCTCATCGTCAACGCTGGAGCTTGGGCTTTCGTTGCGTTTCAGCCCACGACAACCCTGCCGTGCTATAGCAGCCCGGCCACCAGGGAACGATGCGTTTATCGGGTGGCCAGCTCGAGCGAGCTGTGGTTGAAGTCCTTAGCAAAGCTTGGGTCAAACTGGTGACGGCATTTGATTCCGGTCGCGACCTGGTGGACACCACGCGGTTAATAGGGTGATCGACGACGGGATTATGGAAGAGCTGCAGCTGCATCAAGGCTTCCATGATCCTCGCCGGCAGCCCCACATGGCGTGCTGTCCACAACTGCTGACGGACACCTTACTGTGTAGGGTTTAAGTCCTGCGGAACGACTCGCGTGTCGAGTTCCAGGTGGGCCGCTCATCAAAGAAACGTGCCACCTCGCCTCCTTGTTAAAGCAGCATCGAGACGCAGAGCACAGCATTTTCAAAGTCCTGGTGCCAAGGGTCCGTTCACCAGAAGACCAGTCAGTCTCCCATGGTTGTCGACGGACAGGCTTCCGGGGAATACTCACATCTCACACACACACACCACCTCTTCCCTTTCTTACCTATCAGGGCTCCAGCTGTGGCTCAAATTGAACCTGCCATCTGCTCATCACATGATAGCACCAGGCTGCAGGCGGGCACTGGGTCGCAAAACTCCGTTGACGCCGTTCTCGGGTCGACTGCGGCGTTCATCCCGTCGTCGTTCGTCGGTTGCTTTGGACTGAGGGAGACCGATCGTCAGCCTCAGCTTCCAAAGTAGCCCTCAGATCATCCGTTGATGCGAGGTGGTGCTCTGGCTGGGGACATCCAGGTTCCTGCTCTGCACCCAAGCCACGAGAACCACAGATTTGTTAGTGCCGGCTAGTCCAAAGCGGCCAACTGGCCGATGCAGCGAGTTTCATCACCCTCCTCGATCAAAATGCTCCGGGGGGTTTCGCATCTCCCTGGAATATACAACGCGTTTCATGCCAATATCCACTTTTTCCAGTGGTCACAGCCGATCCCCCGCCCTGCCTACCACGCCTACCTAGCAATAACGCGTTTCTGGATCCCCAGATACACAGCACATACCAATGCGCCCAGAGGACGCGTGTTCGTTCTTGGATCCACGCCGCAATGAGATGACATGCCGTCAACGGTCTGGTCGCAGAGCCGACCAAGAAGCTCGTTCACTGCAATCAATGTGATGTGAAGCTTTGACTGAGAAACCCATCCTCGGTCTCCGGAATCAGCACCCTGACTGCCCCTGTTCGAAGGCCTCGGGCGCCGGTATTGGCTGGTCCGCTATCGATAGTGGGCGGGCGGGCTGTTGGGCCCCAGATCCCCAGGCGGCACCTTTCCGATCCATGTCCCTGCTCCCGATCACCGTTGACGGTCCAGGGCTCGGGACTGAGGCTCGGAACCCTTCAACGAGCTCGTGAAGTCAGGATGGATGGCACTGCATAATTAAGGTGCATATCCGCCAATACCGGCAAAATCACCACAATGCCTTGAACATGTCAGCGTCTCCCCAGTGTCGACAGGAGCGCGGGCATTGCTTGTTGGAAAACCTGGATGGGCTCGCCTCGAGGTCCGTCGTTCCTGGATCCGGACGGAGTGTGTTTCGACCTGGATGAGCCACAGCCAGGATGGCCAAACTACGTTGTGGTCAAACTACCTAATCAAGCCTGGACCACCGAGCGAGCTGCAAAATTACAAGGACGGCGGGCGGGGGAGGAGTGCTGGTGTGGTGGTGTGGTGTGGGCCCTGATTTCCGCAGAGGGCATGGGAATGAAAGACCTCGTGGAGATGTCGGTCAAACATTCCCAAGCCTAAAAAGCGCTAACCAATCCCGACATCTGTGTCGTGGCCTCATGTCTCTCAGGGTGGAGGATGGGTTTACAACGGTGTCCGTGTCAGTCGGTCTCGAACCCTTCTAGAGCCGCCGTTAGTCCTCTCCGGGATGCAAGCGCCGCGCCCCATGCGACAGCCCTGGTCAGAACTCAGAAGCTCTCCTGCACCCCGGGGTAGCGGCTCTCGTGCTATGTTTGATGCTTGTCTGGACCTAACCATGCCAACGCCGTCATGCTTGTCGAAACAATGACCAGGGCAACAACAAGCATGCCCATGTCCGGGAGCCATCGACAGGCAGCGGACCGCTTGTGGAATCTGGGATTTTGTCATGGGCCAAAACCAGGGGGAGGGTTATTTTGGTCCTTCCCCAGGAATCCCCCCGCTGGCATATAAGATGGGTAGGTAACATCAGTGCCGGCGGCTCTGATTCTCCCCATTCCCTAGTTCTCTTCCACCGACCAACCGGCTTGATAGGGAAGACCTGGAGCATCCTTGACCCTTACCACATAACGCAGCTTCGCTAACACCCCACCGCACCGCTGCCTGCCTGGCCACACTGCCTGGCCGTCTTCCCCTCGGCCCTACCCTCCATACCTCGCTGGGTAGTCTCGCTTGGAGAAATCAAGGGCTGCGATTTCTTCCAAGACACACACATACCTCGTCTTCCGGCTGAAGTCACCGAGCCACTTGTCTGACGACATCACAACCATCCACCGTCCCCAACCGTCGCCGGGCGAGAGGAGCTTATCCCACGGTAAGACGAGTCCCCTCCTTCATCTTGCTAAGCGCCAGAAAGCGAAGCCAGTTCCCCGCCTTTTTCTCTATCCAGCACGCGTTCCACCCTCGGGCGAGGTCCTGGCTCCCTCCGCCTTTCAGAGATTTCCCTCCCAAATCCAAATTCCTCCTGGCACCCTCACTAGTCCCAGAAAACATACACACAACGCGCTTCAGCAGCCTTGTGTTCTTTTTGACTCTTGGACAACCAGAACCCCCGCACCAGCTGACAAGCAAACAGCTAGAAATTCGAGGAACCCCCGCGAAACCAAAATGTCAAAGTTGTTTATTGGGTAAGAGGCTCGAAGCCCCAGGGCGCTTGCTGCCAGGCCACGTTAGGGTCGTTAAACCACCCACTAACGCGGGCGCAGCGGCCTCGCATGGCACACTGAAGAAACGACGTTGAGACAGAAGTTCGAAGAGTATGGGGTAGTGGAAGAAGCAGTATGTTGCCGTGCGCTTTTCATTTCGATGCGGCGTCCTTTCTCGACCCTACTATGTTTGGGAGGAGAGAGAGCTATCGCTCTAGGACTCCGTATTTTGGGAACCCGCAGCGTGGCATGCCGTTGTTTCTGTGCCAGACGAAACCTAATATGCTTCTTGCTAGGTGGTTGTCAAAGACCGCGACACCGGCCGTAGTAGAGGCTTCGGTTTTGTGCGATACACCAACGAAGAGGATGCGCAGAAAGCCATCGCGGCCATGAACAACGTCGAGTAAGTCACCTCCGGTGACTTCCCGCTCACTCCGCCGACTGGGCACTGACCAAGCGGCCCAGGTTCGATGGACGACAGATCCGTGTCGACAAGGCCTCGGACACTGGTCCTAAGGGCGGTGGACGAGGAGGTGCTTCGTCGGGCTACGGCCGAGGCGGCTTCGCCTCGATGCCGGTCGCCACCGGGCCCGTGCCGGGGATTGCGTACGGTACCCAGGCGCCATACGGAATGCCGCCGAATATGTATCACCAGCCGTACGGACGTGGATACCCTCCGGCTGCTCCGGCCGGATACGCCGCACCCCCGCAAGGTATGTAGAAAAACGGAATGAAGCACAAAGGGGGATGAGAGTCCTGACGACAGCTAGCATGGGCGGTGCATCCCTACGGATACCCCGATCCAACGCAGCAGGGCCAGCAACTCCCTCAGCAGCAGAACCAAGGCCCTGGACAGGGCGGGTACTAGAGGTGGCCGCCTCCGGGTTGACGAGCCTCCAAGGAGTGACTGCATCTCGAAGAAGGAGCGCCAATGCGAAAAGACAACCAGTAACCGATAGAGTATCGACGATGACGACGACGACGACGACGACGACGAAAAGGAATTTACATACCTCGAGCCCCGTTTTTTCTGCCATTCATGCTCGCCTGAGATTGCCCGTCGAAAAATGCTGTACGATCAGACGTTGTTGCTCTGTGACGATCGATCGCAAGATACCCCCTACGCGCTGTTCTTTTCTCTCCTGGCTGCTGGCTTTTCCGCCACCATCAGTCGGGTTGGCTGAACGGTTATGTTTTCTTTCCCTTCTGGCTTTTTTGTTGAGTTTTTGTCTTCTTTTTTTTCTTCCTCTTTGGCTCGCTGTTGCTTTAGATGCTTGATCTTATAAAAAAAAAAAGTCATCGTTTTTGTTTTTGTTTTTCTTTTGCACTTCCCTCCAGCTGGCGACTGCGTGGTGGATGATGGAATCGGAATGGGCAAACAGGGAGACGACGACTGACGAGGAAATAAACGATGGACGGACCGTCGATGAGTCCACATGAAGAGATGAACCATGTCTTTCCGCCGCGCCTGCGGGGCAAACGAAGGACCCAATTCGATGTCGACTCTTACGTTATGGCAACGCGCGGAGAGGTATCTAAGCTGGATGGGGATATCCGCGTGTCCTGGGGTGAAGGGAAGATAACGGAAAGGGGGAGGGGTGAGTTGGTGATCAACAGACTGAGGGCTAGCGGATGGCCAGCCCAGAACAAAAAAGGGGGAAGGAGAATGAGGGAGGGGGGACTCATAGTTGTTGTTGTTGTTTCTTCTCTCCTTGGTATTGCTTTCTTTAAACCGCATCACGAAGTCTTTTCTGTCTCTTCTTGCTCATCTACGCTGCTGACTTTTCTGAAGTCGTGATGCTGCTCATGATGCCGCCGCTCCCGCTCCAGCACACGTTCCGGACTGACGACGCTGACAGGAGGGTGCGGGTTCAGGACTTTGCTGTCGTCAGTTTGGAGGATGCTTCTCGCCTTCCTCTCGACTTCCGCCCTGCCCGCCTGCTCCGCCGCCGCCGCGCGAGCCGCGATCGCCCGAGCCCGGTCCGACAGATCCGTTACGTGGGCGTCCCCGCTCTCCGGGCTGAGCTCATCCAAGGCCGTCTCGAGTCCCCACAGGTAGTCCCGATTCAGACCGCTCGGCCCGACGCTGTGGTAGATGTGCTCGGCGAGGTTCTGCGGGTCCTGTGGCCCCACGAACTGCTCGTTGTCAGGTGTGCCGATGTACACCAGCGCCCGGATGGGGCCGATAGCCTGTTGGTGCGGCTGCAAGGAGGACAACGGGTCGAGCTCGGAGGAGACGGCCGGGGCGGGATGGAAGGGCGTGTAGTGGATCGTGTACCCGTTGATTTCGCGGATGTCGAGGTACTCCTTCACTTCGGCGACACGGTCCGGCGTGATGCGGTAAGCCACGCCCCAGACCTTGTCGGGGGCAGAGTCGTGGTGGTCGGCCAGCTGCTCCCAGTAGGAGCGCGAAATCAGGGTGACGACGCGCCCCGGGGCCTCGGGGGTGCCGCGGTGGTCTTCACTGCGAGGAGGAAAGGAAGGAGGAAAGTTAGCTGAGGGTTTGGCAGTGGCTGGGAGGACATTGTAGGGACTTTTGGTGTGAGAGCCGACGGCCTTGACAATACCATGGCATGTCGTTGGGCAGTCAACACCAGAGAAAGTAAGGAGGCTGAACTACCTTGCCTATAGCCAATTTAGTATGGGAAGATCTGGGAATGGACGAGTACGCGGGACGATGGGTGCTAGAGGGGAGCGGGAACTTTGTCGAGGGACCGGATCAGGGGTGAAAGGGGGGAGGGGACGGGGTGCTAGGGTGGTAGCGTGGTAAGGGGGAGGGTGGGAAAGGGAGCACGGCAGGGCTGCCGGGCGACGTCTCCATACCTGCCAGAACCTGCGGACATAGCCATTCACCCAGCCTGGAATTCGCCTATCTGGGCCCGGTCAGCTCCCGCCTTGCCGAACCGGATGATCACCCCTAAGGAAGTTTTGGGTTTGGGCTGGGAGGTTTGGGAGGATTCGAGAGGGTTACCAAAGTGCGGTGGAGGTTTCCAGATCAAGCTCCTGTCCGGGCAGTCCCGTCGTCAGTCTCCTGCCGGTCCCGATGTCGTGCCACCTGGTCACTTACCCGTATCCAAACAGCCAGAACTCGTCTGCTTGGGCGGTGGCAGGGCCTTGAACCGACATCTTGGACCACGGAACGAACGCTATCGTCCCAAACCACCGGTGTCAGGGGGGCCGCAAAAAAAGGCAGAAAAATATCACCCAAGTAGTGCTGAAGCACGGAAGCTCCTACGAGATGGGTCGCGAGATTTTGCTCAGGAGAGAGCTCCTGATCACACCCCGGCGAGTCACCCAGCGAGTTTGATGTTCTCCCCTGAGTCTAAGCGAACAGGGACAGAGCGCTCCCAATACTGCTGCGGTATCGCCTCTTGCTTTTCTTACATAACGTAACCCTCGAACCACGTGGAACTCGCCCGGAACTTGCGGTCAGTGACCACTGACGGCGGCCTGCAAAGTCATCGCTAGCGGACACGGTTGGTGGAGACTGGGGTCGGGAGCGTGCTTCGGCCCGGGTATCGCCTCATCTGTCGAGGCTGATGGGGACGCTATCGCTGCGAGAGCCTATTTTCTGTTTTGCATTTCGCGCGCATCGGCTTCTCTCAATCCCGTTTGTAACTACCTATCCCCACACACTATGTACGACTTGGAAATAAAAGACACAGAGACACAGACAGGCCACGTGTGGTGGCCGGTGGTGGCACCGACTGGCTCGGGATCGCCGTCAGGATGGATGCTGGAAACGTCTCCATAATGTCGTAACGCCATCTCGCACACATTACACGGCGGCGGCGGCGCGTAACATTGATTGAATCAAGCCTCCGTCATTTGCGGGCTCTTTTGACTTTTTGGGCGCAGGATCCTGAAACCCGGGACCCAAGTTTGGCGGCTGCCGAGACCCTGGAAATCGGACCCTGGCACGTATCGAGCCCCATTTGTTACGGTACCAGTTCCGTGATTCTGTATTCCGTATTCTGTATTTCTCCCCCGATCTCAGAAACACCGATGAGCGGATCATCCAGGCCGAATTCTGGGACTGCATGTGCCCTGTGGTGGCTTATCCTGTTCCTATTCCCCTCCAGCTAGCCTGCTATGGTCATTTGCAAATGCCGGAGCCCCCCGGCGTCTGTGAACGTCACCGAGGCGGAGGCGGAGGGCGGGTTTCCACACCGAGGGGCATTGCTCATCAGTGCTGCGCCAAGTGGTAACACGCGTATTCGGCATGTTCAGAATACATCCCACGCCGCTGGAACCAACCCCGCCCAGAAGGGTCAGAAGAGGTTGTCGGGCAGAACACCACAAGCAGCTCGTCCAGAACAACAAAGGTATTCAAAGTCATTCCGCAGCACTTTGGAGCAGCACGAGGCTCTGGTCTCCACTCCGGGGTGCCTGCCAAGGTGCTGCGACAGCGGATTGCCACCAGACTTGCGGCTGAGTCGGCAGCCGAAGCTGGACGCAGCTCAACGTTTCCCTTGATAAATACCCAACGTTACCTACCACCAGCCGCTGCCTTGCTGAATCCCTGATCCTGATCCTGCAGGACGGTCTCAACCCCCAACCTCCAACCTGACACATCCAGGAGAACCATCAGCGACGATCTCTCCGCGGGCTCAAGTAGCAACCAGTGCACGCCATCACGCCAGAAACCATGGCGTACAATAGAAATTACAACCCGGACGAGCTGCCCAGGTGAGTGGATGTGCAGGTCTGTCGCAAAGACTAGACTGCAGTGTACACCCCGCGCTCGCTCGAGAGCCCCGCCATCGCGAGAATCTCATTGCCCGCCGCTCGCGCAGCCGTGACCAGAGCTCCTTGCTAACCTTGGCCGCTCTTAGATTTGCGGAGCCCGAGCAAGTGAGCTTCAACCGCTCTCTTGTTATTGTTTTCCGACTTGGACTCCGTGCTGACGTCTCCCACCCCGCTCCCAGAAAGGCAATCCCAAGTCCCCAGCCTCGGCGCACCCGCCGGCGTCACGATACGAGAATAAGCCTCCGCCGCCGCGGCCGCTCCCTGCCGATCACAGAGGCTCCGGAGACCCGTACGGCTCGCACCAACGGCTATCACCGAGGCAGGCGGCCCCGCCGCCGGACCGTTACGGCATGAGCCCCCCGCCAACTGCTGTGGCCCGGCCCACCCAGCACGCCCTTCCGCCCGTCAACTCAAGGCCGCCGCCGAGCCCCGCACCGCGCGACAGCTCCATCGACCCGACCTTGCTGCCGCTTTTTCGAGCCGTGGACAAAGATGGTGAGTTTTGAGGGCTTGGAGCCTTTGGAGCCTCGGATCCTTGGCAGGACGTGATTCATTCGATACGACTAGTCACTAACCTCGCCGCCTCTCCACACAGGCACCGGCCAGCTCTCGGAGCGCGAGCTGTCAGCCGCGCTCGTCAACGGCGACTGGACGGCCTTCGACGTGCAGACGGTGCGCATGATGATCCGCATGTTCGACAGTGACCGCAGCGGCACCATCGGCTTCGACGAATTCTGCGGCCTGTGGTCCTTCCTGGCCTCGTGGCGCTCGCTATTTGACCGCTTCGACGCGGACCGCTCCGGCAACATCAGCCTCGACGAGTTCAGCAACGCCTTGGTCGCCTTCCGCTACCGTCTGAGCGAGCGCTTCGTCGAGATCCTCTTCCGCACCTACGACAAGCGCAACGAGGGCGTCATGAGCTTCGACCTTTTCGTCCAGGCCTGCATCAGCCTCAAGCGCATGACTGACGTGTTCAAGCGCTACGACGACGACCGCGACGGCTACATAACCCTGAGCTTTGAGGACTTTTTGATTGAGATTCTGCGCCAGCTGAGGTAGATGGAGGTGACCTTAAGATGTTGCCATCGGTACTTGCGCGCACTTTTGCAGACGGGCGGCTTTTTGGGCCATGGTTTACGGGATCCGGGACCCTGTAGTCGTGGAACTTGCAGCGTGTCTATGGATGTTGAATTCTAGGGATGGCTGTGTCGATGATTTTTTTTCCCTTTATCCACTTTTGTTGGGAATTGAGGATTTCAGCGCAAGTCGGCGCGGCGGAGAGAGAGGCTTGCATGATACGACGAGGCAAAATCGCATACAGATGAATGACGATCAAGTTGATACCCCGAGTTTCCACACAAGACTTTCCTGGGGATCCCCGGCCTTGGGCTTGTGTATAACATGTCCGTTCTCACACCAGAGCGAAAACTGCAGTACCTTCTTGTTGCCCTGTTCGAAAATAGTCTATTCTGCACCGTAGCTAGACATCCTGGGTCTCGGAGTCGAGTCGAGTCGAGTCACTGGCATCGGCGCCTCCACGCACCAGTGATGAAGAGAGGTGCAACGGGTCGCGAACGCTCTCCTGAGGAAACAGCAACGCTCTGATTCACCGCCTTCAAGCTCCGTACCTACGGACTACCCTGGATTCAGACAAGGTCCGCGTTGCATGTGATGTTGAAAGAAAAAAAACGGCCAGCAGCGCTAAGATGGGTAAAGTGTGCCCTGGGCCTCTTTCCTGGTCCCTTGACCCGCAATCCCGCAAAGCGACAGGGCAGCACCCCGCAGACCCCACCCGGCCACGATCTGCTGGGCTGCACCCTGCCTTGCTTTTCTTGCTCCCTGTTGTCTCGTGGCAAACGCGAGAGAGCCGAGCACGCACCGGGCGGGTGCATCACAAGACAGGCAAGACCGGCGAAACAGCCTCGATAGGTACCCACCTCTGTCTCGCTCTCGAGGAAAGATCAGAACGGAAGCAACGCAAACGTACCTAGAGAAAACGGAGCTTCCTCTCGGAAAGGAACCTGGAAGCTTGCTCCAGCTCGGCGGGCAACCAAGCTTGCTGCAGCTGGATTGGGAAAGCTCCAGATCCCTGCCTCCGTGAGCTCCATGCCGACCCAGCGCCCAATCACGGCGGGTCGTTCCATTCCCCTTTGGCTGCGCACCCCCACCTCCTCCGTGTCCCGGGTCGCCTGCTATCCGCTCCCTCGACCGAGTCAAGACCGCCCTCTCTGCGTGTCATTGGCAGGTCATCCGACGGCCGCCCAATTGCTCGCCAGGAATGCTGAATCACCAGAATACCGTCATGTTGAAGAGCAAAAGACAGAGCCCCGTGGAAGAAAAAGCAGGGCCATGTTGCGGCGCCCTGGTAGGTGAGCAGGGCAAAACGGGGAACCCGGTGAAACAAGAGCCGGACTCGGCCTTGATTGTTGCCCCCTCGTCATTCACGTCTTGCACCGCCTGACGACTTGGTGAAGGAGGCGCGCCAGGCGTATACGAGCGAAAAGCTCTGGTCTTCTGCTTGTGCCTCAGGGAGTAAGGGAACAGGACCACTCTGGCAAGCTCGATCTGCGAAGCTCCATTTCGATCGTCCCGCTTTTCCATGTCGGTACGAAACTAATCCTATGACGCCTACCTACCACTCGCCTCGGCCAGGGCCGTCGGTTGGCCCATCCCACGCCGCCTCTGTGTGTGAGGAGGAGGAAGATGAGCTCCCAGCCAGAGGAAGGGGAGCTGTGCTGCACAGTGTGTGTGGGCCAGAGATCCAAACCGTCCCTTGTCCATCGGAGGTACATAGTACCTCCCTGCTGGCGAGGTCTGCTCATGCTCGTCAAACACTGACCGTCGGGGTCTCCATCATCTGCCCGTCGCTCGGCGGATGGTTGCTGACCTTTTCGTACCTGATTGTGTGTCGAACGAGGCAGGGGATTATTACCTAACTACCTGGTAGCCTCTCGAGCCAAGTGACGGGGTGGACTGGGTTGTGGTCGTCGGTACCTCCGAAGAGGGAGCCGGGGATCGAGTCAAGCTCCAGGCCCGGGGGCATGCCTGCTGCTGTCCCCGCTTTACCGCTCACTCTCCCCGCTCTCCCATTCGAGAGTGCTCCGTCCATTGTCCGCAGCGGGCCTCTGCTGTTGCTTTCGCCCGTGGCCATTGCCACCACCTCCTGCCACTCGCACCCCCATTCTTCGAAACACGACCTTGTTGCACCTGACAAAGGAGCTTGGGGTTCTCTTTCCCTCCATGACCGCATCCCCGACCACGACCCCTTCGCAAGCTCGGCGCCAACAAATGCCAGAAGTGCGACAGCTCTGGCACCGCCCGCCCACTTACACGTCAATTGAGCATCGCTTTGAGCCCACCGACCGCCTATCTTATCAGCTACAACCTCGACGACCACAGCACCGCTTACTCTTAGCTACGACACCTGCCGCCCGACTTTGGAGCCCCTCCCTTCGACTGCCTCCTTGTCGCTTGGTGGGGTTTTGAAATCATCGAGACGTCCAAGATGCCGCCGAGATCGTCCCTCACGTCGTCCTTCTCAATTACCGATGCGAACAACGAGGTCGTCTGCCCGCTGCGCAACCAAGATGCCTCGAGCTGCCGCAAGCGCTGCATTGGGGTGAGTTCGCCTGCCGGTCCAGGCCTCTTCTGCTGCCGCTGTCGCCACCCGCAAATTCCCAGACTCCCCTCGGACGCTGTACTCTCGCAGCAGTGCCTCCGAACATAGTCATGGCATGGTGAGACTGACGAGACGCAAACACTCTAGGAGAAGCGGTACCGCTCCATGCAGGAGCATATCCGTCGGGCACACCCCGAGCACTACATTGCCAAGCTGCCTGCGACCGAGGAGAGCTTCCTACTCATGATCAGCACGTCGCCCACTGAGCGGCCCCATGTCCCGCCAACCTCGGGACCACACCATGGACACCACCCCGTCAAAGGAGTTCCGCCGCACGGTTATCGGCGAGACGGATCCACTGGTCCGGGCACTCCCCGGAGATACGACGAGTATTCTGGGGGCGCCATGTTTCCCGCCGCCGCAGCGCTCGCTCAGCTGCACAACCACAAGAGCGACTCGGGGTGGGATTCGGATGGAGTGAGTGCAGTTCCATTCACCGCGCGGCAGCACTCGCACCCACGATTACTAACCCTCACGGCCAGGACTGGCATTCTGATAACGAGGGCGCAAGGATGCCGAGATCGTCCATCGAGCTCCCGCCAATACAGCTGTCGCCTGCGGACATCACTAGCGCACCCCTCCCGCCCCTTGATTCGGGCAGACACCGTGACCTCTTGCCGTCGATAATGTCCCACTCGCCTCCCGGCCGCTCCTCCACGCTCCCACCGCTGCACCGACCCCTAGGCCCCAGTCGCCCGCGGAAGCAATCAATCTCGAAACGGGGTCACCACAGGAGAAAGTCCAGGGGCCCCGGGTCGGACTGGCTCCGTCGGATCCAGAATGACAGCAGCAACGGCCTGCTAAGGCCTGGCAGCTATGACAGGAAAGCCCTCTCGGCCGAGCCCACGGGAGACTATGGTAAGCGTTGGGAGGATCTGATCGATGCGGCAACCTCGGCAACGGAAGACATAGATGAGGACAGAACTCCAGTGAGTCTCAAGTTCCCTTCAATGCTCGACCCGCGCCTGACGAGCCAGATGCCGCAATCGCCCGTGTCGATACAGCGGTCATCCCTCCCGCCCTTTTCCCAAAACGCCTTCACAAACTACCAGGCCTCCCCGCTCCAGCGGGCCCTCACACCTCCGTCGTACAATCCCGAAGCCCCTGAACCGTTCCCGTCGGTCGAGAGCGGTGAAAGCGGAGACAATTTCCACATCGAATCGCGGGGCCTGTCGGACTCGTCGCCGAGCTACTCGTCCCAAAACACCCAGATCTACTGCGCCGCTTGCCAGGGAATCTCGATGCTGAGGGAGTCGTACGCCTGTACCGAGTGTATCTGCGGTCTCTGCCAGGCCTGTGTCGACGTCCTGATGGGCGAGCAGGGCGCGCGCAGGAAATGTCCCCGGTGCGCCACCATCGGAGGCCGTTTCAAGCCGTTCCAGCTCGACATTCGGTAGTCGACCGGGCCTCTCTCTTCATTCTCAATTTTCTCATCTTCATCCATTTCTCTACACCTTTTATCGTTTTTTCATTCCTTTTTTCTTCATCTTTTTTTTTCTTTCCCACTCTAGGATCCATCTACCGCAGCACAGACTTGGCGTCACTCATGGGGGATTATATCACGGCCGCTTCAGCGCCAGCAGCATCTTTCAGGAGGAATGGGGGGTATATTCGGAACTCTTTTACACTCATGGCACCGGCTCCTCTTTTTGGTTTGGGAATGGATGGCTTCAACAATACGGACATCTCACGACACGGCCGTCACAGACGAGCAAGCAAATCCGGGGCGGCGTCGCCCATCGATCGACTCACTCCCTCGAGATACGCGCGACACTTTCACATGGACAAACGGTTTCTCGCATCATGGCACACGGCTCGGGTGTTTTGGCGTTTTGCTTTTTTCTTTCTACCCTCTCCTTTATTTTCTTCTTGGACTTGTGGCAAAGATCAAAAGGCGCGATCTTGCTATACCTGCGTTGGATTTGATTTTGGTTGGTCTGAGCTGTCGAGTCAAGGGGCGTTTTTGCTTTCCCCTTTTTTTATTTTCACAGCTCACGCACACTACCTACCACCTACCACCTGAACTCATGAGGGTCAAACGAGGTCATGTTGACCTCTCTGCCGGCGGGGGGGACATGTTGATTAAACTGCCAGCCTCTTTTCGGTTTGCACCGCTCCCTCATACACAGATATATAGCCGACGCGCTCGTAGAATGAGTTTGTCTGGTTGACTTAGACTACGCAAATGCTTATGTATACAAACAACATCAGTCAAATAGCGCTCTTGAATTATATTTTTTTCTTCCCCTCATTTCCAAGCTGCAAGCTGCCATCCCTAATACCTGTGCTAGTTACCCAGCTGGACAGCCCGCCGTCTCATCCACTCCCCAGCGGTAAGGGTCTCGCCCTTGTTGAGGGTAAGCTCGGCCGAGAATTTACCAGCCACTGGGGCTGCCGTCGCCTCAGTGCCGTTGGCACCGCCGCCAAATTCATCCAGCGGCTTCATCGGCACATCGTTATGGGGCCGCACAAAGTAGACCACACTGTACCTGTCAGCAGCCCCCTGGGCACCTGGCGCCGGCACCACGCGGTGCTTGGCCGACTTGAGGGCGCTGTTGGTGAAGGTCACCATTGCGTCGCCTTT
>FTIZ01269119.1_pt1 | contig 17767 bp, 20 predicted proteins | sample 1658381 | NCBI WGS metagenome assembly FTIZ01 (sample SAMEA3914822, study PRJEB12502) | metagenome | biome: forest; material: soil | place: USA | collected 2012-03-12 | depth 0.1 m
ACTTGTTACTCTGCTAATCAACCAATGCGTAAAACAAGATGCCTTCTTCATTCTCATAAAACCACCGTGACTCTTTTCTGCCCCAGCAGTCGTGGTTGTAGAAGGCGTGCAAGTCAAGGACTCCAGCAACTCTGATTGGCCACCCAGGTTAAATTCATGTCACTCTCGCTACTTCAGCAACCCACCCTCAACTTCTCAAGGCGGAGAACCCTGATAACCCTCCCTCAATTCAATTCCATGGGGCCAGACAGACATTTTATGCTCTACAAATAATCTATCTCTCATTCTCGAAAGACATACACAATTTATAATCATTACTCACATTCAATCAGCCGTGCCCGCTTTCTCCCGTCTTCTCACAGAAACTCGGCTCTTCCCAAGAAGCTCCTCAGGAGTACGTCAACAAATAATGGCGGCAACGAAACAGACGCCGACATCAAAGTCAAGGACAACCAGTCCGCGAAGTCCAATGTCACACACAGCAATGTAGAGAAACAGGGTACCCGAAATGCGACTTGCTGTGAGTCCCTCCAGTCTTGACTCTCGGTCTCTAGTTCTCTGGACTTCCTCGATCGCTTCCTAGCAGTGTAGAGCTTTCTAGTCATGTTTATCGGTATCCTCCTGAAAAACGCTGTTGACGATGTCGGGCCGGCGTTGCAAAATGAGGTATTTGTTCGCGTTTCGCTGCCCATCGGTGCGTCTTCTAGTTCTGAGTCTGCGACTTCCACCTACAGACACTAAGATAATGTAGATCTCGGAGTCGGTTTGCCGTTACCCAGAGTTCTATGGCGGCGAGTAAGAACCTTGAGCTGGCTGTTGCGGTGGCTGTGGCAGCGTACGTACCGAGGCCGGATCTGACTCTTGCGGCGAGGGTCGGGCCGCTAATCAAGGTGCCGGTGTTGGTAGGCTTGGTGTTTAGAGTGAAGTGGGTTTTAAGGAGACAAGAGGACGGGATTGAGGGGTCATTACCTTCGGAGGTGGGCAAGATCTGGTGTTTGAGGGGCGGATCATCTCAAGAGGTTCACCACATTGTGTGTAGATACCCAAGCATATGCGTTTGGTTACAGTACACGTCTGGTCATGAGTAATCTTATCTCCCCATACAAATGGCATTCACTACCTGCAACTACCTCTGAAAACACACGATTACCAACATCTTCGCCTCCTGAGAAAGCACACTCTATCACCCCCATCGGCATCACCATCTCTCAACCATTATTGTCACCAGCGGTCAGCGGCGATCTGTCGCACGAGCCTGAGTCATGGCCGTTTAGTGCGGGGCGATGCCACCAACGATGGCACCGGCACCCGGAACAAGGCCGCTGACGGAGCCGAGGATACCGCTAAGAAGGTCGGGAACCTGAGCGGCGGCGCCGCCCCCAAGGGCACCGCCGCCGACGCCGCCAAGGATGCCGCCGAGCAGGCCGTTGAGCAGCTCACCGATGGGGCCACGGGTGAGCAGGTTCTCGACGAGGTTGGAGACGGTGCGGAGCAGGTCAGCCAGCAGGCCGAGGGCCGCGGGCTTCTTGCCGGTAGCGGCGCCACCGCCGAGAATGCCGGCAATGGAGCCGAGACCGCCGGCGGGGAGGGCGAGACGGCTGACGCCCATGGCCATGGTCTGATTGAGGCGGGCCATGGGGTCGACGAGGGCCTCCATCATGTTGTTGGTGTCGGAGGCATGCTCCTGCATAAGCTGATCTGTCTGGGTGTCAGGCCACGTTCAGACAAGGGGGGAAGGCGAATGCTTACCGATCTGGTCGACCTGCTGCTGCACCTGATCGACCATCTGCCGGAAGGCGTCCATGTCGAAGTGCATCTGGCCTTGGCCCATCATCATCATCATCATCGAGTCGGGGCTGTTGTCCTCGCCCTCGCCGGCCTCATCACCACCCTCATCACTGCCATCATCACTGCCCTCCTCGGGGCCATCAGCAACCGTCGGGGGCAAAACGACAACGGGGTCGGGAGTCGGGGCGTCCTGCTGGGGCTGGATCTGTTGAGAGTTCTGAGCCTGATCCTGCATCGGGGCAGCGAGAACCCCGGTAAGAAGGCAGACAAGACCGAAAGCCTGGAGCTTCATGATGATGAGCGAGTGGTGTGTTTTGGAACGAAGTGATTATGGAGAAGGATTGAGTTGTGGATGATGGTGGTGATCGAAACGCAGCCTTGGAGGTTAGATGCCCATTGCCTACTTATACCTCCATCTTCCATCACAGGGACGACTCCATCGGATGGGTGTCGCCCGTCATCGCGCCATCGTTATGCTCGGGGCGACTCTCGGCGGTCTTAATCAGGCCGAAATTGAAGCTGGCCTCTTTTTGCTGCGACTGCATGCCTTTGAATTGGTAATCGTGTGCTGCCATGGTGTTGAGAGAGCTCGATGTCTCAGAGTCGCGTCGAGAATTCAGGGGCAACCGGAATGTGTGTGGCTGATCGTGTCTGTCTCCACGCCGAGAAGCGGACACCACATGCCGTCCACAAAGCCACTTCGGCGGTCCAGACAAGGACACAGGCATTTAATCAGATAGGTCGGGAACATGTGGTTGGAAATCAGTAAGGAATTTCTCCAGGGCCGATATACCGGACTAGCGTACGACCCTTCGCCTCGCCTCTGCGCATCAATTTCACAGACGCCGCGCATCCATTCTCAGGCTGGCATCAACAGCGCTCCCTCCTTGTGACAAAATTCCCAACCTCATCGGCGGCTGGAGGCACGGTAGCTGTTCGGATTTGTTCGGGCCGTCTCGGCCTAGGCTGCCCTCGGGCCACCCACAGCATTCTCAATTCGGTCTCTCTCGGGACGCCAATGCCTGGCAAATGCAAACAATGTTCCGTTTGGCAGTGACTGTGTTGCCCTTGGAGTCGGAAAGAAGCGTCTTGACAAGACCGACGTCGGAATCCGGAGACTACCTTCGGGCGTCATGCTGCGCTTGCGCCAGAACAACTCAGCTTTCTCGCTGTCTTCCATGCTAGGGGGATCACCAGTCGTCGTTTGAGACCCTGCATACCGCACCAGCAGGGGGACTGCTGCTGCATGGTTGTAACCACTTCCTCCTTGCATGTTCTCTAGTCTTCCAAATCTCGCCCAAAGTCGACAAGCCGCAACTTCCGCGCGTCCTTGGGGTGGAAGACTGCGACCTTGGATCGGACGAGGAATCTTGCTGCCGCGGATTCCCTGGGTATCTCCACATACGCCGCCGAAGTGTCCCCCCGCGCTTCCATCAGCTTGTTCATGAGCTGCTCGGTAAGATCACGCATCTCTGCGCCTGCCGCTGAAGCCTCATCCCTCTCGCGCTTCCTCTTGTTCGGCTGGCCCTGCTGGTCCTGAGGGCCCCAAATGTCGTCGAGCCGGCGCTGCCGTTTGTCCTGATCCGGGTGGTTTTGGGCTTTCTTTAGTTTGCCATGCGCACTGAATCCGGCGCTCAGATCCTCCGGGTCGATGTCCATCAGCCCGCCAACCACTGGGCCTCCCAACTCCTCCGCTGCCAACATGGGGCCAAGATGCTCGCCAATGAACCAGTCCAACTGTCTCAAAAGGCTCGCGGTCTGCTTGTCCCAGTGGTCTTTTTTCCGCCTCAGATCGGCCATGTGTTCCTTGGCGATCTGTTCCTCGGTCTTCTCTTCTCTGTTCTCAAGCCCGTCGCGCATCGACTGAATGCGAGCCTCGAGGGCGGCCTGCAGGGCTTGCTGCTCGCGCACGTTGACACGTTCTGCCTCTATCCTTCGCTCGACCTGTTCAAGTGAGGCCGTCTGCGAGTCAGTGTACTCGGTGCTCTCTGCGATGGTCTGCTGCGCCCGCCGCATCGCTAGCAGCGCTGGCAGTACCGTCCCAAGCGGCGGCAGAAGTGGTTCGGCCTCGGTCAGGTCATTGTACGCGTTTGTTATGATCACCAAGGAATCTTTTGCCGAGAGTCCGGCACCAGGACGGGCGGCAGATGCCCTCAGCTATTCGCCGAGTCAGTAAGGCAGCACTCGCGTGTGGCATAATCTTGAAACACACCTGATGCAGCGTATCCTCCAGTTGCCTTTTCCTGCTGTTGAGCTCCTGGATTGTGCGTTCCAGCTCGGACTCGTAAGGCCTACTGACGCGAGCGGCACCATGGGCGTTTTCCATGTGCAAGCACCGATACGCCGAGAGCGGCGTGTGTTTTCCAGATTGTTGGCGTGGTCCTGCTTGAGGTGGCAGTTGAGCTCCGCTGGCATCCCGCTGGAGCGAAACCCGACTCTGTTTACAATATCCCGACACCGGAATGGGAAAGGGTTTGTTTCGGCGGTGGGATGGAGGATGGTACTGTGATCCCCTAATGCGCCAGACACTCCTGGCACCGTGTAACGAACGGTATCCGTATTCTGTACATAATACAGAATACAGGTTGGCAAGTGGAAACTGCAAGTATGTCTCAGGCGGGCAGGCCCGGATTATCTCGTGTCGCGTCACAACGCGTATTGAGCCTCGACTTGTTTTTTAACCAAGGGTTGGGAAGCAGAGCCAGGTGTTCCAGGCTAAAGTGGTAGGTGATACAAGTACAGTGAGGCGATGCACCAACGCGTGGAGAGGGAGGATCAATAACACCTCGACTGTGTAATCGCTGTTGGTGCCGCACGGGAGGAGCGCTCCGCCCACTCCGCTGAAATAGAATTGGCTCTGCCGGGCTGGTTTCTTGGCCCGTGCGCCGGGATGAGCTCCCTGGCGCTCGACGCTAAGAAGCAATGGAAGCAAGCAAGGCTGCAGCCCGCCGAGATCTCCCAGTTTCATCAACCTCTCCTTTCCACCCTCTAAACCGTCTCGAGACATCCTTCTCCATCAAGCCCCTTCGCTCGGCTCTCCGTCTACGGCCTGCCGAACAACATAGGAGGCTAATCTCCCGCGCCTGCCCTGTCCTTTGTGCCGGGCTTTTCTTTCAGCGATTTTGTCACTTGCGACCTGATTTCTGCAATTCGCCACCACCGCACGCGTATCCTCCCCTCTTCCCCCGACCGAACAGCCGCCCAGCCTGTGCCCGTCGCGTTCGCAAAGCCCGAATAAACAGCATCTTATCGCCCCTCAACTCGGCGTCCATATTAAGAGATACTGCCACGCGAGCAAGGAGTTTGGGAAGAAAGCAGTGTTTGCTGGTTATCAGGCAAAGGTTTGAGTTACCTGAGTGCTCCCGAATCAGCTGCCCTCAGTTCAGCGCCCTCCTGCCTCCTCCCAATTCACCCTACACCCTGTCGATCGGGATTTGGACATTCTCCGTCACTACCTGCCCACCTACCTACTCGCACCAACCCGCAACATTCCGTCTTTTCGCCGTCACTACCCCGTTCTTTGGCCCGGCGTTCTCACTTCCTCGATCCGCCCCGAACATAAGCCTCCAACTCCACCCAATCCGATCATCAAGCACCATCATCACTCTGCCCGGCCCAGCCACTACACCCAGCACGTTTTCCTTCGAAAACCCCAGAGGTGTAGATAACTGCGATAAAACAATTGAGAAGATCGAGTGTCCCGACTACTGGGCAAAGAGACGCCCGCTCGCGACGTGAAGAAAACCCCACAATCTAGCTCAAAATGTCCGCATCACCCCAACCGACACACTCCGCGAAGCGGCCCCTGGAAGAGACTTCTTCTCCTTCCGTTGCCGACCAGCCCGAGGCCAAGCGACCGGCCCTCGACAAAGTCATCAGGGATCAGGAAGAGATCCACGAGCCCATCTCTGGCAGCAATGGCGATGCCACCTTTGCGCCGCTCCCGATTCTCGAAGCAAACGGCGGTTCTAAGACGAACGGGGAGAAGTCCGAGGTCAAGGATGCCCAGGGCGATACCCTGGTCGTGGATGCGCCCGAGACCAAGCCCATCACCAGCACCGCCAGCGGAACCCTTGCTCAAAGCCAGTCGGGTCCCCCGCCGGGAGCAAACGACGAGACTGCATGGATCCACGTCCGCGCCGTGATCTCGAGCCCTGAGGCCGCCACCGTCATAGGCAAGGGCGGTGAGAATGTGTCCAAAATTAGGCAGATGTCCGGTGCGAAATGCACCGTCAGCGATTACCAGAAGGGCGCGGTGGAGCGCATTCTCACCGTGAGCGGCATCGTTGATGCCGTTGCCAAAGTAGGTCACGGCCTTTTTCTTCTCACCCCTCAAAAGAGCCGTCAGGCTAACCCCAGCTGCAGGCGTTCGGTTTGATCATCCGGACACTCAACAACGAGCCGTTGGGCGAGCCCTCGAGCCAGAATTCCAAGACATACCCTCTTCGTCTGCTCGTTCCTCATATCTTGATCGGCTCCATCATTGGAAAGGGCGGCGCACGCATCAAGGAGATACAGGAAGCATCCGGCGCCCGTCTGAATGCGTCCGACTCGTGCCTCCCGCTCTCCACGGAGCGCTCGCTGGTCGTGATGGGTGTGGCCGATGCTGTCCACATTGCAACTTACTATGTTGGCAGCACCCTCCTCGAGCAGCTGAACGAGCGGTTTGGTGGCGCAGCCGCCTCGGCCTACGCGACTCGCAGCGGCGGCCCCGCCGGCGCCGTCCCGGGCGGAATGCAGGTGATCCCATACAACCCCCAGCCGGCCGGTGGCAACTTTGGCAATCGGGACAACTACCACCGCAATCGTCCGGATCCCAGATCCCATCACATGGCTCCCCAGGGGTATGCGCCGCAGTACGGCCACCCCCAGCAGGCCCACCCGAACCCTGCAGTCCAAATGCCCTACGGCGGTCAGGCTGCCGGTGGCTATGGACCCGGCCCTCATGCGCAACCTCACCCTGCGGGTCCCGCTGGTCCTCACGGCCCTGCTGGCCCCCACGGACAGCCCATGCCCGGCGGCGCGCCTGTTCCTGGCGCTCCTCTCACCCAGCAGATCTACATCCCCAACGACATGGTCGGTGCCATCATCGGAAAGGGCGGCCAGAAGATCAACGAGATCCGTCAGATCAGTGGCAGCGTGATCAAGATCAATGAACCACAGGACAGCAGCAATGAGCGTCTCGTCACGATCACCGGCACTGAGGAGTGCAACCGGATGGCGCTCTACATGCTCTACTCTCGGCTCGGTAAGCTCCAGGCGCAGCTGAACGACTCGCCTTAAGACCAGCACTAATAAGATCCACCAACAGAAAACGAGAAACACCGAATCTAGTCGATTCCCTGTGGGCTCGAGCCCACATCACCATCTTCCGGTACTTTTCAATGTTTCTATGGCGTTGGGATGGTCCAGGAGACGGGGGCAGAAAAACTTCATGGTATCTTCTCTCTGTTCTCTGCCCAATTCAGGTCACGAGTGGTATTTCCGGGTTGTCATAGCATTCACCCCAGAAGGCTTTTAATGAGTCACCTTGACCTCTGCACATCATGTCTACACCTCTCCCCCAGTTTGGACGGCCCTACCGCACCCCTGCCTTTTCTGTGATCCCCTCCCTACCTGCACTTGATCTCGCTTCCAGTCCCTCGTTGCCAGGTTCTCTATCGCATCTACCTAGCCTCCCCTATCCTCCCTCCGGCGTCGGTTAGTGGATTGCAACTCCCTCCCTCTTAGGGGCAAAGAACCCAGCACCGTGCAGGGCTGGTCCGGATGTTGGTTGCTGGCTGATCACGTTGGCTTTTAGGTACGCCTGACAGGGAGGGACGCGCAATCAAACCACAACGCTCACGAGTATCATGACGACGAGTTGGGCGGTGGAACGGCAAATCAGGTGATTCACCGTGTGATGTTCAATCTGCTGACACGAAACGATGAGATAGATTAAGAGACATAAAACCCACGAAACAACAGAACTAGTGTATAATCCCATCTGCTTATACAGTCTCCCACAAGTCATGGTCTGAGCAGAGATTGTCACATCTCCTCTAACCCACCATCGGTTCTTGCCAACCAAACAACGCGGCCCGGTTCAAATAGTCGTGTAGATATCCGTTCGGCCCGACTCAACTTGTTTCTTGTATCCAATATTTTTGAGCCTTTTCTTGATCTTTTTTTGATTGTGTTGTACTAGCATTTACTCCTTGCCGTGCACCCAACTAAATCCCAGAGCAAGACTCACGCATTAGCCGGCAGGCAACAGAGATGAAGCATAATAACATGACAACGTACTTGTTCCACATCTTGCCAATGAAGCCCGGTGCGGGCCGCTGCTCATTCATGCTCTGGCGGCGGGCAATGGAGGCCGGGTCGTCTTTACGCTTCTGGGCCTCGAGACTGTCGAAGAGGCCGTGAGAGGGCTAGAGTCATGACAGTGTGTTAGTCCGTGCCGTGGCTGAAGAGCTAATAGGTCTGGCTTAGAAGGGGTGCGCCATACCCGGCGAGTGGGCTGCGAGGGAGCCTTCGCGGCGCTACCCGTAGTGCTGGTCGACGAGGTCGAATCAGTCCTGCCGGCGCGGAACTCGCTCTCGGAGGGCATGTTGTCGGCCATGGCGGCTAGTAGTGTTGGGTTGAGGGATGACGACTTGACGACTTGATGAAGTTATTTGTCTTTATTCTTGTTGTAGGGGCAGAATATGTACGGTTGGGATGCGTCTGCTGAGGAGATCAGAGGGGAGGAGCGGGGTATATGTGTAGGACAGAGACGAGGGAGCATTTGCTTAGAGCTGCTTAGAAAGCTGGCTTCCTCGAATACGCGACCGTACATGACCGACCTTTGGAGAGTGCTCGATCCCCGCACTCGTCGATCGTCCGGGTCGCCACGGGGATTACCTGGACAGCCACCTCGATTCAGGCGATGGGTTACTGATTAATCATGATGACTTCACCAATGGGAGCGCTCGCTGCCTGAGTCGTTCGAGCACCTTCAGGCCAATGTTGCGTAATAAGGGGCACTGGTCTTCTCTGGTGTCTGGCTAGTTGATCACAGGACGAAATAGGAGCCTATCAGAACTTACGAGCGTCTCCAGCATGGAGTTACCTTATTCAAGTAGTCCATCCATACGGTTAAGCCATCCCCTCTGCCCCTCCAGGGTCGGACTGGGCTCTGGCAGGGTTGGCCGACCTGCGCGTCAACACGAGACTGCGATAACGGAGTAGCTACTCCTCCACCAGCATCTCAGAGTTATCTCTTGCCGCGCATGGGCATCGCCTGACCGTGAAATCGAGCGTGGTCCTGTGTGACGTCATCTTGGAGACAGGCCTGAGCGGAACTCCTCAGGACAACTACCAAGGCACTTTGAGAACAACTCATTGATGGTGGAAATCGTCTTTTCTGCTTATTGTGATAACCGTGCACGGAGAGCCAAGAAGCAATCGGTGCAAGTGGTGTTTCGCTGGGGAGTGGCGGCAGGTCCACGAGCGAAGCAGTGGTCGTGTGCGTGCAGGACTGTATGCGTCCTGATTTGGCAGGTGGGGAACAGGCGAGCAGACGCTAGCCGAATAAGCATGTTTTGGGCATACCAGCGCACCCACCTTTTGTTCACCTCCTCTCGATTCCGTGACAAGAGCGCCATGCTTGAAGTCGGATCTGACATGAATCACTGCTCGGAGTTGCTTGGGCTATCCGTTGGCACGCCGGATCAACGGGATTGAGCCAGGGGATAGGAGCACCGTGAAATTTCCATTGCGCGCTGTCGGGGATTTTGGAAAAGATCTGATATGTAAAGGAGCCGTTATAAAAAGAAGATACAAGACTAGAAAGGACAAAAGAGAGAAAAGAAAGAAGAACAGAAAACAAAAAGGAAAAAAACGTTTAGCCACTCCTTCCTGAGAACGGGCACCAATCGTATGCAGTCTACCTTAGGCAGCAAGCTTCCGCGTCACTCTCGAGTCCCCCTTTGACGAAGCATCGCGCATAAAGTGGACGCAATACCCTGCTTCTATTCTCTAAAGGCCAGGCACCTCAGCCACACCTAAAGTTTGAGAGCAGTTGTGCAGCATCTCTGGCAACAAAAATGGCGAAGAAACATTTCACAGTCCTCGGTGAGACCACGCGTTCATCCGTCTGACACCGTCCCTCGCACTCATCCTCGATAGAGAACAACCCGGAGGTCATGAACGCGCTGGCAAAGAAGATGGGTCTCTCGGATGACCTGACCTTTTACGACGTCTACTCTCTTGACGAGCAGGAGCTGCTCGCCCACATCCCGCGTCCCGTCTATGCCCTGCTCGTCATCGTGCCGTTGACCCCTGCGTGGAAGAAGGACCGGGAGGAAGAGAACGAGAGACTCGGTGACCCGGCCAAGTATTACCGCGGGGGGCCGGCCGGAGCAGGAGAAGAGCCCATCATCTGGTTCAAGCAGACCATCGGCGATGCCTGCGGCTCGTACGGGCTGCTGCACTCCGCCATCAACGGTGCCACCTCGAAATTCATCCTGCCGGGAAGCACTCTTGAGCGGCTGCGTAGCGATGCCATTCCTCTGCCCGGGGAGGAGCGTGCCAAGATGCTCTACGAGAATGAGGCTTTCGAGGATGCCCACCAGTCCGTTGCTGGGCTGGGAGATACCGCGCAACCCGACATCGGAAGCGGCGAACACACCGGCCAGCACTTTGTCGCTTACGTCAAGGCAAACGGCCACCTCTGGGAACTGGAGGGCTCGCGGAATGGGCCACTGGAGCGGGGCAAGCTTGGTGCGGACGAGGACGTCCTGAGCCCGAGGGCACTGGAACTGGGCTTGAAGCGCATTATCAAGTTGGATTCGGACGCTGGCGGGCAGGATCCTCGCTTCAGTTGCATAGCGCTCGCGCCTAAGGCAGACTGAGGCACGGCTATTACGCCGGAGAATAGAGCATTGCGCAGCGTGAACCATCCCTTTGTTGAAGCCATCCTGTCGGAGTCAGTGTGTTGGATGGAGGAGACTCCCTTCAGCTTGGCCCACCTGAGAGAGCAGTTGACGAATGGGATACCCGCTCGCCCTGTAAGTGGGGCGACTAACGCACAGGACCCCTGCGATCAATTTACGCGTCGCGTCGGCGCGTCACCCAACCAAAGGCTTTCCTCCCGACCTGCGTCCAGCCCACCTCTGCTCAACTAGTCGCAAACTCGTCGCAACACCAGCAAGAGCTAGGACAGTCTCTTCCTCACAACAAAAACCATGACCGCCGAGACCACCAACACTCGCAACGAGCCCATTGTCCCGACCTCGCCCCCCGCAAAGCGCATCAAGACCGACGCCGCCGCCAGCATCGCTAGCGAAACCATGGGCTCCACCTCCAACGGACAACAGCAGGAGCTGCAGCCTCCTCCGCTGCTCATTAAGAAGCTCTCCGACAAAGCCCGCCTTCCCACCCGTGGCAGCGCTTTTGCTGCGGGCTACGACCTGTACGCCGCGCGCGACACTGTTATCCCCGCGCGGGGCAAGGTGCTGGTCGACACTGACATTAGCATGTCGGTTCCGGCGGGAACGTGTAAGTTCACTTCTTCCCTCTCCCTTTTTGGATCGCATCCTCCTACTTCGGACCGACAAGTTACTGACAGACTTGGGGGAAACTAGACGGCCGCATCGCTCCCCGATCCGGCCTCGCCTCGAAGCACTTCATCGACACGGGCGCCGGCGTGATTGACGCCGACTACCGGGGACCCGTCAAGGTCCTGCTCTTCAACCACGGCGAGGCCGACTTCGAGGTGAAGGAGGGCGACCGGGTTGCACAGCTGGTCATCGAGAGGATCTACACGCCTGAGGTGGTTGAGGTGCAAGAGCTGGAGGAAAGCGTGCGTGGCGCTGGCGGGTTTGGGAGCACCGGTACCAATTGATTTTTATTCGCTTCTGGTTTGGGATTGCATGGGTTTGGGCAGGACGAATGATATTCAGGGTAGATGTGTTAGGTTAATTGAGCGCTTCTCGCATCTGGCGGCGTCACACGGACGGCCAAGCGAAGTTAGGATTCGCAATCATGCTTGGAAGCCGATAACTGGTATCGTCTAAAACACACGGTCTATCGCTCTCTATAATGGATGGTACTCGCCCACATGCACATGCATCTAGTCCAGAAACGCCCCACCCCCCGAGCCCCCTTCACAACCTCGTTGCGCGGAACTCGACCTTAGGAAACCTCAGGCTATCCAAATGCCTGACCAGCCTCAACTCAGCCGCCTTGCTCTTCAGCAAATGCCCCTTCTTCTCCTCCGCCTCCGCCCCCTCCCCATCCGTCACCCCATCCACAGCTGGTGCCTTCTTCACCGTCCTCTCCATATTCTCCGCAGTCTTGCTCAACACCTCGTGCATGCTCGCAAGCACCTTCTCCGCGGCCTTAGCGAGCGGCAGGTCCGGCGCATCCACGACGTCGTCACTCAGCCACGACTGCCGCTCCATCAGCGGCTCCCCTCGCTCGCACACGCGCCCCTTGTGCACGGCCTCGCGCATGCGCACGACCATGAGCGCGGCGAACATGTCGCCCGTGCCGCTGAAGTAGCAGTCGATGGCCGGGAAGACAATCTTGAAGGCGCGCGAGCGGCGATCCGAGGTCATGGACGAGCCGACGACCGAGAGCGACGAGACCGGGTGGTCCGGGTGCGGCAGCGAGACGGACGTGATGACGATGTGCGGGATGCCGTACCGCTCGTGCATGACCTGGATGGCGCGGGAGATGGAGGCCATGTCGGTGATTCGGACTTCGGAGAGGAGTCTTGCGTCGATAGGGAGTGTTAGTGGTTTGGTGTTGGGATAGAGGGAGGGGGTGACTCGGGGGAGTGGACGCACTCGGCCTCAAACTGGTTGGGTAGGACCAGGTCGGCGTGATGGACCAGGCTCCTGTACACGGGCACGACGTCGGGTGCCACGTAGAGATTGCCGTTGTCGCCCATGACTGGATCCAGCACCCAGAAAAAACTCCCCGGCTTTGATTGTGCTTTCTGCTTGAGTTCCTGCCCTATTTGTCCGACTGCTTCCAGGGCGGCAGCCCCAGGGACGTAACCCGACAGCATCATGTCGAAGTCGTCGAGGTATGACTGTTTCAGTCCCTGGTATAGGTCTGTAATTTCTTGCGCCGAGACCCGCGAGCCGGTCCATTGTCGATACCCGGTGTGATTACCTGCCCGGGCGAGGTTAGGACGGAGATGGTTCAGGGGGGGCGGAGGCTTCGGGAGGGACGTACTGAACTGCACGGTATTCAGCGCCGCTACGTCGCACCCGAGCGACTGCAGACTAAACACGGCAATCTTGTTGCCGACGTATCTTGGGAGGGACGGTCAGCACAGCGCGACACGTGAGAGGCGCGGATAGGCTGGTTGGTTAGACTCACCCAGAGACGACCTTGGACACTCCATTAGCACAGGAAACCAGCAGACAAGATCAACCAATGCGCCCTACATGACTGGCGACCGCCAATACGCGGGTTTCGGGAACCGGAGAGCCTTCGCTCATCGTTGGCTTGTTGGCGCCTATGACTGTCGGATGACCGGCTTGGGGGGAGAAGCGTGGAGGCAAAAGCCGATTATAGCCTGCGGCGTGTTGAAGGTTGAAGGACTTGGTCTAACGTTCACGTTCTGGGGTATCAAGAGCGGCTGAAGCGAGAAAAGAATAGTTTGAAGCAACGAAGAACAAGAAGAGTCGCCGTCTACTTGGCAACTGGTATGGTATGGGGAAAGGAGACAAAAGAAGGCGAGAGTATGACTGTGAGAATCCACTGCGACCTCGCCGGGCCTTTTTTGTCGTCTGCTGTGAGTCGATCCCTGTCGACGAACCAGGACGTCGGATCTCCTGAGAGGGAGGGTTGGGAAAAACGGGGCATGGGGGTCCCGGAGGGGTCAGGTCGTGTGCAGTGGTGCTGTAAATTACCCCGCCATCCCACAGAGCCTGGAGTTGAGAAAGACCCCGCCCAAAATACAAAGTCTCTCTGGATGGCAGCCGTGAAGCATGGGACGGTTTGCACTCAAGTCAGGATCTCTACATTTTGTACCTCTAGTCCATGTGCATTTCTCAAGCAAGGGCCAGAACCGGCGTCAGTCGTCCATGTACATACATACAGGGGAGATTTGGAGTATGCAATAGGGTGCGAAAGCAGTTTCATTACCAAGGGCAGTCCCAGGTGGCCGCCATGGTTATCCCAGACTCCTAACATGATCCCCTGCCAATGCGTCTACTCGGCACGTCGCAAAATATCGTTCTGGGGCAGTTGTTGGCATCCATTGAACCAACAGGACTTAGCCTTGGTTGGCCTTCGTGTCGGTCCTCAAATCGTTACCGGGCATTGCGGCCACATCTACTCCTCATCACCAATCTTTGACAACATGTTAGCTCCTTGATCCGAAATCGACGGTGACACTCCATTGCATACCTTTGGTGCGAGGTAGAAGCGAAGATAACTGCTACCCGCCAGGGTGTACTCGACGAGCAGGGGAACCTCGTTGGAGAGGCAAATCTTGACCGTGTTTGACAAGGCCGAAGCCTTGCAGAAGTTGACGAGGTACTTGAGGGAGAAGGTGAGCGAGACGGGCTCGCTCAGCTCAATCTCAACGGATTCGCCCGGCTTCTCCACGTTGGAGTGTTGGCGCAGGGTGATGGACCCGTTACCAATGTCGCCCTGGCACGAGAACTTGACGCCGTCCTTGCTCGCATCGATGGTGACTGTGCAGTCCCGGTCAGCGAGGGTCTTGCAAGCTATTATAGAAGGCTCATGTTTGCATACCCGACTCGGACATGGCCATCAGGTCTGTTGTGATGCGCTTGAACTCGGACGCAGGCATGCTGATGGTCGCCGCATACTCCGTGTCCGGAATGCCCAGGTGCTCCTGGTCGATGTCCATGAGCTTGAGGTCGTACTCGGAAATCCTGTCGGCCTCGGAGCTCTCGAACACAAGGTTGAGGACATCGGGCGCGTCTTCGGCCTTGAGGGTGAGGATATCCTCGTTCTGCGCCGCGCGCAACACCTTGGTGAGCGAGGTGAGGTTGACACCGAGGGCAATGTTGCGGTCGCAGCGGAAAGGCGCGAAGCCCTCAGCCTTGAGCATCATAGACACAAGAGCGACATGGCTGTTGTCCATCGCCTGCAGCGCAATACCGCTGTCATTGCAATCGAAGTTGCAATCTTGCACGAGGTCCTTGATGGCATCGACAACCTGACCGGCAGTTTAGTTAGAGCGAGCGGTCCTCACATGCAAGCGCTTTGTCTAGGATTTAATTGCGCGTACCTTCTTCAGGATGCTCGCCTGCTCCAACCGCGCTTCCAACATGGCTGCGTCTGTTAGACTCGGTCCGATGCGGTGCAGCCCAGTCGCGATTGATGGCGAGACGAAAGGGCTCTTACTGAGTGTTTTGGGGGGTTGTCTGGTGGGTAGTCTAGTGGGTTGGGAATTTAAAGTAGTGCTTGAGTTCGCGAAATGTGAGAGGATTTGTGAAGTATGGCGTTTGCTGAGGGTTGTTTGTTGGGTTGGGTTGGATTTGGATGAAGTTCTGGGAGGGGAGAAAGATGGAACAGGCACGCGACGCGCTTGCTTTCGCAGGTTGGCAAGACGCGACTGGCGTTAGAGTGGTTTCCCTTCCTGGTTAGCGCCAGCGGGCTTCGCTCGGCTGAGCGCGTCAGGTGTGGGGCGCCCTGGGCAGAGCCCCTGAGCTGCATTTTCAGGGGTAGCTTACAGAGTACCTAGGTTCCAGCACATCAAACAGGGCTCGATTGGCCATCTGTTTTGGCACAGATTACCGTATGTACATAGGTACTAAAACTATTTGTCCAAGGTCAAACAAACACAACCTGAAAGCCAATAAAAAAGTCCCGTCCATGAACGCCTGTCCTGCGGCCCAGTTCAGCCCCGGAAGTGGATAACGATGCTGGTTGATGCGAGTCAATCCAGTCGAAAACAGAACGCCGTCTATACAATCCGCTATTACATATAGAAAGGTAAGAATAGAGGCGGTGAAAAGTATATAACAAAGGAGAGTCCAAGTTCCGTCTTGGTTTGCTTGGTTGTCGTCACGGTCATAATGAAATGCGTGAGGGTGCTGGCATGGTCGCACGCTTCGGCCGCAGGTTGATGACGGTCTCGAGTTCCCGGAGCATCCCGCGGCTCGCTTCCGACTTCTCCCTCGCCACTTCCCTCCGATCCCGATCTTCCTTCATCTTGATAATCCGCTCCTCCCTCGTCAAGAGGCTGCGGGTCCGGGAAGGCAGGGACACGGCTTCGAACACTTCAGCCTCGTCCAGGTCCCCCTTTGGGCTGCCGTAGCTCGAGCTCCGGGGGGATTCGCCGGTCAGAGCTCTGAGTGCCTCAAGCGCGCCGCCTTCCTCGACCGTGGTGAGCCCGCTTAATGAAGATGCTGGAGAGAGCAGGGTGCTGATGGACGACAGGCGTTTCTCGTTCCGGTCAATGCCTGAGGCCAGGGAAGCTTTGCCCTCTTCCCATGCCTGCGTGAGCATCTTCAGGTCCTGTCCGATGGACTCGTACTGGCCCATCAGGTTGGGACCCAGTTCTGACACATCTTCCGCCTCGTTGAGCGTCCTCTCAGACTCCTCTCGCAAGAGGGCAAGCTTTGCCTGGAGACCTCGGATGCCCATGGAGAGTGAATTGAGCTTCATGAACTGAGAGCGCCGCTTCTCCCGGTTGGGAGACAAGGGGAGCTTTGACTCTGGAATGACGGGGAAAGCTGGGCAAATTAGTATGGGTAGAAAGGAGGATCAGACAGCTTGCTTACTCTCTTCCTCGCTGAGAATCCGGCGGACCCCTTCGAAGCTTTGGCTTGTTACTTCGTTGAGAGCCTTGAGTCCCTCCACACCCGTTGACCATCGCAGAAAGTCAGTGTTGTCGCCTGCCGCCTCGAAAGCGAGGAGGGAGCACAGCAAGATCTTGCGAATGATGTGAAAGCGGGCAGCAGCAATCTTCAAAGACCGTAGGGACTCGGGGTCGTCGAACTCCTTGTCCGAAAACCCCCGCATCGCATCCGAGATGTCAAAGTCGCTGATATCGTAGATGTCGTGGTATTTTTCCAGATCGACCTGCTCGGCGAAGGCCTTGATCGCCAAAGACACGTGCATGTAATTCTCGATCATGTCTGACAGATGAACTTTCAACGCCTTACGCAGCCTGCTGCACCGGCGAGTCTGCGACCTGTCTTCTATGCGGCTGATGGGGGGCAAAGGTGTGCTTCTGGAACGGTGTGAGTTGATGTGTTGACGAGACGGAGCGAGAGGAGAACCTACAGCCTATAACCCCGGGAGACGAGCTCAACCTCTTGGACGAGCGACAGGGCTGCGCTAGAAGCACTGTCGAAGTCCTGCGATCTGGAGACGAAGCTGACCACCTCAGTCAACGCTTGGTTTCGCAGATAGCGGAGCCACTGCTGGCGAAGATAGGCCTGTGACACGGCGGCAACCGCAACGAGGACCAGCGCCGAGAACGACACGCGCTTCTTTGTCAAATGAGCATACCCCCCCGAATACAACCATTTGACCGCCCAGGCAACGACAAGCGCGGCGGCCGCTGTCGCTAACAGCCCCGTGGACGTCGGGGCCGCCACATTCTGAGGAGTTCCGGGTGTATCCTTCTGCCGGCTGTGGTAGTTCTGGTGCCCTGCTATCGAATGCCCGCTCAGGAGTTGAGACGCGACGATGGTGTATCGGAACTGCTCAATGAACTTGAGGTTGTCGGCGCGGTCTATCCTTGACACCACGGCTTTCTATTAGGACGAACCACCAGCTGGTCAGCCTCGGCCTGCTCTGATGGGGATGGAGAGGGAACACGGACCGAGTACGAGTATCGCAGCGAGCTCAGCCGGTTCGCTCGGGGGATGTGCAGTGACAGCGGATCCGGGGGATTGGCCCGAAACCGTTTCCTGACGGTAGGACGCCCTATTGGGGCGAACGATGGACTTGACGGCGGGGACTCATCCTGATTATCCGAGACCGCTGGCGTCGCCCAGGCCTCTTGTTCTTC
>FTIZ01129190.1_pt1 | contig 17738 bp, 26 predicted proteins | sample 1658381 | NCBI WGS metagenome assembly FTIZ01 (sample SAMEA3914822, study PRJEB12502) | metagenome | biome: forest; material: soil | place: USA | collected 2012-03-12 | depth 0.1 m
GGTGGCCAGAACAGGAAGTTTTGTGGTACCGGTTAGCAACCGCTCCGGCGCTCCAGAGAGCACAGTTCGTCCGCCCTTCTTTCTCCATCACGTCAACTATCCCTTTACAATCTGTTTGCAACGGTTAGAGAGGAGGTCCTGGAGCTACATCTGTTTGATTCAATGAGATAAGAGAGACAGTCCTGTTGAGATCGTACTCCGTAGGGCCATCTCAAGCTTTCGCTGCCCACCTCAAGACGCCATCAGGACGGGCATATAAAGATGCGACCCAGCGTTTCACCGCCTTAGCTTGTCCAGTTTACGATGTTTGCCGCCGAAGCAATCCTAATCTCGGTGAAGCGTGTCTAGGCTTGGAAGGTTGCATCGTAGTGAGTCGTGCTCAATCTGTGGAGTTTCACTTAGATGTGGATAGCTAGAAGCTCGGTCCGATGTAGGGTTCCACGAAGCAATTTATGAGGAAACTCTCACATTGACCTACTCAGAAAAGTACAAGGCGTTAAAATAGCTACCTGCATAGTAAACAGTAAGTAGTGTTGCAAGGCCACATTACCAGATCTTCTTCATGCCAGCTGACGAGACTGTGAAAAACACGATTGCTGAATCATCTCATCCTAAGAGGACAGGGATTTCGCCGAGTGAGCATTGAGAGCGCCGAACTCGAGGTGCTTTTGGCCGGATAAGGACCGCGGGCCCGGATTGCCGAGGCAGCATCTGGTCGGAGCAGGATGTCACTTTAACACGTGGGCCTACACATGCGCAGAATTATTTCCCTTCTTTGGGGTCCAATGAGCTCGTGGAGTCGGCGTCAGATGGCTCCAATATACTTCTGAAACCGCTACCATACTTGAGCCCTGTCGATGAATCTCATCTTGTCATTGCCTGCCTAGGTAGCTCACTTTACCCACGACATCCAAGACGGCCTTTTGCGTTGAAGGGCAGTTTAGAATAGGCCCGATGGCTTTACATCGGCGCTCTTCGGAGAAGTGGTCGAAGACGAGGGCAAGATTCATGCGTGTCATCACGAGGAGCCGTCAAGTCAACAAAAGTCGACTTAAGGAAGTTTCATGTCGACTTTGGCATATTTGAAAGGCTTCTGCGACCAATTCTATCACGACTTGCAATTTACACGCGGCCTGCTCAGACACAACCACCCCCCAAGCACAAGCAAGGGTTTCAAACTCTCGGAACCATTTGCACCTTCGACGCGACGTAAGCTCACCAGCCTAACCGGATCGTCCTCCAAGTTGGCGTACAGACGTAATGATAACTAAATAGGAGCAAGACAGAACAGAAACAGTTTCAAATGAGGTTTCGAAACGTTCTGAGTAGCCTTGTGCTGGGCCTTCCCCTGGCCAAGAGCGCCATCCCCTCGATCCCAGGCTTCACCCTAACATGGGGCGACGACTTCGTCGGCGATGCTGGTCGCATCCCTGACCCATCCAACTGGATCATCGATACTGGCACCAGCTATCCCGGTGGACCAGCGAACTGGGGCACCGGCGAGATCCAGACTTACACCAGCAACACGAACAACCTGCACCTCAGCGGAAACGGAAGCCTTCAGATAGTTGCTATCAAGGGCACCAACGGCGCTTGGACCTCGGCCCGCGTCGAGACGCGGCGGTCCGACTTTGTCTGCCGCAAGGATGGCAAGATGCGCATCGTGGCTAGCTTAAACCTGCCTTCAGTCGCTCAACCGATCGGATACTGGCCCGCCTTCTGGACCGTAGGCTCTACCTACAGAGGCAACTACGGGTATGTCAGTGTTTTTAGCCTCGGAGGAGATGGCGAGAGTTTACGGAGAAAGCAGGAGATGCGAACATATCCACTGACGTGTTATATCAAGTAACTGGCCTGCCATCGGAGAGTTCGACATCCTGGAGAACGTCAACGGGGTGAACGAGCTGTGGGGCACCCTACACTGCGGCGCCAACCCCGGCGGTCCCTGCCACGAGACGGACGGCCTCTCGGGCAGCAGGCAGTGTCCCGGAACCCCCTGCCAAGGCAACTTCCACACCTATACCTTCGAAGTCGACCGGACGCAGCAGCTCGAGGCCATCCGCTGGTTCGTTGACGGCATCCTCTTCTGGCAGGTCATCTCCACCGACATCCCCGCGGCGACCTGGGCCCAAGCGGTCCACAACCCTCACTTTGTCCTGTTTAACCTCGCCATTGGCGGTTCGTTTCCCAACAATGTCTATGGCAGCGCTACGCCCCTCTCCACGACTACCTCGGGCGGTGTCCTTGAGGCCGATTACATTGCCGTGTACAACTCCTAGGGGGAAGATGCGGGCAGACGAGTGAGGAAACAGGCCGGGGGTATCTGGCCTGCCACTGTGTATGAGTGGCCAATCCGAATCCAATCCGAATCAAGAGGGCCTTGCCCAAGTCAGGTAGGTACGGGTAGATTTTCCCACACATCGGGGGTCTCACCCTCTCGTTTCGTTCTTCCTGTTCCGTAGAGTCAGAGAGATGCGAAGAATCACCAGCGTTCCCATTTCCCGCATAAAAAACGGGAGGTGAGATCTCCTTCGCGCCAAACCCTTGGTATTCTTCTGCACAGTACATCCTTTTCATTTCCATCTTGTGCATGCTTCATCCCCTCCTGTATATAGCAAGACCGGGTATTCAACATGCTGAATATCAATCATACTTGGCATTGAGCTCACTCTTTGAACGCGGGTTCTTAGGGCTGCAGAAAACTGGTGGTTTGATGGAAACTGTGTTAGTGCGTTGATGCGGTACGGTACCTACTCTGCGAATCCCCCCGCTGAAACCTAGGTACGAATCCCCCGCTGAAGCCTAGGTACGAATCCCCCGCTGAAGCCTAGGTATGTACAAAACTATGTACCCATGTATCTTGAATCTGTTGGATCCTGGGGCTGAAGCGATGTTTCTGAGCATCAACCGTGCGCCCTTGCAGTGCCCCGCGACCAAGAAAAACAAGGCGGACACCCTGGGAACCGGGTATCCTGCATGGCTGTGGCTCGTTGAGCTCAAATGCATGGCACAGCCGGCCTGCCACCATACGGATGCGTATCCTGGGTGGCTACGGATCGAACCCCGCAGCATCTTATCGACGTGGAAGGACCACTACGAGTGGAACAATAGTAGCCGCTGGGTTTGCGTTAGGCACCAAGAGAACCCGGAAGGCTCGGGAATATATTATTATAACCCAGATAGGGTGCACCTCTAGTCATACATCTAGTGCTTTTCGACCTTGTGTCCAACTGTCTACGGCAATAACGGGTAGAAACCCGCTTGGTTGATCACTAGGTCGTTAACCATATTCCGAAGCTGGGGAAGAAGCTGCTGGATCTGTTGGTGGAGCGGCGAGTTGGGGTCGTCCGCCACGGATCTCTACCCGGATGTTGCGGACGACGATTGGCGACGCATCATTGGCCAAAACAGAACCACTCGGGTACGGAAGCCGCGGAATTAGACTTGCTCTTGTGTGTACCCGGCTATACCTGAGTCGGGAGATTGTTATCCGCACTAGGCCCTCAGATCCCCGCGGCGTGTGGGTGGTGGTCTGGATGGATTCCAGCCACGACTTAGACCGCGCCACCCGCGAACGCCCTCCCTCGGCCCCCGGGGAAGTCTCAACGCGAGAACCATATCTGTCCCCCTCCGTCAAAGAGCGATGGCTACCGGATGGGCTCTCCCCCACCATGGCCCAGCCCCGAGCATTTGCGTTGGGCAGGAATCATGCTCACGCCTACGCCCAGCGCTTCTGTTAGTGGTTGCCGACTCGCAGAACTCGGAAGTTGTGTGACGATGGGTACACTTGGTATCCTAGTGGCGACCAATAAAGAGATATTTCCGCATTGATCGGGCGACGAGCCTTTGGGCAGCCCCGCAAATGTCCTAGCAGACTTGGAGGCCTCTCGACATTGGTACAAGATGGATTCTGCTCGAGACGACACTGGTTGGGGGTGGGCCTGGGATGAGAACCGTTATTTTTGACAGCCGCACGTTTCTTTTGCAATGAGAGAAAGGTTTGACGGAGGGGGCTATCCCAACCCCACCGAGTTTTTCAATCATTTCTTTGCTGAACGTCCTGACGGCTCGCCTCCGACAGAGGCTGCAGAGGCTCCTTCGGAGCAAGACTTCTTGTCCTCGCTAGAGCACGCAGAAGCGGAACTGGACGCAAATTCGAGCTCCCAGAACAACAGCTTCCGCGTCCTTCGTGTCGACCTTCCGGATTCTGAGTATATGAGAGGACTGAAAGAAGCCATTCGCAGGGGAGAAACCAACATCCATCGCGCCCCCCCGTTGTTCCCCGACCTCAACACTAACCAAGACCACAACATGGGTGGTTCGGACTGGGGTGGCATACGCTTCGGTGGAAATGGCCGCGGTGTCAGGTTGGAGGGGACCATCGGTGAACTAGCTGCTCTTGGAATTCTCCTTGCGCATGTCGTAGGGGCGGGTAATGGTGGTGAGGAGACACGCCGCCGTGAAGCCGCAGAGCGGGAAGCAGCCCGAGCCCAGGAAGAAGCCAGAGAGCGGCAGCGCGAAGCCGAAGAGGCCACCAAGCGCGCCAATGAGGCTCACCAAGCCGAAATCCTGGAAAGGGAAGCCCGCGAGGAAGCCGAAAGACGCGCTGCCGAGGCTGCCGTCGCCGAGGAGCAGGAGAGACTGAGGCGCGAGGAGGCAGAGGAGAGAGCCAATCACGAAAAACTGCTTCGGGAAATGTGAGTTGGAATCTGCATGCTTTCTCATGAGTATTGGATGTCTTGAATGCTGATACGGATTCGGTTTCAAGGGGAGTTGAGCCCGACCGCGAAATCACCGAAGAAGAGATCCGCGGCGCGAGACTGGCCGTCGGCTATGTTGCGAATCACACAAACGTCGGCGTCGTCGGGCGCCAAAACGAAGGAAAATCGAGTCTCGTCAACTCGCTCCGAGGTCTTCGGCCTGGCGGTCCGGACAGCGCAAAGGTTGGCGAGGCTGAGACCACCAAAGAGCCGGCTGCGTTCGTGGACAAAAGACACATAGGAATGATCTGGCACGATATCCCCGGAGGGGGGACCAGGAACTTTACCGCCTGGGGATATTACTACAACCACAGGCTCTTCGCGTACGACAAGATCCTTCTGGTGCACTCTGCCACCCTCAGCGAGGTACGTGCCGACGTTGTGCCATATCCTGTTTCACCCCAGCCCACCCCTGGCGCAGAGACGGCCTACCATCATATTCTACGACCGCTCTACAACCGCCCCGACTGACAGCCCGCTAGCTTGACATCCGGGTTATGCAACTCTGTGCATACATGAAACAGGAGTGCATCGTCGTCCGCACCAAAGCCGACATGCACATCGGCAACTGCAAGCGGAACAAGCGCCACGCCACCGTCGAGGCGGCACGGGAAGACTACCTCGGCCAGGTCCGGAAGGATACGGAGGCGGTGAGAGCCCGGACAAGCAAGGCAAAGACGCTGCAGGTGGACTTCGCCGACTTCGTCGTTTCGGAGATGAGTGTGCGCCGGCTGGTTGCGGGTGACGCGCCGTCGGAGGATCCGCTCGAGCAGGTCATCGATGAGGAGAGGTTCCTTTGCCAGCTGGGGCTCTGAAATTGTGCCGATGCTGACCTTTTGGCTTCACCTTTTGGCTTGGGAATTGTGGCTGAGAAACAGATTGTGTAGCCGAACTCTGGCGGTCATGACTGCAGGTTTCTTTCCCCATTTTCACACACCTAGACACACACACCACTCACCTCCCCCTACTACAGGTTAATAGTGCAAGCCCGCTGCTCCCCAGCCCCCCAGTTGCCGTATACCCCTCAGTCGCCATAATCACATAGTCGTGGCCACCCAGCACGGTAGTGTTTGGATCTAGGCTGATCCTGAGATCGTAGGCCCACGAGTTCTCCAAATTCGTAGACCCCAGTCCCGACGACGGCATGATACTCCTCACGCTGCCCGACAATCCCGCGCCTGTGCGCAATCTCATCGCAGACATCGACATCGCCAAGCTACCCCGCGCGTCTCCAGCGAGCAGCAAGAAGCCGGGCCTCCAAGACGAAGGCGCCAGACTCAAGCCCAAGCCCGGGCCAGTCTCGGGATATCCTGCTACTGCCTAACACATCCGCCCTAAAGGGTATTGATTCTACCTTCGCCGTCACCGCCGACTGCCACAGGCCCCACACTGTGGTCTGATGTCATCGCCTGGCGACGACAAGACCCCCGCCCTGCGCTTCTCCGCTGTCTTTTCCCTCACGGTGGTGGAATTCCATGCGGCCATTCGACAGGGCTCCTGCCACTCGATCTTGGCCTGAGCCTCGTCCCGCGTATACGGTTTGGCTTCCAAGATGGCAAGCATGCCGCTGGGCCCTAGGTTCCCCACACTCCTCAACAAACCGTCCGTCCGAGCCTCGCACACGACGTTATTGCCGCACCCGAGCGAGAAGGACTGCCGCTTGGGCAACCATTGAAGTCCCTCCACGGACCAACAATTTCTTTTGGCCACATGTTCCGTACAGCTGCGGGGCTCTCCTCATCTTGCAACCTACGGAGTAGCCACCAAGCATTTTTTCATATCTCCCAACCCTCCCGATTGGACAGTCACCATCCAGACCATGCCAGACGCGCCCACCTTTGGGCCGGTCCCAGAACCTCTCTGGGCCTCGAGCGAGAGATATCCCAAGAAGGCGCCCCGGTCGCGCTTCCATCTCCAACAGCTCCACCAGCGGATCCGATATCCCACCCCAGACACAGACAGCCCGTGGGGCTACGCCCACGGGTCGTGGGGCTACACGGTCCTGCGCACCGTCTACACGCCCGAGTCGGACGCGCTCTTCCCCGCCGCCATGGAGCGCCTGCGCAAGCACGTGCGCTTCTGGTGCCACGAGGGCCGCTTCCCCTCGTACGGCGAGCGCGCCGAGCAAAAGCAGATCACCTTCGCGGAGCCCAACGACGAGCTCGTGCGCCGCTTCCACCTCGACGTCGTCGAGGACCGGGAGCGCCTCGCGGGCCTCGACGGGGACGCGGACGGCCTCGCGGAGTACTTTCGCCGGTGGGCCGCGGGCGTGGATGTGGGGGGTCACGAGCGAGGCTGGGACCCCCGCTTCTGCACCTACCTCGTGGTCGACGCCGAGAGCCTGGCGTCGCTAGCGGGCATCCCCGACGAGCCGCCGCCGCTACGGTGCGCGAGGGACGTCGAGGAGAAGTGGCGGTTCCTGGCCGCCGGCGAGGGCGCGTGGGTGTGGCTCGTGGATGCGCTGCCGCGGACCGGGGAGGAGGATGGGGAGGATCATGGGAGGGATGGGCATCGCGGCTGGTTGAGGGTGGAGCTGTCTGACATTGAAGTGGCATGGTTCGATCGGCTTGTTCGCTGGATCTGTGCGGACCAGGCGCTTTTTTTCCGTCGGGAGAAGCCTCCGGGCTCGGGGTTACTCTATTACAGCGAACAGTACATGGCACCTAGTTATACCCAAGGTATAGACCTGAACTAGGGCAGCACCGGGCAGAAGCCTGTTTCGTCAATAGACATGGTCTTGGCCGTAACCTCCATCTGGACAACCACGGCTACGATCTGGGCTCGTCAGTCCAAATCGAGCACAGAATCTCGTACGTTGACCCTCATTCTTTCAAAATGATCCCGCATCCAGGCGTCGAAGTGGTCGAGTACGTATACTGTCACGGCAAAATTCCCTAGATGTTGCCTCTCGGCGTGGCGATCTCCTGTCTGATGGTCGTGATGGCGTTCCCGAGGTCGTCGTGAATCGACTGTTCGTTGTGGAACTGGAATGTGGCGACGACCGAGATTGGGTGGTTTCAACCATTCACAATGCGCCGCAACTGAAGAAGGGACAGGTGACCCATGAAGGGGACTTTATCAGAGCCGCAAAGAAAAACTTCACGCTATATTACCAACCGATGGTACCCTGGGTCAACCGGTTGCGGAAAGCTGTTTTTCCGAATGGCGGGAGGTGGGAGAACGAGGACAACGGATTGTACGCCCGGATGAAGGAGATACTTGAGGAAGCCCGCAAGGATCCTGCCGTGGCGCCGTGTATGGAATCTCCAGATGATCAAGAGGGAAAAGTCCGGTGTTGCCCTCGCCATGAGCATGAGGTCTATGTGCGTCGCCTTCAAGCCTACCTCCCTACAAGAAGTTGTTAATAAGCATCTTTCCACAGCGCAGGCATCGTCTTTATCGTCAAGACCGCACAAGTCTCCAAACTCTTCTCCCAGGACATGTGTAAGCCTAACACTGTCCACTTGCCGAACCACTCAACTCACAACGAGCCGCAGATGACAACGTCGACCTCTTCATCTGGGGCAACATCGAATGCAGCGCGAGCAGCATCGGCGCCGGCATACCTTTCCTCTGCGTCCTCGTCCGCGTTCCATTCACTCCGTCTACGCAGACAGACGACATGGCACATTGCAGACACGCTTTTGTCAATTTAGCCAAGGAACGACAGTCCAGCTCCGTTGAATAAGGTACCTGGATGCTCCTCTGAAAACCCGTGGGGCCCGCTGCCAGGCCAGACTACCCTGCGGTCCCCCGCCCATTGTTTGAGTTTGTCATCTGCGGACGGCGTTGCGGCCTGGCCGAGTTCCGTGCCGCCGTCGATGCCCAAAATCCGGGGTATAAGGTGTTGCACGGCGAATATCGATGCCGCGGTCCCTCGCCCGTTGCTCGAGCAGCTGAGCATACCGAAAGAGAAAGGTCCCACAGAGCAAGTACACTAGTTTCCTGCCGTCTCTCGCCGTCTCTCACCGTCTCCATCTGCGGTGTTGGGTGGGAGGAGATGGTGCTAGAAAGTTCTGCGTGTGTGTTAGATTGTTGCTCTCGTTGTACAGGACGTGTGAAAGACTTACGCTGTCCAGTTCTTGATGAGTCAGGGAGTTCCGGCGCTGGGGTGGAAAGAGGTGTTGAAGGTGATAGCAGCGGTGCTGGTTTTCACCACCCTAAATGTGGTGTCCGTGGCTGTCATGGTCGCCGTGGCGTGGGCTCGTTTCGGACCTGGAATGAATGCCGTCGGGGGTATCTTCCAGATTGGGGGCCGGTAGGTGTAGTCGGTGGGCCACGACACATACACTCCCTGGGGCCTAGTGTAGTTCTTGTGGCCGTTGATCGGGGGTATCAGCGGCGCTACTTTGTCTGACACGTTGGCTTGTGGATGGTGGTGACCGAGGAGCGAGCCCCTGTCCGCGGCAGCGCTGATCGCTGTGTTGGCCATGGTCAGCAGGGCGGTTGTAATGATAGTCGTCTTCATGGTGGTGTAGTTGCCGTAATTTATGATCCGTGTCGGAATGTGTGGGGCTCGTCCCTCCCAAAGATGTTGGTGGTGAGGGTGCCGAGGTAGATATACGCAAGGAAATGGGAATACTTGGCTGGCAAGTATCACCAAAGTTTGCTGTCAGGTGCCACGATGGTCCACCGACTGCACCAGGTGCCTTTTCATATGTTGAGACGGAGATAATGGTACAAATCATGTCTTTATGAGCAGCGTCGCGTGATGGATCGTCTCAAGAAGACCAGAAGCGCGGTTAAGGCAACAAAACAAACAACCTAAATAAAAGTTCACTCTTACGAGATTGGATCCGTTCAGGTTCCGGCCGCTTTAAGAAAGGGCGGGTGAGCTGAATGCCGTAAGGCATCCATCTGGTCACCTTTTTGGGCCGCCGTCAAACTGTGAAGTAGGAAACACACGAAATAGATGCTCGCTGTTATTTCCTATAAGCATCATGACAACGACAGCGCAAATCTGCAAGGCTACGCCTCCGCCGCTGTCTTCGGATCCTTGCGGGCTTCCTCAAGTATCCCCTTCATCCGAGCGTACAATCCGTTGTCCTCGCTCTCCCACCTCCCCACCCCCTGGGCGGAGGAGGGCCCAAATCGATTCTCAGCCCGCTCTTGCATTTCCTTAGTCCACTTGAAGCCGCTGTCCTCGTACTCCTTGGCCAATATGCCATGCTCCTCGACCGTGAGGGTGATGCGTCCTGTCCGACTCTCCTGCCAGAACGCAAACGGCACCACGAAGCCATGCGCCTTCTGGAACGCGCTCAGCATGTCCACCCTTCCGGAGTCAGCCCGCCGGAGCATCTTCGCGGCTTGATGCTCAAACGCAGACGGGCTCTGCGCCAGCACCCGCTCGAGGCTCTCTATCTCAGCCCTCAAGACCTCCTCACTCACCCCCTTATCCGGGGGCGCTTCAAACGGCCCCCGGACCAACACGGAGCCGTCCTCGCGCACGAGAAACGACTCCCGACTAAGCCGCCGCCGCGGAATCCCCAACGCGTGCAGCCTCGCCAGGACCGGCCTCGCGCGCGTGGGGGACGTGCTCGAGCAGGAAACCGACTACGCGCGAGCGGTTCTCCGTCACATAAGCCAGGAAGCGCGGCGCCAGCCCCGGGTCGCGCTCCGCAATGATGTGGTGCGTGTGCGCCTCGTTCTCGATGCCTTCCCAGTGGCCCGGCATCCAGTCCGAGGCGGTGGTGGTGGGCGTCCACGGGCCCCGCGAAGACGCGGGCCGTGTTGGGCGCGGCCAGGTATTTGATGGTTGGGCCGTCTGCGCCGGTGTGCTCGCGCTGGACGCGGATGCGGTATATGTCGGGCATGTCGGGGAAGGCGAGCATGCCTGGGAGGACGGTGTCGATGGTGAAGGGCACCGAGAGGGAGGGCATGGCAGAAGGCTGTGAGGAAGACATGGTGTGGCCGTGGGGTTGAAGAGTTGAAGCTGACACTGGAAAGCAAGTAAGCAAGCGCGTCGTTCTTTCAGAGAAAAGTGTGTGGGTTGTGAGAACGTTGGGTAAGTCAAATTTGAGAGGGGAGAAGCAGGAACTTGCTGCCCTTGATATACTTCTCTCCTCCCATCGATGCCAGAGTCATGCTTTTGCATACGGTGTAACCACCAACTCGTCCCACGGCCATGCTGCAGGAGCTGCGGCTTGACAGAATTGGGGGCGGGCTGCATGTTCTCCTCCGCATGCAGCCTAGTCAAGGAACAACTGGGCGGGGCTTTGTAATTAAAATAGGTAGCTAATTCCACTTCGCCGTGGGCCTAGTCATAAGATTTGGGCTTTGAAAACCCTACTGACTACACGCTGTCTGTCCGCGAGAGTTCTTCGAATTAAAAACTAGGGAGCTGAAATGGAGCCGGAAATGGCACACTGCACCAAGATTACACTGGGAAGCCTCGAAACTGCTAGCGGACCACGCGAACCATTGCGAACCACCCCAGAACGGCTGCCCAAGCTCCATGCTGGGCCCGTAAGCAGGCTGTTCGATGCTCACCTCGCGGCATTTAAGAAACATCTGGGTGAAGAAAAGCTGCGATCGACTGATGCCCTGGCGGTCTTGGCGTTGTTCCAAGCATTCGTCGACACCACGGTCGCCATCACGGTCGCCAACTGTCCCGGCACCACGCTCTGGGCACGAGGGCCCACTGAGCGAACACGTGGCGCTGGAGAGCGAGAGAGACCCTGAATTCGGGGGTCGCGTGGGGAACGAGGTCGATGCCCTGAATGAGGCCATGGATCGCATCCTGACAACGGTTGGACATGTGTGATGCGCGGCACTTGGACGATCAAAGGTACTGTACCTGCTTACACAGCGGGGGTCAGATCTGCCTCGGCATCTGTTCCCTGATCTTTCTCCAAGTCTGTCTCCAACTCGTGCCGGACAAAGAAGATGTGGTATTTTGTTCTGGCCTTTGCGGTCTGCGGCACAAGAGGAATAAACTCGACGTTGCCGTCCTCGCCCAAGTCATCCTTCCCCTCCAAGTACACGACGGGAGGGTCTTGTTCCGTGCTCGGGATAGAGCACTCTAACGGGACGATGAGATGCCATATTTCGCTTGAAACATGACTCATGACTACTTGGGGGAACTCGACGATGGGGTCGGACCGCCCGCAAGTGTTGGCAGCCAGTTGAGCGATCCGGCTAGCAACCGGATGATTGTGCATCCTATTCAAGTCGATTCGCTCCACGGTCTCAGTGAGCTCTGGGTCGAAGTGATGTAGTAGAAAACCCGGCACGGAGACAACGATGCGGACGGGGCCCCGTGGCGGGGAACTCCTTGGGAACCACGAGAGTAAGCGACGCCATGGTGGGGGGCGGTGCTGGAGCTCTGTCAGCGTTTCCCAGCGGCGGGCATGTTAGTAGAGAGGTGCGAACCTACATCTCGGGCGTTGTCAGGCACGTGGAGTTGGCTTGAGCCGCTGCGACTCTTGGGTGATGATGGTCCGAGTGCAGAGGAGAAAACTTGCCGTGACGAGAGCGGGGTAATAATAATTCATGAGCTGCCTGGCTGTGCCACGTTTTGTTGGCCGCCATTTCCGTGACGCACCAGGCGCTGCATGGCCGCTTTTCCGCACCGCCCTTCACGTCAAAGTCTTCCACCCACCTGCGGGCAGCCAACAATCCTCTACATCACCCATTCTGCCTTGTTTGCCTGCTCCCCCCCGACAGGTTATGAAACCCTTTTGCGCATAAGCATTCTACAGCGATTAGCGATTCGATCGCTAGTGGCTCCTTTATGCTAGGTGGGACTTTGTAATTAAAATGGGAAGCTAATTCCACTTCGTCGTGGGGCCAGTCATAAGACTTGGGTTTTGAAAACCCCAATGACTACACGCTGTCTGTCCGCGAGAGTTCTTCGAATTAAACTAGGGAGCTGGAAATGGAGCTGGAAATGGCACACTGCACCAAGATTACGGACCCAGGTATATTTCGTCAACGTCCTTGCAACTCTAGGCTAGAACTAACCAACGAACCCTAACATGATAAGTCGGAAGCCAATCCTTCACCTCAGGCGTTCTCAAGTGCTTCATTGAGATTGGTGCCCATGATTTGTGTTGGCGAAAAGTTGCTAGTTAGGAAGAAGCAGCCTTCCTTGTGCTCCCCAGTATTGTAACGATTCAACCCTCGATCCCAAATCAGAGTCCAATCGGCGCCACACTCCCAGCAAAACTCGTAGTTACAAGAACTGCCTGCAAATTGTTTCCCCACGTCAGCATCGATCCTAATTAATGTTCCCCAAGCGACGAATTTGCACTTACAAGTCATATGGAAGCAGCCTTCTCCTTTCGTGATGTTGACGCCGCAAGATGGACCAGGACACGGCTTCGTGTTTTGGTCAAGCCAGTCTTGGGTATGAGAAAAGGCCGGGTCACCGTGCTCCCGCTGGCTGTCATACTCGTCGCACGTGAATCCGTCGTGCCAAGGTAACTGGTGTCTGTAGCACATCTCGAAGTCGCAGGCGCCACAACGGATGAACTCGTCTCCATCTTCATACAGCTCGCCATTATCACAGGAACCTTGGATACACCAACGGAAGTTTGGGTGTTTGCTCATTGACTTGAGCAAAAGATACCGATCGTACCTGCGTTGGGGGTTAGGCCATGATGGCACGATGAACCTCTGACTCAGGGGGTTACCCACTTCTCAAAAACCTCCTCGGCCGCGTAAAGTTTGATTTCGTCGAAAGAGAGCTTTCTGTTGCAGTCCTCGGTCGGACATGGCAGGTTCTCACCAACGTCCCGACCTAGCTCCTCGACCTTGGCCTTGATGTGATTTGCAAGGCAGTCGCTGCAATGATCAAGGTCGTGACGGCAACCGGCCGCCAACATTTCGGGGAACACTAGGATTCTCCACATCCAGTCGCCGTCGAATTGCGTCCACACCTCGGCCCATTTATCGATGGGTCCATAGTCAATCTCGAAGCGAGGCTCACAGCATCCATTGCACCACCGGCCGTTGGTGGATGTGTTGCGCCTGAGCAGTTTCATGAAGATGGGAATTAAGTGCGCTCTGCCGTTGTCAGTTGTTCCAGAAGGGTCATCAACCCAGAACATTCGAATGGGACCGACAGTAAGCGGCGGGAGCCTTCCATCCTCATCTGGCTGCGAACTCTGAAGACATGGGTCAAAAAATGACTTCATGATATTTTGGGAGATGAGTCGGGCATGTAGGTCAGCTGCTATCTCGAGACTAGCAGGTGTGGGTTGATTCTCGAGGGCCTTGAGTGCGGTGCGGAACGCGGCCACTCTTTGGTGCCTAGCCATTGTCTCGTCAGACCTTGCGCTGTTGGAGATGCCTATAATGACACGCAAGGGAAGTATACTCTACCAAGATGCGAGTTCTTGAAAAGACAACTTCAATTCAAGCGGGAGATGAACGTACCGTGCTATCAGACCCTTCACGTCATGACTGCCTAGTCTGTGCAGGACATTCCCCAACTCTGCTACGTGAGCAATGTCGAGAAACTCGGCACAAGCCCTCGCGGGGCATTTGAACCACATGGACCTGCGCAGATGGCTGAACCAGCCGCTCGCTAACGAGGTTTCGATACTCTCCAAGAGGCAAGCCGAACAAACGGCATGGGAACAACGAGTTAGAGGTCGAATGCCTTGGCCGGTCCGGTAAAACTCATCCAAACTGGTGCCGGCAGTCAGAGGGTTTAGGACGTTCGCAAACTTGGGTCTTCCGCAGCATGCACAGACCTGGATGTCGAGACAAGGCGGGTCGGAGGAGTTGCTGAAGTTGACCTCAAGGAATCGTGTCAACTGGTGGTCCGTGAGTGGCAGATCAAGCAAGTCTGCAGTGAGGTCCCCTAGTGCGCAGGACTGACGAAACGTTTCTGCTTCCTCGACCTTGCCGCTGTCGGTCACTGAAACCTTCGCACCGGCCAATCGTGCAAGCATGATGGCCCTTGGCGTTATGCTGGAGTGAAGAGAGGAGAAGCGACCAGTGACCCGACTCCTGAGTTCTCGTATGTTTTCCTGCAACCTTTCGTTGGCCGCTGTCCTCTCTTCTAGATCCGCCTGGTAGGCTTGTATGTCGGAATGTAGGGCTTCCCGTTCAGCGTCGAAGTCCGCTACCTGGCGCGCAAGCTCGTTTTCGTTCTTTGTCATCCTCTCCTCGGCCTGGACAATCAGAGATTTATACTCAGCCACCTTCTCCTCGTACTCGGCCGCTTGGGTCGCCATCCTTTCTTCGTTTTCAACTGCTTGGCGTTCGAGGGCTCTGCTAGATATCTCTTTTTCCAGCCGAAGTTTCTGCTCGTAATAGGCCTCCTTCGAGGCAAGAATAGCCGCATACTCGGCCTTTTGCAAGCCGAGAATCTCGACGCGGGTTCGCCACTCACTTAGGGAGTGCTCCAAGCGCAGTCGGCGCCCTTGCTCGCACTCGTGCTCGCGGAGCACTCGAAGCTCTCTCTCTTGGAGGATCTGTTGCTCAAGTACCTCCATCCTCTCAATAAGATCTGCCATAGCGGTGCCGGGGGTGGCCGACGGCTTCGGAGGGGATCCGAGAGCCCATCGTAGTCTTTCCTCCAGAACTTTGATTTCCGCTTCTTTTCGAACCAGCTCCGTCTCGGGGGAAGGTTTAGTAGAAAGCTCAAGGGCAAGCTCGGGTCCGGAGGAAGCGGCCTTGGCTTTGCCCTTCTTTTTCTTCTTGCCCTTCTTGTTGTTCTCCACCAGCACACCGCAGACCTCTTCTGGTAGCTCTCCCGGCAGCAGGCCGACCTCGGACACCCACACAGGTGCCTCATTGAGCGTTTGGGACCAACTCTCTGACCGCACTTGTAGCGGGGTACTCTGTGGTTTAGTATTTCTATTAGGCACGGTCTTGTTTTTGGGTTGGCGCCTTTCATCGCACAGGTGTATGCTCTCACCTCCTGAACATGATCGTCGATACGTGGAGTGCATGCATCTAGGACGTCCTCCGCATAGTCGTCGATACATGGAGCGCATTCGGCTTCGGCATCCTCCGTCTTGCTTGGTTGGGACGCCATGCTGAGCTTGGGAATACGCCGTGAGCGTCGCCGAGGTGCATACCCGTTGAAGGATAGAAATATCTCTTGAGGGTGCAGCAATCAGTGGGTTGTATTGCCGCTAGCTGGTGCTGCCTGGTGGAGGTTCCAGGAGTGGAAGCTCCCAACGGCTGGAGGAAAAGGTGGGCTTGCGCACAGGTGTGGGATGCCAACAATATCCAACCCCGCAGAGAAACACGTAAACCCCCCCTGATTGACGGGCGCCAGACACTGCTGCTATTGGTGTACCGTACAGAATACAGTACACAATACGAAGCCACCCAGGTCCCCGCACTGTCAAGCAAGCAGTTTGATTGACGTCTGATCCGCCCGAGAGCCTTCCCGCCGACCCTTGATCTGTTCGACATTCAATCACCAACCCCGCAAGCCTGGTTCTGTTCTTATCAGGATCCTTCAACGGCACCCGACTCCTCACCACCCGGCTTACTTAGCCACTTTCAGAAAGCTGTTGAGCGCTGCATTGGATACGACACCATGCACTCTTGCGCGCCCGGGAATGCGTGCATAGACGCGGGACGGGGCGCGCCGCGTCGGGCCGATGCTCTCTGAAACGGAGAGCGGAATGGAAAGACGTGGTTGCTCCTTGGCTGGTCGCTCCACCTGCGGGCCTTGGTGCGTAGAATCGGGATCAAAAGACCATGCTCAACAAACGACATGCACCCCAGATGTAGCTGTAACCTGAACCTTTCCGGTGTAAACGGGCCCGAGTGGATGCACCCGCGGCCGGTGGCGACAGCGACGTCCTCCAACGCTTCGCCGTCGACCCCAACGTGAAGGAGGATGCGTGACAGATCGTCTCAAGGAGATCAGAAGCGCGGTCAAAGACAACAAAATCCTCAAACAACACATGGTACACTTCTTGGATTACACATGCTTGGTTAACATTACAAGTTTTACTATTTCTGACTGCTCCCCGCCTCCTCATCGTACTTGACACTGATGTCCGTCACCTGCACAATCCCGTTCTGCCCCTGCAACGCCTGCAGATTGTTTCCCAGTATGCTCCGGTCGCTGCGGTCGTCTCCCAGCTTGTGCAGCTCGACGTCGCTGCTTGCGGGGGCGGGCCTGCTCGTGATGGTGACGAATCTACTGCTTTTGCCGGTCAAGGCCGCCTCGTTGTTGTAGTAGCCGCTGTGTTGGCCGGAGGACTTGGCGTCGCGGACGAGCACGCGCAGCATGGGGATGCTGGCTGCGATGATGGATGTGCAGACCTCGGCGCAGCTCCAGACCCAGACGGGGATGGCCTCCGCTGTGTGCCGTTAGTATAAGGTTACTTGAAGACACTGGAGAAAGACGTACTGATATCGGACGACAGAATCGTCGGCAGCTTGGTGGCCTTGACGATGGCCGTGATGCCAGCACACACGCCCATGCTCATGGCAAGACCCACGCCAATCTTCTCGCTGCGCTTCATCTGCAAACCCCAGAGGAACTTCCACGGCAAAACAGAAAGCGCGATATCCGTCAGGGCCGAGTACACCGTCGCAAAGGTATTGTAGTGCAGCGACACATGTTGGTCCCAGCAAGTCCCTTCCATGTAATAGTTCCAAGTCTTCTCGATGGGCGTGCAGTTGATCCAGACGAAGAGGGCCGATAGGAACACGGCGACGTTCATGGAAATGAGGCAGAACCAGGTCGTCTTCTTGATCCAGCCGTCGGTGACGTGCAGCAGCGTGACGCCAAACGACGTCTTGCACCAGACGCTGGCGACGATGGAGAAGGTGGCCACAATGTTTGTGGGGAGCATCAGCTTCTCCTGGTTGCTCAGGTCAATGTCCCAGATGTGCAATCCAAAACCCAGGGTGGTCATGTACGTCAGGACTGCCGTCACGACCATCATGCAGACCTGAAAGTCCACGCGTCAGCAACCCCTGAATCAGACAGCTTGCGTGGGGGTGTGCGTGTGCACCTACCCAAGAGGCGATGAGGATGGCATCGTCCCACCACAG
>FTIZ01002835.1_pt2 | contig 17733 bp, 20 predicted proteins | sample 1658381 | NCBI WGS metagenome assembly FTIZ01 (sample SAMEA3914822, study PRJEB12502) | metagenome | biome: forest; material: soil | place: USA | collected 2012-03-12 | depth 0.1 m
GCTGGAGCGACAATCAAGGTCTGGTGGCGGCCTGCAATTTTGTCCTCTTGGCTGGGTCGATTGACTGACATGGCGGCGAGGACTTGGACCGTCTTGCCTAATCCCATCTGGTCTGCCAGGATGCCCCCGTGCGGACCGTCAGGGGAAAACTCCTGCCGTAGCATCCAAGAGGTTCCAACTAGCTGGTGGTTGTAAAGGGCCGACTTCATGCCCGTGCTGAGCTTCCATCTTCCGTTGAACGCCCGTACTTTGTTCATTCCGAAGGACCTGAATGCCTCAACCAGACGCTTTTCATCGTCGGACTTGGAACGTGACTTCGGGTTGCCCATAATCTTGGAGTAGAATTCTTTCATTGCCTTGACCTGGTCCTTCTGCCTCGTTGCTTGAATCGGTCCAGGCATAGCAACGGCGCCTCGAGCTGCCCTCGCCACGATGGGGTTGGAGTTTTGGAGCATGCGCATCAGTTTGGCTGCCGTTGCGTCGCTGGTCTTGTCGTTACCGCTCTTGTTTGACTTGACGGGCATTCGTTTTCTCTTGTTCAGATTCTCGGCGGCGTTACGAATGCTGAGTCCTTCTTCTCGGTAGGCGCGCTCCCAGTACTCCTTGGCCGTCTTTGCCGCCGGTCTCGGGTTCTTTTTGCTCGGTTCAGCCGCGGGCTGATCGTGATCGTGCTCGGCGGTTATCGCTGTGTCTCCTGCCAGGTTGACCGCTGCCGATTGTCCCTCAACGGGTGGCTCTTGTGCGGCCATTTTCTCGATGGCGTCAATCCGCCCAGTGAGTCTTCCAAGAGTCACCCTCTGTCGCAGTGTTAATGGTCCTTGTTTTTTCAGCAGACTTAACTCCTCATGCTGGGAGTACAGCTCGGCCAACTCGGCGTCGGTTGGCATCGTGCATGTTTCTTGACGGTGGCGAAGCGTGGACTCTTCCCAGATCGACGTTTCTTCAGTCTTATCACTGGACTTCACGCGTTGCCGCCGACGCTTCCTCGGCCCCTCTCCATCGGACAAAATATCGTCTTCGTCCATAAAAAAGTCGGGATCATCATCACTCAAGTCCGAGATGAGGACAGAGCGATCATCCTCACCATCATCCTCGTCCTCTTCCACCTTGACTGGCACCAAGCCTGAGCAGAAGATGCCGTCTGCGGCGTCGGGAAACGCGTTGAAAGTGAAATTGGAAAATTTGGCCTTGATATCATCCGGGACGCCGTCCTCATCGACAATCATGCACTCGTCGTCACGCTCTTCGCTGGGGTCTGAATAGCGCTCGGCCTCACTGTCGTACGAATCAGTGTCGTGGTTTGGTGAAGCTGGGCGACTCTCGTGCTCATCGTCATTCCTGTTGCCAGAGCCGGAGTATTGCTCGGCCTCGCTGTCGTGCGCATTCTTGTCGTGGTTTTGTGGTCCAGGACCGCCCTCGTCCTCGATGTCGTCCTCGCTCTTGATGTCTTCATCCTGGTCTACGAACAGACCACCCTCGCTCATATCGTCGCCCATGGCATGTTTGTCATTGTTGATCTGTCCAATCGAGTGTCCACTCGGATGCTCAACGGCCTGTCCTTCGCCGAGGCCTCCATGGCCGTCGCTTGACCTTGTCATTTCAGCATCGGCCTCCATTGAAGGGGAACGCCTGGGATCCGTTTGTGCTGGTTTAGAGGTTAGTGAGTGTCTCAGATGATAGAAAACAACAATACCGGAGAACGAAAGTGCCCGAGAACCGCAAATATTTAGGAGTGAAGGGGACCTGCTGAGCTACTGTTGAGTAGGATGTGCCAACTTTCCTCTCAAAAGTGTGGAAGCAAGAATGAAGAAACCAAACGTGCAGAAGCGGCATCGGAAGAAAGTGGCAATTTTTGGAGCTTGGAGGTTCGAGGTTTGCAAAAAAATGCGCGAGAGTTGTGAGGCGTAAGAAGATTCTTACGAGCTTCTAGGAAAGAAGGAACTGATTTCCGCAGATTGGAAACCCATCAACACTAGGAGGAACTCACCTTCAAGAGTCGGTGGATGAGGAAAATCAAGTAGCGGTCGGTAACAGGAGTGTTGAGGTTTGCCGGTTGCGAAGTTGGAAGAGAGAGACGAGTCTGGCATCGAGAGTGCCAGTGCCAGTATATTAAGATGCCAGCCGAGTCAACGACGCTTAGACGCTCACTGCGATGGGGATTTGAAGATAGATGATGGTCTGGGAAAAGAATCGGGTAAAATGGAGAGGGAGGAAGAGCGCGAGAAAGGCCGGTCTGTGGGTTTCTAGGTTAGTTGTTTGTGGAAGGATGGAAGTGGGAGGGCATGGCTGCGAAGTGGAAGAGAAGAAATGGGAATAGGAAGAAGTAGAGGGCCGCGAAGCGGAAAGAAAGTTAGTAAGTAGTGTTTAGCTGTGGGAAGAACAAGTAAACAATTTTGGCTGCTTCAGGCTGGAAGTCTAAAGCAACGTTCTGCCTGTAGAAGGATTTGAGAACCCAGGGGCTTGTTTTGGAGAAAGACGTGGTCCAAGTGTTGAGGTTAGAAGGAGCAAAGGTTTGAACAGAAGACCTGAAAGTAATTTTGCCGGGGTGTTGGTAGGAGGAGGGGAGAAAAGACGGCCTGAAACTTTGGTTGCATAGCATGGGTGGGCAACGGCGGAGGAGTGCGGTCGTCAAATGGCTACGGCAAAGGTGGTTGGAGACGCAGAAAGGCTTCTACACGAAAGTATCAAGAATGGACATGTTGTTATTGCCTGTGGTAAGCCCGACAGCCATGAAATCCGTGAACTACAGCCCTCCTTAACCCTCCCTCTTTCCTGTGCTGACCAGGAGACGTGTAGCTAGTGCCTTGTTTCCCAGCCCTTCGCCCACCTTGCCACCACCACCTCCCTATGAACGGACCACCCGAGTGGTCTAGCGGCTTTGGGAGGGAGGTCGACGGGTGGAACGCCAAGCGAGGAAGGTCGTGGAGATGACGAAAGTGCAGGGGACTTTGCCTCTCAAAACACACTGCCAAGAGAAGGGTGTATCATGCGTCGTCTCTTGAGAGGCTTGGAAGGATACCACCCTCTTGCAATGAACCTCTGACCCCCCCTTCACCCACCTCAAAGTCCAGGCCAGCAACGGGATCCTTTCCGGATATCTTGACGAGATCATTACTTCAGATTACACAACTACCTGCAGAAACCATCCTTCCAATAACGCCAACAACACAGATGCGAGAGCAAAACCCAAATCATCACCCAGATCATGAACTCATCGCCCATCGTCCACCGTCCACCAAGCCCAACGCCACAGTCACCCTTACCCCCTCACCCCTAATCCAACTCCCCCGTAATATACCCAATCTGCCTCCGATCCACCCCGCCAGGCCCATTTGCCAGCCTCGCCGCCAACGCAGTCTGCCCATCAACCAACTTCTTCTGCTCCGCAATCCTCTTGACCGTCCTCGCGTCGGCAGCAGAATCCATCCTCTCAATCGCCTCGCGCTCCCGAATCCGCACCCCACTCAACGCCCTGGCATCACTCTCCCTCTGCCGCGCCAAGTTCCCCTCCCACTTCACCACCATATCCCTCTTCTTCCCCTCCAGCTCCAGCTCCGCCTCGGCCACCAGCCGCGCGCGCGTCAGCCCGGCCTCGGCAAGCCGCTGCTCGTGCGAGATGGCCGCCTCGCGCGCGGCCTTGCGGCGCTGCAGCTCCGCCGCGAACGACGCCTCTTCGGCAGCCTGCCGCTCGCGGACGGCCGTCATCTCGTCCTCGCGCTGCCGGCGCGTGCGTGCGTCCTCGAGCTCGGCCCGCGCCGCGAAGATCTGGTTGTGCATGTGCGCGATCTCCTTGGTCCGCGCCAGCGCGCGCGTGTGCTCCTCGGTTTCCTTGGCGATGCGCTCGTTCTGTGCGCGACGCTCGCGCTCTGCGACGAGGAGCTCATGTGGGAGGTTGACTGCGTCCGGGGGTTGGGGGCCGTCGTTGGCGTAGTAGACGTCGGTGGCGCGGTTGGATTTGAGGAGGTCCAGGAGCTGCGGGCGGGTGTCGTCTGGACAGGGGAGGACGCGGGCGATGTATTGAGTTGCTGAGTAGGTGAAGGTGTCGTCGGTGAAGTGGTTGTAGGTCTTGTTGGTATGTTTCCACAGACCGACCTTAAGGAGGGCACGCGTCGTGGGGACGGGGTCTGCGGAGTTGAGGGCGAGGAGGAGGACGGATTTGCCGTCGGATTGGATGCTGGTGTCGGTATCTTTGCTGAGTAGGAATGTCATTGCCTTTTCCATTTGCTTTTCTTGGGCCGAGGTCAGCGGGCCGGCACGCGCGCCATTGAGACACAGCTCGCCGAGTGCGCTGCGGCCGCCATGCAGGGTGCTGGGGAAGTCGACGTCGTGGCCGTACTCAACGAGGACTTGCATGGCTTGGAGGTTGAGATCTCTCGCGGCGTTATGCAAGGAGCCGTCGTTGATGGAGGGGTCAGCGGCGAGGATGCTCGACATCATGGCAGTGCCAAGGTCCTGTCCGATATGTGTGGCCATGGTCATGGGAGTGTTCCCGGTGGCATCCATGACATCGACTTCGGCCCCTGCCAGAATGAGTGTCTTGACTAGATCATGTCGACGATTCTGGATCGCGAGCATGAGAGGCGTCGTCTTGGACACGCGGGTCTCGTAGTTGACCTTTGCGCCGCTGTCAATGAGCAGCTCGATGACTGCCGTGCTGACTCGCTTTTGAGGCTGGAAGAGGGTCCAGAACAAAAGGTTGACCTGCTCATCCTCATCAACATCGTCCATTACTCGGAGTGTCGTAGTCTGATCGTAGTAGTAGCCGGCATCGAGCAGGGTCTGCATGATCTTGAGAGAGCGGGGAAACTTGTCGATGGCCCGGAACATGACGGGTTCGAGCTCGGGATGGGCGAACATCACGTCGAGCCTCTCTCCTTGGTCGTGGTAGTCGAGAAACAGGTGCAGTAGGTGTAGCGTGTCCGCTTCAGAGAGGTCTGCCTCAAAGATGTAAGGGAACGCCATCGACACGGCGTGGGCGTTCGGCTTCCGCTGGAGGACCTGCTGGATGAGCTCCGAGTCTGCTTTCCGTGTAGCCTTCTGAAGCACCAGACCGTCCTCATGATTGACATCCACCTCGGCACGGAGGAGAACGCCAGCAAATTCGCGGGCTACCGCATCCTTCTCAGTGCCGTAGGCGTCAATGGCAGTGCTCAGAGCCAAAGCCAGGCTTTCCCCTTCGGCACCCTTTTCGAGGAGCATGTTTGCCACCTGGAAGCCTTTCTCCGACAGCCATGTCGAGGCCGTCTGTGGGGTAAACGCCTGCTGGAACGCCCACGAGAGATCCTTCTTCGGAACGTCAGCCTCCAACAGAAGCGCCAAAATGTCCACCAGAAGCAACTGTGCAGCATCGGTCAGGGTCTCGCAGCCATTCACCAGCGACGACGCGCCGTGGCCGAGCAGCAGCTGCACCAGTCGAGGATCTGGGTCGTCCTTGACCGCCCTGTTCAGCGCAATGTCGATCTCCTCGCACGGCGGCAGCCCTGCGTCAAAGAGCCAGCCAATGACCTGATACCTCGGATCCCGCCCCAGCTTCCGGCTCGCCTTCAGTGACCGCAGCAACGTCGCCGTCGACGGCTTCTTGTGTCCCTCCCCGACCTTCTCCACACCCAACAGGAGCTTGAGGCTGCCCATGATGGCACCCCGCGTGGCGTTCCAAATGGCCTCACCGGAGTTGAAGTTGACGTCGGCGCCAAACTCAAGCAGCAGCCGCACCAACCCCTCGCCTTCCTCGCCAAACTTTGCAGCAGACACCAACTGCGCGTCCACCGCCTCCCCACTAACCCCCTTCTCCAGCAGCAGCCGAAACACCGCCGCCCGCCGCGCCAAATCCCCGACTTGCGTAGCAGCCTGGAACCCTTTAACCAGCGTCCTCATGCCCACCTCGCCCTTCCCACCAAGCAACATCCCTAACACCCCCTCCGCGCCCGCCCCACAAGCCTCCACGACAGCCTGTCCATCTTTGTACTCCACACTCGCCCCATAATCCAACAACATCCCGCCCAGCTCCAAATCCCCATCCCTCGCAGCAACCACCAACCCCTCCGCCAAAACATCCCCCTTGATGACACCCACCCCCTTCTTCAACACCGCCCTGCAAATAACAACCCTCTTCCCCCGATCCGCCACCTCGACCGCCTCGGTAAACACCGCCCCCAGCGTAGCAGCACTATACCCTCCCCCATTCCCACTCCCACTCTTCTCAAGCACCAACCTCGCCACCTCCGCATTCCCTCCCTTCACCGCCGCCCTCAACGCCTCCCCCTCCCCGGCCTCCGCATGCCCCGCCAGCAGCGCAATCAAAGGGTGATCGGCCGGGTGTGCTGCGACAGCATACACCAGCGCACGATTCGCTTCCTTTGCCGGGGCGCCTGCGGCGAGGAGTTTGCGCGTGAAGGCTAGGCGGTCCATTGCGTCGGGGATGTTGAGGCTTTGCGGGAGGGCGGCGGCCAAGGACTGAGGCGTTATGGGAGCGGAGGTGAAGAAGAGGTCGACGATGTGGGGGTCCGCGGCCTTGACGGCGCAGCAGAGGGCTGCGGCCTTGTGGGCGTTGGGGTCGGCGCCTGCGGCGAGGAGGGCGGAGAGGACGGTTAGGGGGCGGGGTGGGGGCGCGGTGGTGAGGAGGGTCTGGACTTCTTTGAAGAGGACTGCGTTGAGGAGTTCCTTGTCGCGTGTGCGGCGGAGGAGGGCGGCGACTTTGGTTGCTTTGATTGGGGTAGTGAGCGTGCTGGAGAGGGTGTCCATGGCGCGGTAGAGGGTGGAGGGGGTGGGGTGACCGTGTTGGAGGAGGAGCTCGAGGATTGCTGGGTCGGGGCCGTTGGCGGCTGTGGGTGGTTAGTTGGTGTGTGAGGAGGGGGGAGTGGGGAGAGAGGGACGTACCGATGGCGACGGGGAGGCCCTGGTCAAAGTTGGCATCGGCCCGTCCTTGTTCGAGAAGCAACGAAGCGAGTTGGACGTCAACTGGCTGGGTGGGCAGCAGCTGAGTCAACGCCTCGGACACCTCGGTGCCATGTTGACCGGCACCGGCGCCAATGAGCAGCCTCACCATCTCATAGCGCACTGGCTTGTCCTCCAGCGTCATGACCCGAGCCATGGCAGATGCCATGGTCTGAGGCGACGGCTTGCTCCTCAAGAGGGTGCCGAGCAAGGGCACATCTCGGTTGGTGATGGCCGACAGGATACCCGCGCCGTCGTTAAAGTTCACGTCGGCATTGTGCCGCAGCAAGATGCCGATGAGGCTCTCGTCTCTCCGCGGGGGCTGCTCCTCGATGGCCCGCTGTAACGCGGCGGATATGGAAGGTAGCGAGACACCGGAGGCGAGAAGGCACTCTGCCATTTGGTAGCGGTTGACTCCTTGGAGAGCAAGAACGAGGGGGAACGCCTGGTCGAGGGTCTGCGAAGAAGGTTTACTAGCGAGAAGCTGTTTCACCATGGGCAGGCTGCCCATCTTCGCTGCGGTGCAAAGGGCAAGTCCCTGCTTGTGGTCTACCGACGCTGTCTCGTGTCTGAGATTCATGATACCGGGCGAGCTGTGGCGACGGGCCATGCCGACAACAGGCTGAGCACCTGGGAAACTGGGTGTCACAAGGAGTTCCACGGATTGTAGGTCGGCTGCCCGGACTGCATCAACTAATGCTTCGTGCAAGGGCAGCCCGGCGGCACCTCTCCTCAGCAGCAAGTTGAGCATGGCGTGGCGGCCTTCGGGAGATATTGTTTTGGGAATGGCGCCGACGCACTGCGAGGCGTAGACTGGACTCAGGGTCGATGGCTCGCTTAGCAGCAGCTGGACAAGGCTGCTTTGTCCGGTCAGGATAGCCTGTCGAAGGATGCTCGCGTCCTGAAACTCGATCGAGGTCCCGTAGGAGACGAGGAGACCGACCATGTCATAGAAGCTAGCAGCGCAGGCCCGGGCGAGGGCGATCGAGGCAGGGTCGCCTGCGGCGCCAGCACAGAGCAATGCCTCTGTGAGAGCCATCTTCTCGTTTGGTCCGATGGTTGCATGCTCGTGAAGTTGGGAAAAGCTCTCCAAGACGCCCTGGCCTCCCAGGGCTGGGGGCTTTGAGCCCGTGAGGATGGCCAGTACGATGTCTACCCTGCACTGGGCGATGGCTGTCTTGATGGCCTCGGCCCTGTTGTACTCGCCGTCGGCGGAGAAGCGGCTGAGCCACAGGACGGTCTGCAGACAGCCCTTCCGGGCGGCATCGACCATGGCCATGGAGAGCCAGCTCGGGGGCGGTCTCCCTTCGGACTGGAGGACCAAGGCAACGACCTCGGAGTAACCGCCCACGATGCACATCTGACGGAAGGCGTCCTGAGCGTCCTGGGTCTGCGAGGCATTGGCGCCGCGGCTGAGCAGCAGATGCACAATGACCAGATCGCCCGACCGTATCGCCGGAGCCAATGCGGCGTCGAGGGTGAAGGGGTCGGCATGGTGCGCCAAGATTGCCACCATGTCGATCTGGCGGTTTTCGATGGCCTTTTGCAGGATGCGGCTGCGCTCCATCGACTCGAGGCTTCTCCGCCTCGTCAGCAGGTTGGTCTTGCTCTTGGCGCCCGGCACGTTGACGTTGCCGCCGACAGCCAGCAGCTTCGCGATGAGGGCGTCGGCGACTCCCGGGGCGCCGCCGTTGGCGACGTAGGCGTTGAGGGCCTCGAAGATCTCGCTGGGCTCCCATGTCTTCTTGTGGGAGCTGAAGGCGCGCTTGATGCTGCCTTGAGACTGCTGTTTGTCCTGGGTTGCCGACATGCGGCGTCGCTTGAGCAGCTCCTCGGCGTGGAAGTCGTCGCTGGGCGTCCGGAATTGCGGGGCCGGAGTCGGCGGCGCTACGGGCGGCAGGGTGTGGACACTCCACTCGGCGGCCAGCTGCTGAAGCCGGGCCCGGCGGGCGTCCATGCCCATGGGCGTGGTGGACATTCTCATGTTGGTTGAGGTTTGGGGGTTTCCCGCGCTGTCTGATTGTCACATGGCCCTGCGGCGCCGCCCAGAGTTAAGCCTCCCGTGACACCTGCGAGTTCCGTTGTGTGTAATGTGAACGCCAGGCCGTCGAACACAAGTGCGAGCGGAGAAGAGCCCGAGGACAGGACGGAGTCGGCTCCCCCAAGACCGGCAAAGTCCTGCTTGCGACTCTTCGGGGTTTAAGGGAAGCGAGTTACGGGCTTGGCAGGGGACGGGAATGCGTAACCTCGTCCTGAGTGTAACGTGCGCAGCCGAGCCGAGACAGCAAAGAGGAATCGAGGATGGATTGAACTTTGAAGGTTACGCGGTGCTGTGGGGCGGGGTCTCAACAGCGGGTCCTTGGAGGCTTGGAGCTCGTCTCGGTCTCTTCCAAAGTGGCCGCGAATCCGCAAGTCCGGGACCTGTCGGCAATGACGTTGATATTATCAGTCGTTTCGTTGGCCGTGTCGATGAATTTCGAGTCCTGCAGAGAGAGAAGAATTGCAAGAAAATAAAGCACAAGATAAAAATTAGAAGAAAAAAAAAAAGATAAAAAGGCGTCCCTGCCCTTCTCTGCGCTGGCGGGGCTGGGCGAGGCTCCGAGAGATGCAGCCTGGATCTAGGCGGTTCCTGAGCTCGAAACGGAAACTGCCGTGGCACCAAAGCCCGAAAGCTTGCGCCAAAGACAATCCTGGGTGGACAGGGGCTCCAGCGGGGATAAGAGCCTGGGGCAGAGCCTACGCCAACGCCTGCGCCCAAGCCCCGAAACAGCACAGCACAGCACAGCACAGCCCCAGAGCTCAATCGAGATGGAAGCGCCAAAGAAGAGCCATCGAAGTGGGGATGAGGCTCACTTGTGCCGTTCAATATTGCATGTATTATTCGTTAATTGCGTGGTCGCAGCATCTCGCCAGGCAGTTTTCCGTTCCCACCCCAACAAAAGCCTGACTGTCACTCCCTTCCATCCCGGCACGGCCCGGCTGTGTCGGATGGCATTCCGGTGGGTTGTGCTGCTGAAAGAAAGCCTTCAATCCAGTGGTGCATGAGCTTCCTCCAATGGCACTCAATCTTGACCTTTTAGCGCCCCGCGCCACGCAGCTTCAAACACGAGTCTCCAGGACCACACCAAACCGCCCGTCGTGTTTGTGCCATATTTAATTCCTCGCCACCAGCAGTGCCCAGATTCGAGAGCGCTTCGTCTGATCTCGACAAGACCCATCCACCTGTACTGTAACAGCGATTTTGACGTCCGTCAGTCGGGTCTTTACAGCGCCTCGGCTTCACCAAATAGCCTGCCTACGCGGTCCATCTACATCCCCAGATTGACAATTTGCTGGCGCCGTTTCTTCTTTCGCATGACAAAATGGAGCTTTCGGAGCGTTGCTGCAGCTAGTGGCCCATCGGCGCTAACCCCTTTGTACGTTCGACAGAATCACCCTTCGGTATTCAACGTCGAGTAAGCCACAGCACAACCGGAAAGCGGGCCGATGGGAAAACATGTACAGAGATCTCGAAGGCCTTCAGTCGTGTAGACATGGTCGCGAGATTGTCGTGGATGACCCACATGGAGGCTCGGTAGTTTTCGTACCAAGATGCGGACTCTTCCAGCGCTCGCTCCGCGCATCGTCCATCATCTCCTTCAGCTCGAATTCGGACACGGTGATGGATCGGAGGGTGCCCCCAACATGCTGACGGAATATGATCTGCTCCTGGTTGAGCTCGTTGACGAGGCGCGTGAACTCGTGCCTGAAATGCGCAGTCCTGGAGGGTGTCGTAGCCGTCCTGGTAGTGCTCAAGGAGGTTGATGACCAGCCTCGATGCCCGTCTTTCAAACCACTTTCTCGCCCGGGAAGTCGTCCGCCTCTTGAAATAGCTCGACGTTGTCACCTCAGATCGTGGGTTCCTCTGAACACATGTCAAGATCCATGACTTGAAATATCACAGACTCGCACTGATCACTACGCACCTCTAGTCCAAACCATCATCGACAGCAAGCGCGAGCAGAGGACCTGGACCAAGTCTTCGTTACATATCGCGTCCGATACCTCCAGCGACACTGCCTAAAACACTACTAGCATCCAGAACCCTAGGATCTTTTCTCTGCTCCAATACATCGTAGCCAAATGGTTCAACCATCCCCCCCTTTCTCTCTTCCAATAACTCCTCGGTGGGACCCCCCATCTCTCTCAGGTGATGTAATCGGACGGGGAGTCCGGGATCCCGGGCAAGGCCATGCTCGAAAAACAACCATCCTACGTCACAGACTGCCTCCTTGTTACTCATGCACTCGCGCTCGGACTTGTATCATTATGCTACCACGGCTAGCTGTGTTTGCTCCCATTTCACTCACACTTCCGCTGCTCAACCGTCCCAGAGACTCCGTCCTGATTGTTGCCCAACATGACTTCAAGCTGCCCTGAATGCGGCGCCCATCTCAGCATCGTACGCGCCCAGGACAGGAGGAACACAACCACCAGCACGGCTCCTACCCCGCAGTCGCGCCACTCAGAGCAACCCGGTCCGGTCTCTCCTGATCCAGGCTCCGGCAAGGATAGCTTAGACTCTAACAAAGATGTTCTCGAGTCTGACAACAAGGATTTTCGGAGCCTCACGAAACTCATCTGTCCATGTCCGCACGACGACGAAGACAGACCACTTTACTTGCCGATCCCCACTTTTCGCCAAAATGTGTGCCTGCAAAAGGGCGTCGTGGGGACTGTGAAGCAGGGCCGCGCCCGTGAGACACTAGAGAGGGCGGCAACAAAGATGGACGCTGCCATTCGCCGTGTGGGGGAGGGATCGGCCCAGGCGCTTCTCGCATCGAGGCGTCAGGGCCAAAGCACCAAGACGAAAGACGAACAGGTCGGGGCTGACGGAGTCTTCCAAGCCATCGGCGCCATCATTTACGCCATGGAATGGACGAGCGATAGCGGCGAGCCCGAGTTCAAGAACGCCGAGGTATTAGCCGACGTCACAAACACTATCAGTCCAAATTTTCAGTGGAATGATTGCTGTGGAGACGTACTTGAGCTTATGCTTTTTGTCGACTACGGGTTTCCAGCCTATTCAGTCTTCCAACGACACCTTAAGGATTACCCCTTTTTAAGCTGCGACTTACGTATCCTATGGCCTTTCGAGAGGGTTTCCGGCCTTCTTGCGGCGACAGCATGGCGTTGGAGACAAGGACACGCCATTCCGGACCAAGACGCATGGGATTTTATCGTCAAGGCGCTAGGGGGGGGTGGGCCCTGGCCCGCCGATGAATTTTGGGCGTGGGACGCTGCCACCATGTTCTACTACTACCACTCCCGTCGCAAGCCTGTCAGCATTGAAGCCCGACGTCAGGGATGGACAGGATACACCGGGGTCCTCCGAGAGATGGTCGCCGAGGTTCCCATTAGGGGAAATGATCGGTTGGAACGCAAGCTGTCACTCGACTTCCATTATCTCATCCCAGAACTCATCAGGGACAAGAAACAGCGTCTGCAGCTCCTTCGCATGGCCCGTAATCTGGCTAGCCTGTACGGTTGCGATATCGCCCTCGAAACGGTGGTGCCCACGCCACGCCAAGCCACACCGTCCCCCGCCGCACCGCCCCTAGCGACATCACTCCCCGGCCTGTCAATCTGGGAATGGGGGTTTAGTGCCTTATTTGGCTCGGTGCTACCTCGAGTAAGGCCCAGTGACAAAGACAGTCGGGGAGAGGAAGAGAAACTGCTGGGAGGGCCGAAAAAGGACGACGGCGAGAAAAGGGGGAGCGGATACGGAGAAAATACCGACACAGAGGATCGAAGTTGTTGATGAAGTAAAGGAAGACGGAGGGGGGCCGTTGTGGTCGAGTTCGGGTCTGCCGCCTAGATTTCCAACAACGTGTCGTGAGCAAAGCTGCTTCTTGACAGTAAGCCCACACCTCCTTCGGCAGCGGGGTCTCTCGGATCAATACCAATGCCAGTTATTATCAACTGCACGACATTGAAGCCACCGAGCTTCATGTATCAACTCAAACCTTGGTGGAAGGTCCCGAAGATCCACGGTCCGCGTCCTGCGATGCTGAGACGAAGTTCCTTTCACCAAGAATATCCCTATAAGACCCATCCCAACAGACCTTGGCGTTCGCCGTAACGCTCGCCCGGTTGCGGTATGTCCGTAATGCTGATGTGGCGATGCCTGCGATGGCGAGAGTCTTTTCTTCCTCGAACTTACGCGCGACGAGCTGCACACCCACTAGCGCCCCGTCGTATCTCTCCGTCTGACATTTAGTTACGGGTATCAGAACAACTGCCTCCACGAAATCTTCTTCGACAAGGCACTGGAGCGTGCCAGAGAGCTCGACGCCTCGTATGCCGAGACGGGCGTGACAACCGGCCCCCTCCACGGGCTCCCCATCAGCCTCAAGGACCAGTTCCACATTAAAGGCGTGGACACGACCATGGGCTACGTCGGCTGGATCGGCAGCAACCTCGGCATCAAGGACGCGAGCCAGGCCCACCAAATCGAGAGCCAGATCACAACCGAGCCTCTCTCCCTCGGCGCGGTGCTCTACTGCAAGACCAGCCTGCCGCAGACGCTCCTGTTCGGCGAGACCAAGAACAACCTGATCGGGCAGACGCTGAACCCGCACAATCAGTGGCTCTCGTGCGGCGGCTCCTCGGGCGGCGAGGGCGCGCTGCAGGCGCTGCGCGGCAGCATCCTCGGCGTGGGCACATTGGCAACCAAAGTCTCCTGTGTTTAACCACCCCCTTGGCGGTGGGTCGGAAGGCGCTTACTTAGCCCCGACTTGGCTGTGAGTCGGAATGCGCTTACTGAGGTCGGAAAGCGCTTACTTAGCCGCGATGAGTTGTGTATACGGAGTAATACGAAGTATCCCGGGGATCATTCGTGTGTCGCTCGCCACCTCCACCAAGCTTCGATCCTGGCCCCATCTCGACAACAAGCGTCGCGACCAGTTTGCGACCCGTTGCGCTCTCTCTCTCCAACATCAAATCTGTTTGTCCTCGGAACCACTTCGATCACAACCCTTCACGGCAAAATTAGCAGCGTGGGACTTGGTACCGGGATGGCACCCGAATATGACTTTGTGGTGGTCGGGAGTAAGTGAACCCCTCTTTTGTGTTTTATATTGGACCTTTTCCCCGAGGGAACATCCTAACCACCCCGGTGCAAACAGGTGGGCCTGCAGGTTGCGCACTTGCGTATGGCTTGGTTCACTCCCCTAAAAAGCCCAAAGTTCTCCTGCTCGAGGCCGGGGGCAAGAATGCGGACCCAAACCTTCGGGTCGACGGGCAGCGTTGGTTGACCTTTACGAACACGGACTTGAACTGGGGCTACAAGACAACACCCCAAGCTCGCTGCGGCGACCGCCTGCTCGACTACTCCAGGGGCCTCGGCCTGGGCGGATCTAGCGCCATCAACTTCGGCGTCTTCACCATCGGCGCCCGCGACGACTATGAGGAGTGGGCACGCATCGTGGGTGACGATGCCTTTCGCTGGGAGCCCGTCCAGGCACGCCTCAAGCGCCTGGAGAACTTCCACTCCACCCTTCCGGCAGGCGTCAGCAGCAAGTACGTTGCGCCCAAGGCCTCAGACCACGGCTCATCCGGCCCTCTTCACGTTGGATTTCCGGCAGAGTGTGAGGCTGACCTCGTGCCGCTGCTCGACGCCTTTGAGCAGGCGGGATACCCGCTGAATCCCGACCACAACTCGGGCAACCCGATCGGGATGTCCTTGCTAATCAGCTCGTCGTACAAGGGGCAACGCTCCACGGCACAAGACTTGCTGGTCCCGTGCCCCGAGAACCTCACAATTTTGACCGAGTCGCCGGTGCAACGTGTCTTGCTGCAGGGTAAAAAGGCGGTAGGTGTGGAGGCGAACGGGAAGCGGTACTTGGCCTCCAAAGAGGTCATATTGTCGGCCGGCGCGCTCGACACTCCGCGAATCCTCATGCACTCCGGGATTGGGCCAAAGGAGCACCTTGAACGATACGGTATTCCCGTTGTCCAGGACGTCCCGCCTATCGGCCGAGGTCTCCGAGACCACGCCTTCTGCCCGCTTGTCCATACCCGCACAGAAAACAGTACTGGTCGTCCTGGCTTCTACGGCGACCAGGCAGTCATGGATGCCGCTCTAGAAGAGTGGAAGGAGCACGGCACAGGACCGTGGACCAAGTTCGCCACCATGATGGGCATCGGATTCTTCAAGTTGGATGGGCTCGCTTCCTCGGCCGAGTTCAAGTCGCTGCCCGCGGACGAGCAGAGATATCTCAACTCGGATACGGTGCCGCACTTCGAGATCGCCTCGCACTTCCCGATCCATTGGTTTCTGCCCGGCTTCCGGAGTGAGGACCTCAGCTACTCGTGTCTCCTTGTGTTCCTGTACAATCCCCAGAGCCGTGGAACGGTGACGCTGCAGTCGTCGGACCCCAACGTCCCTTTGCTCTTCGATCCCAAGTTCCTCGAGCATCCCTTCGACCGCCGCAGTGCCATCGAGTCGCTTCGCGAGGCATTGCGCTTTACCAGGACCGCGTCTTATGCCAAAGACACGGTGTCGACCCTCGCGGCTCCCAAGTCGGACTCGGACGAGGACTTGCTCGATTACTGGGCACAGACCATCGGGTCTAGTTGGCACATGACCGGCACGGTCAAGATGGGTAAGCCAGGTGACGTTGACTGCGCCGTAGATAAGCACTTCCGTGTCGTGGGCATCGAGGGTCTGCGCGTTGCGGATATGAGCGTCGTCCCGGTGCTGCCGAGTTGCCATGTGCAAGCCGTCGCGTGTAAGTTACCCTCCCTTTCTATAGAGTGCTGGCCTGGTATACAGAAACTGACCTGTACTTTGTTGGGGGCAGATATCACCGGCGCCATATGTGCTGAAAAACTGGTGAAAGAATATGGTCTTGAGGAGTAAGGCCTCTTCGCGTCGCAACGGGATATCTGGCTTCTATTATGGGAAGAGCAATTTGCGTGACCGGCGCCGCCTTGGCGCCCGATTACCATGGTAGCGCCATGTCCGGCATTAATACACCACCTTATCAAACGCTGTCATCCCCTCGCATCCACAACTGTGCTGCAAGACATACAGCCCCCGTTCCTTGCCAGTATTGCTTCGGGCAGCATGGGGTAGAAAATTGTCACTTTGCCGTTTGCTCCGGGCCCCTTGTTCTTAATAACTCTTTGGACCACATTTGCCGTCTCAGGGGGGCCGCACAAAGTTCCCGACCCTCGCCCTTCCCTTCCCTGGCGTTTTGATCTCACAGCCAACGACTCCGCTTCCTTTCCCGCCCATTCTTCCTCGCCCAATTCCGTTCTCACCTGGGCCACTTTCTTGCCAGAAGCCTTTTGACCGTCGTTTCCTTTGCATTTCCCCGATCGGATGACCGGACGTCTGCTGGAGGATGTGAGTTACGAGAAGCCTTGCAATGCTAGGCAGAGTCTCAACATACTCCGTCGACGGCGTTGCAGACGGAGCCGGCGAGATTGCACGACTACGACCGAAGAGCTTCTTCAGCCACTTCTGCGATTTCGGCCCAGATCCCGTAGACGTAGCTGCGACGAGGATTCTTGTCGCAAAGAAGAGATGCTGCTGCGGCAGCAAAACAATGTTGCCTTTGCTATTACCATCACAGCCGGCACGATTCGCTTCATACAGCGTCCTCTTGTCGTCTAAATCGCCCAGTTACCTGATACGCGCCGTTGTCTCAGGCCCGTATCTACCTCGCCGCTTCTCATGCGTCGGGCCCGAGACCTTTCGTTTCGCTTGCCCGTCTGCTGCACCCTTGCTGTGCCGGATCCCGCTCGTCCTGGTGTATGAAGTGTCTCTTAAACCGTGCCTACTCAGTTTCACTCCCTTGTCACCCTCCATCGCCCTTCCTCATTGCCACCTCCCAGCCCACCCTCACTCTCCAAGAACGGCAGGTTATACATAGCCGACCCTCCATGACCTTGTCAAGGCCTGAAGCATCCTCGGTGAGGATTCTGAGCATGAATAAAAAATGCTCAGGCCCCTCGATCCTTGCTCAAGACAGCCGAATCCCGCTAGGCCCTATCATCGACCATCCTCCTTCGGTGTCGCCGTCTTGACTTGGACAGCGCTGAGATGTTTATCCCGAATCTCGTTGACGAGCTCGACGCTGTCCTTCGAGGTGATCGAAATCTCGTCCGCGGTGAGAAACTCCTGAATAAAGGAGCCCGTGAGGTCGACTTAGTCCTTGGCTCTCGCCAGATCAGCGGGACTCAGTCTCCATGCCTCGGGTATTTTGGCGAGAGTGCTTGCGCGCTTCGCAGCAGCGAGAGCTTCCCAGGGTAGTGTTTGCATCCCCATCTTGAAGTTCAGGCGGTAGCTTTTGGGATTCACGGCTGGGGAAAAACTGGGAGGAAACTGGCCTGCCACAAAGCAAAGTTGGCTTGAACATCTGATGTATGAGGTCGCGCGTGGGCACCCCCGCTTTCAGGTTGATATGATAGGTAGGGTCCCATGCAAGACACGGGCTCACAGCAGGGCAGGCTTGCACAGTGTCACAGATACAGTGCTCTGAAGAATTGCAGGAAGTGCCGTTTTAAGGCCAAAGCTATTTACGGGCAGAGGTTAGGAGTTTGCCCGACTCGCCCGGCAGACTTGCCTTGTTGGCCCGGTCATGGTTCAAGAAGAAGAAGAAGAAGAAGAAAAAGAAGAAGAAGAAGAGAGATAAAAAGAAAAAGAAAAAGAAAGGGGAAAAAAGAGAAAAGAAAAAGAATGAACGAAAAAAAGAGAGAGAGAAAAATGAAAGAAAAATGAAAGAAAATAGGAAAATAGGGAAACAGGGAGGC
>FTIZ01751972.1_pt1 | contig 17710 bp, 12 predicted proteins | sample 1658381 | NCBI WGS metagenome assembly FTIZ01 (sample SAMEA3914822, study PRJEB12502) | metagenome | biome: forest; material: soil | place: USA | collected 2012-03-12 | depth 0.1 m
CGATCCAAACGTTGCCCCATCTGCCGCCACATCATCAGCAAGCCCGAAGCCAAGGTCCAGACCACTCGCTTTCGCATCCGCCTCGTCGCGGGCAGCTACATCCCCAGCATAGCTATTCGCCCGCTTTCCCTTTCCAGCGGCAGCTCTGCCTCGGGTGTCGCCCTCCCCGGCGCGCTCCTGGAGCCGCTCAAGCCAGCCCACTACCTGCTGACGTTCAAGAACCCCATCTTCGAGACCATCAAGGTGACGCTAGGAGCGCCAGCCAAGACCCCCGGCCGATTTGCCAGCAAGGTGACGGTGCTGTGCCCGGACTTTGAGATCGACGCCAACACGGACGTGTGGGACGAGGCGCTTAAGGAGGGCGGCGAGCGGGGGGGCGAGCGCGAGCGCCGTCGGCGGAAGGGCGAAGAGGGTCAGGGGGGTAATAATAATAACCACAACCAGCTGGAAGTGGGCAAGATCTGGGAGCGCGGTCGGAACTGGGTCAGCATCGTCGTCGAGGTGGTACCCGCTTCGCTGAGGCTCGGAGAGGCCGACGAGCCGCTGCGGGAGGACGAGGACGTGCTGGAGATACCCATGTTTGTGCGCGTCGAGTGGGAGGGCGAGGCGGGCGGGGACGACGTTGGGTCGGCTCCCAATAAGGACAGGGAAGTGAGGGAAAAGCGCGAGCTGGCGTACTGGTGTGTGCTGGGGCTCGGGAGGATTAGGCGGTGATGGGCTTGCGGCAAAATACGAAAGCTGAAAAAGAAAATGAAAAAAAAAATAAAAAATGAAAATTCACACATTTGATACCCCAGGGATTTTCCTTCATTTGCTTGGATTGTCACGCTCTATATAGTACATGGTCCTCGCACCTACGCTCCAAACTGGTCTTGATAGTTTGTCAGACAGAACCGGTACTTGATGTCGTTGTTGTGCAGCCTCGTCAGGACGTCCGCCAAGTTCTTCTCGTTGATGGGCACCTCCTCAATCCACGTCCGAATGCCCTTGTCGGCGGCCAACTGCAGCATCTCGAGCGTCTCACGCCTGCTACCGAGATGTGAGCTGCCAAAGAAGCAGCCATTGCTCAGGAAGGTCTGGTTGCGGATCTTGATGCCGTCGTCCTCGGGCAGACCGACGCTGACCCATTTGGCGTGTACGTCGAGCAGGCTCAGGTAGGCGTCGAGATCGAAGCCATCGAAGCTGTTCGCCGTGTTGACTATCAGATCAAACGTCATGGCGTGCGGCTCGTTCCAGTCCTTGTCCGACGTCGCCAGGAACCCGTCGGCACCCAGCTTGCGCGCATCCGCTTCCTTGGCATGCGACCGGCTAATCACCCAAACCTCGGCCCCAAGCGCCTTTGCAAACAGGACGCCCATGTGTCCGATGCCGCCCAGGCCCACAATGCCGACCTTCTTTCCCGGACCGCAGCCGTTCCTCACGAGGGGTGAGTAGGCCGTCAGACCGGCGCAGAGCATGGGCGCGGCTACGGTGCTGGGGAGGGCTTCGGGGATGGGAAAGACCCTGAAAAGTCATCAGTAATGCTACACAACTAGCTCACGTTCGAAGCGGACAGAAGGAATAGAACATACCAGTGCTCGTGTGTCCTCACATGCGACGAGTAGCCGCCCTGCGAAACAATGCCGGTATCGGGCCAGACGGCGCCGTACGTGTCCAGCTGCTTCTTGCAGTACGTTTCGTTGTCGTTCTTGCACTGTCGGCAGTCCAAGCAAGAATAACTCTGCGCGCCGACACCCACCCGCTGGCCCTCCTTGATGAGCGACACCTTGGATCCCACCCGGATGGCAGTGCCAACGATTTCTGCAGATTGTCAGCCTGGCGGTCCAAGCTACCTCTGGATATAAATTAGGTCCTACCGTGCCCAACAGCCAAGGGATACTTCTGCTCCCCCCAGCCGCCGTTTAGAGTATGAACATCGCTGCCGCAGACGCCGCAGCACTCGATCTGGATGTCGACGTCGTAGTCGCCAAACGGCTTCGGCTGGAACTCGTTCTTGTGAAACTCGAGCCAGGTGGAAGGTCCGTTGACCTGGAACCCAGTGAACTGGTCGGGATACGGCATTGTGAGACTGCAGTTGGCTTGTTCGAGAAGCGGCGGGGAGATCAAGTTCAACTTGGACGAGGAACAGGCGAGGCAAGCTTCAATACACGCCGACACAGGAGATGGGGCGGCCCCGCGCGTTTTAAGGAGTACTTAGCCAGCGCAGGAGGGGCAGGCCAGGCCCCCACACCACGCCAACCGGCTGGAGCATCGTGCTATTATCCATTCGTCCAACGGCAGCGCAATTGGGCGGCACATTATCGCCGTCGGGTTTCGTCCGACGGTGAACTGCATTCAAACAAGATGGATGCTCCCCTGTCCACCCCGCCAGACCCCGCCAGACCCCGCCAGACCCCGCCATGTGGTACCGAACCTGAACGGTGGGGCTGAGAACAGCCTGTGATTTTCCACAAATCAGATGGCAACGCTCCCCTATCGACCGAGAACGGCTGCCAGGCGATCGAGTCAGGCGCTGGTCCAGTGGGCCAGACATGCCTTTTCCCATGCCAGCGATTTGTTTGTTTAGAAAGTGGCGTTGCAGAGCTCGGAGACAGACACCTTGACATCCATTGTGCTTGAATCAAGTGGATATCCGCTCACAAACCGAGAACACCGAGCTCGGGAATCCTTGGAGCTCTCCGTCCCGATATCCCGCCAACCTTGGTCAAGCAGCTTTCCTGGGCTTGCCTTCCGAAGCAAGTCCAAGCCCACTCAGGAAGGCGATCCTCATCGATGCGCCGACGTAGACGAAGCCAATGCCCCCCCAGTCAATGGCATTCCACTCAGACACGCTCCAATAGATCCGAGGGCCCAGCACCCGAACTGTAAAGAGGTGACCAAAATCCGCGACGAGCAAGCAGAACAGCACGGCCTTCCAGACGCGGAGGTCAGACGTCGCTCGCAGGACAAGCGCTTCGCTAAGCGCAAAGGCGAAGTACAAGTTGGCAAGCTGCGACATGGCAATTGAGGTGCCCAGCGGAATGGGTGACGGCGCAGACGACGCATGGGTGAGGTCGAGGTAGGTCCGCTGGTCGTAGAACGCATAGAACGCGCCGACGAGAGTCGCGATAGGTTCGATGAGCAGGAAAAATAGACGGTACGGCAGCGGGAGTGTGAAGCGAGATCCTGCCTTCGCCTGTGCCGCGGAGGCTGTCGTTTGCTTGTTGGTGGCCATCGTGTTGAGTGAGAAATACCGTCGCAATCTCGACAATGGCTCTTAGGACTGGCTTCGGACACGGAGAGAAGAGCGCATGTCCTTGCCCTGGCTTCCGTGAGGTGTGGGGCGGCCGTGTCAGGGTTTGAGCATTGGCCGTTCTGCCTGGCTTCACCGCCTGCTTATTTTGCCAGTCAGACCCCACCAAAATATCGAGGGCTCCAAACCCTAACGAACCCTCCCAATTCCACTCGACTTTTCCCGCCGTCTTCGACTTCTCGGAATCGCCTCGAAGATCGATCATCCACCGGTATCCTCGACAACCGCCAACATGAGCTCGCCGTCCCTCAACAAGATCGCGGCCAACAGCCCGAGCCGCCAGAACCCCTCGGAGCTCGAGCAGGGCATCGCCGGCGCTCTGTACGATCTCGAGACCAACACTGCCGACCTCAAGGTCGCCCTCCGCCCTCTGCAGTTCGTCTCGGCCCGTGAGGTGAGAATTCGCCCTTGACGCAGCCTCGCCTGCGCTGCGACGTCCGAACCACGCCCGAATCCTGTTCCGCCGGCTTGCGAACGCGATTGACACATCGCCGCGTCGGGCGTCGTCGCATGGGAAAATGATTACATATGGGACGCGCGCAGGCGGAAGGTCGCCCTCAGGCACCCGCCGCTCTGCTCGACAGCCATGACATCAAACCATACAGCGCGCGGAATAGGACGGGAGCGGTCCATGGATTGCAGAGTCATCCTGGAGCTCGCATGCTGACTTGGATCTGGCACAGATCGAAGTTGGCCACGGCAAGAAGGCTATTGTCATCTTTGTCCCCGTCCCCTCGCTGCAGGGCTTCCACCGTGTCCAGCAGCGGTAAGTACTCCCATCGGCGACGTGGATAGCGGGACTCGTTGCTGACCGTCCCAGCCTCACTCGCGAGCTGGAGAAGAAGTTCTCGGACCGCCATGTCCTGATCCTCGCCTCGCGCCGCATCCTCCCCCGCCCCAAGCGCTCCAGCCGCTCGCGCAACACCCTCAAGCAGAAGCGCCCTCGCTCGCGCACCCTCACTGCCGTGCACGACGCCATCCTGACCGACCTCGTCTACCCCGTCGAGATTGTCGGCAAGCGTCTCCGCACCAAGGAGGACGGCTCCAAGACTCTCAAGGTCATCCTGGACGAGAAGGAGCGTGGCGGCGTCGACTACAGGCTCGACACCTACTCGGAGGTCTACCGCCGCCTGACTGGCCGTGGCGTCATCTTCGAGTTCCCCCAAACCAGCGCTGCTGAGTTTTAGGCGTGAGTAGACAGGGGCTTGTTTCTGGGCGGGCGCACCGAGGTCAGATTTGGGTTGGTTCGGGTTCGGTCTGATGCACGCATGGGCATCCAAAAGGGACGGCGTTCAGCTAGCTTGTTTTAATCAAGCTTGATCTTTCACACCTGGCCCAATACAAGCTCTTTCTGCGTCTGTGCTATCGAGGATTGCTTGGCTACTCACAGTGTTGCTGCGACTTCTGTATTTCGGCCTCGTATGTCCCACTGCTTCCCTGGATGCTAACTCGGCAACGTTGTGATCTTGGTGGAATTGGCAGACCTGCGCTAGGGCATGTTCTGTCTTTTATTTACAAGTGCATATCATGAGTGGGGTGCCTTTCCCGCACCCAGTCCAGTACTTTTCCCCAGATGGCGGCACCGTCGTGCGGCCTCTCCATGGACCTTTCAAAGCAGGCCATGGTGGCTCTGTCATCCTCGTCGATGCCAAACCACCGAATGGCATCCCGTACTCTCAGCTTGGCGCATTGAGCATCCTTTTCGGGGTGCCCTTGAAACGTCAAAACGGAGTTGTTGTGGCTCAACAGGCACTGATTTCCAACGAGAAGCTCGGTGAACCCTCCCGGGGTGATACCTACTGCCCGGCGGTGGTGTTGTTGCAGGAGGAGGGCCCCGCTGGTCCCGAGGTGTCTTCCGAAGAAGCGGCGGCCGGCGGGCGTCAGCTTTGCTTCTGTCACGCCCAGCTGGACATCGCGCAACGTTAGCTTGGGTAGGGAGATTGTGGGTTTCGAGGGGGAGGGTCTTGTTGCTCTCGTTTTACATACTTCGGGAGTCTCCATCTCGACCACCTCGCCGCCAAAAAGGAGCGAGATGGTCTGGTGACCCCAGCAGATGCCGCAGATCTTCTTCCGCGGATGGTTTGTGACCACGTCGAGGATGAAGGCGTGCACGCGTAGGATCCAGGGGTGCCTGCGGCGCGGGTCGGCGTTGCCGCCGCCGACGACGATCAGGTCGAACGCGGTCGGGTCGGGGAAGTCATCGGCGCGCTCGGCCGGGTAGAAGAAGGAGAGCTGGGCATCGTGGGCGACGGCGTGAAGGGAGCGCGTGTACGAGTCTCGGATCTCAGTGATGTGCGGCGAGCGGTACGAGTTAAGCAGGATGGCGATCCGGAGAGGTCGTTCGGAAGGAGGGGTCATGTTGAATGAACCGCTCGCGTGCCTTGTTGGCCCGAATCTGATGACAGGGGATCCTGCGGAGGGTTGGGTATTTTATAGATGCATAAAGAATACAAAATTCTGGGGGCAAGCCATGGGCTCGGCCAGGGGAGAGGGGGTAATTACGGGAGGGTCAGCTGATGATGTTAAGTATCCCAACAGGGACCTGGGCGGTTGGGCGCAGACAAGGCATTCTCAGCCTCTCGAGGGCCGAGATCAGACATTTCCACTTGGAAGACGGGACTGTCACGCGTCATTGCAGCCCGAGATGGCCGGTGAGCAAAATGTTTGGATGCGCTAACAACCAGCGAGACTCTGGCTTTTGTCCATCATGACGATGCCTGAAATTCAACCGAGGATTCGGTGACCGGAGCTGGAGTGACGAATTGGAGATAACCCGCAGGCCGGAAAACCACCCTATTGGCCATAGTGACTGGCAGGGCACAGGGCCACAGAACCCTGCGCAACTGCGCATGGAGTGAAACAGGTCCGCGAGGGCACAAGGGAAATGGCTGGATATGGCGAGGTACTTGTAGAGAACAAGCTACCTACTATGTATCTCGCGGCGGCCTGACGCGTACCGCTATGGAAGAGTGCGCCACCATCCTCTTATTCCCCTCACGCTCCAGTTCTGTTAGAGACAGCTTGCCGACGAGAGGGTGTTGATATCACACATTTCAGGCACGTCCGAGACCCCCGTTGGCTGCGGTGATGCCCACCAAACACCCGCCAACGTTAATTACACAGTATGCTGAACTGGGTGGTGTGTCCTTGCGCCCGGGCATTCGCTGCTTAGTCGGAGAACAGCACAAACGGATCCCGGGAGCCTGGGTCAGGACCGGCATGTCACTTCAAAGTCAGGTTAGCATCACCCCTGTCTCTTTCCCACGCCGCAATCGCCAGTGGCGGCTGGTCATCTGAAACGGAAACGCGACAGACGAAATCCAAACCGGGCGGGCCATCCTGGGGCGGCATTGCGACGGAGTGTGGGTCCATGGTGGCAATCGACGTCCGGCAAGACGAGCTGCAGTGCCTGAGGACTCGAGCGGCCCAGAGTGACATACTTGTGCACCTCGATAGACCGCAGTCGCTTGCGGTTGCACAGCAGCTTGAGCCCGATTTGCGAGTCGTCATGTGTTGCGCAGAGTTGCGGCGTGCACGGTATTTTGTGCTTCTCGACGAGACCTTGTCTCTCTGGTTTGACGATTACAAGGAAACCAAACCGTCGACGGGCATGGTCTCGCGAATTCTTCTATACATAAGGTTATGAAATATATACTGTACCCGACGCGGCGACCAGGCGCCAGCCACACAGCACGGAGCAGCTGGCCACCAGCTGCAGTGAGGTCGCTGTAGTGACCTCGATTGAGAGGGATCGGTCTGGTGGTTAGCCGCAAGCTTGACTTGCTGACTCTGAATAAGCCCCCAGCCGCCAGCGGAGGACTCGGATGGACGCTCGATAGGCTTCTTGATGTGTGGGCAGCCTTGTTGCTTGACCACAAGCAGATGGGACGTTGCTGGGGAGCCTTGGCGGGCGGCCGTTTGCCACTCAATCCGGCAGGCGGGCCAAAGGCGTCGAGCCCAATGCATGCCAGCCCCTCCCAGCGGCCGCGAGACCCGAGACCCAACGGGCGACGGCAAGGCTTGAACGGCACACGTGAGGGGCTTTACAAATCCGAAGATGGGATTGCCAGGTGATGTTTGATGGCGCAGAAGTGCAGAGACCTGACGCTCGAGGGTGCAAGCCGAGCGAGGTACTCCGTGCGCGACACAACCTCAGGCAGGGCAAGACTCATGTCGGCCGTGGCAATACACGGGTCGGCCATCAAGGTCGCAAAACCGCCGGGCTGGTGCTCAATCAGACATTCCTCGAGTCAGTCAGGCGATCCGTGTTGGAGACGTGGCACCTTGTTGGCCGCGCCACCTTGATGTTGACGAGAGGGAGAGATCAGACCAGGGCGTGCTGGAGCCCCTGCAATTATTAATTGCCTGCTGTGGGGTCTTGTCTGCAGGGACCACAAGGCAGAGAAGCGGGTGAGGCCCCACCTCGATCCAAATGCCCGCTCCACGAACCGAAGGAGCTGCTGCGGAACCACTGGATTCGACTCATCCAGGAAGACGACGGCAGGGTGCAGAATCAAGAAGCGCGATCCGGGGCAACGGCGCAGCCTCCCCATCCCAGATGTTCCAGCGGCTGCCTGGCGAGCCTGGGAAAGTCAAATGACCGCGATGCCAGTGCGCGGTCTGCCAGCAATTCCGGGATCGAGTCAAGATCCTGTAGTGTATGCTGCACAGACTCGAGACAGATCAAAATCACTGGTTCTGGAACGCTGATGTGAGACTTTGAGGTGAGGGCACCGGACAGGCCTGCCGAGTGGGGCGGGCGAGATTTCCATATTTTGCAAGCGCTGAGTGCGGTATGTGTCGGGGTGGTGGGGCCTACACAGAAGCACTGCCGCACTGCCGGCACTGACCTGACCGCCGTCGACTCGACCCCCCTCATCGGCCGCAGCCAGCCAGTCGTCCGCCCTCCGCCTCACTCTGCCGGGCAAATGTGTCGAATGCGCGGCCACATCGAAAAGCGTGGGCCTGCCTACACTAAATTTGCATCATCGCCTTGTGGAGCCGCTCGCAGCAATCGTGACCTCACGCGCCACACAGACAGACAGTGGCGCGCCCCGTCGGATCCGGCCAGCAGGGCAAACCCTCCGATCCGATCCCCCTCTCCACCGGCGAGGATTCGAAACAAACCCGACGTCGGACGGCTCTTGACGCAGGTCCGGCATCTCAGATTCATGTCCCTCCGTGCACATTGCACACGCCCTCAGCATGAAGGCCTGCCGCGCTTCTGGAGCTCCGGGGCAGGCAAGCACTGGACCTTGACGGCTCGACGGAGTAGGTGGGCCGGTGGTGCCGGGTGTGATGGCCGGGTGTGATGGCCGGGTGTGGTCGTCTGCCTCCCAGGTTCCCATCCCGCATCCCGCATCCCGCATGCATCCAATCCCGCGTCCAGCCCAGGCCTGGGCTTGGCCTGGAGCCTGGGAGCCTGGCCGGTTGACGCTGCAGCTGCGCCTATCCGGTTGACGGCTGCAGCTGCGCCTATCCGGCTTCGGCTTCAGCTAGGGCGAGGCTGGCTCGGCTTACATGCACGATGGATGGGGCCTCGAGACCTTTATAGGCAGTGTAAACCCAGCGAGGCCGGCGTCTACGACACCGTCTTTTCTCTCTTCCAAACCTCAAGTCGACCCGCGCGCCCAGGCCCGTGCCTGGCGGCTTTTATGCACAGTACAGAAGGACACTGTGAGTCCCGCCCATCACTTCTTTTGCTTCTGGTTCTGGCCCGCCCTCCCCTGTCGAGCCCACCCACCACGTTCAGGGTCCAAGGGACAGGGGCGGCCGATCGTTTCTGGAAGTGATCTTTCCGCCACCGCTCACGCCGAGCCCCGGCTTTCCAGCCCCGGCCCGGACACCTGACCCCGACCTCTATCGCCTTTCTTTGTTGAGGGGATCCCCCCGCGAACGGTTTTGCTCACCTTGCCTCCGAGCAGATAAATTTATAGTTTCCTGGCCGTCAGCCTCCTCGGCCTGCTCTCCCTCCCGCCCACCGATACACCTACGCTTCTCCGCTCTCTTTCCCCTCCACGAAACAAGCCGTCAGGCGCCCCCTGACCGCCCTTTTCCTTTGGGACCCCCACCACTCACTTGGCACCGAGGTTGCCGCCGTTGCCCACCATGCACGGCTACTCATCGTCCTCGGACTCCGACGACGAGTACAACTACCGCAAGCGCAAGGGCGTCGCAGCCGCACCCGCCGCCGCGAACGATGCCAACAAGAAGAAGAAGAAGCGCAAGCTGCCTCCGCAGCAGAGCATCAACCGCATCTGGAAGCGCTTCAGCAACAAGCGCTTCAACAAGGCACTCGCCGTTCTCCCCTTCAACCCGGTCCTGCCACCCATCATCACAGATCGATCCAACGAGCTGCTGAACGCCGGCTACGAGCGGGCCGCCGAAGAATGCCGCCGCAAAGTCAAGAAGATCATACAAGAGTGCCGGAGGGTGAACACGCGGTATCGGGATCCTGGCTGGGACATTGTAAGTCTCCCTGTGATGCGGCACGGCCCTGCTGTACATCAGCTAACCGAGCCCCCTTCCCGCAGGACTGGGACCTTAAGATGGAAAAAGGTCACTGCCTCAACAGCCTCGGCCGCAACAAGTTCGACCTCAGCATGACGACCCTGATGAACCCGAACTCTACAGTACCAAAGGCTGTCAAGCGTGTTCACGAGATCTACGACAAGCCCACCTTCCTGGCTAACATCAGCGGCTCCGACGTCAAGCAGGGTAGTCTCGGCGACTGCTGGCTGATGGCGAGTCTTTCCGGCCTGGCCAACGTCGAGAACGGCATCCAGCGCATCTGCGTCGAGCATGACACCAGGATCGGCATCTATGGTTTTGTTTTTTACCGAGGTGGGCCAAATCCGCGTGTTTCGGTTGTCTGCCAACAACTAACAGCCTTGCAGACGGAGAGTGGATCTACTCCATCATCGACGACAAGCTCTTTCTTAAGTCGCCCTGCTGGGACTCGCCGAGCATGCAACGTGACCTGCTGCAGCAAATCGACCGCGAGGACGTCGAGCGCGTGTACCGCAAGACATATCAGACGGGCTCCAAGGCGCTGTTCTTTGCCCAGTGCAAGGACCAGAACGAGACCTGGGTGCCGCTCATCGAGAAAGCCTACGCCAAGGCCCATGGCGACTACGCGTCGCTGTCTGGTGGTTGGATAGGCGAGGGCCTCGAGGATCTCTCCGGTGGTGTCACCACAGAACTCTTGGCGTCCGACATTCTCGACCTGGATGGGTTCTGGGATAACGAGCTCAGCAAGGTCAACCAAGAGTTTCTCTTTGGCTGCAGCACCGGTCTCCTCGACGGCGGTTACGGCGACCGCGACGGCATCGAAGAGGGTCACGCCTACGTCGTCATGGAGGCGCGGACTCTGAAGAGCGGCACCCGCCTCGTCAAGCTCAGAAATCCTTGGGGCAAGACGAAGAAGGGCATCTGGGAAGGCGCTTGGTCAGACGGCTCCAAGGAGTGGACAACCGAGGCTCAGGAGGAGCTTGGCCACCAGTTCGGCAGTGACAGCGTCTTCTGGATCTCGTACGAGGACCTCTTACGCAAGTACCAGCACTTTGATCGCACGCGCTTGTTCCGCGACCCTGAGTGGCGCAGCTGCCAGCGGTGGATTGGCGTCGATGTGGCGTGGAAGCCGCAGTACCACGAGAAATTCCACATCAAGTTGACGCGTGAAGGTCCCCTGGTCATCGTGCTAAGCCAGCTCGATAACCGCTACTTCAAGGGTCTCCACGGTCAGTACTCTTTCCGCCTGCAGTTCCGCATCCACGAGCAGGACCGCCTGAGCCCCGAGGACTACATCGTGCGCAGCCACGGCAACTATCTCATGGATCGCTCCGTATCGATCGAGCTGCCTTGCATGCTGCCCGGAACCTACAGCGTCTTCATCAGCGTCGCCGGGGAGCGTAACACGGATGTGCCCAGCATCGAGGAGGTGGTGAAGCGCGAATGCAAGAAGCGAATCGAGAACGAGAAGCTCGCTCAGGTCGGGTACGCCCACGATCTCGCCCACAGCAAGGCGTCGGCGCACCTCGAAGCGGTCAAGAAGGCGCGCAAGAAGGCCGACCAGAAGAAGGCCAGCGACGCGCGCCAGAACGAACGCCACCGCCTGTGGGAGAAGCGGCACCTCAACCGGCAGATCACCAAGCAGCAGGGTCGCAAAAATAACCTGAAGCTCGAGGCGAAGCAGGCCGTGCGCGACGAAAAGAAGCGGCAGGCCGATGAGCTCAAGCCCAAGGACCAGGGTGTGCAAACTGAGGAGTCTAAGAAGGAGGAGCCCAAAGCCAAGGACACTGTAGCCGAGACGAAGCCCGAGGACAAGACATTTGAGGACAAGACAGCCGAGGACAAGCCTGTCGAAGCCAACAAGGATGCGAGCAAGCTTGAGGAAGAGAAGAAGGATGCCGACAAACCTGCCGAGGGCAAGAAGGACGCTAGCACGCCGACGGAAGACGAAGACGCTGATAAGCCCGAAGACGAGTCACCCGATGCTACGCCAATCGCAACCCCTGCCGAGACTCCGATCATGGAGAAGGCGGACCAACTCTCTCCTGATTCCACGGAAATCGAGGGCAAGAAGCCTGGAGATGCTTCTGGCGAAGAGACCAAGGCGGATGGCAAGTCCGAGGACAAGCCTGATGCTGAAAAGCCGGAGCCTTCCTCAGGCAGCACCTCTTCCTCCGGTACTCCTAGCCCCACTCCCAAAAGCGACACGGCTTCCACGAGCTCTGAAGGCAAAGACCAGGAGAAGGTGCCCGTCCCCCCCGCCGATGCCAAGGTCTCGGGCGGCCCTCCGCCGCCGCCTCCCAAGGCCTCGCCCAAGCCACCACCGACGAAGAAGCAACCTAACATGTACGTCACATCGGACGGCGAGTCGAGCGCGTCCCCAATCTCGGACTGGGAGGAGCTCTACAGTAGCGATGACATGTCGCGCAAGCCACGCATGGCCGCGCCGCCACCGCCCAACACGGCGACGGTGAGCAGGTACCGCGACGACACCGAGGATGAGAACGAGCCGGACCCGTGGAACGCCATCTGCGTGGTTGGTCTGCGCGTCTACTCCCAGGACGAGGACCTCGAGCTGCGCGTCGTCATCGAGGGCGGCGAGCTTGGGGAGGGCGGCATGGGCGAGAAGGGCGGGGTCGATCTCGACAACGCCCAAGCCAATGCCGGCGGTGCCAGGACTACCCGCGTCGGGAAGAAGGACGAGGACGATGACAACGAGCCCTACGAGGGCGACAGCGAGGTTGAGAAAAAGTCCAAGAAGGGCAAGAAGAAGGGCGGAGACCAAAGCGATACCGAGGTGGATGACAAGGAGAAGCCGGATGATGGGCTGGCGCCGTATCCCGTCATTGTTCAGAAGGGCAAGGGCGACGAGGAGTACGAGACGGCGGTCGAGTCACAGATGGAGTAGTCCACCGGCGAAGCGACACTTGACGAGATTTGACGACGGCATACGAATACCCTGCAGGCAAGGCATCTAGACTGCTTTCTGCGAGACATAGAGGAGCGGGAACCTGGGAGTTGGATATGACGCTTAATGATTTTTTGTTTCTTGTTTGTTCGCCACTTAGTTTATGTACACGAAAGACGCTACTCGGTTCGGGTTTGCAATTGCCATCACCGGTTGGTTGGGAGAGGGGCTTGAGATATATAGCAGTACTAGTATACCCCAAGTACGTTATGACATTGTGCAGTCCGTCGACCCGTTGCATCGCCGAGTGGAAGCATGTGAGAGTAACGGGATTCAAATTAGGTGCCGACGGTTGATTAGGCAAACACGACGATACCGCGAGAACTAACTATATAACAACACGTATGAAAATAGTACAACTAGCCCAAGGGCCGCCACCAAGACTCCCGCCTCAGCATCAGGTTGGCATCCTTCACCTTGTCGTAGCCCATGCCTCATGCACGCATGCGCTGTCCTCCCCTCGAGCAGCTGTGGTAAAACAACGCAGGCGCCACGCCGTGCTCAAGAAACGTTGCCCATCAGCATTCAGTTAGTCTTCTTCCCAACACCTGCAACGCCCACGGGCCGGCGGCCCTGCTGCTGGGGTTGCTGAACGAAGCGCATATAGGCGTAGCACGCGCCGCCGATGACGGCGAGGATGACGGCGTTTCCTACATCGCGTCAGTCGACTCAGCTTCCGCATGCTGCGTGTTCGATTCCTCGGCTGGACAATATGAACTGGAAAAGGACACATACCGACCACAAACTTCCCAAAACCCCCAATTAAATCAAACACACCCTTCCCGATATCCCCCACAAAGGCAAAGAAACCGGCGAACAAGCCCAGAATGCCGGCGACAGAGGAATGAACGATGGAGTATGCTGCGTTCAAGACGGAGGAGAACAGCTCGACGAGAGACTTGAGGAGGTCGGTAAAGGCTGAAGTGATGGCCATTTTGGTGCGTTATTTCGGGTTTGCTCGTGATATGGAATTCACGGGTGAGGTGTGTGAAATCAGAGTTGGCAGTGGCGAGGATGGAATATTTGCTTTGGGAGTCAGATGCCGCAGTGTACGTAGATGTGGCTGACGTTGAGGGTGCTTTGGCTGGATGAGATAGGCAAAAACAACCTGCCCGGTTTTATACAAGGCGGGATCGCGGTGTAAGTCGTTGTGGGTGGCATGACGTCAACCATGCGGCGACTCGTCGCTAGCAAAACTGGTTATGCCGGATTTGGAAGACCCTGGATTCCAAACTGGATGATGATGCAAAACAAAGGGGTATCTCCATTACGATTACGACTAATTAATAGCGAATAGCTCAGTGAGATCAGCTCTCAGAATGGTCCACGGCTACCTTCCCTTTGCCCTTTGGTGACGTGGGAGGTTCCTCCGGTTCTGACACTGGCGCTGGGGGATGTGCCTGCGCCTGTGTCAGCCCCTCTCCTTGCGTCGGATCGTCAGAGAGCGCCGACACGGCTACCGACGCCCGGTTCGAGTTCGCAGATGCCGTCGGCTCGGGGGGCGTGACGGTCCCTAGAGTCGGCGCTTGCGCGTTGGGTTCCGTACCCTCCCGGATGACCGGCAGAGCCCCTGGCAGCACCACGGAACCCCTCATCCCGTTGTGCGCAACCGGGTTTTGCGCCATCGCCGGGACCTCGTCCTCCTGGCTCTCCTCATCAACAACGTCCTTTCCGGCCTTGGCCTTGCGCAAACGGTTGCAGACGACGACCACCGAAATCATTGCAATCAGCAGCAAGACACCAAACGGAACGCCGACGCCGACGGCAATTTTCTGCCAGTCTTCGAGCCCGGCAGAGGTCGAGTTATATCCGCTGCTGTTGCTGCCGCCAGAGCTGGAGCCGGAACCCGACCCAGTGCCCGAAGAGCGGCAATAAACATTGCTCACGCAAATGGCGAACGGGATAACGGCGCCGTAACTCGCAAAAGCAGCGACGTCCGGCTTAGGGGCATCCTTGCCCGGGAATAAGGCCGGTGCAATAGCGATTTCGTGGTTGGCGAGGTCAAAGACCATGTAGGAGCGTCGCAGCAGAGAGCTGCCCAGGTTGTAGCCGTATGACGACGAGCTACTCGACGAGGAGGAGCTAGACAAGACGTATTTCTGGACGCCAAACAGACATGCGTTCCCTAGTCTGGCGGTCTGCGCGGCCTCGAGAACCTTGGGCGAGACGACGAGGTCGGCGGTTTCGACATTTAGTTTGGGCCCGCCGCTGCCGGCCAGCTCCAAGACGAACCTTGCGTTGTTGGACTTGGCGGCATCGCAAGGGATGGTAAAGACGCGGGCGGTCTGGTTGTAGGTTGCGCCGGCCATGGCGGCGATTTTATCGGCCAGCAAATCCGGCAGGTACGAAAACACCTCGGCCGGGCCGAGGGAGATGTCGAGCGGGAAGTCGTTGGACTTGATGGGCGGCATGGCAGACCCGGAGTCGGAGGTGCCGTTGATGGCGTTGAGGGTGGTTCCAAAAGCATTGTAATACGTGTACGAGCTGTAGGCGTAAAAGCGCACCAGTTCGCCTGTGTAACGCGACTTATCGACGGCGCCGAATAGGAGGCCGCCAGTCGTGCCTTCGGGATTATCGAGCCAAATGCTGTAGGCGGACGAGGCGATCTTGCCGGACGAGACCATGCGGTCCATGACGTTGGCATACTTGCCGGTGGTCGTGCTCGAGCTGGAAGAGCTCGATACGCTGGCGTTGTAGCCGAGCCCGAGTGTACCGATCCACGGCGAGCCGGACTGGACCACACCCATGGGGTAGTCATCGAACTCGAGGCTGCCGACGACCAGCTTGTCGGTCACGTTAGTGCCGTAGAGGTAGCCGCCGGCTGGGTTGTAGATGTCAAACTCGGTGTAGCGGCGGTTCGCAGGCAGGTAGGTCGACGACAACGAGCTGTTGTAGCTGCCCCATTTGCACTCGGACGCGGGAATTTTAAAGCTGGAGGAACTCCTGTATTGAGCGTAGTACCACTCGGGCGAGCACTCGTACGTGTTGGCGTCGGGCACCCACGTGTGGCCGGTCGAAGGCGAGATGACGAGCGACAGCTTCTGGGCGGGCGTGCCGACCGAGGCTTCCACGAGGTATGCATACTCGGACGACTTGAGAGTGGCCTGCTCCGAGGTGCGCGGGGAGAGGCCGGGGATGTCGTTGTGCTGGGAGAAGGGAAGGAGAACGTGCTGAGCGGTGATGCAGGTGGCGCTCAGCAAGCAGACGGCGATTGGAGTTAAGCGAGTGTGGCGCGCCATGGTGGGCGGGGGTTGAAACGAGCGTCGGAGTATTAAGCACGGGGAGTAAGGGTGAAAGAAAAGATCGGACGTCGATCAACACGACATGGCGACGGGTTTCTGTTTTATTTACAGGGCGACGGCAACAGGCAGAAGAAAAGACCCAGGCAAAGTCGACCCTCCATATTTTCATCGCACCCCCTTGCTGCCTGCCTGCCGTTGGGCTACCTAATTTAACGTGAGTGCCAAGAAAGCGGCTAGCAGGGCGCAGTGACCAGCCAAACCGGGATCAGGGCGCGTTGTCACTCGGCCGAGTTCCGTCTCGACGGCACCAAAGGTAAGCATGAACATGGTGAAGGAAGTGGTATCTTCACAGTAGACATCTCCGTTTATGTACATGTAGGTATTTTGTACATGGTACGGACACAGAATACCTCAAGAATGAACCAAGGACAGGAATCACGCGACGAAACAATAACACACAATGTTGGAAAGGAGAGGCACGGGCGACTGAAATCCCGCGGGTGGGTTTTCTCGTGGCCCGCAATAACTTAACTCTAATCAGACGCCAGGAACTTGTGCTCGCCGCGCTAGCCACAGCAGGCCGGCAGCTCCGCCAACAGGCCTTGGCGTTTAGAGAATCTCGGATGGCACAGAAGAAGACACCAACACACTAAAATATTTTTTGTGTACTGTGTAGCAGAGATGCCAACGGAAGAGCTGGATTTGGTGGCAGATGCCGTGCAGATGAGCGGTGGTACTAAGGTATGTACTACAAGGTGGTAGACATCGGATTTTTTTGCACAGGCATTGGGATGGGCCCCCGCCTGCTTGATGCGGCAGGTGGGTCGCAACCCCACATTTGAGGGGGGTTCTGTTTTGTTGCCTGACGTCGTCAGCGATTGCCCCGTGCTTCCCGCACACCAGAGCAGCCACAGCAGAGCAAGCACAGCAGAGCAAGCACAGCACCGCAGCCCGCAATGCAGTCGGGAATCACAGGTGCGCAGTCCTAGAGTCCTGATTGACGGCTTTGTTGACCCGCCGAAGCGTCGCAGGAGCTGGTCTCCCAATTCAACAACGACCTGCTCGCGTCGGACCACCACTTTGGTCTGCTCGTGACCATCTCGTCCGAACAGCTGCAGCCCCTTGCGCTCCTGACACCATCGGCCTCGGCCGGTGCCTCGTTCGCGTCCAATGTCGAGTCCCTCCTGCGCCCGCATATCAAGCCCAACGAGGCCCTCTACATCATCCTCCGCCGCTACCCGACAAGCCCCGCCCTGGTCGCCGTCACCTATGTGCCCGACACCGCCCCCGTGCGCCAGAAGATGCTCTTCGCTGCCACCCGCCTGACCCTCGTGCGCGAGCTGGGGAGCGAGCACTTCCGCGAGAATATCTTTGCTACCACTCCCGAGGAGCTGACCGCCGCCGGCTTCGAGAAGCACGACGCCCACACTGCCGTCGAGGCCCCGCTCACCGAGGAGGAGAGGAGCTTGGGTGAGGTGCGCCGTGCCGAGCTGGAGGCCGGCATGGGCACCGCCACGCGCGAGATTCATCTGAGTAAGAACATGGCGGCTCCCATTGCCGAGGACGCCGTGCGGGCGCTGAAGGAGCTGGGTGCGGGCCACACGAGGTCGCTGGTCATGTTGGTATGTTCGCCGAGCCAGTCCCCCCATCACGTTCGCCGTCTTGTCCAGTACCTCGGTCGCTTCTTCTAACCGCTGT